>Ga0182021_10003543_pt1 | contig 18350 bp, 18 predicted proteins | sample 612E3MmetaG_FD_120493 | JGI IMG/M metagenome (GOLD analysis project Ga0182021, IMG submission 120493) | Permafrost microbial communities from Stordalen Mire, Sweden - 612E3M metaG (Illumina Assembly) | ecosystem: Environmental > Terrestrial > Soil > Wetlands > Permafrost | place: Sweden... | reverse complement strand
TTTTTAACATTCGAACGCTGTTTCCTCTTCCAATCAGATTGGAGAGCCAACTTATTTTTTAGATTTTTTGAACGCTTGTCTTTTTTTACCTTTGTCTTTCCCATGTTTAACCTTCCCTCTTTTTTATGAGGTGTATTAACGTCCCTGGATTTAAAATGTTAAAGGTTAAGTGCGTAAGCAGCAAATATCCAGAGTTTAATAAACATTTGAAAAGAGTGTTAGACGGGATTGCTTAGGATGTCAAACACTGGAAGTTCGACGACTACGTCAGGTAAGCACCTTTTTCTTTTAGCTCTTTTTCGTGTTCTTTGTGCCAACACAGAGTATGTAGCCGATGTATTTACTCGTCTCCTTATCATTTATCAGAACTTTCTTTGTCCCGCTTATCGCGGTGAATCGTTTCCGCATCTCCCCGCTACTGAGGGTGTAGACGAGTAGTCTCCACAGTGTGCCCATGAGCTTGCGCCAGCTCCCCGAACTCCTCGACCATGCTCCCCGAGTAGGGCTGCTGCTGGGAGTTGGGGTGCTCCTCCAGCTTAACGGCGTCGAATCCTGCAGATTCGAAGGCATGATGCCAAGTCTCAGGGCTGCGGAGGGTGAAGGGCAGCTGGGTCAGCTCGCGGAAAACCCTCTCATTATCATCAACCTTCAACCTGATCTCAGGGGGGACGTTCTCGGCCCTGTACATCTCATTCACACCTAGGCGACCGCCATCCCTGAGAACCCTGACGAACTCTTGGAATGCCTTCGTGGAGTCGAGGAACTGGGAGACGAAAACGGTGATGACGGCGTCGAATGTGGCGTCGGGGAAGTCGAGGTGATAAGCATCCCCTACCTTAAATGTAGCGCGATCCGTGAGGCCAATCTCCACCGCCCTCTTGGTCGCTTGTTGTACCATATGCTCTGCGATGTCTATGCCAATGACGGTTCACCCGTACTTCTCGGCGAGGCAGCAGGCGTTTGCCCCTGTTCCACAGCCTATCTCAAGTATCCTCGTCTCCCCGGTTATTGGACACAGCGCGCGCGTCGTAGTAGCTGAATTTCTCGACCTCCTCGATGCTCAACTTGTCGGACATCCAAATCTTCTCCCCTTGCGAATACACAAGATTCAGCTTACCATTAATGAATGACTAAACGCTTGTTCAACTGTGGATTAGGCATTATGGGTTATATCGCCCCGCCATCAACTCAGGTGTGATGGCTCACTTAGACTTCGGACTTCAGATCGAGCCCCAGTACGGATTCAGCTATGAAGGTATCCGGGGAATCGCCGAGGAGGCAGAGCGACTGGGCTTCGAGTCTCTCTGGGTCTCAGACCACTTTTTCCTAACACCCGAGTCGGTTGAAACACCTTGCCTCGAGTGTTGGACGACACTCGCCGCACTCAGCCGAGACACAAAAAAGCTCCGCCTCGGCGCTATGGTCTCCTCCCAGAGCTATCGAAACCCCGCCCTCGCTGCGAAGATGGTTGCGAGTGTAGACAACGTGAGCGGGGGAAGACTCAACTTTGGGGTCGGCGCGGGGTGGAAGGAGGCAGAGTACTTAGCCTATGGGTATCCGTTCCCCCCGCCTGACACCCGCATTAGACAGCTCAACGACGCTCTCGAGATCGCGAAGAGGATGTGGATAGAGGAGAGGGCCACCTACGAGGGCAGGTACTACAGCATCCACGACGTCATCTGCGCCCCGAAGCCAATTCAGAAGCCACACCCGCCCATCTGGATCGGCGGCACCGGCAGCTTCACCTTAAAGATCGCGGCGCGCCACGCGGACGCCGTCAACTTCGCGTGGACCATCACCGTCCCCCAGTTCAAGGCCAAACTCGAAGAGTTCAAGGGCTACTGCGAGGCGCGCGGCAGGAACTACAAAGGCATCCGCAAGTCCGCCGGTCTCATGATCACGATGGCGGAGGACGGGGACGCCCTTGCCACCAAGCTACGGGAACGCGAGACCCGAGCCAATACGACTTACATGAAGTATTTAGCCAATCAGCCCGCCAATCTCGTCGGCACAACCGATCAAGTCACTGCCCGCATCAAGGAGTACACGGCCCTCGGCGTCGATCACTTCATCCTCAGGTTCCACTTCGGGGAAGAAATCGAGGGAATGAGGCTCTTCAACGAGAAGGTTAAGCCACAGCTCTAGCCGATGACGATCTTATTCGGGTCAAGCTCTTTCCTGAGCAGGCGGAGTTCCTCTGAGCTTGGCATCTCAGTCGTCGGTACATCATCGGGGATAATGAGCTTGAAACCCGTATTATCGACAACATCCTTCACTGATACACCGGGGTGGGTGGAGACGAGGTTCATCCTCTTCGACTCAGTATCGAAGCCCATGACGCCGAGCTGGGTTATGACCCTGTAGGGCCCCGTGTTGCGGGGCAGCCCTGCCTTCTCCCTCGCGCCGGGCCCCGAGAGATAACCGGGGGTTGTGAGGTAGTCGAGTCTCTCTACGAACTTACGCGTGTCCTGACGCATGAGGACTATTGTATGCCAGCAGAGACTACCTAGGTCGTTGGCTCCCCCGCTCCCGGGTAGGCGCGTCTTAGGCTGATCATGCTGCCCGATACAGGTGGTGTTGAGGTTACCGAACTGGTCTATCTGGGCAGCGCCGAGGAAACCGTAGTCGATGTGGCCGAGCTGGGCGCAGCTCATCACGTAGTCCATGCTCGCCGCCATCACGGCCTTGTAGAAGGTTCGGCTGTCACCCACGCTGATGGGTATCGCTGGTATCTTGGGGCCAATCCCCCCAGCCTCGAAGACGACGAGGAGGTTCGGGGCGTGCGTCCTCTGCGCTAGCATCGACGCTATGATGGGGAGGCCAGTGCCGACGAAGACGGATTTGCCGTCCTCAAGAACCCTGGATGCGGCACACGCCATAAGCTCAGTTGGGTTATATGCCAAAGTATTCACCTCTTCGCCCACGGGGCCGAGAGCGGCTCCTCAAGCCTCTCCAGCCTCCGAAGGTACCCCATCTTCTTCTCCCCTCCGACGAGGGCGACGTACTCAGCGAAGTCCTCGACGGGGTAAACGTATTTATCGAGGTACTGCTTTACCCCATCCTCGCTCCTGCTGAACGCGAGCCACTCCGCCATGTGCTCCTCGTCGCTGTAGTAGAGGAGCGGCATGTTCCCCGGGTGGCTCCCGTAGAGGACCTCGCAGACGGCGTCAACCATAAAGAAGGGAATGACTGTGCGGTCGGGTGCCGTCCTGATCTCGTCCTCGGGCACAATCTCCTCCGTGGTGATTATGAGTCTCTTCGCCGCCATCGCAAGCTCCTTGTCCTCTATTATCGTACCGTCGATCTGACAGTTCCCATACTTGTCGCAACGGTGGACGTGCACGAAGGCAAAGTCTGGGTAGCAGGCGGGGATTAGGCAGATGAGCTTCCCCGTGTAGGGGTCCTCGACGACCTTCGAGCTGCTGTGCTTGAAGGTGTCCGTCCCCATCATGACCCGCGCGGGGAGCCAGGGGAGCCCCATCGCTGCCGCCTTAAACCTCCACTGGAAAGCAGCATTACTCAGCTCCGCCACGATCTTGACCTTCCCGCCCTCTACTGCGCGGCGACCCGCGGGGCTGAGCCCGCGTAGCTCGTGACCGAAGGCGTAGGCACACTCAACCCGGTCCACGACACCTGAGGCGATGAGGACATCCACGTCGTGCACCGCGGTCTTCCCGGCGATGGCGAGGTTCCTCCTCCTCTGTCGTATCATCTCGTAGATGCCCGCCATGCTGACGCGCACGTGACCGAAGCCACCCATGGCGAGGTATCCCCCATCATAGGTGAATTTCGATACCGCCTCCTTGATGGGCATAACCTTGTCGGTGAGCTGCCTGCTCTTCTTCGTTGACATCCAGTCCCGGGCGTCGTCAGGATCCATCCAGGCGAGCAGCTCGCCTCTGCCCTCTTCAAGCACCTTCAGGCTTGGGACCCTCCTCAATGCCGACGGGCACGGGCTCAGCGGGCTTCGACTCCTCCTCCGTGAAGAGGTTGAGAATGAGCAAGGCGAGCGGTACCGTCCCTGGGTTGACGAACCTATGCCCCTCCCCGGAGGGGATGGTGACTATCATCGCCTCACGCAGCTCTTGGGTAGCTTCCTTCGTCTCGATCTTGCTACTGCCAGTGAGGACGACGGCGACGTGCTCCCGGACGTGGCTGTGGAATGCAGTGTGCCCACCCGGGCTTATGCGGAGAATCCTGCTGCTGAACGCCTTGAGGTCTAACCTCTTCATGACGACATCCACAGAGTTGACGCCCTGGGAGCCCTCCTCCCTCTCCAGCTCCCCCGGCTCCTCGTTGAGCTTCCTCACCCTGATCAATTAATTCACCGATGAACCAGTTAGGGGGAGGCGCGCATTTCATACTTTGCATCCCCCCAATGAAGAGTTTAACCGGCGCAGTGGCGACTCTTCAACGGTGAGCACGGTGAGCCTCCTGATCGGTACCTCGGGGTGGAGCTACGACGAGTGGATAGGCCCATTCTATGATAAGAAGCAGGGAATGTTCACGAACTACGCCAAGGTCTTCCGGACGTCGGAGATCAACAGCACCTTCTACAGTTACCCCACCGAGCGCCTAGTCGAGGGGTGGACGCGCAACGCGCCACCGGGATTCGTCTTCGCCACTAAGCTCCCCCAGCTCATAACCCACGACAAATGGCTCAAGCTCAGCGAAGGCGTCGAGGACGACATGTGGAGGTTCATCCACCTCATGCAGCCCCTAGCCGAGAAGCTTGGCCCAATACTCATTCAGACCCGCCCCATGTTCACCTACAAGGAGAGCGCCGGCGACCTCGAGAAGTTCCTCGAAATCCTCCCTAAAAACCACGAGTGGGCGATAGAGTTCCGCCACGACAGTTGGCTCAGGAAGGAGACATATGGGATGCTGGAGAAGAATAACGTCGCCTACACTATCGTGGACGAGCCGCTGCTGCCCCCGGAGACGCACGTCACCGCCGACTTCGCCTATATCCGCTGGCACGGGCAGGGCAAGCGCCTATGGTACGACTACGAGTACACGAAGCCCCAGCTGGCGGAGTGGAAGCCGAAGGTTGAGGAGGTTGCGAAGAAGGCGAAAAGAACCTACGGCTACTTCAACAATCACTTCAACGCCTCCGCGGTGAAGAATGCGATAGAGCTCCTGCAGAGCATGGGGACAGCCTCCTCGGAGCAGAAGTCGGCCCTCGCCAAGATCAAGGAGCACAGAAGCGGCGCCTTCCGCCCCGGGGGCGTCCAATCCCTCGAATCCTACAAGGAGCAGGAGGAGGGGCTAAGCGTCGCCGACCTCCTCACCCACTTCACAGACAACGGTCGCCTCTCCCGCGCGGAGCAGATGCCTGAGGAGGTAAAGATCACACTCAACACCAATGACCTCATCAAGGCGAAGATCAAGGACTACACCATCGAAGTCGACCTGTCCGGCAAGGTCCTCCGCCACGACTGCGACGACTGGAAGAAGACTACAGACAGGAAGCGGATGTGCAAGCACGTCGACAAGTTCTTCCTCAGCCTCCCACCGGGGCAAGCGCGGAAGATCCTGGAGAAGATCTGGGAGCAGAAGGACGACTGGACCTTCGAGTGACGCGTTATATACTGAATCCACGTTTTCTGTTTCGTGTCTCGGTATCTGGCCTTCGACCTCGGGTCGTCTAGCGGCAGGGCCATGCTCGGGGTGTTAGGTGACGACGATAGGCTCGCCGTCTCAGAGGTGCACAGGTTCCCTAACGGCCCTGTGAACGTCGACAGGCACGCACACTGGGACACGGGTAAGCTGCTGACCGAGGTGCACGAGGGCTTACGCCGATGCAGGGGCGACCCAGACAGCATAGGCGTGGACTCGTGGGGCGTAGACTACGTCCTACTGGACGAGAGGGGCAGGATGAGGAGTCTACCCTACTCGTATCGAGACAGTCGGACAGAGGGTACTGTCGAGGACTTCGCTAAGAAGATGCCTCTGGAAGAGCTATACGAGCGAACTGGGATACAGGTGATCATCTTCAACACCCTCTTCCAACTCCATGCCGCCATGAGGGATGAGCCGGATACAATCCGCTCCGCAAATCGTCTGCTCATGATCGCGGATTACTTCAACTACCAGCTAACTGGCATCCCCGCGTCGGAGTTCACCCTCGCATCGACGACCCATCTCGTCAACCCGTGGAGCCACAGTTGGGATGACGAGGTCATATCGGCGGTCGGCATCCCGAGGAGACTCTTCCAGGGGATAGTCGAGCCGGGGACTATACTAGGCAACCTGAACAAGGAGACGCGCGACGCGACTGGTTTGGGGAATGTCCCCGTCGCAGCTGTGGGGTGCCACGACACAGGCTCCGCCGTCGCCGCGGTCCCCGCCGAGGGGGATGACTTCGCCTACATCAGCTCGGGGACCTGGAGCCTCATGGGCGTGGAGTCGAGGAAACCAATAGTCAACGCGGCGTCCCTCCGCTACAATATCACGAACGAGGGAGGGGTGGAGGACACATACCGGGTGCTGAAGAACATCGGGGGGCTCTGGCTTCTGCAGGAATGTCGCAGGGCTTGGGGGAGTGGCGAAAGCTACGACGAGCTCATAGCCCTCGCCGAGGCAGCGGGACCACACGTCGCCGTCATAGATCCAGACTGGCACGGTTTCCTCAACCCGCTCTCGATGCCTGACGCCATCGTGGGATACTGCACAAAGACGGGACAGAAGCCGCCCCAGGGCCACGGCGAGATAATCCGTATCGCGCTGGAGGGGCTCGCCCTCGCCTACAGGCACACACTCACCCAGCTAGAGGAAGCAACGGCGAGGAGAATCAGGAGAATATACATCGTCGGTGGCGGCTCGCGGAACGGGCTGCTCAGCCGCTTCGCGGCGGACTCCACGGGGAGGCAGGTATATGCGGGCCCCGCGGAGGCGACGGCCATTGGTAACTTGCTCGTCCAAGCCAAGGCGATGGGCAGGGTCAGGGACCTCAACCATATAAGGAAAATAGTAAGAGGCTCATCAGATATCCTCGAGTACGAGCCCGGTGACACCCGGGCGTGGAACGAGGCTTACAACAAGTTCACCGAATTAAGGGAGATGAAGATTGAATGAACGCTGAGAAGGCATACGATCTGGCTGAGAAGACCTACGCCGAGTTCGGTGTAGACATCGAACAGGCGACTAAGAAGCTGGCGGAAAAGAGCATATCGCTACAATGCTGGCAGGGGGACGACGTGGCTGGCTTCGAGAGGACCGGCGTCGCCCTCACGGGCGGCATCATGGCGACGGGCAACTACCCCGGCAAGCCGAGGAACGCCGCCGAGCTCCGCGGCGACCTCGAGGAGGCGATTAGCCTCATACCCGGCCCACACAGGGTCAATCTGCAGGCAATATACGGCGAGTTTAATGGAAAGGTCGATAGGGACGAATTCGAGCCGGAGCACTTCGACGGCTGGGTCTCATGGGCGAAGGATAAGAACCTGGGGCTCGATTTCAACTCCACTTACTTCAGCCATCCCCAATCAGACACTGGCTTCACCCTAAGCAGTAAGGACGAGGGGACCCGCCTCTTCTGGGTCGAGCACGCCAAGCATTCGCGTCAAATCTCGGCCTATATCGGTAAGCGCCTCGGCACCCCCTGCATACACGACCTCTGGATACCCGACGGCATGAAAGACAGTTGCGTCGACAGGATGGGGTACAGGAGACTGCTAACGAAGTCCCTCGACGAGATATACGCGGAGAAGTATCCACAGGGGCACCTCAAAGACACTCTGGAGTCGAAGCTCTTCGGACTCGGCAGCGAGTGCTACGTCGTAGGGAGCCACGACTTCTACCTCGCCTACGCGCTGAAGCACAGTCTACTCGTCTGCATCGACATGGGCCACTACCACCCGACAGAGTCGATAGGGGACAAACTGAGCGCTATACTCCTGCAGATGCCCGAGCTGATGCTACACGTGAGCCGAGGCGTCCGCTGGGACAGCGACCACGTCCCCGTTGTCGACGACCAGCTGCGCGACACGATGCTCGAGGTCGTCCGCTGCGACGCCCTCGACAGGGTCCACCTCGCCCTCGACTACTTCGACGCTAGCATAAACAGGGTCGCGGCGTGGATCGTGGGTGGACGAGCCACCCAGAAGGCGCTGCTCTCCGCACTTCTGGAGCCTCACAAGATGCTTCTGGAGGCAGAGGAGGCTGGCGACTACACGGGACGCCTCGCGCTGCTCGAAGAGGCGAAGGCGCTACCCCTAGGAGCCGTCTGGAACAAGTTCTGCGCGGATCAGGGTGTCCCGTCGGACCACGAGTGGATGAACGAGATCAGAAAATACGAGAAGAATGTCCAGAGCAAGAGGCGCTAAACGATCTCGCTCTCCACACCGAGGCGGTCAAGCGCTGCCTCTAGCATCCTCTTGTCAGACCCCTTCAGCCCGCTCTCGATGTACGCTTTCTCAATGTCGCCTGCAGTCTTCGCGACCATCTGGGCGATCATCTCGTCGGTCAGCTCGGGGAGCGCGTACTTGGCGGCTATGTGTCCGAAGGCGTGTTCACGCTCCATGATGCTGAACTTGGGGCAGTAGTGGCCGCCCCCGAAGCCGATAGCCGCGGGTGCAGCCTCAGCCGAGGCCACACCGTCGAGGATGGCGTCCACTAGGTACTCGCAGGCGTGGAGGTCGGCCCACTGCTCGGGGCCGCTCCCCACCTCGGCGAAGAACATGGGGACCCTGAACTGGGTCGGGCTGTGGTGCGTCGCCTCGAGGCTAACAGGGTAGCCCTGGGGAGGATTTCTGAGCAACGCCATGTACACGTTTCTCAGGGCGTTCGGTGGCACGGTTTGTAGCTCGCGGTTGTGCCCCCCAAATATAGCCTTCCCGAAGTTACCCGTAGCGTGGGCGGTTAGACTTGGCTGTCCGCTCTTCGACCAGTGGCGGCTCGCTACGACGAAGTAGTCGACACCCAACTCCCCCGCGAGGGCATCGTAGTCTAGGGGGTATGGATTCGGTTTGGTCGGGGTCTTGTACTCCTCTTCGGGTACGATGAACCTCGGCACGGGTACGAGAAATGTATCGCCTCTTGCATAGATGCCCACACGGATCTCTGCGAAGCACCGCTTCTTCAAAATCTCAAAGACGTTGACCCCGACAGGGTCGGCTATTGAGAGGGTGATTCCCATTTTCCCCATTAGATTCACCAGATGCGAAGAATATTCCATTAATAGTTAAATCTAATGAATGAAGGCTAATCGAAAACTTAGTAGGGTATTAACCGATATTCGAGTGGACGTTGGATACCTTCATTATTCTAAGAAAACAGTACCCGCGACCCTGAGCCTGCCGCCGTCTAGGTAGACGAGTACGGCGCGTACGCCGGTTGGGTGGACGAGTGGCCTCTCAAGGGTGATGGTCATCTCGGGCCTCTTGTCCCCAGTGTCCGCGATCTTCGTAATCCGGGCTAGGTTGAGCTGCAGCCAGTGGCCGAGGTGGAGCGTGCTCCCCTCGTGGAGCTGCGCCTGAAAGTAGGGTATCATCTCAACCTTCGCGGTTATTGTTGCCGTCTGCTTGAGGATGTCCCCGGTGAGGACGGTGCCCCGGTCTAGATCCGACGCCTCGACGCCCTTCATGGCGAGGCCGACGTGGTCCCCGACTTCCGCCGTCTCGAAGTCGACGTCGTGTTTCTGTATACTTCGGACCTCCGCGACCTTGTCCCCAGGTAGGACTTTGAGCTGATCATGCTTCTTGATGGTGCCGGATTTGACTGTTGCTAGAGCGACGGTGCCGATGCCCCGTACGTTGAATGCGGACTCGACGCTGAGGGTTCCCGGCCCGGGCTGAAGCTGCCTCGGCTTCTCAGCGAGGGAGACGAGCTTGGCCCCCAGCTTTATAGGGTCGTCCTCCATAACCTCATACCCCTCCAAGACCGTGCCCTTCCTGAATCCCTTCAATTGGTCCTCGGTGATGTAATTTCGGAGCACTATTGTGCCATCCTTGACTCCGCAGGCGTTGATCATTAGCAGGCTCTCGCCGAGGTATTGGTCTAGCTTCTCCGCCACGAGAACGGCGTGCTCACCGAAGGCGGCGGAGTAGTAGAGGCTCTGAATTTTCTCCGGATACCTGCTAGGCTCCACTATCGTGATGACGGTCTCGCCCTTCTTCAGGTCGTAGAAGGTCACGTCGGTCTCCCCGCTCTTCTTCCCGAGCTGCTTAGAGTACTCCAGCGAGCCGATCACGGAGACGTTGAGGCTTGGCACAGTGGCTGAGGAGGGTTGAAGCGGTTTATATGGGTTGAGGATGGGCTAGGCTTAAATCGCAACCCATCGGGTATCTCTTGATAACATTGGGAAGGATAGACAAGGGACAGAAGTGCACGGTGAGGAACTGCAAGAACGATGCGGTTCGCTCCGTCAACGTCGCGAAGGCGAAAGGCGCTGGCCTCGACGTCGAGGGTAAGGCCGTCTACCTCTGCGACGAGCATTACAAGCAGTTCAAGAAAGGTAACAAGAAGACGGATCAGATAGAGCGGTGGCGCCACGGTATTTAGCCACTGAACTTGGGGCGCTGCTGCATGTACCTCGGCATCGGGAGCGGCCTCCACGGCTTGTCGCCGACGACATCATTTATTTCGGTTGAGAGGTCGTTAGGCGAGTACTCCACCAGCTTACCCGTCTCCCTGATGCGTACTGGGAGCTTCTCCTTGCCCGCCTCCTTCTCGCCGATTACGATAGTGTAGGGTATCCATTCCTTTTCAGAGTCCCTGATCTTCTTGCTCACACTCTCGTCGCGGTTATCCACGTCGACCCTGATCTTTGCCGCCTCGATCTCCGCGGCTGCTATGTCGGCGGCACCGAGGTAGTCCTGGCTTACGGGGATGACGCGTACCTGGGTCGGGGCAAGCCAGAGGGGTAAGGTGGGGCGTTTACCGACCTTCATGTCGAAGGCCGCCTTCTCGAGCAAGGCGTAGATATCCCTCTCTATGGCACCACTTGGGCTGCAGTGAAGTATGAGGGGGTGCTTCGTGGTACCGTCCTCCTCCATGAACTTGATGTCGTACCTCTCACCGTTCTCCACATCTATCTGGTCGGTACTCAGGGCGCTCGCCTTGTCGAGGTTGTCGACGAAGTTCCTCTCCCATTTCAGTATGAAGTAAAAGATGCGCTCCCTCCACATCTCCACGAGTACTGGCTTGCCGTGAGTCTTGACGAGGTTGACTACAAAGTCCTTGTTGTTCTGCCAGAACTCCTCGGTTAGACGCACACCGAGCTCATAGTCGGCATTATGGATGCCTATGCCGTCGAGGACGTCGGCGCTCATCTTGAATCTGACCATAAACTCCTCCTTCGCCTGGGGGAGGTCACGGCACATGGCGTGGACGTCCGGCATCGTGAAGCTCCTCAGCCTGCGCAGCCCCGTCAGCTCCCCCTTCTGCTCCCTGCGGAAGCTGTAGCGGGTGAGCTCGTAGATCTTGAAGGGGAGGTTCTTGTAGCTGATGGTGGCGTCGTGGGCCATCAGGAACTGGCCGAAGCACGCCGCGAAGCGGAGGAAGTACTTGTCGTCGTCGGATTCGATGGTGTACTGGCGGGCGGGGAAGCGGTTGAGGTAGTTGGCTATGGTCGGGTGGTTGAGGTTGTACATGATTGGGGTCTCCACCTCCATGCCACCGTACTTACCGACCTCCCTAGAGACGTACTCCTCAAGCAGCGCCTTGATCATCCTCCCCTTGGGGTAATATCGCATGTTACCGGGGTCGCTCGCGGGCTCGTAGTCGACGAGCTCCAGTGCCTTCATCATAGTGACATGCGGCGGCTCCTGGTGAACCGTCCTGTCCTTGTCAACCTCGTAACCCGCGAACTTGCGCAGGTTGTCTCGGCCCTTGAAGTTGAACTCTTCAATCTTGTGGAGCTCGCCCTCTGTGTCAAGTATCCACCACTGTGACTTGAGCTTCTCCTCGGCCTTTAGGGCGGCGGAGACTACCTCTTCCTTCTTGTTTTCAGCCATTGTTTTTTACTTCCTCGTGGAGCGGGTGGCGTCCTCTACCCCCTAGACATTGTTGTTGCCTGAGAATCTTTGGGGAGCGTCTGGGGTTGCTTTCGGCCTAGAATGTTTGGCGGGCGGTCACCGCGCTCTCCTCTGAGCATCAACGGTGAGGAGGAGGGTTTTTAACCTTTATGTACTTTAGGGGCAAGGTGGGCACCTTGGACAGAGTAGGTGCCACTCGTACCCTCCCAGATTACCTCCGCCTTCTCGATCTCAAGCCTCTTCCTGAACCAGGGAGCGTCTACTACTAGGCTCTCGTACTCCCCGCCCTCCCCGCAGACGTTTATCCCGTATCGCTCGGCGAGCTTTGCCAACTCCGCGGCAGCCTTTATATCAATGCGTCTACCGAGCCAGCTTTTATCGAGGCCATTAGCTGCGACATGGACCATTATAATCTCCATCCCTGACTTGATCTCTGCCTCTAGCAGCTCCTGAGGTGCTTTACCCCATAGTGGTGAGAGGTGGGTGATCCCTAGCTCGGCGCAGATCTGGTTGACCCTGTCACGCTGGTACTTTGAGGCTATTGCGCCGCTGACGACGCCTTTTACGTCGAGTATCTCTATGAGGCGCTTGAGCTCCTCGACCTCCTTCTCCTTCTCACCGCTACTGGGGGCGGATGCAAGTGGCTTGCCCTGCGCCTCAGCGACGAGGGGGGTGAGGTGTATATTGACGGCGTGGAACATGTAACTGTCCCCCCGGGCGGGGCGCATGCAGGCGAATAAGGAGACCTCGTGCCCCCCCTTCTCAGCGAGGTGGGCTGCGTAGGTGCTGTCCTTACCGCCCGAAAAGAGTGCAGCGAGCTTCATGACTGAACAATTCGCTGGAAGTTTATTAGATATGTGTGGGTGGAATTGGGATACAGAAAAGAGCGAGGGGGATATCCCGTCAGCGTGATTTAGTAGGATTCTTTCTTGTTCGCGTCGAACTTCATGTATTCCTTGTTATCGATGACTGCCTTGAGGTGCTGTATCACCTCCCAGATCTCCTGGTAGGTGGTGTAGAGTGGGATGGGACTGAGACGTATCGTCGTGGGCGGGCGGAAATCTGGTAGGACGCCGCGGGCCGTGAGCGCCTCGCAAATACGGCGCGCCTCCACATGCTCACAAGCGACGTGGCCGCCCCGCTTCTCCGCCTCGCGCGGATTCCCAACGCTGTAGTTGTAAGGCTTCTTACTAAGCAGCTCGTCTATGAGGAACATCATGTAGTCGGTGGCCTTGAGGCTCTTCTCCCTAATCTTGTCGAGGCCAGCGTCGACTATCATCTTGCTGCTAGCATAGACGGGTGAGACGCCGAAGCCTATGCTGAGGTTGCTGCCAAGGTGCCAGGAGGCCGCGTTACCGGTGGGTGTCCACTCGGCTTTGAAGTCGAACCTGTTACCGGGGCTGTTCCCCCACCAGGTGGGTAGGCCAGGGGTCTCTTTGAAGTGGCTCCTGTGGACGTATAGGCCAGCGATAGCGCCTGTGCTGCCGTTCATGTACTTGTAGTTGCACCAGAGAGCGTAGTCGACTCCCCACTCGTGGAACTTGTGGGGGATGACGCCGACGCTGTGGCAACAATCGTAACCGATGATGACTCCTTTATCATGTGCAGCCTTAGTGAGGCGCTTTATGTCGAGCAGCTGGCCGCTGACGAAATAGACGCTCGGGAGGTGGCATACACTGACCTCATCGCTCATTGCGGCGATGATGTCCTCCTCCGCGATTGTCCTGCCGTCTCTGCTCTTGACGACTATTAGGTCCTTCTCTGGGTCCCTCCCCTTGAGGCGCACCTCCCCCGCGAGGGCGTAGAGGTCGCTGCTGAAGTTCAACTCGTCCCCTATTATCTTCGTCCTCTTTCCCTTCGGCTTGTAGAAGGTGGAGACGAGGGCGTGGAGGTTGATGGATGCACCACCCGTGACTATTACCTCATCGGGCTCCGCGCCTACGAGCTTCGCCTGGTACTCAGCCGCCTTCTTGTCTATACCGCTACGGCGTGTGGAGAGGTTCTTCCACCTCTCAAACTCGGCCTTTATCTCCTCTTCGACGTCCTTCGATGCGAGACCGAGACTGTTGCCGTCCATGTAGATGATGGGCTTGACCGACTTGGTCTTCCCATCCATGTTGAGGCTCTCCATCTCCGGGATGTAGAACCTCTTCTTGTATGAGGAGAGCGGGTCCTCCTTGTCGAGCTTCTTCGCGAAATCGACGCCTGGTTTGAACTCCAAAGTTGATCGTGCAATACAGCCGGCGCTAGGGAATTATAATTTTGGGTAGTGTGGGATATCTAGAATATATAGGCTAGTCTTCCTAACGGTTTCCCGGTGTGGATGGATTGGGCTGGGACGAACTCGCGAGCGGCGATGCAGTCGCTAGGACGTTGGCCTCACTAAAGTCCAGAAATTTTGATGTTGAGGTGCATAAAAACCGAGGGGAGGCCATGAGAAGGATCACAGAATTGATTCCTGATGGAGCGGAGATCATGATGGGTAGCTCCAACACCCTCAGCGAGATCGGATTCCTGGACCTCGTCAAGAACGGGCGGGAGGGTTGGAGGAACCTCAAGGACACAATGAGCGGCGTGACCGAGCCTTCGAAACGATACGAGCTGCGCGCGAAGTCGTCCCTCGCCCAATTCTACCTCGGGAGCGTCCATGCCGTCGCAGAGACGGGGGAGATCGTCGTGGCGAGCAACACGGGGAGTCAGCTGCCCGGCTACGTCTACAACTCTCCCAACGTCATCTGGGTCGTGGGCACGCAGAAGATAGTCCCCAATCTAGACATGGCGTTGAGGAGGGTCTGGGAATATTGCCTCCCTCTGGAGGACCGGATCATGAAGGCGGCGGGGCAGCCCGGGAGTTACGTCGGGAAGCTCCTCATATTCGAGAGGGAAGTCAGTCCACTGCGCAAAGTCAGGGTGCTCCTGGTCGAGGAGAAGCTCGGCAATTAACTTTAACACGTGAAGGGGGGAGTCCGAGATTCCGCCGAAGAAGCCCGCTCGGGTCAAGTGGTTTTAGGTTCGACGCCGAAGAACCTCGAGTAGATGAGGTAGTAGTTGGCGAGCCCTGCATAGGCACCGAATTTGCCTAGTATCTCCTCGACCTGGCGTCTAGTGGCCCTCACACCGCCCTTATAGTAGAGGCCAACGGAGTCCTGTGTCCCGAGGTCATCATAGGGCACCATCTCGGTCCTCCCGAGGCCTCGGACGAGGACGTAGTCACTGGTCCACTCCCCGACGCCGCGGATGGATTGTATCGCCTCCCTAGCCTCCCATGTTGGCATCCCCTTCAGTGACTCAAGTTCGAGTTCACCCGATTCGACCCTCTTTGATAGGCCAGTGATGAAATCGGCCTTGTTTCGGCTAAGGCCGAGGCCCCGTAGCTCCTCAGTGTCCGCGGCTGCGAGCACCGCGGGAGACGGGAAGGTGTGGAAGACGAGGTCACCGTGGCGGCGGAGCTGGCCGTATCGCTCGACTATCCTCGTCTGGAAGACCATGGCTACGCGCAGGCTGATCTGCTGCTCCGTGTAGGCGATGACGAGGGCCTCATAGACGGTGGCCGTCCTCGGCGGCTTTAGGCCGCGTAGCCGCTCGATTATTGGCTTCATCACCCCATCTGCCTCCGCATAGAAGGGGTTGAGGTCGAGGTCGGAGGAGGTGATCCACGAAGCGGTGGATTCGAGCTGCTCGCGGGTCCCGGAGCCGTAGAGATTCACCCTCAGTCCCACTTTACCTCTCTCAACCGTGATGAGGTTGGGCTCTCCGTCCAGCTCGAGACACTTGTAGAGGACGCCATCGAGGTAGGCGGTGTGGGTGTAGACCCCTGTGCGGGTGTAGATGCCGCAGCTGAGGTTGAAGTCGAAGGGCTGGGCTGGGTGTAGGGTAGTCGTCGCAGTCAGCCTCTCCACCATTGGATACCTCCTACCAACAGTTGGCCTGCCCGTCTCCCCTCGGGTCGCTACCCGCGGTGAGGGCGCCGGTCTTCGGGTTTCTGAGGATTATCTGCCCCTTGCCGAAGCTGATGCGGTTGTGCCCAGCTACGGGTATAACGTCGTGGCCCAAGCGGGCGAGGACAGCCATCGTCTCGACGGGTATTCCCTCCTCGAGACTCACCCTGCCACCTGCGGTGCCGTCGAGTATGCAGAAGCGCGGCGCATTGAGCGCCTCCTGTGGGTCCATGCCGTAGTCAACCATGTTGGTTATAACCTGCAGGTGACCCTGGGGCTGCATGAAGCCGCCCATGACTCCGAATGGGCCGTGGAGCTCGCCATCCTTCGTCATCATCCCAGGAATGATAGTGTGGTATGGCCTCTTCCCCGGCGCGAGGACGTTGGGGTGCCCCTTCTCTAAAGTGAATCCCGCACCCCTGTTCTGGAGGGTGAAGCCGCAGCCACGAGGGATCAACCCGGTGCCGAAACCCGCGTAGTTGCTGTTTATGAAACTACAGGCATTCCCCCACCTGTCAACTGTGCAGAAGTAGACAGTGTCGCTACCCGCGACTGGGGAGCCGTGGACCACATCGAGGGTGGCCTTCGTCGGGTTCACATGCTGCCGTCTCTCCGTGGCGTATTCCTTGGAAATGAGTTCCTTTATCGGGACATGTGTGACAGCTGGGTCAGCAACGTACCATCGAGTGTCCGCGAAGGCGGTGCGCATCGCCTCGATTAAGAGGTGGAGTCTCTGCGGGGAGTCGAAATGGACCTTTGATAGGTTGAACCCCTCGACTATGTTTAGAGCAATGAGGGCGGTTATCCCCTGCCCGTTCGGTGGTATCTCCCAGACGTCAACGCCGCGGTAGTTGACGGTGATGGGCTCGTCGAAGGTCGTCCGGTGCCTCTTCAGATCGTCAAGGGTCATGTTACCCCCCTTGAGGTGGAGGAGCTCGACAATCGCCTCGGCGATCCTGCCCTCGTAGAAACCGGCTTTACCGTGCTCAACGACCTCGCGCATACTGTGGGCGAGGGTCGGGTTCTTCATCATCTCCCCGGCGCCTGGTGCCCTGCCGTTAATGAGCATCTCATCACCATATGGCCCCGACTTGAGAAATGGGACGCCATTGGCCCATGCCCGAGCAGTTAGTGGGGAAACGGGGTAGCCGCCTTCCGCTAGTTCGATTGCAGGGGTGAGGACGTTGCCCAGGGTCAGAGTGCCGAATTTCTCGATGGCGTCGACCCATCCGGCGACCGCGCCGGGGACAGTGACAGTGTGTACGCCGTTCGCCGGCATCTTCGTCAGACCCTCAGCTAGTAGCTTCTCAGGTGTGAGCCCTATTGGGGCCCTTCCGCTGCCATTGAGGCCGAGGACGCGCCCCTTCTTGGCGTCATAGAACAGCGCGAAGCAGTCGCCGCCCATCCCCGTGCTGCAGGGCTCGGTGACGTTGAGAGCAGCTGCTACTGCCACCGCCGCGTCGGCTGCGTTGCCGCCCTTCTGGAGCATCCTCATACCCGCCTCGCTTGCGAGGGGCTGGCTCGATGCGACCGCGCCCCGGGTCCCGTAGACGGGGGAACGGCGCGAGTTGAACCACATCGCAACCACCATGCGCCCCTAGGGGAAAAAGGTTAACGACTCCACGGGCTAAATATGACGGATAAGGTGGATGAGATGAGCCAAACGAGGCAGTTCAGGGCACCCGTCGTCATCAGCACGGGCATCGGTGCGGCGAAAGAGGCGGGGGAACACGCCAAGCAGCTCGGGAAGAGAGCGTTGATAGTCACTGATTCGAACCTTGAAAAAATCGGCTTACTCGCAGACGTCAAGGCTTCCCTCGACGCCTCTGGCGTCGGTTACGAGGTCTATGATAAGGTGGTGACCGAGCCGACTGTGAAGTACGTCGATGATGGGCTGAAAGTGTTCAAGGAGGCGGGCGCCGAAGTCGTCATGGCCATCGGAGGTGGGAGCCCAATCGACACCGGGAAAGCCATCGCAGCCCTCTCCTCGAACCCGGGGAGGATAAGCGACTACATGGGGGCGAACAAGATACCGAGGCTCTGCGCCCCACTCATCGCGATACCCACGACGGCTGGGACTGGGAGTGAGGTCACCCCGTTCACAATTATCACGAACACGCAGACTGATGTGAAGATGCTCATCTCCAGCCCCCGGATTCTGCCAGCGGTCGCCCTCGTCGACCCGATGATGACGTTGAAGATGCCGAGGGGTATAACCGCGGCGACAGGGCTCGACGCCCTAACCCACGCCATCGAGGCCTACGTCTCGACACGAGCGCAGCCTCTGACGGACACCCTCGCCCTCCGCGCTATCGACCTCATCTCCAAGAACATCCGAACGGCGTACTCACACCCCGACGACCTAGTCGCACGGGGCAACATGCTCATGGGAGCACTACATGCGGGCCTCGCGTTCGCGAACTCCTCAGTCGCC
>Ga0182021_10003542_pt1 | contig 18352 bp, 17 predicted proteins | sample 612E3MmetaG_FD_120493 | JGI IMG/M metagenome (GOLD analysis project Ga0182021, IMG submission 120493) | Permafrost microbial communities from Stordalen Mire, Sweden - 612E3M metaG (Illumina Assembly) | ecosystem: Environmental > Terrestrial > Soil > Wetlands > Permafrost | place: Sweden... | reverse complement strand
GTAGGTGACGTAGTAGATGCCGGAGCGTTTGAAGAGGGAGATGCGGTCGGAGTTGGCTGCCATAACAGAGCCCCATGTGTTAGCAGTTCTGTGAGCAGCGGTATTTGAGAGTGAAGGGGCTGGCGGAATTCCCCCTGGTAAATCTCGTCGGAGCGGAGGGATTTGAACCCTCGACCCCCTGAACCCCATTCAGGTGCGCTACCGGGCTGCGCTACGCTCCGAACAAATGACTCTCTTCGTTACGCCTCAGTTCAGCTTCTTCAGCATGTCCTGAAGGAATTGCCTCGCTTCGAGCACGTCGGCCCGCAATTGCTCATCCTTGATCTTTGCCTTCGGCTTCGGTGCGTCCAGAAGTTCCAATTGCTCTCCGGTATCCGGCTCGGGCGTGTAGTCCTTCAGCACCTGCTTCGCCCCTTCGATCGTGTACCGCTCGTCCCGCAGCAGCTTTTTGATGTACAGGATGAGGCGAATGTCCCGGTTGGTGTATATCCGGTTCCCTGCCCGATTCTTCTGCGGCTTCAACTGCTCAAACTCGGACTCCCAGTACCGCAACACGTACTGCTCAAGGTCGGTGATCTTCGCGACCTCGCTGATGGAGTAGTACAGTTTCTTGATCCCGAGGGACTTCACCAAGCACCGCAGTATGTGCGTCGATGACGACTACGCAAAATTACACAAAACCGTCCTGATATGCAACGCCGGCCTCAACAACCCGGTCGCAGCGCGCCATTTCAAGCCATTCCCGCGCCGAATTTCTTCAATCCGCAAGAGGGGGAATCGGTACTTCATTTTCTCACTCGGTTGCGGGAGAGACCCAGATCGATCTCCTTTATCTTCTTCAATTCGCCCTGCGCCTGCTGGAGTGCCCCCTCCAGTTCCTGAATCCGCCGCGCATCGGAGCTTAGCGCCGCCCCCTGCCGCCGCGATGCCACACCAAGACTGTCCGCAACGTCGGTCTTCCTTGCCAGCTCCTCGCGTAGTCCCTTCATCCGATGAAGGAGAGAGATGAACACCTGGACATTCTCCCGTTCGGGCTTTTTCAGGGGAAGATCCAGGTAGGCGGTGAACCAGCGAAGAGCCAGGCTGTCATTCCGCGCGTCGTTGAATTCGTTCGCGTACAGGAGCGCCGCTTTCTTCACGGCTGTCGGATATGCGCTCGACTGCGGGTATTCATCCGCGATGGCGGCGTAGTGGTGCGCGGCCTCCCGGAGCGCCATCTCCTGCTCCAAGCTGTCGGCCATGCGCAGATGGTATGCCACCGCTTCGTCCATGCGCCGCGTGGCGGTGTCTGCGCACCCGGCGGCGAGGACGGCAGCGCATGCAACCCACAACAATGCTTTCATATTCGTTTTTTCCTTTCGGGGGGGTCGGCGGATGGAAACTCCACGGTAAACGTGGACCCCGTCCCGACGGTGCTGGCGACGGAAACGTTCCCTCCCTGCCCATTGACAACGGCTTTGACGAAGGCGAGGCCGATCCCCGTCCCCCTCCGTTTCCCCTTCACTGCGGTCGATGCCCGGTAGAACTTTGTAAAGATCTTCGGAAGCTCCGTTGCGGGAATGCCGGTTCCGGTGTCGCGTACGCGAACGCAAGCGCCCTTGGGGCAAGGGCCGAGAGTGACTTCCACCGTTCCATCTTTGTCGGTATACTTGAGCGCATTGCTCAAAAGATTGGCGAACACCTGTGAGCATTTTTCCGCATCCACGAACACCTCCGGGCATGGGGAGGGAACAAACGAAACCGTGATTTGCCGCCGGACCGCGGTGGGGTGGACCTCGTCAACCGCCTGGCGCAGGAGGGGTGCCAGGTCGAGGCGGACAAGATTGTACTCCATCATTCCCGCCTCCACCTTCGAGAGGTCGAGGAATTGGTTGCTGAACTTTGCGATCTTGTCGATGTTCTCGCGGATGGCGTTGAGGAGTTCAAGTTGGGGCGGGGTCAGCGGGCCGGCTTTCTCTTCCGTCAGGAGGTAGTACGCCGAGTGCATCGTCTGGAGGGGCATACGGAGCTCGTGCGAGATGTGCTGCATCATCTCCGCCCTGAAGCGGTTCAGGGCATCAAGGCTTGCGCTCATGGAGTTGAACGCCCGGGCAAGGTCCGCGATCTCGTCATGCGAACGGACCCGAATACGGGTGAATGAACCGCCGGCGATCTCCTTCGTCCCTGCCACAAGCGTGTGCAGTGGACGCGTGATCGTCCGGGCGATGACGACCGCGGAGCCGATCGCCGCAATCAGCGTGCCGAAGACAATGAGGGATGCAACACGAAGCGACCGTCGTGTCGTCGCTTCGATACTCTCCACCGATGCGCTCACTACACCCTGTCTGGCGGCGATCAGTTCGTCGAGCGATCGGAGGATGGTATCGACCGCCTCGGTCCTGGTCTTCTCGCCGGCAATGGGATCGAGCGACCCGGCGGCGTCGGCCACTGCCGCGAAGTGCCAATCATGCAGTTCCCCAACCTCAAGGATGATCTGGTGGTCGCGAGGTGTCGTCAGCATGCCCGAGAGGGAATCCAGCAGCCGGACAAAGGAGTGGTTGTTCTCAACGAAGACGGCCCGATAGGTCGAATCGTGCGCGATGAGGTACCGCTGCGCATAACGCTCCTCTTCGTACAGGATCGTCCGCAGTTGCTTCGCCAGATCGATGGCCTGCACGTCGATGGTGAGGGTGCTCCTGGTCGTCTCCGCCACGCTTCTGAGTTCCACCATCACATACGTGCTGGCCACGATCATCAGGACGATGATAATGGTAAAGCCGATCATCATCTTCCGGTAGATGGTCAGTCTCACGTTCCGGCATCCTCGATCAGAACCATTGCGACCACATTTTCATCGGCATGGGACATGGAGAGCATGAGCGTTGCCCCCGCAAGCCGGTCACGGAGCGATCCATGGACAGTGAGATGCGGCTGGCCGGAAGGGTCGTTGGTGACCTCAACATCTTTCCAGCGGAATTCGCCCCTCCAGCCGAGTGAAAGGGCTTTGCTGAAAGCCTCTTTGGCGGCAAACCGGACGGCGAAGTGCTGAAAGCGGTCGGCTTTGGCGTTGCAGTAGGCAATCTCCGAGGATGTGTACACCTTGCGCAGAAACGGCTCGCCAATCGTCTCGATGCTTCTGCGAATGCGGCTGATCTCGATGATATCAACGCCGATCCCTCGGACCATGGCGCGCTATCTCCCCCTCTCTTTGGCATTCTCGGTGTCGATCACCTGCAGGAGCTCCGACACGTCGCCGAGGTCGTAGTCAGCGTGTGATTCTGTTGTGCCGAACGTATCGCCATACCGGGCGAACGCCGTCGTGATGCCCAGGTTCGCAGCGCCGACGACATCTCGCTCTGCCCAGTCGCCCACCATGATGGCTTCGTGCGGTTTCACCTGGAGAAGTTCCAGTGCACGGCGAAATGGCACGGGGCTCGGCTTCCGTTCGCCGGTATCATCGAATGTGATCACGTGATCGAACAGGTGGTGGAAGTCCAGGTAACAGAGCCGCAGCCATGCTTCACGGCTCGGTGCATCGGAGACCACGGCAAGCTTGATTCCACGCTTGAGGATGGCAACGAGCGTCATGTTGACATGCGGGTAGGGAACAAGCGCCGCCTCGCGGGCGCGCCGGTAGGCAATGACACCGGCGGAGAGTATCTTGTAGTCGACCTTTTGGAATATATCGTAGAGAAGCTGGTCAAACACTTTTTGGAACTCAATACCCCGCTCCTGATAGATCGCATCGATGCGGTCCCGTGCCTCGGCGGGAGTAAGTCCCAGTCCCGCATCGATCATCGAGTTGATCGCTGCGGCGACGGCCTGCTGCTTCATGCTCATGAAATCGACGAGCGTGTTGTCGAGGTCGAAAATGACGGCTTTGATCATATCCGTTGACGAAAAGATCTATGGTACCGACCGGGCGGCTTTTGCCACCTCGTCTTCAATGTACTCCCGGACCGCCGGTTTCAGGAAAACATTTTCCAAACCGATCTCGTGCAGGGCGAGCGCAAGGACCGCGGACTTGCGTAGCGGCAGGAGGCGCCTGTTCACGAGAAGCAACTTCTGCTCCTTCAGGACACAATAGCCGCCTTCAAAGTCACCCCGCTCGTAGCGGATCGTCACCCCCAGTTGCATCGCAACTCCTTGCAGTTCCTGCATCAGCTCTTCGCGTTTCACTTTCCGCCGCCGGGAGTTTTGGTGAATGGACGGAAGACGGCCAGGGCGATGATCGTGTAATAGCAGAGCAGGGCGACAAGAGGTGCGCCTGCGAGAACTCCGAGACGGGCGTGGAAAAGCTCACGAAAGACATCATTCCCTGCCGTCGTGAAAAACTCCATGTACACCATGCGGGCATCGAGGTACATGGTATAGAGCTCCACCGGGACGAAGAGAGAGAAGAGGATGGCGCTCATCATCAGCCATCCGTGCTCTTTCAGGCGTAACGGCGATGTAGCGAGGAATACCGCTCCGCTCACGAGCACGATCGTGTAACTAATCATGATGACCACCGACGTGAACGAGATCAGACGGAAGATCTCCCGCTCGGCTTCGGGGGCGAGGTATTCTTCAAACTCGAGCGTGCCCGTCTTCAGCATATCGTTGCTGATGAGCGCGCGGATGTTGACCGCGCCGAGCCAGATGACGCCACCGACAAGAAGGAGAAAGAGGGCGGCATGGGAAACGCGGGTCGACGGCCTCATGCCTGGTCGCTCCTTCGTCGGCCGGTGTCAATCCGCCAATTCTTGTACCAGCGAAGGTCGCGCAACAGCGCCAACAGGTTATCCAATCCTTTGTGTGAAACGGAAAAATACGTGACAGCAAAGTGTTCCTTTTCTTCCTCCGAAGCTCCGCCGACGAGATCACGCAGGAGGGACGCGGCATCCTGCAGACTTCTGCCGAATTCCTGCTCCAGCGCCCGGTATCCCTCCGCGTCCTTCCCAATCCTCTTCATGATATCATGCGCCTGACTGACAAACTTCGCATGGAAGCTCAGCGTGTCGAGAACCTGCTCCCTTCCCGCGGACGAACCAAGCTGCAGGAGCGTTCCGACATCGATGCGGTAGGTCAGCGTGCCTGCGGACATCGCATCGAGTGTGGCAAGGAGGGCGGAAGCAGCAGGATCAAGATGCATAGTAAAGAAATATAGAGAAACCGGCGAGGAGTTCCAAACGGGGCCCGTTTCGCCCCGTGCCGATGGTTTGATTCTCAAGCGGAATCTCCCGATATTTGTTTACATAATCTGCCGTACCCTGTGGGAATGCTGCCGGAAAAATTCCAGACCTCGCTGGAGAACATTGCCCGTTCGCAATGGTTGACGCGGAGCGCTCTGTTCAAGCTGTTGATCGCTGCCGGGCTCATCCTCGTCCTTGCGATGCTCTTTCCACGCGGCGAGTCGATCAAGCTCGACTACAAAGTCGGCGCTGTCTGGGCGCAGAAGGATCTTATTGCCCCATTTTCGTTCTCCGTTTTACGCGACGAACGTGAATACGGAAAGGACGTGGATGAGGCAAAGAAAACCGTCTCCGATGTGTTTGCACGGGATACGGTCTCATCGGAGATGCAACCGGCCCGACTGGACACATTCATCGTCCGGATTGACCAAGCGCTTGCCGCCCGCGCGCAGCTCCGGAGGGACGTCCACCACCGCGATCCCGCCGCGGCTGCTGATTCTTCCCGATTCAATCGTCTCGCCTCCTCGCTCGACATTCCCTTCTCCGATCGGGAATGGGATGTCCTCTCCGCGCTTGCTTCCTCGGGCCGCCTTCGGGACGTGCGCAAGCTCCTTTCTACGGCGCTGCGGGGGTACATGAAAACCGGCATCCTGGACCGGAGCAAGAACAGTTTCAAGCGACCGGAGGTTGCCCTGCGCAAGGGAACGCTGGAGGAGATCGTGCCGGTGGCGCGTCTGCTGGATGAGAACGACGTCCACGCATTATTGGAGAAAGAGTTGATGGCGCGGTTCGGAAGGGACAACGGCGCCGTTGGCATTGCCTATAAGATCGGCGTGATGCACGTCGAGCCGAACGTGAAATTCGATGCGGCTGCAACCAATCAGGCGATCGCATCGGCGATCGACGCGATCCCGCGCACGATCGGCTTTGTGCAGGAGAACGAACGAATTGTCAGCAAGCACGAACGCATTACACCCGACATCAAACTGAAGCTCGAATCCCTTCACCGTGCACGGGCGGAACGCGGTCCCGAAACCGACAGTCCGCTCCAGGTGATCGGCCCCATGCTTCACGTCGGTCTCCTCGTCATGCTCTTCGGCCTCTATCTTTTCCTCTTCCGGAAGGGAATCTTTCACAACACCCGCCGCTTGGGGTTGATCGCCTTTTTGTTCATTCTTGAAGGGGTTCTTGCCTACCTGTCGCAGGAGATCGATGCCGATGCGCCGGTGGAATTCCTCATCGCCGTCCCGGTCGCGTCGATGCTCTTCACGATCGTGTTCGATTCGCGGGTGGGATTCTATGCGACGGTGATCGTATCGTTCCTCGTCGCCGGCATCAGAGGGAACGACTATTCCGTTGCCCTGGCTTCGCTCGTTGCGGGGGCTCTTGCGGTCTACACCGTTCGCGACATAAAAAACCGGACGCAAATCTTCCGATCGCTCGGCTTCATCTTCCTCGGGTACCTGCTCGTCATCGTTGCGCTGGGGGTCGAACGCTTCACGCCCGCGGGCGCGATGCTTGAGCAGGCAGAATATGCTCTCGTGAACGCGGTGATTTCTCCGGTGCTGACCTATGGACTGCTGATCTTCCTGGAACGGGCGTTCCGGGTGACGACGGATCTCACGCTGCTGGAGCTGGCGCATTACAACCACCCGCTCCTGCGCATGCTCGCGGAACAGGCGCCGGGGACGTATCACCACAGCATGACCCTGGCGAGTCTCTCCGAGGCGGCCGCGGCAGCCGTGGGGGCAAACGATGTCCTTGCGCGCGTCGGCGCGTACTTCCACGATATCGGAAAGATCGTCAAGCCCGGATACTTCGTGGAGAACCAAAAGGGGACACGGAGCCGGCACGACAAACTCTCGCCGCGGATGAGCTCCTTGATCATTGCGGCCCATGTCAAAGACGGGATGGCGCTCGCGCGCGAGTATCATCTTCCCGAGGAAGTCGTCCAATTCATCCCCATGCACCACGGCACGACGCGCATCGATTACTTTTATAACAAGGCCCTCGAACGGGCACAGAACGACCCCGATCAGACGAAGATCGACGAGATCAAGGAAGAGGATTACCGTTATCCGGGCCCAAAGCCCCAGACCAAGGAAACGGGAATTCTGATGCTCGCCGATGCCATCGAGGCTGTCGTTCGCACGCTGGACGAACCGAACCCGCAGCGGCTTGAACAAACGATCGATGAATTGATCAGGAAGAGGTTTGAAGAGGGGGAGCTGGAAGAGTGCCCGTTGACGCTGAAGGATCTGACAAAAATCAAGTCGGCGTTCCTCGGCGTTCTCGTCGGCATTCACCACACGCGCCTGAAATACCCCGAGCCGACGCGCCGGCGGCCTCGGCGTTCCACGGAGGGGAAGATGCCCGCCGCCGATGAACAGGTTCCGACGATCATCAGGGAGATCGAACGGGAATGAAACAGTACTCCGGCGACTATCTTCATTTCCTCGCATTGGAGAAGAACGCCTCCCGGAATACGATCGCGTCGTACCGCCTGGATATCGATCGCTACATTCGCTTCCTTGAGGGACACGGCATCACACATCCGGACCGGATCAGCGAGGGACTCGTGACGGGTTTTCTCTCGACGCTGCGTGCTGCGCACCTCTCGCCCCGCTCGGTGACGCGCTGCATATCGTCGCTCAACGGGTTCCACAAATTCCTCCTCGGCGAGGGGATCACCATCAAGAACCCGATGGAAGGGATCGATGTCCCGAAACTCCAACGCACGCTTCCGGATGTTTTGAGTCAGGCGGAGGTGGAATTGATTCTCAATCATTTCGACAAGGAACCGGCGCCGGCGAGCGATCGTACGCGCCGGCTCATCATCCGGGACAGGACCATCCTGGAAGTTTTGTACGCAACAGGGATGCGCGTGTCGGAACTCATTATCCTGAAACAGCACGACGTCATGGAAACACAGGGGATCGTCCGCGTCTTCGGGAAGGGTTCAAAGGAACGGCTTGTTCCCATCGGGAAATCCGCACTCCGGTGGATCGACCGGTACAAGAAGGAATGCCGTGCGTTTCTCGCGGCGCGGGGCGCGGGACAGGATACGCTCTTTTTGAACGCGCGGGGAAAGGCGATGACGCGGATGGCCATCTGGAAGATCGTGCAGGCCTACACACGGAAAGCAGGGATTGCCAAAGAGGTCCATCCCCATACATTCCGGCATTCGTTTGCAACGCACCTCCTCGAGGGGGGGGCCGACCTTCGGGCCGTCCAGGAGATGCTCGGCCATTCCGACATCTCGACGACGCAGATCTACACGCACATAGACCGTGAGTACCTGAAGGAAGTCCATAGGACTTGCCATCCCCGCGGATGAATGATGCCGGTGCCGGACCAGCATACGAGAGAGACAGTACCAATGCCATTGAACGTTTCTCAACACGATGACGGCCCGTGCAGGAGCGTGGCCGACCTGCGGAAGGCAATCGTGGGGCTTGACACCCCTGTGCCGCTCCTCGACGGCTCAGAACGGCCGTACGTGTTTCTCGACAATGCGGCAAGCACGCCCTCGTTCCGTCCGGTGCTTCGTGCGATCGAAGATTTCCTCCCATGGTACTCGGGGGTCCACAGGGGGACAGGCTTCAAGTCGCTCCTTGCGACGGAGGTTTTCGATGCGGCCCACGATGCGGCGGGAGAATTCGTGGGGGCCGATCTGGAAACGAACGCGGTGATCTTCACAAAGAATACGACGGAATGTGTGAACAAGCTGGCGGCCCGCTACGGTTTCGGCAAGGAAGATGTGGTTCTCACAACTCTTCTCGAGCATCACTCCAACGATCTGCCGTGGCGAAAGCATGCACGCGTTGTCCACGTCGGCATGACGCACGACGGGCATATCGACCTGGAGGCGCTGCATGCGGCGCTCCTGCGCGGGAATGGCCGCGTCCGGCTCGTTGCCGTCAGCGGTGCGTCCAACATCACGGGGCTCTGTGCGCCGATCCATCAGATCGCCCGATGGGCGCACGGCGCGGGGGCGAAGATTTTTGTCGATGCGGCGCAGCTTGCACCGCATCACGCCATCGATATGCTCCCCGATGATCACCCGGAACATATCGACTTCCTTGCCTTCTCGGCGCACAAGATGTACGCTCCGTTCGGCACAGGGGTGCTCATCGGCCCCCGGACGTTTTTTGGCCAGGGGGATCCCGATGCTGTGGGAGGCGGGGTGGTGGATATTGTGACCTTGGAGAAGGCAGTGTGGAACCGTCCTCCCCAGAAGGAAGAAGCGGGGAGCCCGAATGTCATCGGTGGCATCGCGCTCGGCGCTGCGATCAAGGTCTTGCGCAGCGTGGGGATGGATGCGATTGCCGCCCACGAACTGGATCTGCTTTCGTATGCCTACCAGCGCATGGCAACGGTGGGGAAAGTTGCATTCTACGGTCCGACGGATCATCTCGAAGAGAAGGTGGGGGTGATGGCATTCAATGTTGACGGTTTACATCACTCGCTTGTGGCTGCGATCCTCGGAACCGAAGGAGGGTTAGGTGTGCGGGACGGATGTTTTTGCGCGCACCCGTATGTGAAGGAGCTTCTTGGTGTCAGCCCCGAGGAGGATGCCGTTCTCACGGCCGAGGTCATTGCCGGCGACAAGTCGCACATGCCGGGAATGGTGCGTGCAAGCTTCGGATGTTACAATACGCACGACGACATTGATGCGCTTGTCGATATGGTGGAACGGATCGCAAAGGGACAATACAAAGGGAACTACACGCAGAACCGGGCGACCGGCGCCTTCACCGCGGAGGGGTTTGCCCCCGACTTCCAGCGTTACTGTCGGATTGCAGGTCCGCGTGTCCCGTCCCGTCCCCATTCTGAGGCGTCATGAAGAACATATCTATGGTGCTGCGGCGCGATCGGATGAGCGTGTGGGGGAGGGCCTGAACGATGCAGGAGTTTGTCTATAATAATTCGCTCCTGATGGGCGAGTCTGTCCCGCTCAAGTCTGTCGCGGAGGAGTTCGGGACTCCGGTCTATGTGTATAGCCGGCGGTCCGTCCTGGACCATTGCCGCAATATCGAAAAGGCGTTTGACGGGCACCCTCACCTGTCCTGCTTTGCGGTCAAGGCAAATGCGAACCGCGATCTCCTGCGGCTGATTGGGGAAGAGGGGTTTGGTGCCGATGTCGGCTCGATCGGGGAGTTGACGATTGCCCTTGCGGCGGACATCCATCCGTCAAAAATCACGTTCAGCGGCGTCGGCAAGCGCGACGACGAAATTGTCGCGGGCATCCGTGCCGGCATCTATGCGTTTAACGTGGAGTCGACCGAGGAGATCCGCCTTCTCGACACCATCGCGGGGCAGGAGGGAAAGAAGGCCAGGATCCTTCTTCGCATCAACTTCGACATCGATGCGGGGGGGCACGCGTACGTTTCGACAAGCATGAAGCACAACAAGTTCGGAATCCCCGCGGGAAAAGCGCTGGAGGTTCTCCGATGGACACAGGGGCTCCCGAATATCGAAATCCGCGGGCTTCACAGTCATATCGGATCGCAAATCACGAAAGCCGAGACGTTCCAAAGAGCCGCCCGCGCAATCATTTCGCTCGTCCAGGACATCACGGCGGCGGGGATTCCGGTGCGCGACATTGACTTCGGCGGGGGATTCGGCGTCCAGTATCGGGGCTATGTGACCGGTCCCGGCATACCCGCCGAGGAATCGGAAGAAGTCAATCTTTCCGCTGCGACACTGATACGGGATGTGCTCCCTCTTCTTCGGGAGACCCATTGCCGTCTTTCCATTCAGCCCGGACGCTCGGTCGTTGCGCATGCGGGGGTCCTCCTGGTGAAGGTGCTCTACCGCAAGGAGACCGACGACAGACTGTTCGTTGTGGTCGACGGCGGGATGAATGACCTCCTGCGGCCCAGTCTGTACGATGCCTATCATCAGATCGTGCCGGCTGAGCTTCATGGGCGCCCGTTTGAAAAGGCCGACGTCGTCGGTCCGCTCTGCGAATCGGGCGATTTCCTCGCCCTCGACCGGCAGATCCCGCGGGTCGAACGAGGTGAATACCTCGCGGTCATGTGTACGGGAGCATACGGCTATGTTCTTTCCTCGAATTACAATTCGCGTCCCCGTCCGGCGGAAGTGCTTATCGATGGAACGAAATGCAGTCTGATCAGGAAACGGGAAACCATCGAACAACTATTTGAAGGATAGGCGGTGAAACAATACACGGTGGCGGTTGTCGGTGCGACGGGACTCGTGGGCCGGAAAATGACCCAGGTATTGGAGGAACATCACTTCCCTGTGGGCGAGTTGCGTCCCCTTGCGTCGGCCCGATCCGCGGGGAGTGAAATCTCCTTTCGCGGCGCCAAAGTGATGGTCCGCGAGCTGACGGCGTCCTCATTCAGCGGGGTGGAGATCGCGTTGTTCTCTGCCGGTGCCGCAGTGAGCAGGGAGTTCGCGCCCTGCGCTGTTCGAGCCGGGACGCTCGTGATCGACAACAGCAGCGCATTCCGGATGGACAAGGACATTCCCCTTGTCGTCCCCGAGGTGAACCCGCGCGCCGTTCACGGCTATCACGGTATCGTTGCGAACCCCAATTGTTCCACCATCCAGATGGTTGTCGCATTGAAACCTCTCCACGACATGTGGCGCATCCGGCGGATCGTCGTCTCGACGTACCAGTCGGTCACGGGAGCGGGGAAGAAGGGACTGAATCAGCTCGAGGATGAAGTGGCGAAAAGGACCGTCGCAGAGAAGAAATTCCCGCACCAGATCGCTTTCAACATTCTTCCGCAAGTGGACGTCTTCGCGGCTGACGGCTACACGAAGGAAGAGCACAAAATGGTGGACGAAACGAAGAAAATTCTGGAAGACGACACAATCCAGGTGAGCGCCACATGCGTGCGGGTGCCGGTCTGGGGTGGACACAGCGAGGCGATCAATGTGGAATTCGCAAAGCCGTGCTCGGTGGAGGAGGCGCGGGAAGCGCTGCGGGCAGCAGTGGGGGTAATAGTCATGGATAACCCTGCGGGATCAGAATATCCGATGCCGATTCACGCGTGGGACAGGGATGAGGTGTTTGTGGGGAGAATTCGAAAGGATGATACGGTTCCCCATGGATTGAACTTGTGGGTCGTATCGGACAATCTGCGCAAAGGGGCCGCGACGAATGCGGTGCAGATCGCCGAAGAATGGATCAAGAACGGACGGGCGTCCCGTTGACGCGCCGGATGAGAACCAACGAACAGAGGTCCGCTATGACACACCGAACTTTTCATAACGCTTCTGCGGCGTTTGCGATCTTCTTCGCAGCAGTGATTCTTCAGGGATGCATTCTGGTGACAGTGACGGAACACCGGATCAAGGTGAACAAGAATGGAGGGGGTGAAGCAATCCTCGTTCTCACGGACATCCGTTCGGATGCTGCCAATGACACGGGACGTGCGCGTGACTTCGGCGTGATGATGGCGTCGCTCGATTCCGCGGGGAATCGCGGTTTCGAACATGACGGGAACAAGGTGACCGGCAAGCGGCTGTTCCTTGTGGGTGACACGCTCAGCGCCGAGATCACGTACACCTTCCCGTCGTTGGATGTGATTGAAGGAATGAGAACGAACGATAAGGAATTGTATGTGGTGGTCGGCGAGGGGAAGGAGATCCTCAAGACCAACGGGAAGATCAAATCAGGAGACAGAAACACCCTCAGGATCGTCTGGCCGCTCGACGCGAAGCGCCTGTTCTATCAGATCCGGGAGCAACATAAGGAACCGGCCGCGTCCCTCGCGCCATGGTACCAGCGGTTCATTGCTGGGACACCCCGTGGAGGCCGATAACATGCGAAGGATCGTGTCGCGGGAGAAGCAGACTGTCATCGCGGCTCTCGTGAATGTGTGCCACAGGATGTATGCAAAAGGGTATGTCGCCGCAACGGACGGGAATGTGAGCGTCCGTCTGCGCAATGGTAATGTCCTGACGACACGGACCGGTGTGAACAAGGGATTGGTGAAGGCCGCCGACATCGTGGAGGTCAACCCTGAAGGAATTCCCCTCACCCGAGCGGTGCATCCATCCACGGAAATCGGCATGCATCTCTTTATCTATGGCAAACGTCCGGACATCGGAGCCGTTGTGCACGCGCACCCGCCGTTCGCAACCGGGTTTGCGACTGCCAGGGAAGCGCTCGATGGATGCGTGTTCCCCGAGGTGATTGTCGGCATGGGCGGCATTCCGCTTGCCCCCTACGCGACTCCCTCAACGGCTGAAGTCGCTGCCTCCATCGCCCCGTATGTCGGGGAAACGGAGGTGATCCTCCTGGCCAACCACGGCGTGGTGACCTATGGCAGGGACGTTGTAACGGCGTACTTTCTCCTGGAGAAAGTGGAACAGACGGCCTGTATCACGTTTGTGGCGCGTATGCTCGGAGGAGAGAAGCGGCTGACGGTAGCGGAAGTCGAGAAGCTCGGCGCGATCAGCATGAAGAGCTACGGCAAGGATTTCTCCGGCAAGTTCCGCGGGAGAACAGCAGGTCCGGACCGGGAAATGACGGAAGCGGAAATACGGGCGTACATTGACGAGCAACTGACAGCGCGTGGACTGAAACAATGAAGAGTAAACTCAGGGTGGGGATAATATTCGGCGGCCGGTCAGGCGAGCATGAAGTGTCGCTCGTGTCCGCCGCATCGATCATTCATGCCCTCGACCGGACAAAATATGAGATCGTCCCCATCGGCATTACACCGGAAGGGCGCTGGATCAGCTCCCCCGACGGACTGGCGCTCCTGAAAGAAAAGGCGGGCCTTGACAAGATGCCCGAACGGATCCTCCTGCCGGAGCCGCAGCGGCAGGGCCTGGTCTCAGCCCCGGAACTGCGCACGGAAGGGGAGCGGCTCGACGTCGTGTTCCCTGTCGTCCATGGAACCTACGGCGAGGATGGAACATTGCAGGGACTGCTGGAATTGGCGGATGTTCCGTATGTGGGGGCGGGTGTTCTCGCATCTGCAGTAGGGATGGACAAGATCATCCAGAAGGAACTTTTTCTCCGCGCGCGGCTGCCGATTGTCAAGTACGTCTGGTTTCTTTCACGCGATGTTACAGAGAACGCGCCCCGGGTTGCGCGAAATGTTGAGCGGGTCCTCCGTTATCCGGTGTTTACGAAACCGGCGAACACCGGGTCCAGTGTCGGCATTACCAAAGCACACGGCAGGAAGGAGCTCGTCGAAGGGCTGCTTCTGGCGGCCGAATTCGACAGGAAAGTCCTGGTGGAGCAGGGAATTGCCGGCGTGAGGGAGATCGAGTGCGGCGTTCTTGGCAACGCCGATGCCGAAGCATCGGTGCCGGGCGAGATCGTCTCCTCCAACGAGTTTTACGACTATGACGCAAAGTACGTGGATGGGAAATCCACGTCGATCATACCTGCCCGGCTTCCGGCCGCTCTCAGCCGAAAGGTCCGGGCGCTGGCGGTGAAGGCGTTTGCCGCGATCGACTGCTCCGGAATGGCGCGCGTGGATTTCTTCGTGACGAAGGGACGGAACAGGGTGTATGTGAATGAGGTAAATACCATCCCGGGGTTTACAGCGATCAGCATGTACCCCAAGCTGTGGGAGGCGACAGGCGTACCGTACCCCGAACTTCTGGACCGGCTGATCGCTCTCGCCATTGAACGTCATCGTGAAATGTCGGCAAGGCGCACTTCGTATGCGCCGTCGAAAGACTGGTACAAAAACAACGGAATGTGATGCAGGACGGGGATTCCAGATTCTACCGGAAGGGGAAGAAGCGGCTCGATCTTCGAGCGCTTCTTCGAAAGCTGTTGAGGAACAAACGGCTGATGCTGCTCCTCCTCGTTTCCCTTCCCGTTGCCGCCTTCGTTCTGTTCGGCAACAGGGGGGTTCTGCAACGGATCCGCCTGGAGAGGCAGAAGCAGGAGATCGAGGAGAGCATCCGTACAGCAGATGCAGAGACGAAAGCCCTCCAGTCGGAATTGCGGGCGCTTGAGGGCGATCGGAAAACAATCGAAAAGGTCGCGCGCGAAAAGCACGGTATGATCAAGGAGGGTGAGGAAGTGTACAAAGTGAGTCCGGAACACTAACGGAGATCTGCCGGTTGACGAATGACATGGATCTATCGCTCTCGCCTGAGATCCACGCCTCCGGTGCACCTCTTGCGGAACGGGTGCGTCCGAGAACGCTTGACGATTTTGTCGGGCAGGAGCATCTCCTGGGCCCCGGCAAGCCCCTCCGCGTTCTTCTGGAAAACGACCAACTGCCGTCGATGATCCTCTGGGGGCCGCCGGGAACCGGAAAGACCACCCTTGCGCGCATCGCCGCCGGAAGGACAGAGGCGGAATTCTTTCAGTTGAACGCCGTCTCATCGGGGGTGAAGGATGTGCGGGAGGTCATCGAGAAGGCTTCAGCGAACCGCGACCGCCGTGGCCGGCGCACTGTCCTGTTTATTGACGAGATTCACCGTTTCAACAAGGCGCAGCAGGATGCGCTTCTCCACTCCGTTGAAGACGGCATTGTGACCCTTATCGGGGCCACGACGGAGAACCCGTCATTTGAAGTCATTTCCCCTCTCCTGTCCCGCTGCCGTGTGTACGTTCTGCAATCGCTGTCAGGGGAACACCTCGATGCCATCATTGATCGCGCACTCCGGTCCGATCCGCTCCTGGCAACGCGCCGCATCAGTGTCTCCGATCGCGAATCCCTGATCCTGCTCGCCGGCGGCGATGCAAGGATGCTGCTCAACGGCCTGGAGACGGCGATCGCCCTCGCTCCTGAATCCGCCGGCGGGGAAATTCGCGTCGGCCAGAAGGAATACGAAGAGGCCTTCCAGCGGAAATATGTCCGCTACGACAAGGGTGGGGAAGAACACTACAACACTATTTCCGCCTTCATCAAGAGCATGCGCGGAAGCGATCCGGATGCCGCTGTGTACTGGCTTGCCAGAATGCTCGATGCGGGGGAAGATCCGACGTTTATTGCGCGCCGGATGGTGATCCTTGCCTCAGAAGACGTAGGCAATGCCGTGCCAAACGCGTTGACCCTTGCAACGGCGGGATTCACCGCTGTGTCATATGTGGGAATGCCCGAAGCTCGGATTATACTCTCGCAAGTGGCGGTGTTCCTTGCTTCCTGTCCGAAGAGCAACGCCTCCTATACCGCGATCGAAGAGGCGATGGGGGATGTCCGCGCGAAGCCGCAGGAACCGGTGCCGCTGCACCTTCGCAACGCCCCCACGGGTCTGATGAAGGACCTCGGGTATGGCGCATCCTACAAATATGCCCACGGGTTCCGCCAGAATTTCGTTGAGCAGCAATACCTCCCGGATGGACTTGCAGGGAAGACCTACTACAGGCCCACGGAAAACGGCGAGGAAAAGAACATCAGGGCGCGATTGAACTCCTGGTGGAAAAAGAAACCGCGTTGAGCATGCAGAGCGTCCTGACGGTCAGTCCCCGATCATTCCTCCTGTCCGCGCTTCTTCTGTATGCGCTCGCGGCCGCTCCGCCGTGTCTGCGTGCACAGGAAGCCCCGCGAACGGACTCCACTGCCGTCGCGTTGCACAGTACCGTTGTGACGGGTGACACCGCAGCGGCAAAGCCCGATACGATCAAACCGATCCAATCCTCCTCCGGCATTGATTCGGTCGTGACGTACACGGCCGCCGATTCCATCGTTTATGCTCTCTCCCGCAAGACGATGTATCTCTTCGGCAAGGCGGATATCCACTACAAGGATCTCGCCCTCAAAGCGCAGAAGATCGATATCAACTGGACGACCTCGCTCCTCAATGCAGGCGGGACCATCGATACGGCCGACACCTCGGGGAAGAAACTGAAGGGAATTCCGGAATTGATCGACGGAAGTGAAGTGTATCACGGGGAAACAATTACGTACAACTTCAAGAGCAAGAAGGGGAAGATCGATCTCGGCAAGACGGAGATTGAAAAGGGACTGTACTACGGCCAAGAGATCAAAAAGGTGGAGTCGGATGTCCTCTTCGTGGAGGACGGGATCTTCACGACGTGCGACCTGGAGCACCCGCATTACTATTTCGGCAGTCCGACGATGAAGGTGATCGTACGCGACAAGGTGATCGCCCGGCCGGTCTTTCTCTATATCGCCGATGTTCCTGTCTTTGCGCTGCCGTTTGGCATCTTCCCGAGCGAACGGGGACGGCGTTCCGGACTGATAGCGCCTGCATTCGGGGAAAGCACACGCGGCAGATATCTGAGCCATCTCGGCTATTATTGGGCCATGAGCGATTACATGGACATGGCATTGCGCGGTGATGGATATACGAAAGGGAGTTACGTCCTTTACGGGGACTACCGGTACCGGCTTCGCTATGAGTTCAGTGGCGGGCTGAGCGCTTCGTTCGGGAAGGCCGTGACAAGCGAGGCGTCGGATCCCGATTATCAGGTGCAGAAGGTGTCGAATATCCATTGGTGGCATAACCAGTCGTTCAACCCGACGACAAGCCTTGTTGTGGACTTTACGTTTTCGAGCGGCTCATATTATCAGCAGACGAGCAACAACCTGAGCGACCTCCTCCTCCAGAACATCGTGTCGAATGCGACGTTGTCGAAGTCCTGGGAGGGAACCCCGAACAGCTTGACGATCAACCTCCGGCGCGATCAGAATCTGCAGACGGGGCAAACGAGCGCAACACTCCCTTCCATCAGCTTTTCGCGCACGCTCACGTATCCGTTTCGTTCTTCGACAAAAACAGGAACCGGAAGCGACCTTTCGTGGCTCGAACTGATCGGCTATTCCTACGGGGGCCAATTCCTCGACATCCAGAACAAGACTCCGACGCGGGACAGCGCGAGCGGGCCGGTAACGGGATTTACCTATGATGAGCGACGGGGGATGGAGCACAGCTTCCGGATCAACGCGTCACCCAAGGCGGGACACATCACCATCACGCCGTTTTTCGATTATACCGAGAAGTGGTACGATAAGATAACGGAAGAACATGTTGATCCTGCAACGCGCCAGCTCGTTGTCGATGACCTCAAGGTGATCCGTGCCGTGCGTTACTACGACCTCGGCGTTTCGCTGCAGACGAAGCTTTATGGGATCGTTCAACCGAACATCTTCGGAATCAAAGCGATCCGGCATCAGTTGACCCCGTCGATATCGTACACCTATCAGCCCGATTACTCGTTGCCGTCCTACGGGTATTACGGGTCATACGTCGATACCAGCGGGGTGCGGCAGCGCTATGGC
>Ga0182021_10003540_pt1 | contig 18355 bp, 19 predicted proteins | sample 612E3MmetaG_FD_120493 | JGI IMG/M metagenome (GOLD analysis project Ga0182021, IMG submission 120493) | Permafrost microbial communities from Stordalen Mire, Sweden - 612E3M metaG (Illumina Assembly) | ecosystem: Environmental > Terrestrial > Soil > Wetlands > Permafrost | place: Sweden... | reverse complement strand
AGGAGTCGAAGGAACTTGCAGTTTCAGATTGTGGAGGGTATTTGCCGTAACGGTCGATCCATAATTGGGGTGTTTTCGATCGATGATATTAAATAATGCAACTATTTTGCCTGTTTGTATTGGCTGCCATGCGAGAAACTTGGCATCCTTCGATTGGTATGCAGTTCCATGTGGTTTCTCTGCAAATAATTCTTCCTGATTATTATTCAAATAGCGTTGGGAGCTGCGCATATAAACTTCTCTATTTATTTCTCAATAACTCGAACATAATTTACAAAAATTTTAGTTCCATTCAAAGTTTCCAATGTATGTCGGAAGCATGTGCATAGTATCGGCATCCCACGGAACAATCCCCTCTCCTCATGCCGAAGGCATCCCATTGGGATAGGAGAGAGTTAGTCCTGCCCCGCAATGCTTCTGTGAGGGGGAGAGGTTTAAAAACCATCGGACGTCCCACTGTCATTTCGATCACGATGCTTTTAATCGGGAGAGAAATATTTTTTTGGTTTAGATTTCTCATCCCGCCTTCGTCGGAATTCGAAATGACAAATGTTTTAGTGCGGTCGGGAATTGCTTGTTCGCTATTTCGCCAAGGAATTGTTGATGCCTGATAATCATCCCACTGCAATCGTTCATCTTAAATCTTCTATCTTCCTTCTTAAATCTACAATCTTAAAGTGTGGTGACGAACTTGCTGAGGTTAAGAGGGATGAAACTGAAGGGTGTTCGGATTTTTTGTTTTGGGGAGAAAAAGAACAAGCTGCAGGCGAGTTAAACTCGTGACCTCTTTATTCGAGAGAACATCTCCCTCACAACTTGGGGGTAATTCTTTAAATAACTTTTAATTCTGCTATTCTAAGATTATTCTCAATTGTTTTTATCGTGGGATGGTTTGAGACAAGAATAGGTATTAAAATACCAAGTGCTTGCTCAGAATACTCTATAGCTTTTCCATATTCACCTAGTCCAGAATAAACATCACCTAGATTGCCAAGCCATGTTCCTTCTGCTTGTTTATCCCCAATCTCTTTTGCAATCTTGAGGGCTTCCTCAGAATACTCTATTGCTTCTCTAAATTCAGCTAGTCTAGAATAAGCAACACCTAGATTGCCAAGCTTTGATCCTTCTGCTTGTTTATCTCCAATCTCTTTTGCAATCTTGAGGGCTTCCTCATAATGCTCTATCGCTTTTCTATATTCACCTAATCCAGAATAAGCATTACCTAGATTGCCAAGCCACAAACCTTCTCCATATTTATCCCCAATTTCTTTTGAAATCCTTAAAGATTGTTCAAGATACATTATCGCTTTTCTATATTCACCTAAACTACCGTAAGCATTACCAAGACTGCCAAGCCAAGCACCTTCTCCATGTTTATCCCCAATTTCTTTTGCAATCTTTAAAGATTGTTCATAATACTCTATCGCTTTTCCAGATTCACCTAAACTACTATAAGCATTACCAAGATTGCCAAGCCTTGATCCTTCTCCTTGTTTATCCCCAATTTCTTTTGCAATCTTTAGAGCTTGCTCAAGATACTCTACCGCTTTTCTATATTCACCTAAACTATTGTGGACAACACCGAGATGGTCAAGCCAAGTTCCCTCTGCTTTTTTATCCACGATCTCTTTTGCAATCTTCAGGGCTTCCTCATAATGCTCTATCGCTTTTCTATATTCACTTAAACTATGGTAGACATTACCAATACTGCCAAGACTCATCCCTTCTCCGTATTTTACCCCAATTTCTTTTGAAATCTTTAAAGATTGTTCAAGATACTCTATCGCTTTTCTATTTTCGCCTAAATTACCATAAATATGACCTATACTGATAAGACATAACAATTCCATATGTTTATCCCCAATCTCTTTTGCAATCTTTAGAGCTTGCTCAGAATATTTTAAATAAGTCTTAAATTTTCCCATTTTCCCGAATATATTTATGGTAATGAGATACATACTTACTTTTGAGGATTCGAGAATAGTTTGCGAATACCAGTTATTTACATTTTCTTTCCAATTTATCTTACTTGTTTTTTGTTCATATGGTCCATAATTGATAATATCAGATTTCCAAATTTTCTTTATGAGCTCCCGTGTATCATAATAAAGCCTTCGGCTGACATTAAATTTTTTAAATGTGTTTTTTTCTTGGAGTTCACGTATATCCTCAACTTTTGAAATATCTGCGTGTTGGACATAAAAAACCTTTTTATGATTTTCGCTAATAGCCTGTATTTGTGGTGATAAATCAAATATATCCGAAGAGCTATAGCCCAATACTAATACGTTTTTGTGGTATCCATTAGAAAAAACATTTTCGATTACTGCAAACCTTGCTCTTGATAAAACCTGGTTAGCCACTTGTTTTAAGGTTATTGCCATTGATTCTCTATCATCTATACTTCCATGAATCTTAATAATCCGGATTCGGTCGTTATTCCAGTCTATGCTTTCTAAATCCTTATCTTTGAATATTAAATCATAATCTATCCCTTCTATAAATACATTTGGTTCCATTGACAAGGCTCTTTCAATTAACTTGTCAAAATTTGTTGTCACTATTGTCTTCAATTTGCCTGTTTTTAAAAGTTTAGCGAGCAATATATGGCTAGTGTTTGGCACTCCTTGTTCATAAATATCAAATATCACTCCTGGTTTACTATTTTCCTGTATGCATTCCATAAATGCTTCAAAAGGAATTTTCGGACTATTATCTTTATCCAAAATGAGCTGGATATCTTCCAGAGGTAATTCCAGTTTCTTAAGAATGTATGGTACAAGCTGGTTAACAATAGGTAGCCCAGAATCTCTAGAAATGCCAGCCCCGCAAAAAACAACAGTTTCGCATAGATTTATTCCCTTTATTATTTCTTCGATTATATCGTGAATCTCAGAATTTTGATTTTGTACTAAATTTTTCATCGTTTTAGAATTAGAAAAGCTATCTTACAAATGGCACCGAACAAACTATCCGTTGTCGTCTGTAATGATTCCCTCGGAGCTTATAAAAGAAGCAAAAATCTTTTGCAGTCCCCCCAGCGAGCGATGAAGCGAATCCCCAAAAATCAGGAAGGATGGGAACCACTTGTTTAAAAGGTAGAAGAATTGGTTAATAAATGCAAATAGTAAAGAGTGAATAGTGAAGGGTAAGAAAGTGAATTAGTGCATAGTTATTTAGTGCGTAGTTGGGAGAGTGGAGAGAAGTGGTGAAGAGTGAAGATTAAAGATCAAAGTGTAAAGAGTTAGCTGTCTATGAGCCTATGAGTCATTGAGCAGAAGAGTCGATGAGATGGTAAGCAAAAGAGTCGACCCGCCGAAAAAAATGGCGGGCAAGTGAGTAAAAGAGCGGCAGACTTGATCGTAGGGGCTTGATTTTTACCTGCCGTCTTATTGGGCGGGTATCAAGCCCGAGAGCAGGAGCGAAGTGGACTTGCCCGATGATCCGAGATGAACAGGGATGGAACTGTGAGATGGTTAGATATTTTATTTTTTCCATGCCTCGGAAACAACCCGGCCTTTTTTGATATCATCAACAACAAGTATAAGCTGGTTCTGATGATCGCTGTACATTACCTCTATATTTATGCCGGCGTCTGCCATCATGCGTGTGATTTTCCCTAATTGTCCGGGTTGATCCTGTTTGAGTCGTTGAACAAGAACCTCTCGATCCTCGAGTACTGTGATTCCCTTTGCTTCGAGAGCTTTACGGGCAGCACCCGCATCTTCGAATAAAAAATGAGCGATGCCTTTACCATCGATAATAAATCCACCGCCGCCCTCAACGCTGACGCCCGCGCTCCCCAGTGTTTCACCCATTTCAGCTAAAGCTCCGAGACGATTTTCTAAACGTATGGCTAAGTCTCTCATCGTTTCTTCTCCATTTTATTTTTCGATCTGAACGATTCTTATTCTTGTTTTCACGGAGTTTGCGATATAGCATTTCTCGTGCGCAAGATGATGCAGTTCATCTATCTGGGCTTGTGAAGGAAGTGTATCGCCGCTGAACTGGACTTGAACGTTCAAGGTAACCTCTGTCATTGCCAATTTTCCTTCCGCATTCTTTTGCAATATTCCCTCGGCGTTGTCTTCATAACTGTCCACGATAAATTTCTTTCCGGCAGCAATGGACAAGAACCAGAGCATATGACAACTCGAAAGAGAAGCGATAAATGCCTCCTCCGGATCAACTGCAGATTCTTTGGACATCGGTAGCGGTACTACGTGTGGGGAGGAAGATGCTTCTATTTCGCTTCCGCCGTCAAAAGTCCACGTATGGGCTCTACTATACTTGTTGTCGACAAAGGCTTCGCCTAAGTGCTTTCTCCAATAAATTCTCACAATATAGGGCATTATTCATCCTCATAAGTTTAATAGAAAACCTGGATAAGAAAAATTCTTTATACAATACTTGTGCAATAACAGAATCTAAAACAAAATGATACGGTGATAAATTCCCGATTCTTTTTGTGGTGGAGTTCATGAACAACGGAGCGGTAAAGAGTGACGAGTTTTTAAGTAGGGGCTTGATTTATCAAGCCTGTGAGTAGGAGCGAAGTGCCTTAGCCCGATGGTCCGTTTCCGCTCACGATTTCCATTTTCCATCTCTCTCAAGGCTCTCCCGAACACGGAACTTCGTGATCTTACGGATCAAAGAGAGAGGCAGCGGCTTCTCCAGTGGAAACTGGATCGATCCTTTACCTGTTTTAAATTTCGAAAGATTCTTCCCGAAAGCTTTTACTGCTGATGGTGTAGGAAAGAAACCGATATGATGATTGAACACAGCAAATGTGACTAGTATTCTCTGATATGAGAAAGAGGGCATCCCCCATTTCAGGCTTTCCTGAGCACCCGGTGCAGATGCACGAATACAAGCATGCATTTCACGCAATTTCTTCTGAGCATCCTTCGGAGCCGCTTTAATATATTCAGCAATACTTTCAGGTTTCGTTTTTTTTGAAATCATGATTTTGTTTCCTCTCTATCAACACGTACGCCCGTAACTTTATTTTTTATCTATCAATAGAAAAAGTCTTCATGGAATCCTCATGCGACGACAAAATATAAACTGAATGGAAATGCAATAAATTCCCGATTCATCTCCTTGTCTAAAGAACAAGGCGCTGAGGAGAAGTCACTTCTTTCTTTTCGCGTCAAGGCTCCATGGTCCTGCACCAGCGGCCGAGAAGTAGAGCCAAAGAAAGCAGTAGAGGACGGCACTGACTCCTCCGTTTACAACCGGCCAGGCGTTCTGAGGAAAGTGAAACTGGAAATACGCTACCGCCATCTCGGTTGACAAAATGAACGCCGTGGGACGGGTGAACAGACCGAAGAGGATCAAAATGCCGCCGAACGTTTCAAGAATGCCTCCGATTCCTATCTGGGACATCAACGAGGCTGTGCTGCCATTGGGCGGCATTCCTATAGGAAAGGCGAAGAGTATCACTGTACCGGCAAGAATGAACATTATCGCTGCTGCAATGCGAAGGAGGCTGTGCAAGTACGGACTCCACGCCTGCCATCTCGCGATAAGAGTCAATTCTTTTTTATTACTTCCATTTTCCATGTTGTTTATCCTTTCTATTTCGTTATTTCAGATTTGTTTCAAGATGATTTCTCTAATAACTTTTTCAAACTCTCAAGCATCATGTTCCAATTCTTTTCAGAATGTTCTCGGTCTTGTTCGTTCGCGTTGTTATCCTGGGAAAGCGAAATGGCCGTCTGGTTTCCTTTCTTCAAAAGTTCAACTGTGACTGTATGATAGTTTTCCGGCACATCGGATTTGCCGGAGAGGGGACTGTAATGGCTGTACTGTATCATTCGCTCTTCCTCCATCTTGAGTATCGTACCTTTGTCGACATACTGCTTTCCCTGCCATTCCCCCTTCCAGACAAGGGAGCTTCCTGCTATCCAGTTAGAAATAACCTCTGTGCCGAACATATATTGTTTAATTATCTTGGGATTTACAAATGCGTTCCACACCTTGGCTGAGGGAACGTCGACCGTGATCAAAGCTTTGGCAATAAGGTTTTTGGTTATTTTTTGACCCTGCGAATTGTTGTTATTTGCCATATTGTTCCAGCCTTATTTTGATATTATTGTTGGAATACGTACTTGTAATATTTCACTTATTGCTATATGCTTGCTTCAAAGTTTTTATATCAATCTTATTCATCTTAAGCATTGCATTCATAACTCTTTTCGATTTCTCGGGATCTTTGTCTTGAAGCAGCTTTCCGAGAATAGAAGGAATGATCTGCCATGACAGTCCGTATTTGTCTTTCAGCCAACCGCATTGTTGTATTTCTCCTCCTTCTGAAAGTTTTGCCCACAGCGTATCCACTTCTTTCTGCGTCTCACAGTTCACAAAGAATGAAATAGCTTCTGTGAACTTGAAGTGCGGGCCTCCGTTGAGCACAAAAATTTTTTGCCCTTCAAGTTGAAATGTTGCGGTGAAAACCGGCCCATTCTTTCCCTGACGCTGGACATTGATAATCTTTGAGTTCTTGAAAATAGAAACATAAAATTTCATCGCCTCTTCAGCGTTGTTGTTGAACCATAAGAACGGTGTGATTTTTTGCATAGAGTTTCCTTTCAACTGTTTTTAATTCCTGGAAAGATTTTCTCGTGTAGTGAAGTCTATAGGCTGGTAGCAAAGAAGAACAACTCCACTCTTCAATGTTCTTGTCCTTGTAAGTTTCAAGTCCAGCTTGTTCTTGATATCTTTGAATAATGGCGTGCCGTTGCCTATGACAACAGGATCAATCATGATTTGATATTCATCGATCAAACCTTGATTTGCAAGCTGGGTTGAAATATTTCCGCTGCCTAACAATGTCATATCCTTTCCGGACATCTGTTTCATTTTCTTTATTTCTTTCACCATATTGGTCTTCATCAGTCTCGTATTGTTCCACTCAGCCTTTTTCAAAGTTCTTGAAAAGACAATCTTGTCTGCATTATTCATTCCTTCGGCGACGATTGGATCATTTTTAATTGCAATCGGTGTCGGCCAGTAACTTGCCATCATCTCATACGTCACTCGTCCAAAAAGAAGCGTATTTCCAGATTTGAGATTCTCGACAGCATATTCATTTTCTTCGACGCCATGCCTATGCCAACTGATATCTCTCTTTGGCCCTTTATAGAAGCCATTCAGTGTTACGAAATTGAATACGATTACTTTTCTCATGTCTACCTCCTATAATTCAATTGCTAGTTCGTTTTTACCTTTTTTAGTTTAAACAGTCCGATACGATTTCGGCCTCTTCGTGTGCTTTTTCAAATAACAGACTGAATGATGCTGCGAACTTGCTTCGGCATATCTCTCGCGGCAACGATGGCTCCGATACTTTTGAAAGTGTTCTTATTCATACCGCTGCTTTTCCGCGAGAGATTTTAAATTTGAAAGTCCTGCCTCGAAATCTTTTCCAATCATATAGTCCATACTGAAAAACACACTCATTATCTTTCCAATGAAACGGTTGGGGCCGTGCATTGCCCATGTGAGCTTCGTGTTTTTTCCTTCGGGTTCCAGGATAAACTGCGTTATAGTATGTCCTTCAAACGGTTTGATAAAATCCAATTTGATGGTAATCCTTGAGAGAGATGTATCGATAATCTCCATGCGTCCTGCGCCAACATTCGAATTCCCTTCCCAGGCATACGCCGCACCTTTGCTGTTTTCCGCGCCGCTGAAAGTCCTCTTCATTGCTGGATCAAGATTTTCGTACGGTGACCAGGAATTCCAATTGTGGAAATCGATGATGAGTGAGAATATTTTTCCCGGAGGAGTATTTATGGATGCCGAATGTTCAACAAGGAATGTATCTGGTTTTGTTGATGCGAAGATGAGTAGTGCTGCAGCGAGAACAACAAGTCCCGCAACTATTCTCAGTATTATTTTTTTCATGGAAGTATCCCTTTTATGAGTTCAAAGTTTCCTCAAATTCGCCGAACGATTCCTTCCATCCTGCACCGGCGGCGTAGTGTTATGCACCGCGATAAGCACAATTCTGTGAGATTACATAATGTATTTCATGACTGGATTCTTGCGTTCAAGAAAGAAGGTTTGCTTTTCTCTCTGATTTATTGATAAATCAAGAACGAGGGAATTGCAGAAAACGTTCCAACGAAAAAGGATATTCCATGAGAGCCGGCAGAGGGGTGCGGCTGAAATCAGCAGCCGGTGTTTCTTCCGAGGTTAGTAGTAAGTTTTGGAAGGAGAAGCAAGGGAGATAAAAGCAGTGAAGAGTGAATAGTAAATAGTTATGAGAAATTATCCTCGCTGAGGTTCATTGCCCCTTGCTTTAACAATTCTTTTCCATAAGTCAACTGCTATTTTGGTAGGCCAAACATAACTGAGACAGATTCGAAACCGCCGATCAGTAGAAGCAAGTTTCTCTATTCGGTCTATAATAAACGCTCCATTTTTTTCCAACAAAGCCTCAAGCGGACCCGTACCGATAGAACTCAAATGGACGTCCGTCGAGGATTTTTCATAAAGAATTTTGACGGCGTTGTACGCATATTCAATAAATTCATCACGGACGATATAATTAATTTTTTCCCAGGCCCAGAATGTATCCTGGTGCTTTATCCAATTATGTGCAATGCGTTCCAGATCGCTATCAGTAAAAAGAAAATAAACGATGTCCTTCGGCTCCGAAAGAATTGGAGTTGCATAAAGAGCTTCCGTAAGATCCGGAATCTGCTCTAATGCTCTTTCCATAGATGATGCCACATGCTCCACAGGAGTTCCCGCTGCATTTGTCAGGCGATCCCACAGTTGTTGGGGGATGTGGGTTCCAGGATGTAAGTGTATCTTTGCCAAACAGGCCTTGAAACGAGAGTCTTTTACCGCCTGGGCTTCAATACGCTCAATGAATTCCTCTCCATGAAGGATAAAGAGACTTTTGAGGCAGTCGGAAAGAGCGGAAAGATGTATCTCGGATTCCGGTTGATGAAGAACCTTGAGAATTATACACCATCCTTCTTCAGGATTGTTGCGGGGCAATTCCTTAAGTAAATTTGCATCCTTAGCGACTTCGCTATGGACGAGCCAATCAGTGATGGTTCCATCTGTTCGGAGCGAATCTAACATGCTTAGTTATTTCCACACTTCAGGATATACAATCGTTACATAAAAGACGGTTGCCTTGCACCAAACTACATAAATTATGACATATGTCGTTTTTACTCACAATGTGGAGGGCTATGTGTCACGTGGCATTTATTTTGTTGGTATTGTTTGTCATGGTATCACCAAGTTTTGAAAAAATGCAGTTTCCGTGAAGAGTGATGAAATAAATTCCCAAAAAATCAGGAAGGATGGGAACCACTCGAGTAAAGTGTAGGATTTTTTGGTTTGAGAAGCAAGGACGATAAAAGCGGTAAAGGGTAAAGAGTGAAGAGTAAGCAGTGAAGAGTGAAGAGTAAATGGTGAATGGTGAACGGTTAAAAGTGAAGAGTTTTTCCGCCAGAGGCGGATGCGCCTTTGGCGCAGGAGTCTGTGAAGAATTGAGAATTTGAGATTGGAAGAGGGGGAGAAATGTTGGTCGTAGGGGCGAAGTGCCTTTGCCCCTTGTAGAGTCCTGACCGCAGACCAAAACGCAGTCCGTTGGTGAATAGGTCTGTTACTTCAACAAAATAAGTTTTTTTGTTTCTATAAATGATCTGGTTTGCCCGCCGGATGTTTGGCGGGCCTGTAACCGATAAAAATAAACGCCGCTTGGCAACCCTGTTGCACTCCATTGCTTCGCGTAGCTGCCGGCAGATAACTCTTCGGACACAAGTGTTGCCACTTCTCTTCCTATTAAATCAAATACTTTGAGTGATACAAATGATTTTGACGGAAGACCAAAGGAAATTCTTGTCGATGGATTAAAGGGGTTTGGGTAATTTTGCTGGAGTGAAAAAACCTTGGGTTGTAATGCGGTTGTTTCCTTTACTTCAGTTAAACCAGATCTAAAATGCCATACATTCGACCACGCACTCGTTCCTAATCCATTCGTTGCACACACGCGCCAATAATATGTGCTGATGGTGTCCGGAAGATTTTTTGTAGATGTATAGGAAGTCTGTTCGATTTCAGAAGAATCGAGTACTGTTGTAGCAAATATTGAATCTTTTGAAACTTGAATTCGATAATTAAATGCAGAAGCTGCTAACTGCCAACGAAATGTTGGTTTCGTTCCAATTGCGACTGAGCTATTATTAGGGAATATAAGCTGCGGTGCTGTAACATTTTCAGTTAATTCGGAATTAAAATGCCATACATTCGACCACTCACTTGCTCCGAATCCGTTCCTTGCACACACACGCCAATAATAAACACCTGCGGTGTCCGAAAGATTTTTTGTAGATGTATATGAAGTCGGTTCGATATCAGAAGAATCAAGCAATGTTGTGGCAAAAGATGGATTGTTTGAAACTTGAATTCGATAATTAAATGCAGAAGCTACTAACCGCCAACGGAATGTTGGTTTCGTTTCCATTGCGACTGAGCTATTCTTGGGGAACACAAGCTGCGGTGCTGTAACATGTGTGGCAGTGGAAAATAAATCGACGTCGTCTATATAAAATCCTTTTCCACTTGGACCTCCTAAAGAATCTGTCCAACTGAGGAGAGCGAAGCCAAATCGTACTGTTTTTCCTTGATACCTTGCTGGAAGAGTGATCGGTACTCTTGTCCATTGTGTGGAAGTTGTATAGTCCGTCAAAGCCGTCCATGTTCCCCAATTCCCGTTTCCGGAATCAATGGCTATAACCGCCTGTGCTTCCATATATTTGTTGCCGTCGAGATAATAACGGAATCGAAAAATAATATCATCTGCCCCAGCTATAACGGGAATCTGAATGCTTGGGGAAGTTAAATAGGAGGCAAAATTTGTTTTGGGAACAGTGGAAATATTTAAGTTCGTTCCGGCGCAATTGGGTTGACTTGGTGCGGTCACAAGAGTATCTTTGCCGACACAAAATAATCCGTAAGAATCCCACCAACTATCTGCGCTTGTTTCGGTACTCCAATCCTGATCGAAGTCCCATGCTACCGGAAAAGTATTCATCTTGAAACTTGATTTTACAATGCGTATATTGTCAATACGCCACCCGCGTCCCGATGGATTACCCAAATAATCTGAATAACCATAAAGTCGGAATCCAACATTAATGCGTTTTCCCTTATATTTGGAGATGATGATCGAAGCAATTTTCCAATAATTAAGATTAAGATTATTATAATAATCGACAGATACTTGCTCCCAGTCGCCATATTTTCCACCGCCGGAATCAATTCGTACATTGACCAAACCGGAGACGTATCCATTGAAGTCGTACCAGTGTATAAAACCGAGCCTAAGTTCTTCATTTGCATTTATTGATGGTAATACGATAGGCGGAGAAATCAAATATGTGTCAAATTCGCCTGACGGGACATTCCCGCCAAGCACTCCTCCGGCCATCTTACCCGGGCGCGAAACGTATGATGGCAAAGTTCCATCTTCTCCAACACTCCACAAACCATTGGATACCTGCCATAAACCCTGTCCTGTTTCAAAATCGTACGAATAGATTATCGAATCGGCACTTGTGCTTTGGGCATACAAGACCTGAGATTGCCATTGAAGAGCGACAGAAACCGCAATTAGGCTAATAATGTTTTTATGCATTGATTGTGCCTCCTATGCCATTTTGTGTAATGGCGATTGCGACCCACTACCTAAGTATAATACATGTCGTTATTACTGCCAATGTTGTGTGATAGACGACACATGGTGCTTATATTTTTTTGTTTGTCGTTATACTTAGAGTTTTTGTTTTTTTTTGCGGTTCCCATAAAAAGAAATGAAGCGAATCCCCAAAAAATCAGGAAAGATGGGAACCACTGAAGTAAATTGTAGTATTTTTTGGGAGGAGAAGCAAGGGAGATAAAAGCAGTAAAGAGTGAATAATGAACAGTGAAGAGTAGAGCATATAGGTTATTCCGCCAGAGGCGGATGCACCTTTAGCGCAGAGTTGTGAGTCAGAGTAGGGGCGAAGCGCCTTCATCCCTTGAGCTTTACCCGAGAAGTGTTTAGCTGCAGTAAAGTTAATAAAAGAACTGAACATCGCAACCTACGTTACTCTCTGCTGTGCAGAAAACCTGCTATGGCGTATAACACGCTGTTGGCGGTAGTTTTAGTTCTCTCTCTTTTTAAATCATGTAAAACTTTTCAATTGCTTCTCGTATTGATCCCAAAAGCATATTTATTGATAGGATTGGTCAAGCATTTCTATTTATAAATACATCAACGTCATTATTGTAATACATTCACGATAGAGTTCCAACAGGATTAAAAATGATAAACAAACAACAATGCCCTTCATAATAGTAACGATTATTCCCGATTGATAAACCTTACGGATAGCAAAAATTACATATAAAGCAAAAATGATAAATAATGGGATAAGATAGAAAAGCGGTTCCGAGTTCATAAACCATGACAACGCAGATAAATAAAGCATGTGTATTAAAATGAAGAATGAAAAACAGTGAATGGAAAAGACCACATGGGAAACATAGAACTTATTTGACTTATAGAACAAAGCAAACAGAATTAATGCCCAAAAAGGTAAAATGGAGAAAAGAAATAATTTAGATGAATGTATCGCTTGTACATATACACTATTTACCACCCGTTCTTTGCTGGCATTATGTTTCATCGACTTCTCAAGAATTTTATCATTGACGTTATAGTGGATAATATTCTGAATCCCAAATTTTCCGTTTAAATCTTCAATCGCTGAAAAATAAGCATTTGCTGAAGGAAGCAAGAAATAAAATATAATACTGGCAAGAACAAATAGCTGCATAGGTTTCATGTATAATACACGTCTTCCGGAAATGTAATATTTTGTCAGCATTCCGGGATAAAAGAAAAGTTTTATAAAGGTTTTAAAAAATTTAGAATCAAGATGAATGAACATGTCAATACTATGTTCTAAAAACTTCGTTATTGATAAATCATGCTTAGGATTAAATTTTTTTTCTCCGCATATACTGCAAAACTTGCCTTTAAATTTAGATCCACAACTTTGGCAAGTCCCAGAATTACCGGATATCTCGATATTGTCATTCATCATTCGTAGCATCTATGCTTATCAAAATTATATACTATATGTTCATCGATGATAGTATCCATCTGTTTTAGTAGAAGGGGAGAACTCACTTTGCCCGATAAGCTCGACACTAGTATGGCATGATCTCAACCGACTGATAGTACACCTCGGCTCCTTCCGATTGTAGGAGAATTTTTCCGTTCGACACTGAAGCATTATTCCCGCTATTGACCAGATGGCCGTTGACATAATGTTCCGACTGGTTCCCGGAGCATATAATTTCTATGACATTCCATTCGCCTGTGGGATTTTCAAAATTCTCGGTACGGAAGATGTGTTTCATCCCCCACGCGGTTTCATGTTTATTCGGAGAGTCGATCATCGTTCCCACGCACCAGTAATCGCCGCAGTCGCCTTCCTGGACCTGGCACTCGAATGATTTTGGCCAGACAACATCTTTCTCGGTGTCGCCGAAATGATAAAGAATGCCGCTATCGCGTTTGCCGTTTTCGCGCGGCGGGTATTTTTTCACACCCCACTTAAAGGCCACTCTCAAATAATAATCCGCGTATGATTTTTCCGTACTAATGTACCCAAAATATTTCCCTTCGATGCGGAGGAGGTTGTTTACGATAGAAAAATTATGAGAGGGATCATTATTTTTCCCGAGTGAATCAATATATGTATACCAGCCTTTCGTGTCGGTTCCGTTAAAGAGCCGAGTAATGTTGATTTCCCTTATCCAAATATTCCTGTATGAAACAGGATTGCCGTGCTCCTGCAGCATTAAAGGAAGCTTAAACGCGTGTTTTGTGTAGTATGGCCGGCCGGCATACATCGTCGCACCTCTAATTTCGGCATGATTTTGAACGGCCACACCGTTGTGAAGAACAGTGATGTACGCAGGTGTTTTTACCGTACTATCGATATTGAATCTAGGAGCAGTATAGATGATATCGTATGTTTGCCATTCCCCCGGTTTGCGGGATGCGTTGACCAGAGGGGTATGCTGCTTATAGATAGACCCGGCCTGTCCGTTGGAATAGGTTGGATTATTGTAGCTGTCCAGAACCTGAATTTCGTACCGGCCTTGTAAATAAATCCCGCTATTCCCGCGTCCTTGTCCTTCGCCTTCGATTTTCGACGGAGAACGCCACTCGATATGAAGCTGGCAATCGGAAAAACTCCTCTTCGTTTTGATGGATCCGCTCCCCGGTTTTATCGTGAGAATACCGCCGCGCACTTCCCAATCGGCTTTCTCTCCTTTTTCATTCGTCCATTCGTCAAGATTGCGGCCGTCAAAAAGAAGGACTGCGTCGGATGGCGCTTCACCTGCTAGCCCGGGTGTGACAATTTCCGGTATTGGATCCCAGATTTCGGTCAACTTCGGATTATCCTGGGAAGAAAGATTAGCATGCAATAAAAAAAGGATCGGGAAAAACGATAGTAATTTCTTCATTGTGACGATATTCTCACGCAGTCGGTTATTGTTGTTTTATTTGGTGCTCAGTTTTATCGATAATAATTTTTTTGCAGATTCAATATCTTTTTTATATTTGAACAGGACCGTCAGCCCTCTGATTTTACCAAACCGCTTTCCTTCCTTGAACTGTTTCTTCATTTCTGCCGGAATGGTGCTGTCGGCGATAGCGTCCGCCGCCCTGTCGGTAAAGTAAAAAGTAATTCTGAAAGTCCCCTTCAGAACAGACAGCCAGAAAACCGTCTTTTTCTTCCGTGTAACCTTCATCAGCCAGCTTTTCCCGTCATTATAATACCGCCACTCGGTTGAAATATCGGGATGGTTCTCACGAAGATATTCAAGAAAGGAAATCCAGATATTTTTGGATTTTCCGAGATACGAATAGATTATTTCTTCCGAGGGAAATTGCGTTTTATCGGAAAGTACCGGTTGATCCATTTTTATTTTTCTCCATGATGAAAGAATAATACTTCAATGCTTGTTCAACTGGAATTATTCTTTCACATTGAAAAGCATTTTATATCCCAGAATAAAACACCCGATAGAAAGTATCAGGACTCCAGCAATAGCCAAATAAATGTTGATCATCGGACCAACAGCATAAATCACTGCACCGCATAGTATAAGAATTCCAGCACTTTTGGGAAATTCACGGCTTTTTATTAAAGTTATGCAAAAAAGAATAACACCGATAAAAATAGTCAAACTTGCGAGCAATCGGAACAAAATGAATTGAGGATGTTCTAGTAAAATTTTATCTTTAAATAATGGAATAGACGGTGCATAACTCACGATAATGGGATATACAAAAATTTCCCAGGTTACCTTTGCTGCTTGAAAAATATACGCTAAAATTATAAATACATATCCAATGAAACCTAGAATACCGGATTTATTGTATAATCTTGAATATACTGCCGTATAACCAAAAACCATTAAAACAATGCCTGGAAAAGCCAATGAAGCGATCCATATCCAATGAGGATTTAAAATCATGAGAGATATATCTCGGGCTCGTTCATGCACTGGCAAAAGCATTGTCCAGAAGATTGCCCACGCAGTAAAAAGTACTGAACCAAGTATTATTGCAATTCCGCCCAATCGTTGTATTGTCGAATATTTCATATGTTTGTTCCTTTTTAATTGTTCTTTACTCAATTACTTAAAAAAACATATCTCTTGAAGCTCTATCGTGTAATTCTGCAAGGATGGAAACTACTTGAGTAAAGGGTAATATTTTTTGGTTTGAGAAACAAGGGGGTGGAGTATATGAGCAGATGAGTAATGGAGTATTAGAGATGGTAAGCAAATAGGCGATTTCGTGTATAAAAACGTAGGGGCGAAGTCACTTCACCCATTGAGCTCCCCGGTTGTGGCTTTGGCGTAATCAGGTGGACGAGTCGGCGTATAAGAAAAAACAACCCGCTTTCTGTCATCCGGAGGCCGGTCTTTCTTTTCCCGGGATATAATTTTAGCATTATGCCGGCACGGATCGCTCATGATCGGGCGATGCCGGTAACCTTCCAACAAAATATTATGTATCTTTGTGTATCATGAAGTCCAAGAAACAACCAGCCAAGCAATTGAAAAGTATTTCTGCGTGGGTCGTCTCCGCCGATATGGGGTACGGGCACCAGCGGGCGGTCTTTCCGTTGAAGGAAATCGCCGAAGGAGGGCTCATCACCGTCGGCAAGAATGACGGATCGAGCGAGAAAGGAAAGAGGTCATGGAAACGGCTGCTGGATGTGTACGAATCGTTTTCCCGTGCGCGAGGCGTCCCGCTGGTAGGCAAACTGATCTTCGCGATGTTCGACACGATGATGCACATACCCGAATTCTACCCGATCCGGAATCTCTCGCGCAGTACATATCAGGTCGATCTGTTGGAAATCAACCTCAAGACCGGACTTTGCGACGGGCTGATGGAGAAGATCTCGACCAAGCCATTACCGTTAATCACGTCGTACTTTGCACCGGCAATCGCGGCGGATATGCACGGGCACGAACCGATCTTTTGCATTATTTGCGATGCAGATATCAATCGGGTATGGGTGGCGAAGCATCCGTGGGAAAGCCGCATTAATTATTTCGCTCCTTGCGGCAAAGCAGCGCAACGGCTCAAATCGTATGGTGTACCGGAGGAAAGAATTTTCCTGTCGGGGTTTCCTCTTCCACTCGACCTCCTTGGAAAAAATCTTGCCACGGTAAAGTCGGACATCGGCCAGCGATTATGCATTCTTGATCCAAACAACAGGTTCTGGACGAATCACCGGCGAAGCGTCGAACAGTTTCTCGGGAAAAAGAACTGCACCCTTCGCACCAGGCGCCCGCTCACGATCACCTACTCTGTCGGTGGAGCGGGAGCACAAAAAGAAATCGGCGGACGGATTGCTTTAAGCGTCAAAGAAAGAATCCGTGCAGGAACGATGCGGTTGAACCTTGTTGCCGGCATCCGTCCGGAGGTGTTTTCCTATTTCCGCGATATCAAGAAAGACGTCGGGTCGGACAACATCCATGTCATCTATGCGGAAACACTTTATGAGTACTTCCAGCAATTCAACACAGCGATGCGCGAGACCGATATCCTATGGACAAAACCGAGCGAGCTGTCGTTCTATGTGGGACTCGGTATCCCCATCATCATGACACCAACGATCGGTTCGCAGGAACGTTTCAACCGTCAGTGGCTGAACGAAATTCATGCGGGAATGGAGCAAAAGGATCCCGACTATACGCACCAATGGTTGTATGAATCGCTGCACGATGGACATATCGCCGATATGGCCTGGTCCGGATTTTTGAAAGCTCGAAAACTCGGAACAACAAAAATCATGGAAGTACTGGAAACAGGAAAAATGACGAGCAGCAATTCGCCGTTGGAACGGTAAGCGATTCTCCCCGGCCGCTCCCGCTTCGGCAGGTCGATCAAATGCAAAACCATAAAGAGAAATATTTTCTTCTCTATCTTAAGACCGGCGGCGGACATTTTGCCCCTGCCAGATCGATTGCACATTATCTTTCTGCAACACATGGAAGTACTATCGAACCGGTGCTTGTCGATGGCCTCGTGAATGCTAACTCCATTGCGCGCTATATCCTTGAAGACGGCTATCGACTATTGCAAGCACGCTCAAAGCTGTACTATGAATTCCTCTATGCCACCAACAAATTTTCACCGATCGGATGTTGCAACATCGCGATATCCGGTTTATTCATGAAACCGTATCTCAAAAGGCGCATCGAAGACGAACGCCCCGCCAAGATCGTTATTTTCCACTTCTTTCTCATCGCACCCGTGCTGGATATTCTGAAAGAATTACGGTACGATATCCCGGTGATTACGGTCGTCACCGATCCGTTCACTGCACATCCCCTCTGGTTCCAGCGGGAGCAAGAGCGGTATATCGTTTTTAGCGAACGCTTGAAAGAAGATTGCGTTCAGAAACGAAAAATTCCCGCATCGAAACTTCGAGTCTTTCCATTCATTCTCGACAAACAATTCTCAACGCCTCTCTCACCCGCCGATATCACAAAGGTGAAACATAAGTTCGAGTTCGCCCCTGAGAAGAAAGTCGTCCTCATTATAGGCGGAGGAGACGGTATTCCACATGGAAAGTCGATTCTCCAGCATTTGTTGCACGCTTCGCTGGATGTTGAGATCGCCATCGTCTGCGGCAAGAACAAGAAACTTTATGCCGATGCTCTTGAGTTACAGCGGCATCATCCGTCATTGAAAGTTTTTGCATTCGTCGACTTTGTGTATGAACTTCTCAATGCT
>Ga0182021_10003539_pt1 | contig 18356 bp, 17 predicted proteins | sample 612E3MmetaG_FD_120493 | JGI IMG/M metagenome (GOLD analysis project Ga0182021, IMG submission 120493) | Permafrost microbial communities from Stordalen Mire, Sweden - 612E3M metaG (Illumina Assembly) | ecosystem: Environmental > Terrestrial > Soil > Wetlands > Permafrost | place: Sweden... | reverse complement strand
CGGGGAAGACCCTTTGGGCCAAGCGCTGGGAGGTCGGCAGGCAAGGCAAGACTCCGAGCTTGGAGCCGATGACCGAGTGGGCAAGAGAGCGCGAGCTTTCCTGCTCTTTCCGGGCTTTCCGCGGGCAACGTTAACTTTGTCAACGTTAACGTTAACTTGCTCCGTGTACTCGTGGTGTTCATCCTCGGGGGCAGTCCATCTCGCGCGCCAGATCGGTCCAATCCTGCCCAAAAGGAAACCCCCACGATGCGGGGGTTTCAATGAGCCGTGATGGACTCGAACCATCGACCATCGGATTAAAAGTGCCAATCTAGCGGAAATCCGGGGACTGCCCGAGAGAGGGACTTACGCTAAAAGGCTGCATTTGGGGCTAGTCGGGCATGGACCCCCGACCCGCCCCGTGCCCCCCGTTTGCCCGCCCGTGTACATGCTGAATGCAAGAAACCCGGGGATTTCGACAAATTCGTCACGCACAAAAACACCGTGAACCCGGACCGAGTGAAGAATAGCCAGCAAATCCGCGACTTTCCCAGAGCTTTCCTGGTGCACCGCCTGGGGTTTCTTGCGTATAATGAACACACTCTGAGCCAGCAATCGATGCCCAGCCGCCCCCGAATCCCGACTTCGCGCCCCAACCCGACACGAAATGACCCTTGCTTGTCCCATGACTCACCAAACGGTAGAAGACAGCTTCGTCATTGACGCCCTTAGGTTCGCCCGCGAAGGGTGGCTTACCCCGGGCTACCGCGGCGCCTTCACCGGGCTCCAAGGAGAAAGCCACTGGGTCACCCTGTGCTTTCACGTGGATGGCGAGTATCTCCATATGGACTCTCTAAGCACGCCCGATCGCACGAACGATCGTCACTTCGCAGTGGAGCTTACCATCACCCGAACCGTTTTCGGAGTCGATCGCCTCTCTTTTGTCTGCGTCTCCTGCGGCCGGGTGGTAGATAAGCTGTACCTTCCCCCGGGGGCCTCCACCTTGGGGTGCCGCCTCTGTCACAGCCTCAGCTACCAAAGCCGCCAGAGGCGAGGCTCTAGCCGGAAGGACGCGCTGTTTAGCCGGGCGAGTAGGAAGATACCCGAAGCGAACCCGGACCGCTTCTTCGCCCGACCAGAAGGAGTGGAGTCTCTGGTCTCCGGCATGGAAACAGAGACCCCGCCGCGCAAGCGGCCCCCGGGCCGGCCCAAGGAGAAGCGCGCCTACGAGCGCCGCCGGCCCTTCCTTACCGGGGAAAGGCAAAGCGATACCGAAGGCCTCTGCCTGCGCTGCCGCGCCTACCGGGAACTTGCGGGTCCCCAGAGGGTCACCCTCCCCAACGGACGAAGCGCCCTTCGGGGCACCTGCCCGGCCTGCGGCGCCCCCATGATGCTGATCATCAAGAAGAGCTGAGGCGAGCGGGTCCGCCTGGGAGGTCAGTCCGGCAAGATAAGGGCGGCCACGCGACATGCGGCCTCCTCCGATATCACCGGTAGGACGTGGCTGTAGCAGTCCAAGGTGATGCCGATATTGGCGTGCCCCAATCTCTCGCTTATGACCTTGGGATGCACCCCCGCCCCGAGAGCGAGACTCGCGTAGCTGTGCCTGAGATCGTGCAGACGAATCGGGGGTAGTCCCGCCTTCTTTTGGGCCCGCCGGAACATCTTGCTGACCCGCTCGGGATGGTAGGGCGCTTCGTCCTCGCCGGTAAAGACGTAGCCCGCCGGGTCCCAGCGGATGCCGCTTGACCGGCACTCTTTCTTCTGTCTGACCCTCTCCCTTTTCAAAGCTCGGGTGGTAGCGGGATCAAGGACGAGCAGCCGGCGTCCCTTGCGGGTCTTGGGGGTGGAGACGAGGGTCTCATAGCCATTCTGAACCCTGGTCTTTCTCACCATCAGGCGTCCGGCTTTCAAGTCAAGATCGTCCCAAGTGAGACCCAAAGCCTCTCCCCTCCGGGCTCCCGTGGTGGCCAGAAGGAGCCACAGAGGGTAAGCCCGGCATTCCGCCTCGGCCGTAAGAAAGGTCCGTAGCTCTTTGGCCCCCCAGACCTTCATCGGGTGCTCAAAGCCAGCAGCCCGCGGGGGGTCAGCCCCGTCTGCCGGACTGCGGGGAATCTTGTTCCAGCGCGTCGCGTCCTTAAGTGCCCGGTGAAGGGTGGCGTGGACCCGCCGCACCGTGGCCGGAGAAAGCCCGCCCTTGCCCGGGCCGCGGCCGTCGGTGATAAGGCGGGCGTAGAGCCCGTTGAGCTGAGCGCTCGCGAGTTGCTGCAAAGGGATCTGTCCGAGCGCGGGAATGATGTGACGCTCCACGTGTCCGAGATAGGAAGCGTAGGTGGTGGGACGGACAGTCGAGCGGATGGCGGGCAGCCACTCTGCCCGCAAGAACTCGGCCACCACCACTTTGGAGGGCTCGATGTGCACCCCCACGGCCAGAGAACAAAGCACCTTGGCCAGCTCGCCTTCGGCTTCCCGCTTGCTCTGGTATCCGGTGTGAAACTCCTGCCGGCGCTCCGAGCGGTCCTCCAATGGCCCCTGGCACCGGGGGCAACTCGGGAGGCGCTTCTTCTCGGTCCAGTAGCGCTTGCGACAGCGGGGGCATCTCTGCAAGGGTTGAGGACCGAGATCAACCACGAACTGCCAGGTGGAGCGCTTGTTTACGTGACCGCGCACCCGGGCCGTCCTTTACGCTCTTTGCTGGGGGCTTTTCTTGACCGTCTCATAGTCTTCATTACCGCTCTAGGCGGCGGAGATAGCAAGTTTCGCCCCTAGAAGCGGTCGCGGCGGTTTCCCGGGCGCTACCAGCTCTGCTCCCGGCCGGCGCTTACCACCCCGCGGCCATGGTGTCTTTAGGTGGGGGTGAACGAGAGTCAACAACCCGGCAGCGCGGGCACGGCTCTCGTCTTCTCTCTGTGGCACTATGTGCGCAAGGCCCCGGGGCGCCCGTCCCCACTGGCTTGGCAAACGGAGCCGAGATGCGAAAGCAAGCCCACAACCTAAAGAGCAGCCGGGATCTCGCGGAGATTGCCCGGCGCCGGCTAGCCGGCGAATCTTCGGCCACCATCGCAGAGGCTCTCGGCCTTTCCCCCTCCCAGGTCTCGCGCTACCTCGCCCGGCTCCAAGACGATTTCCTGGGAGAGGCAGAGCTGGACTTATCGGCGGTCAGAGTCCGCCAGGTCGCCGCCCTGGGTCTCATCGAGCGGGAGCTGTGGGACGCCTTCGAGATCTCCAAAGAGCCCCAGGTGATCACGCGCACCACGGTGCGGGAGGGCTGGCGTCCGTTCGCGAGCCGAAGCCGGTGCAGCGAAGCCCGGGCCGGTAGTCCGGTCATTCTTCGCCTCATCGCTCGGACCGCGGCGCACCGGGCCGAACTCCTCGGCCTCTACCCCAAGAAAGGAGAACCCCCCAGGTATGGCGGGGTGGCGCGAGAAAAGGCGTGGCCGCTGGCCGCTGTGAACGTTAGCCTCATCCTCGCGGAACTACAGCGGCGCTACCAGATAATCGACGTGTGGCGGCGGGAACCCCCTCCCCCCAGGCCGGAAGACTTGCCGCCCGGCTTTTGCCTCCCCACCCGCCCTCCGGGGCAGGACCCGGGAAGCGGGGAATAACCGTGGGCGCGCGACGAACAGCACCTGAACGCCGCCGGGACCTGGATGAGGCCATCGAGCGCTGCCTACGCGGCGAAACCCAAGACGAGATCGCCCGAGCGCTCGGGGTTTCCCCCGCCCAGGTCTCCCGGGATCTTGGCGCTCAGGTGAAGGCCTGGCTCGAGGAGGCCCGGCGGGACTTCGCTCAGTCTGTGGAGCAGGGGCTCCCCGCGCTTACCGCGCTGGAAGCTCGGTACTGGCAAGCCTGGGAGGCATCGAAGAAGCCGCGAGAGGACTCATGGGTCAGGAGGGGCACCGGCCGGGCCGACTACACCACTAGGGTCACCCAGCGAACCGAGCCGGCAGAAGGTAAGCCGGCGTTCCTTGCCGGGGTGCTTAGGTGCATCCGCAGGCGAAGCCAGCTCTTGCGGCTGAGCGGCGAGGCTCTGGAGAGGTTCGAGCACGAACAAGAGCAAGCGACACTTCGGCGAGACCAGGCTCCGTTTCTGCGCTTAGCGAGCGTCGCCTCGCTGCTTCGGGAGCTTGAGCGCCGCTATGGGCCCCTGGAGGTGTGGCTCGGCCTTCGCTGCCCGGAGGCTCCCGGGGCGTGGTGGGGCCGTCGGCTGTTCTTGCTCCGCTAACTCTTGGTCCCCGCCTGCTCGGCAAGAAGTAACAGCTGGACTTCCTAACCGCACCACGACCAGCTAGTCACGGTGAGCCTCCGATTTCATCGCCTTCCTGTAGGGGGCCGCATTCGATTGGCTTGGACTTGACCTGACCCCATTGGTTGGTCCATTTCCGGTGACACTGCGAGGGCCAGTTCTGCTGTGAGTGCTGGCGGGCTGATTCACCAGTATCACCGAATGGCAGCGTGAATTGGAGTAAATGTACCCCTCAACCTCGCGTACTACTCGGTGCCGGGCAACATCCAGCAGGTGACTAGATTCCGCGCCGAGGTCATCCGACACTGGCGGGCAGCTCCACGACGCCGCAGCCAGAAGGACCGGATGAACTGGCAACGGATGCGTCGCCTCGCGGATCGATGGATACCACCCGTCCGCTACACCCATCCCTGGCCCAACGAGCGCTTTGCCGCCAGAGCCCAAGTCAGGAGCCCAGTGCGTTAGACGCGCTCGCTGGGCACTTCGACCGGACCGACATGGCGAGGGCGAAGGAGCTTCTCGCAGCGAGGTGCTCTCTGGAGGGCAATATACCTTCGTCCATGCTGGTAGCCGGTTCACCCGAGGAGGTCAAGGCGGAGTGCAAACGCCTGATCGAGATCTGCGCGCCTGGCGGAGGCTATATCCTTGGAGCGGGCGCGATCCCCGAGTTTCCCCGCCTGGAGAACCTAAGGGCGATGGTCGCAGCCGCGGAAGAATACGGGGTGTACGGCCCATCCTGATTCGAGCCCGGCTGGACGCCGCGGCTACTCGCGCCGTGTCGGACCTTTCCAACATGGCGTACGGGTTGGCGATTCTCTTCATGGTGGTCTGGGCGGGAGGGGCCGCCGTGGCCATCGTCAAGCGAAGCATCAGGTCGAGGTTCAGTCTGTCAGAGCATGCCGTTCGAGTGCGCCATTTCTGCAGGCACAGGTTCGGCAACATCCCAGTGTTCGGCGAGCATGCCATCGGCGCAGCGGAAGATGTCCATCACCGCGATGTCGGGACTGAATGGCTGCATGTGCACGTGTACGTGCAGGAACACGTAGTCGCCGTCGACGAACGAGCGGATGACCTCGGGCACGTGATTGGGATAGCGAGCGTAGTTGTCCGTAAGGAAGTCGATGACCCCCTGTGGTCCATCCGCGACGCAGGGCTTGTGCTGGAGGTAGCCCGGACTGAGATACTCCGGCCAACGATCAAACTCGCGCTTGACGATGATGTTCTCGTAGAAGTCCAGCACCAACGTGCGGTTGTTCTCTTCCTGCTCGCTGCCGACCGGCCCCGTGATAACGCTCGGCATCATGCCTCCCTCGATTGTCCGCCGGCTTCGTCGCCTTCGCGCTCGTAGGCCTTGTCGGTCATTCCCGAGGAAAAGTGGAAGATGGGTCGGTCGGCCCGTGTGATTCTCATAGGGCAGTGATGAGTGCCGGCGGGTATATGGACCAGGCAGCTCTCCGTGAGCAAGTGGCGCTCGTCCTCGATCCACAGCTCGCTTCCGTCAAGGTACGCCATGGCCGAGTGCATGTCCGGTGGGTCCTTCTCTTCGTACCCGTGCTCCTCCGCCAGCGCCTGAGTGATGATGTACTTAGCGTATTTCGATTCGCTCATGTCGTTCACACCTTTCTATAGGATGTCGAGGCCACCGTCGACCGATAGCACGTTTCCAGTGATGAACGAGGCTTCATCGGAACAGAGCCAAAGGACGACCCGGGCCACGTCGTCCGGCTCACCCAGAAGTTCCATGGGGGGGGCTGCAGGCCCCTCACCGGGTTCGGCCGAAGCGCAGGCGCTCAGCATGCGGTCGCACATGCCGGTCGCTTTGATCGGTCCCGGACACACCACGTTCACCCGGATGCCCATGTCCTTGTTCTCCAGAGCAGCCACCTTGGTGAGGGCGATCTGCCCCGCCTTGCTGGGGCTATAGGCGCCGAAGCAGGCTTTCGCGTGCAAACCGGCGGTGGAAGCCGTGTTGACGATCGCGCCCGCACCTTGCTTTCTCATCTGTTTGATCTCGTGCTTGAGGCAATGGAAGACGCCCTTGAGGTTGGTATCGACCACAATGTCCCAGTCGGTCTCTGTGACATCGGTCAGCGGTGCGAAGGGGATGGTCACTCCGTCGGGGCCGACACCGGCGTTGTTGAAGGCGAAATCGACGCGCCCGAACGCTGCCACGGTGGCAGCGATCATGTCCTCGACCTGGGACTCATGCGCAACGTCGCACTGGACGAAGATCGCTTCGCCGCCCAAATCTCTGATCTGCTTCACGGTCTCCTCCGCGGCGGCAACGCTGCGGCGGGTCACCACGACGACCTTGGCGCCTTCCCGTGCGAACCTGAAGGCCGTCTCTCTTCCGATACCCGAGGCGCCGCCCGTGACGATGGCTACCTTCCCGGCGATCCCTATGGTCATGTTAGTCATTCCTGTGCTTGGGGTTTGATGGCATATCGGTCAATGGGCACCGGTTCGCTTGAAGTCACCATCTCTCCCTCCTTCTCTTCAAGCAGGAGCCATTTGAGCCAATTCGGGTCGTTCCGAGTGGGGTGGTCCTCGCGCAGGTGCCATCCGCGGGACTCTGTTCTAGCGAGCGAAGCCCTGTAGAACATCTCGGCGCATAAGGCCATGGCACGCGCTTCATGCGCCGCCGCAAGGTGATGCGGGTCTGGCGCAACCAGGTTCGCGGCGCGGGCCTTGGCGGCCAGCACCAGTTGAAGGGCTGCTTCCATGCGCTCTTTGCTCTTGTATATGGAGTACCCGATCGGTGCTATCGCTGCCTGCACCTCGCGAACCAAGTCAATCGGCGGGATGCCGGGCTGTCCCCTTCGTGCGCGTTCGGCCGGTGCGAACACCTCCGCTCTGCGTGCTTCCGCGAGAGCGAGGTCCGGGGCGACTGAAGCCATCCCCGTGGCATACTCCAGGGCGGCGGCACCGGCTCGCACGCCCATCCACACGGACGAGGTCAGGGCCTTGCCCCGGATCCGTCCCGGTGAGGCGGGGACGGCGCCCGCCATGGCCGACCCGCTCGCCACCGTGTTGCCGGCGGCGAAGAGTCCCGCAACGGTGGTCGCCATCCGGTGATCTACCCTGACAGGTGACAACTCACCGACTATTGCCGGGAACACCTCCGACACGGGGCCGCGGCCGTCGGCACCCTCCACCTTGGATAGCAGCAGGGCCCAGAAGGCCTCCGACTTGGGTCGCTTCCACAACTCCGGCGCGTCGTCGCCATGTCCGCCCTTCTCGCTGTGGCGGGTCGTGTTCTGAAGCAGCCAGTTCTCGTCGTTGTGCGTAACCAGCGGGCCGTTGCCGGCAAGCATTTCGCGATACCACACCGCGCCCGTCATTGCATCGATGTCGGGGGCGAACTGCCCCCGCCACTGCCTGGAAAGGTTCTCACCCTTCGCGTTGTACAGGGCGTCTTCAGCTCCGACAAGGGGTTCCTTGCTTCGTTTGTTCACCAGTGCCATGTAAGAGCCGAACTCGGCGTTCCTCATCTGAGCACCCGCCCGATAAGCAGCCGCGACCCCATCGCCGCGGGCGCCGTTCCACATTGAGAGGATGCGGTAGCTCTGAGCTCCCGTGGCGAGGATCACCGCTCTCGCCCGGAACAGGTGACAGCCGCCGTCCACGAGACTGAAGCCGATCGCTCCGCACACACGTGCGTCGCCCGTGCCGGCGTTCTTGAGCAGGTCGACGATCATGGTCTTGTCCTGGAAGACGACGCCGAGCTTCTTCGCGTAGCGCTGCGCCTTCATCTGCGTGTCGATCTCGGCGCCGGCGAGGCGCCAGGGCAGACCTGGCTTGAACCCGACCGTCGCGAGACTCCCGTCAGCCGCACGACAGAAGGTCCCGCACCATGAATCAAGCTTCTCGATGGTGGCCAGGGATTCGCGCGCAAACTGCTCCAGTAGTTCCTGGTCCTCAAGAAACATGCCGATGTTGTGCGTGTGATAATCCAGGAAGGCTTCGATGGAATCCCGGGGGCCAAGGTGCATGAAGACACCGGCCCCTTTGTTCGCCTGCCCGGCCCAGCCGCTCGTGTTCTTCTCCACAACAAGGACCTTCGTTGCTGGTGCCTGCTCCTTGACCGCTATCGCGGCAGCCAGACCGGCGATTCCACCTCCCACAACGAGGATGTCGGCTTCTGAAACGGTGCCGAGTCCTTCCAGGGCTGTTGTCGGCATTCGCACTCCCATCAGATGCGGTGGGAGGAATCGTGCTCGAGTGCCGACGGGAAAGGCTTATCCCAATCCACGATCACCCGAACGACCTGCTTCGGACAGTACAACTCACACAGATTGCACTGCACGCAGTCCTCTGGATAGGCAACGATCGGCAGTTTCTTGACCTCGTCCCACCGAAGTACGTCGACGAAGCAGGCCTTGTAGCAGGTCTTGCATCCGTCGCAACGCTCGAAATCAATCTCGATTCTATTCATCGCGATATGGAGCGCGCACTATCTTGGCGTGCACTTCTTTCTGTGGGGTGCCAGGCGTTCCCCAGACTACTCTTGTTTCTCCTCCCTACACGGCCCTCTCCTTCTCGATGAACGCAAGTGAAATCATCGCATTGCACTAGTAGCTGACATTGCGCCTCACGGCGATGCCTGTGGTCCTCCCGTCCGCCAGGAGGCTGCTGAAAAACGAAGCCACGGCCGCCAGAACACGCTGGCCGGTGCGATAGAGCGTCCTCGGTCACGCCAATAGCGCTGCTATTCGCGCTTCCTGCGTCCTTCTCTCGCGCGCGGCGATCGTGCCCTGACGGCGCAGCGTCGTTCTTCACCAGCCTGCTGGGACTTTGTGCGCGCGATGCCGGGGCCTTAGCGACTAGAACGTTGTTCACGGGTAGAATGGTGTGTATCTCCGTTCGCTGGGCGCCTACAGCTTCCCGAATTCGTCCACTGCCTCGCGGAGGGCGTGAAGGTTCTCGGGCCGAGCTTCATCCGGGATCCCTACGTTCCCATCGAGAATGAGTGCGCCGGTGTCGCCGAACAGGTCGATCAGCCGCTTCACGTCGTCCTTGACTTCTTGCGGCGTGCCGGTGCACATGAGCGAAGAAGGAACGTTGCCCCAGAAGCACATGACCTCGCCGCATATCTCCTTGAATCTCTTCCGGTCGACGTGATCAAAGTGCGCGGCCACCTTTCCCGCCGGCAGCTCCGCAAGATACTCCAGGCGCGAGGAGTAGCCACCTTCGAACAGAGGCATGGGGGTGATTCCGGCATCGATCAGGGCCTCTATCAGACGTTTGAAACCCGGCCAGTAGAACTTCCGGAAGTCCTCGTCACGCATGAAGTTGTCTGCTCCCCGGTGCATTGGTATGAAGACGCGGGGGTTGCCGCTCGCGCGTGCCGCCTCAATCGCCGTCGCGATCGTCATGGGTTCCATCAGTTCGACCGCTCGGAGCAGCTTTTCGGGCTGGCGATACAGGTCGATACTGCTCCCCTTTAGACCGCGAAGGAAATCCGATACGACGTCGAATGCCGGCACGGTGATGCCGACCCAGCCGAACGGGTAGCCGAGGGCTTTCATTTCCTGGATGTGGGCATCCAGCGCGGCACTGCTGGCATCAGCGGCGTCGGCGAGGCGCAGGAGTGACTTGAGTGCCTGCCTCAGAGCCGGTTGGGCCAACACCTTTCCAGCGCCCGCCAAGAGCTGGGTGCCGCAGAACCAAAAGGCAGGCGGTAACGGTCCACCGAAGCCGCCGAAGTTGGCCGCGATCCTGGGAAACAGTTTCGTAGTCGTGAAACGGCTGGGGTCGCTAAGAAACTCGTCGTACTCGTCCTCGGCCATGTACTGCTTCTCGACGAACTGGTAGGGAACGTTGTCGGGAAGGGTCCCACCCGGCCATTCTATTTGGACCGAACCCATAGCTTCCAGCGCGAGCGACGACATGATGCCGTTGGGCACAGCCAGGTCCCAGCCGAATTCAAGGACCGCCTTCTTGCAGCTTTCGCACCGTAGAGCGTCGTCATAACCGGCGTCTCGGTCGCTAATGCCCTGCTGTCTCGTGGAGAAGTAGTGAACAATGAGCGGCAGAACCGGCACCCGGTCCGGCTTCCGCAAGGCAACAATGTCGTTGAAACGCTTTTCGCGTTCGTCATAGAGCTGCTGAGGAATCGGGGCCATGCCACGCTCGTTTGCGAACGATGCCTCTAGGGTTTCTGGATCTCTCATTGCTGGGCCGATCCGGAGGCTTTCCCAAAGTACCCTTCGCGCACGCGATCGTTGAGACGGAGGGCATCAGATGTTCCCGACAAGACAACCCTTCCGTTCTGAAGTACCAACCCGTGATGCGCGAGATCAAGGGCGAGCTCGGCGTTCTGCTCCACCATGAGCATGGTCAACCCGTCCCTGTTGAGTTGAGCGAGGGTTTCGAAGATCCGCTCCACGACCATTGGAGCAAGGCCCATAGACGGCTCATCGAGAAGAAGGAGATCGGGCTTGCCCATGAGAGCGCGTCCTATGGCCAGCATCTGCTGCTCGCCTCCAGACAGGGTACCGGCGGCTTGATTTCTCCGTTCGCCTAGAATCGGGAACAATTCATAAACGTAGCGAATATCCGCGTCAATCGACGAACGCGGGCCACGACGAGCGGAGGCCCCGACCACCAGGTTGTCCCGCACTGACAGCGTTGCAAAGAGCCTTCGCCTCTCCAGCACCTGGCAGAGGCCCTGGGCGGTGATCCTGTTGGCATGCTGGCGGGAGATCTCCCGACCTTGGTACACGATTGAGCCCTCGCTGGGGCGCAGGAGACCCGAGATAGCGTGAAGAAGCGTGCTCTTGCCCGCTCCGTTAGCCCCCAAGATCGCCATGATCTCGCCTCGGCGGACCGTGAAGGACACGCCATTCACAGCCTGGACGGGCCCGTAGGCCACGCCCAGACTGTCGACGACGAGCATCTCCTCGGCCTCCGCGCATGATCCGTCGATGGACCTGTCGGTAGCGCACAGGTCGGTGCGCGCAGTGCCCACTCCCAGGTAAGCCTCGATGACGCACTCACTGCAGCGAACCGCTTGGGGGGCACCATCGAAGATCAGCTTTCCGTGGTCGAGAACGTACACATGGTCCGAAATGCCCATGACCAGCTCCACGTCGTGCTCGACGAGAAGGACCGTGACTCCCGAGTCTCGTATGCGGGCGATCTGCTCCACGAGATGGGAACGCTCACCTGCGTTCATTCCGGCTGCCGGCTCGTCAAGCAGCAACATCCGGGGCTTGGAGGCCAAAGCGCGGGCTATCTCAACCAGTCTCTGTCGGCCATACGGGAGGCTGGCAGCAGGCAAAGCGGCACTGTCCGCCAATCCTAGGAATTCGAGAACGGCCATGGCCTCGTCTCGGGAAGCGCGCTCCTCCCGACGTTGGTAGGGAAGCCCGAGGCCACACGCCCAAAGCCCGGACCGTTCATGCCGATGGCGCCCCACAAGAACGTTTTCCAGGACGCTCATGTTCGAATAGATCCGGAGATTCTGGAAGGTTCGGGCCAGACCCAACCGGGCCGTGTCCGCCGTCGTTACTTTCGTCACGTCTTCGCCGGCGAACGTCACCCGACCGGCGGCGAGTCTCTGGAGGCGGCTCACCGCGTTGAACACCGTGGTCTTGCCCGCGCCGTTGGGCCCGATCAACGCGACGATCTGTCCTTCTCTCACCTCCAGGGACACATCGTCTACTGCCTTAAGGCCGCCGAAACGCACCGAGAGCCCATCGGCACGAAGCAGCGGATCAGCAGAAGCATTCGATCCACGCTCGGGTGCCCGAACCATCCGCGCGTCGCTCGGATCCTCGTCTTGCACGTTCCTCGCGACGTCCCGCTGCTCGCCCGAGGCGCTTGCCGCACCAGTGGGCCCAGCCGCAGTCCGCCTTCGGAACCATCCGACCAGTCTTGCTCGTTGATCCGGCCGCAATGCAAGCCCGGCGGGAAAGAAGATGAGTAGAAGGATCATGACCACCGCGTAGGTCACACCGCTGTACCCGTGCTGGATGCTGGTGAACCCGTAGAGCACCCACGTCATCACCACCGCGCCCACTATCGCGCCCCAAGCGGAGCCGACCCCGCCCACGAGCATCATGACGATCGGCAAGACAGCCGCAGAGAAGGTAAACGAGTTTGGTGATACCGCGTTGATGATGAAGGCGAACAGGCCGCCCGCCAGGCCACAAAGAACAGCGCTCGTGACGAAAGCCAGAAGCTTCCAGTTTGCTGTCCTCACCCCAAGGGTGTCGGAAGCCAGCTCGCTGGTCGCGATAGCCCTGAGTGCCCGTCCAAACCTGTGCTTGAGCGCCCGCGAGACGAAGAACAGAATAAGGATGGCAATGACCCAAACCAGATAGTACTTGCTGAGAGAGGACTGAAAGCTGAAGCCCAGGATGCGCAGGGGAGGAATCGGGGCAAACCCGTTCGGACCGCCGGTGACGCCGCGCAGTTGAATCACCATCACCAGGACTATCTGCCCCAAGCCGATCGTGGCGAGAGCCAAGTAGAAATACCTGAGCTTGAGCACGGGCCTCCCCACGATGAGGGCAACCGCACCGGCTGCAAGCGCTCCGAGGACAAGACAGGCGAGCGTGGGCCACGAAAGCTTCGTGGCCAGGAGCCCCGTGGTGTATGCGCCAATGCCGTAGAAAGCGGAGTGGCCGAAGGAGAGTTGCCCGGCTTGGCCCAAGATGATCACCACGGCAAGGGTCAGGATGGCGTATAGGCCGGCGGTCGTCATGACGGAGAGGTTGTAGGCGGTGCCGGCCACCAGCGGCCACGCGAGCAGGCACACCACGAGGAGCCCCTTGGTAAGGCTGCCCCGACTAAATCGGGCAGACCCGGCCAGAGGCGAGCCCCTCATCGGGCCTCTCCCTCAATGGTCGGTGTGCCCAAGAGGCCCTGCGGCCTAAGGTACAGGACCGCGATGAGGATGACGAAAGCGATGGCATCCTGATAGCCGGTCGGAAGCCAGCCTGTTGCAAAGGACTGGATGATGCCTAGGGTGACTCCGCCCACCACCGCCCCAAGCGTGGAACCCCATCCTCCCAGGATGGCCGCTACAAACCCGCTCAGAGCGAATGCGCCACCAGAGAGATACGTCGTCGGAGTGATGTTGCTGATTGCGATCCCACCCACTGCCCCGATGACAGCCCCGATGCCAAAGGCAAGGAGGATCATCGTTCCGGTTGACACCCCACAGACCGCTGCGGCCCCTGGATCTGACGCAGTGGCCGTCATCTTCTTGCCAACCCGGGTCCGTACCGTGAAGAACCAGAGGGCCAAGACTATGACCAACATTATGCCGACCACCCACAGACTCTGAACGGGTACGTACAGGCCCCCGACGGACAGGGGTTTGCGATCGATGAATGGAGGCAAGGCAAGACCGTAGCCACCCCACTGAAGCAGGGCCAAGTTCTCAAAGAGGATGCTAAGCCCGATTGTGGCCAGGATGACTGATACCAGGGAGATCGTGACCAGGCGCCGAAGAACGACCCAGTAGAGGGCCAGGCTGAGGGCGGCCACCAAGACGACAGCGATAAGACCGGAGAGCCAGTAAGGGTAGCCAAGCGTTCGCACGAATGAGTAGCAGAGCAGCGCGCCCAGCATCACAAAGCTTCCCTGCGCCATGTTGACTATCCGAGAAGTGCGGTAGATGGTCACATAGCCGAGAGCGACCAGAGAGTAGATACTGCCCATCGTGATTCCCGTGACGAGCAATTGAATGACCTTGACCACAGTCTCTCCCGTCTGGGACTTTTACGAGAACCCAAGTGCTCTGTAGGATGGTCTCCCGCGCCTTCCGCCCGTCAAGTTTCAGCCAGATAGGCGCGGGAGACCAAAAGGGCTGCAGCTACTTCAGTATCGTGACGTACTCGAACTTACCGCTCTTGACTTGCAGCAGAACCATCTGACCGGTCTGGATGCCCTCGTTCGGGTTTTGATCCGAGAGAGTGACTAGGCCGACGGTGGTCTGCAGGTTCGTAAGGTTGTGGAGAGCTGCACGGACTTTCTCGCGGTCGGTCCCGCCGACCTTGAGCGCGGCCGCCATGACGCAGACGAAGCTCGCCCCGTCAGCTGCCAGGCTATTCACGGGAGTGTTGAACTTCTTGGTGAAGGCATCCGTGAACTTGAGCTGAAGCGCTTTGACCGCCCAGTCATCCGGCAAGGACTGCGCGACCGGTCCGCCTCCGGTGTCCAGAACGTACAGACCTTCAACACCCTCGGCGCCTCCGATGGCGATTGTCGCCGGGTTATCAGCGACCGGGCTGCCGAACATGGGCACGGTCACTCCGCGGTCCCGCAACTGTTTGTACAGAACAGGCGTATTGACCGGGGTGCCCATGAGCAGAACCCCGTCCGGCTTGAGGGTGTTGTACGTTTCCATGAACTTGTTCACGATGGGCTGGAAGTCGGACTGATCAGGAGCGAAGGTGTCGGGCATCTTCGTAATGGTGATGCCCTGGTTCTTCGCAAGTTTGACGGCGACGTCGACCGGCTCTTGGTTGGAGGTCAGCACGTCGGAGAGCGCGACTACGTTCTTGAGACCGGCGTACTTGAGTTCTTTTACGATAGCGTCCCCCAGGACGTTGTTGCTCGGGTCCGAGAACACGGTCCACTTGGAGGGCGACGTCTTTTCGGCGGCTATCAGCTCAAGCGAGGCAGGGCTTCCGATCACGCCGGGTATCTGTTGGGCCTCGGCCACACCCCGGGCGGCCGGAGTGATGGAGTTGAAGAAGGGCCCGATGATCCCGACGATGCTTTTGTCGGCAGCGAACTTCTGGATGATGGCGGTCATCGCTTGGACGTCTGACTGGTCGTCTTCGAGCACAAGCTGGAGAGGCCGTCCATTGATACCGCCCTCAGAGTTGATCAAATCCGCCATGGCGTTGGCGCCGTTGGCCATGTCTGATCCGCCGGCGGCGGCCGCGCCGGTCATTGATGAAAGGAGACCTATCTTGATGGGCTCTCCGGTGGCGGGACCAGCTGTCGACATGCTGGTCGACGCTGGGGTAGTTTCAGTAGAGCTGGCCGCCGTGGTGGCGGTCGAAGCCGAGGTAGCGGTTTCGCTCGACGCCGTGGACGAGCTAGCTGGCGAGACTGTTGTAGTAGTACTTGACCCGCCGCAAGCGACGGCAACCAGGGAGATCAGCAGGATGAGTACTCCCACGCCCACAATAACGAGCGCCCTCTTCATAGCCTTCTCTCTTTCCCGACCCGAGAGGTCGGACTCCCGATGCAGTGACTACTTCCGGAACTTGTGACCGCGCGATACATACCTCCTCCCCAACCCTCTGCCCCAACCGTCAGCCGCGGTGTAGCCAAAGTCCATGGCGGCGGTGGCACTTCGCCACATCTGCGCAACGCGAGCCACCTCGATTACGCTGGTGCACAGTCCAAACACTCGATAGCGAAGGCGATACCGACTGTTCATTCAGAGACCTCCCCTAATGCTCCCTGTCTGCGCTGCAATGCCGGTTCCCGGCTCAGTACGACCACGCCTCGAGGTGCTCCGCGGGGAGCGTTGCCTTGAAGGCGTCCAATTTGGCTCCGCCCTTGCCTGTGATGACTGCGAGGCCGGCAGCCCTCTCGACGTATCCCATGTATTCGAGCTCCTCGATGAGCAACTCGACCATCACCGTCCCGAGCGGCGGATAGATCTCCTCTCTCTCGGCCTGGGTGAAGACGCCGAGGATGCCATCGACAGTTACGCCTCCGTTCTTGCGGACCTTTTCTAGAATCGCCATCTGCCTCCTGAAGTACGGTGTCGCGTAACCTTTCTCGCTGAGGTCGAAGGCCTCCAGCCTGACGACCATGGACGTCCTCGTGTCGGGACAGACGACCCCAGGTTGCTGGGCGATGCTCCAGGTCTCACTCGGCGGCCAAGTGAAGGCTCCGGGCGGTGCGAGGGTGGCCATGTCGTGCCCGGGTGGGGTGATCGTCTCCAATATGTTCCTGAACCCCAGACCGTCGTGCTTCGCCTGTTCCGGGTCTGCAACACCGTTGCCGCAGTACCAGAAGGGACAATACGAAGCCCACTCGACGTAGCGGGGGCCCGCTTGGTGCAGGGCGATCATCTTCGGGATGACGGCCCCCCAGAGATCCGGGCATAACCGGCCGTGGAAAGCCTCTCCGTCGAAGACCACGTGGTCCCCCGGGATATGCCCGAAGTGGCACGGGTAGACGTCGATGTCGCCGAGAGGACCGATGATGGTCGCCCTGACCTGGAACAAGACCTCTCCTAGCTCCGGGTCCGGGGGATGACCGGCAGCAGGAGGTGCGACCCGCCGAAGTGGATCTTGTGGGTCACCGTCCTCATGAAAGGCAGGTGGTAGACGCCCCATCCGGCGAGCTTGCTCATCAAGTCATCCTGGTTGCGGATGATGAGTTCCAGCGAATGGCCGTGCTGGAATACGCACGAGGTCGGCATCAGAGCGATGTTGTACTCGAGGACTTCCCCGGGCGGGACGGGAACCGGATCCGCCCAGGGATGGATGGGATAGTAGGGCAGCGAGCGGGTCGCATCGACCGCCCGGTGTGCCGCCTTGAGCCCGCCTGAGCTGACGAGTTGCCGGTTGCCTTCCGGATCCACGTCCACCAAGTCGGCGAACCAGTTGGTGTCATCGACGTCGAGGGACGCGAAAAGGTTGAGGACGATCGGCCCGGTGACCTCCAGGTCTTCAGTGAGGGGACCCGTCGAGTACTTGAGGCAGTAGACGGTCGGGTCGAGGTACGGGGCGGGTTGATACAGCGTTTCGGGCTCGGCGGAGGCGGGCGCCGCCTCCTTCGAGAGTCCGCCGCCGGGCTGCAGGTGGAACTTGGTCCACTCGGTGCGAGCGAGCGGCCATTCCTTCTCGAAGCGCCACTTGTTGAGACCCATGACAAACAGCTTGATCGGCGGCTCGTCCATGATCCCGGTGTCGATGCCTTTGAGCCAGTGGTCATGCCACCGCAGCATCTCGTCGTGGTATTCGACATATGGTCGGGCCGGGAAGCCCGGCGGGTAGACGATGAGCTTCTTCTGCTCCGCGGGCGTGGAGAGCGTGCGCCACACATCGAAGGCTCCGTAGATGTAGAGCCGGGTGTCCCAGGGAACGCCCAGGTAGATGGGCAGATCGATCTTGTCCACGTCCTTCTCGTTGGTGAAGGAATGAGGCGGCGAGTAGGGCTCCGGATGAAGGGAGGCGAGGAGCAGGTCGAAGAACAGCGGGTACTTGCGCGGATACCTGAGATACGAGTACCACTTGGTATTGAACTTGAAGTCCGGGTTCTCGAGCGCCTCGGCCAGACGCCGTTCGATGTCCGGATGGTCGAGCATGCGGGGAGCGGCTGGGGTGTATTCGTAGTTCGGGACCGCGACGGCGCCGTCGTTCGAATGGCCGCCGGTCTCGATGCTGTAGGGTGCCATGATGTCGATGATGCCGTTGAAGTAGTCCCAGGTGCCGCAGCCACACTCGTCCACTCGCAAGGCCACGAGGTGCGGGGGCTTGAGCGGCGCCACATGGATCTGCACGATGGAGTAGGCGGAGGGTCCGATCATCCCCACCCGCCCGTCGCACCAGGGTTGCACGGCGATCCATTCGATCATGTCGTAGATGTCGCGCGGGTCGAACCAGGGACCGGTCCCGAATCCTTCCGAGTTCCCGATGCCTCGCGGGTCGGGTATCACGTGGGCGTAGCCCCGCGGGACAGTGTAGGTGAAGTCGCAGGCTTCCATGTTCCCGTCCCAGAACGGAGAATCCAGGTACGGCTGCGCCTTGTCTGCCAACCAGGCTACCGCCTCCTGGACGTCCTTCGCCCAGTACGCGAAGGCCAGCAAGGCGGGGAACTTCTGGGCGGATTCGCCGGTGGCCTCACCAGCGGCAACATCCGGGCGGTAGACATCGGTACACAAACGGGTGCCGTCGCGCATCGGCACCATGATGTCCTTGTCCACCTTCAAGGTGTGGACCGGTTGGGACCCCGGCTCCTTGACGATCTGCGGGTACCCGTCGAAGTACACGCCCTCGACCTCGGTCCCGTACGGCACCTGCTGGGGGACGGGATGGTATCCCGGAACCTTCAAACGGATCCCGTCGCCGCTGTAGATCTCCTGACGTATACCCCAATCGCTCATTTCGGTATTACTTGCTCCCGCCAAACGGCTCGTCTTATTAAT
>Ga0182021_10003538_pt1 | contig 18356 bp, 16 predicted proteins | sample 612E3MmetaG_FD_120493 | JGI IMG/M metagenome (GOLD analysis project Ga0182021, IMG submission 120493) | Permafrost microbial communities from Stordalen Mire, Sweden - 612E3M metaG (Illumina Assembly) | ecosystem: Environmental > Terrestrial > Soil > Wetlands > Permafrost | place: Sweden... | reverse complement strand
TGGTTCAGGTCCAGCTCGGTCTTGTAGGCGCGCAAGACGATCATAGAACAATTGTACTATAAATCATATGGTTGTGAGGACCGAATGAATAGATTTGATCAGATTTTGGCTAACTGTATCAAACCCCAAAAAAACTGGCTCGCGCTTTAGCTGGGGGGTAGCTTGCACTTGGATGAATGGTCAATTACCGGCGGCTGTTCCTTGCCGGGACCTGAGGAACTACCTGTTTCTCTACTACTGATGATGGAAGCGCTCAGATGTCCAGGTGGTCAATCAAGCTTTCTGATGAATGCCACCGCCTTGCCGGTATTGTCTTCCATTAACATTCATAGTACGAGTGCGCCTTCCAGACGCTATGCCAAAGCCGCTGCCAAAGGCGGCGGCAGTTTATTTGATCTGTATATTAGAGTTTCCATAATTGTGCTTATTCAGGCGGCTTTCACTGGAAGAATTGACTTGCTCGCATTGAATGGGTACTTTGCTTGGTTACGAAAATTACACAGAATAGATCGAATGACATCTATGGAAAGACCCTAAAGCTTCTGCATTCGCCTTGCAAGGAAGTGTTTTTATTTGTGTGCTGGAACTTTTATCTTGGCTGGTGATCGTTGCACTTGGCCTGAATCAGGACTCACGTGCCTTGCCAACAATCCGGATTACTTTCCGGATTTTGATTGGCATAGCCGATTCAGGAGTATAACTTGTCAGTTTCTTAACAAATTCAAAAAGACCGATATATCTGGGCGATTATCGGTTATCATTTGTGTAGTATGCATGCCTCGGACTCTCCCTTCATCGCTGATTGGTTCAATGTCTCCCTACGCTGGTTGCTCTTGCTTGGATTGATTCTCTCATTGGCGCTGGGGGGACAGCTGCTTATCCTGCCGAATTTCCTGCTGATTGGTTGGGTATGCTGGAATATTGCCATGACCTTGATGGTCGCTTTGAATGGCCGTCTGGTGCGTCACCGGGAGATCAATCTGGGGATCGACCTGGTAATCGCCGGCCTCTATTTTACGCTGGCAGGAGGTTTCGCCAGCCCCGCCTTCTGGGTTGTTTTTCTCCCCCTGGTTACTGCCTCGCTTTATTTCGAACTAAAAGGCGCCCTCCTATCTGCTATTTTGATGGTGGCTGTTCAAATGGGAGTGACTCTTTCCCAGAGCCTTGCCCCGCATGCCTGGCTTATTCTAACTTTATCCATTTTCCTCACTTTTCTAATCGCCGGATTGTTTGGCTATATCAGCCTGCGGCTTATCCAGATCAACCGCCGCTCCCGCCAGAATAACCTGGAGGCGGAGCAGAAAAAACAGCGTGTGGAAAATGACCGCCTGCGCGCAATCTACGGGTTAACTTCCACACTAACAGGCACACTCAACTACCAACGCGTACTCGATACGGTTCTGGATCTGAGCCTCAGCATGCTGAATCTCGAACCGGATACCCCACCGGATGACCGCTTGATCTGCACCGTTCTTCTATTTTCCAAGGACGAAACCCTTGAAGTTGGCTCGGCGCGCCGCCTGACAACGGCAGATATGCGGGTTGTATTGCACGGTCAAAAAGGGGCCATTGCCCAGGCCATTGAAACTAATAAACCGGTCCTGCTCAACGAAATCCGGTCTGATCCTGAACTGCCCCATTTTGTTGCCTTCATGAGTTGCAAGGAAATTTATTGCTTTCCTTTGCGGAGTGGATACAATGCTTATGGCGTCCTGCTGTTTGGGCATCCTGAGCCGGAATTCTTTACCACCGGGCGGTGTGAGGTATTAGACATCCTCGGCAACCAGGCCGTGATTGCCATTCAAAATGCACGCCTCTACCAGGACATCGTGGATGAACGTGAGCGCATGATCGATTTTCAGGAGGAGGCCCGAAAAAAGCTGGCCCGGGACCTTCACGATGGTCCCACACAGTCCGTCTCTGCCATAGCCATGCGGATCAACCTGGCCCGGCGCATGTTATCCAAGGATCCCAGGGCAGTCGGTGATGAATTGGGGCGCATCGAGGATCTGGCCAGCCGCACAGTAAAAGAGATCCGCCATATGCTCTTCACCCTGCGCCCCCTGATCCTGGAATCACAGGGGTTGATAGCTGCCCTGCTATCCATGGCTGAAAAAACAAAGGAGACCTTTGCCCAGGATGTTCTCATCAAGGTGGACGAAAGCATTCTTAAATCCATTGATATGGGCAAGCAGGGTGTGATTTTTTATATCGTGGAAGAAGCCGTCAACAATGCCCGCAAACATGCTCAAGCCGCGCATATCTGGGTCAGCCTGCGCCTGTTGAAGGAAGGCCTGACACTCCTTGAAATTCAGGATGATGGCGTTGGGTTCGATGTGGCGGCAGTCACACGTTCCTATGACCAGCGTGGCAGCCTCGGCATCGTCAACTTGCGGGATCGTGCTGAGCTCGTCAACGGCTTGCTCAATGTCCAATCAGCACCTGGGAAAGGGACCAGGGTCCAGGTCTATATTCCGTTGACCGAGGAAGCCGCCGACCAACTCCACCACCCCTCTGTAAAACAATAAACTTCAACCTGATGCCTATCGCCGCCGGTTTGCATTACTTTCTCCACGAAGGGAGCAAATCAACCAGGCCGCCTCTCGTCCTAATTCATGGCGCTGGGGGGAATCATTTATCCTGGCCGCCAGAAATACGGGGGCTGTCTGCTGCGCGCATCTTCGCACTCGATTTGCCTGGGCATGGAAAGTCAGCTGGATCGGGCCGTCAATCTATTGAGGATTATGCTGATTGTGTTATCAATTTCATGGATATGCTTGGTTTTTCAAAGGCAGTGTTTGTCGGGCACGCAATGGGGGGTGCAATTGCCCTGACCCTTGCCCTCGACCATCCTGAGCGAGTGACCGGGATCGCTTTGATCTCCACCGGGGCGCGACTGCCGATCGCTTCATCCATTCTGGAAAATTGCTCCAACCCGGCCACTTATCTCCTGGCGGTCCAATCGCTTCATGATTTGATGCACATTTCAAGGTCTGCGGCCAACATAGAAGAGCAGGCCATGAAGAGATTATCTTCCATCCGTCAAACGCTGTTTCAGGCGGATCTGCGTGCCTGTGATCAGTTTGATGTGTCGGCACGCCTGGAGGCCATCGAAACCTCAGCGCTGGTAATATGTGGCGCCGAGGATAAATTAACCCCGCAGCACTTTTCCGAAACCCTGGCTGAACGAATCTACGGTGCTGCCCTGCAAATAATCGATGGCGCAGGTCATCTGGTGATGCTTGAGCAACCCCACCGGGTCGCCGGGTTGTTAAGTGTCTTTCTTTTAACCATCCCTTACCTTCCGGGATTTAATTAATTCCTCAAAGAGGATCCATTATTTTACCCTGCCTGGGAGGCTAGAAGCCGGGTGGCCTCCAGACGGAAAACGTGGTCAAAAAAGCCCCGCCTTTGCAGTCATTAAATACCGAAGATTTCTTTTAAAAAGGGAATGGCGTTCTGAACAGCTCTCCCCCGGTGACTTAAGCCATTCTTCTCATGCAAGTCAAGTTCCGCCATGCTGTGGCCGATTTCCGGAATAAAGAAGATGGGATCATAACCAAAGCCATTATTCCCCTGTTCCTCCGGAATGATTTCCCCTATGCATTGGCCGGTTGCCAGCTTTACATTGCCTGAAGTCGAGACGAGGGCTACTGTTGCTCGAAAGGTCGCAGTCCACGGGCGCGGTTTATCTGCCAGTTGTTCAAGCAGATATTTCCGACGGTCGGCATCGCTGGCATTGGGTATCGGACAAAAGCGGTGGGAATGCAGGCCTGGCTGACCTTGCAGGGCATCCACTTCCAGACCCGAATCGTCCCCCAAGGCTACCATCCCGCTGACCCGTGCAAAGGCCACGGCTTTCTTGGTGGCATTCTCGGTGTAGCTCTGACCGTCTTCAACCACATCCAGGATCAGGCCGAGATCGGCAGGGGTGTAAACCTGTAGGTCGAGGTGGGCTAATAATTCCTTGATCTCGGTTACCTTACCTTTGTTGTTGGTGGCCAGAATCAAATTTCGCATAGTCTATTCCGGGCAAGATTCTTTTGCTTGGATCTGTTCCAGCGCCCAGGCGGCATGTTCCCGGATAAGCGGCTCGTTGCTCTGGACCGCCTTTTCGAGCGCCGGGACAGCAGCCGGATCCCGTAAATTCCCCAGCGCTACGGCGACGTTGCGGAGATAACCACGTCGTTTACTGCGTAGAACGGGATTTTCCTTGAATTTGCGGTTGAATTCCTGTGGCGTAAGAGCCAGATCTTTCACCAGAACAGGATTGGAAATGCCAGGTTGCGCATCAAAAGCAGGATCGTGATCATCCTCTGCAAAACGGTTCCAGGGGCAGACCTGCTGACAGATATCACAACCAAAGACCTTATTTCCAAGGTGCGCCCGTAGGTCGGACGGTATTTCATTTCTATTTTCAATGGTCAAATAGGATACACATCGTCGGGCATCGATCGTGCGGTCAGGTAGGATGGACCCGGTGGGACAGGCTGCGATACAGCGCGAACAGCTGCCGCAACGATCAGCAGTAAAAGGGTTGTCCATCTCCAGCTCGATTCCCAGCAGCATCTCAGCCAGCAGGAAAAATGAGCCGATTCCAGGATTGATCAGGCAGGTATTTTTGCCAATCCATCCCAACCCGGACCGCTGGGCCAGCTCGCGTTCCAACAGTGGACCCGTATCGGTGTATCCCCGGTGCTTCAAGGGAGCTGCAGTCCGTGTTTCGATAAATGTAGCCAGAGTTTTTAAACGCTCGGGAATAACCGTGTGGTAATCACGCCCCCAGGCGTAGGCAGCAATAGATCCATGTCGCTGCTGCGCTAGCTGCTGGGAGCGCGGTAAAAGTGGACTATTCAATACTGGATTTGGATACCGCAATGCCAGGACCAGGATCGACCGGCATTCAGGCAGCAGAAGGCGCGGATCAGCGCGGCGGGGGTCGTCAAGGTAATTCATGGTCCCATGCCGCTCGAGAGCCAGCCAGTGTTGATAAACGGACCAGTGGGGTGGTGGATCGGGAGTGGTGATACCCGCCAGGATAAACCCCAGTCGACGGGCTTCCCCTTTTACAGCCTGAGTGAGAGACACGGAAGGGTCACTTCACCACGACAATGAGATATTGGTCCGGGCCAAAATTATAGCCGCTTGAGTTTTGCATGCGGAAATGGGCGCCATAGGTCCCCGGTTTCGTGGGGGCTTTGAGAGATACAGAGACATCGACCGTATCACCAGGCAGCACATTCGCGGTCATGTGTGAAGGGGGGGTTGTGTTCCAATTCGTTCCAGCTCCACCCCAGCCATAGATAAGCTTGTAGTTCGTATCCCAGGTGCATGGTCCCAAATTCTTAATGCTCCAAGTTTTAATAAAAACTGTTCCGACGGGTACTACTGAATTATCCGGGTAAGTCACATCGGCAACACCTTGCATATTATCACAGGTGGCATTTTGAGTACCGGCGGGTGTAAGGGAGGTGCCCGTGGGCGTATTGAACGTGTTCATGGTAAAGGATGTCGCCGTGGGTACACCAGGCGGAAGGGTAGCCGTTAGAAGAGGGGTGTTCGTGGCTCTCGGGGTCATACTGGCGGATGGAGTGTTGGTAATGGCTGGAGTCGGCGAAGCGAACAATCCGGTTTGGGTTTGCGCTGCCTCGACGGTTTGCCAGATCTGGGTATACGCCAGCGATGGGTCAGCGGTGGGTGTTGCACTTCCACAGGCTGCCAGGTTCAGGCAGACCACGATCATCACGGGCCAAATGAATTGGGTATAACGGGGCATGCTTTCCTCCAGGAGATAGGCCTCCATGCGTTTTCCAGTAGCATAAGCGGATTTTTCATTATAACAGAATCAGAAATCTGTCACGAGGTTGCGCATTGCCTCAAGTTAAATGTAACTATTAACAATATCGTTGCCTCAAGAAGGATGTTACCCTACGGCAGAAGCTTTTGCAATGCCGGAGGAGAACATGATGAGTCAACGCAGCAAGCGAAAGTTGTTACAAGAGATCCGTCCGCGCTATCTGAAAGCAAAGAAAGTCGAGAAGAAAACGATGCTGGATGAGTTTGCGGCTTCGACGGGTTATCATCGCAAATATGCGACCCGGATCCTGAAACATGGTTATCCACGACAGAGTGGCAAGAGGCACGGATACCACAAAGTCTATCAGGGAGAAGTGGTGGTGGCACTGGAGCAGATCTGGGAAATCTGCGGGCGGATCTGTTCGAAGCGGCTGCATCCATTCCTACCAGAGATGGTGAAGGTGCTGGAGCGGTGCGGCGAGCTGCAGTTGTCCGAGCAGACCAAGGCGCTCTTGCTGCAAATGAGCCGCTCGACCATTGACCGCTGTCTGGGTCCGGCTCGCTTTGAGCATCCACATGGTCTGAGCACCACCAAACCCGGCAGCCTGCTCAAGAAAGCCATCCCTGTGCGCACCTTCACTCCCTGGGATGAAGACAAACCAGGTTTCCTGGAAATTGACCTGATGGCCCACTGTGGCGGGTCCGTAGAAGGCCAATTTATCAACACGTTGACCTGTGTGGACCTCTCCACCGGCTGGATCGAGTGTCTGGCTGTGCACCATCGCTCCCAGCAGGCTGTTTTCGAAGCCATCCAGACCACGCGCACTTACCTCTGCCCTTTCTCTTGCTCGGCCTCGACTCAGACAATGGCAATGAGTTTATCAACGATTTGCTCTACCAATATTGTCTTTCCGAAAAGATCACTTTCACCCGTTCGCGTCCCTACCAGAAGAACGACCAGGCTCATGTCGAACACACCTGCCCTGGCGGGCGGTGCCAGGGGAAAAACTGGTCCGTCGTCCGCCGCTTGATCGGCTATGACCGCTTCGAGACCGAAGCAGAATACCTGCTCCTCCAAAGCATCTATGCAGACCTGCGCTTATATGCCAACTTCTTCCAGCCCGTTTTGAAACTGGTCTCTAAAGAACACGTAGACAAAAAATTCGTCAAACGCTATGATATGGCTGCTACCCCTTTCCAGCGTGTCCTGGTCGCAAAAGATATTCCTTTCGAAACCAAAGCCCGTTTGACCAATCTGTATGTCCAACTCAACCCAGTTCAGCTCAGAACCTCGATCGACGTGAAAGTCGCCAAACTTTGGAATATCTCACGGTAACATTTGGTCTTGAGGCATCACGGGTTGTCTCACGGAGAAAAACGAGGCGCCGTGAGACGCCTCGCTAGAACTGATTTTTATATCTCCATTGGATGCAAGATCATTCCTTGTTATAGGGTGCGCCATCTGCCGCAGGTGGATGCGCCCGTCCAACCACCCCGGCTAGCACGATCATGGTCACGATGTAGGGAGCCATTTGCAGGAACTCGCTTGGGATAGGTATACTCAAGATCTGCATTTTAACTTGCAGCGAATCGGCGAAACCGAAGATCAAGGAGGCAGCATAAGCTCCGACCGGATTCCATTTGCCAAAGATCATGGCCGCCAGGCCAATAAAGCCCTTACCATTCGTCATCAGCCGGTCAAAGCGCCCCACGGAGCCGATCGTGAAGTATGCACCACCGATGCCCGCCAGCATACCCCCGATGATGACATTTACGTAACGGGTTAAAAATACATTGACCCCCAGAGTATCAGCAGCCTTGGGATGTTCCCCCACTGCCCGGGTGCGCAGACCCCACGGGGTGTAAAACAGAACCACATACAACACTACGACCAGAAGAATCGTCAAATAAAAGATCAGATTGTTTTCAAAAAGCACCGGCCCCAGAATCGGGATTTTGACCAGCAGCGGGATGGTAATATTGGGAAACACACCGGAGTTGTTCAGCTTGTCAATATTTGTCTCCAAAAAACGGGCATCCAGGAAATTGGTGAGGCCAGCTCCGATAATATTGATTGCGGTACCGCTGACAATCTGGTCCACCTTGAAGCGGATCACCAGCACGGCGTGAATAGCGCCCAGGATTGCCCCGGTCAGGATAGCGACCAACAAGCCGATATAAAGGTTGTGTGTCAGGGTGGCAGAAGCTACAGCCGCCATGGCGCCTGTCAGCATGATGCCTTCCAGGCCAATGTTGATCACCGCCGAGCGCTCGCTGATCACCCCGCACATGGCGGCTAGTGCAATGGGTGTGGACCGCACCACCGAGGTGTTCAACATTCCCACCAGGTCCATAGAACTGCCGGCGGTTGCCCAGATCAGGAATGAAGCGACAAAACAAAATGCAACCACCCCCACCAGCGCGCCGGTGGATCGAATTCCACGAGCTAGCTGCCAGGCACCCAGAAAAATCGCGATTAAAGCCAGGAGATAGATGGACGGCTGGACAGGCAGGGTCAGCCTCGGAATCGGGATTACATTCGTGTCCCCCCTGGGTGTCAGCTCGTAGCTGGCCAGCTGGCCGGTTTTCACATTAAGACCGAAAAGGAGCAGGATCAACAATCCAGTCCCGACCAGCACAAGACCGATCACCAGACGGTTGCGGGAAAATGGCTTTTTTTCTTTTTTTTCGACTAAGTGATTTTCCATGCAGTCCTCAAGGAATGATGAGATGAAAGAACGGCAGGATGCCGGTTATTTACCCCAACCACGGGTTAGCACAATTGCTTCCGACCGGGCGAGGCGGATACGATAAATCCAGCGAATCACCGCCGGGGCAGCCACAAAGATCACTACCAGCCCCTGGATAATTGAAATGACGTCCAGCGGGACACCCGCCATGGATTGCATGTTGGTTGCTCCGCTGCGTAGAAATCCCCACAATCCGGCTGCCAGTACAACCCCAAAGGGATGGCTCTGACCCAGCAGGGCGATGGCGATCGAATCAAAGCCATACCCGGAGGAATAGTTTTGCCCGACCCAGTGGTCAATCCCGAGCACCTGGGTGGCTCCGGCAAGTCCTGCAAGCGCGCCGCTCAGGGTCATGGCAAGCACAAAGTTACGGACGATGTTCATCCCGGCGTAGCGGGCGCCGTCCGGGTTGGCTCCCACCGCGCGGATTTCCATTCCCATGGTCGTTTTGAATAAGAACCAGTAGACCAGGACTGCCATTGCCAGGGCCAGTATAAAGCCCCAGTTGAAGCGCAAGGGTGGCGGAAAGAAGCGCGGTAGCATGGCCGAGTCCTGGATCACCGGGGTGAGGGGCCGGTATCCGGGCGCTTTCATCGGGCCATTCAACAGCCAATCCCCCAGGAGAAAAGAGATATAGTTCATCATGATGGTATTCACCACTTCGTGCGCGCCGGTAACCGCCTTAAGATAGCCCGGGATAGCACCCCAAATGGCGCCTCCGAGCGCCCCGGCCAGCAGTGCCAGGGGCAGGTGAATGAACCACGGCAGGCCTTTGATGCTGTAGCCTACAAATGCAGAACACAGTGCCCCTATGCCGAACTGTCCTTCTGCACCGATATTGAACAGGCCGCACTTGAATCCCACCGCCACAGCCAGACCGGCGAGAATGTAGGGTGTAATCGTTGCCAAGCTCTCCGTGAATGGGTAGATGGCCGTCAGGAGAGCCTTCTGGTCCCCTGTGGCGAAATATACCTGGAAGGCCTGGACGATGGCGGCCGGATTACCAAACGCGCCGTTGAACAGGGATCCGTATGCCAGGGCAATCACGTTCCAGGTATCCCGGAGGGCTACCCCGGGTGCATGGAAGAAATTGCCGTATGCTGTTATTACGGTTGTATCGGTTGCGACGATCACGATTGCGCCAAAGACCAAGCCGGTAAAAATGGAAAGGACCGGGATAAACAAGGTTTGGAAAACCTTGCCCCCCGCTCCCCGCCTGTTTCCACTTTTCGAAGCCTGTTTTGGATTCGGCGTCTGAACCCCTTGCATTTCAGTCGTGTTGCGGTCCAAGGTGAATTCCTCCTAAAAGACCCGTTCCACTTCGGTTGCTTTTATGGTGGTTGGGGAAGCCTTGCGCGCCTCGGCAGGCTTGACTCCTGCCATGAGCAAGCCTATATATTCCTTGCTGACCTCGGCCGAAGCGACGATTTCTGCAATCTGGCCTTTATACATCACGGCAATACGATCCGACAGGGCAATGATCTCATCCAGTTCCGGAGAAACCAAAAGTATGGCAGCCCCTTGATCCCGTTTTTCAATGATCCGTCCGTGAATATATTCTATGGAACCTACATCCAGACCCCGGGTTGGCTGGGAGGCAATTAGCAGTTTGATCGGGCGGCTGAATTCACGTGCCACAATCACTTTCTGCTGATTTCCTCCCGATAGCGTGGAAACTGGTACAAATACGTTCGGCGTGCGCACGTCAAACTGTTTTACCAGTTTCTCGGCATTTTCAATGATCACCTTCTGTTGCAGGAAAACCCCTTTGGCGAAAGGAGATTGATAATAGGTACAAAGTACCATATTGTCATAGACAGGAAAGCTAAGGATTAGACCATGCCGCTGGCGGTCTTCCGGAATATGGGCTACGCCTCTTTCCAGTATGCTGCGCGGCGAGGTATGCCGCACCAGACTGTCAAGGATGTGGATTTCCCCGCTTTTCAAAGGCAGCAGACCGGTCAGAGCATAGACCAGCTCGGTTTGGCCATTCCCCTGCACGCCTGCCACTCCCAGCACTTCCCCTGCGCGCACATTAAAAGACACTCCGTCGACGGTCATGTTTTTGTGTTCGTCCTGAACGTACAAATCCTTGACCTCCAGCACCACTTCTTTTGGTTCAGCTGGTTTTTTCTTGACCACCAGGTTGACTTCCCGTCCCACCATCATGGTTGCCAGTTTTTGCGGCGTGGCCTCTGCCGGGGTAATTGTTCCCACCACCCGGCCGCCGCGCAGCACGGTGATATGGTCCGAAACTGCCATGACCTCTTTCAGCTTATGCGTAATGAAGATAACTGATTTGCCATTGGCGGTCAGGGAACGCAATACTTTAAACAGACCTTCCACCTCCTGAGGGGTAAGCACCGCGGTGGGTTCATCCAGGATAAGGATGTCGGCTTCCCGGTATAAAACTTTAATAATTTCTACGCGTTGCTGTGAGCCTACCGGCAGATCGCCAATATAAGCCTGTGGATCCACTGCCAGGTCATATTGTTCGGAGATCTCGCGGATGTGTTTTGCCACCCTGGCTTTATCCAGAAAGATCCCGTTCCGAGTTGGTTCGATCCCCAGCATGACGTTTTCAGTGGCGGTCATCACCGGGATGAGCATGAAGTGCTGATGCACCATCCCGATGCCGTGAGCGATTGCGTCGCTCGGACTGTGAATGCTGACTTCCTCCCCCTGGATAAAAACCTGGCCTGCATCCGGTTTGTATAAACCGTAAAGGATATTCATCAGGGTGGTCTTGCCAGCCCCATTTTCCCCCAGTAGAGCATGAATCTCGCCCTTCTCAACCGTTAGATCAATTGCATCATTTGCCCGTACACCGGGAAAAGATTTAGTGATGCCGCGTAATTCCAGGACGGGTGGCATACAATTATCTCCTGAACAGTCAATGGTTGCCTTTTACCTATAAAAGAGGGGCCGGGATACCCGGCCCCTCCATGAAGTATTACGCAGGATTTACTTTTCTCCGAGAATGCCATTAACCGTAATGGCACCGCTGATTAAATCCGCCTTTACCTGATCCAGCTCGGTCTTTAGTGCAGTCGGAACCTGGCTGTCAAAATCGTGGTACGGAGCCAGCCCTACGCCATTATTTGCGAGGGTATAGTTGACTGTTCCGCCAGTGAATGATCCGTCTTGAACAGCCTTTATCCCATCAAATACTGCCACATTGACGAACTTCAGGAGGCTTGTCAGCTCAATGTCATGATTCGCGTTGTCTGTGACGAACCAGTCCTGGTCTACACCAATGACCAGACACTTGGGGGTGGCCGCTTCGCAGTAGGCCGCTGCGCCCACGCCAGCACCGCCGGCTACCGGCAGGATAATGTCGGCACCTTCCTGGACCATGGATGCGGTTGTATTTTTTCCATCGTCTGTGGAAGTGAAGCTGTTGATGAATGTGCCTTTCTGCGAAACATCATCCCAGCCTAGTAATTTGACAGTGGTGTTGTGCTTCGTGTTGTAATAAGCAATCCCAGCCTGGAAGCCCTTCATGAAGATGGTAACAGTCGGGTATGCTATCCCGCCCCAGGTGCCTACAATGCCAGTCTTGGTCATGCCGGCAGCCAGGTAGCCGGCCAGCAAGGAAGACTGGTCGGTCGCGAAATATGTACCGAGCACATTGGGCATGACAGTTGATGAGCCGCAATCCTTACCTTCCACCATAGTGCCAGAGCAATCCGGGAAGGTGTAGTCAATGATGAGGAACTTCGAGGTCGGGTTGGCCTTGGCAGCAACGGCTGTATTGACGCCCATCGCGTAGCCCACAGTGACGATTAGATCATCCTTCTCACTGATCAGTTGTTGGATGTTCTTATCATAGTCGGACAATTGGCGTGATTCGAGATACTTAGCCGTGACACCCAGTTGGGTGACGGCATCTTGGGCACCTTTCCACGACGCAGCGTTGAAAGACTTATCATCGATACCACCGGTATCAGTGACCATACCTACCTTGAGCGCGGGGCCTGTCGTGGGGACGGTGGTAGCTGCGGGTCCGCATGCAGACAGGACCAGAACGACGACGGCTAAGAGACCAAAAATTACACTGCTTTTCTTCATATTCTTCTTCTCCTGTTTTTATAAAATTGATTGGAAGTATTCGAGAGTTGCAAACCAGGCTGTTTTCTCCGCTATTGGGACCTCCTTTTTTATAGTGAGATACTTGGTTATCACTTCTGCAGCCTATTATGTAAACCATCCACCTGGGCTGTTCCATTTCAAACAACTTACAGGACTTCGGTTTACTATTTTTTGCAGCACCGGCTAACCAAGTATACAGTTTCTTACAGCAATCCGCAAGATGGTCTGTAATAGGGTTTGAAATAATTGTCTGTAACAATACACTTAAAATGTTTTTATCAAGGTCAGAGAATAGAGTCGACTATCTATTTCACCAGGGTAGAGGAATGGTTCTAACTTTCCATACACCTATAGAGACCTGCCCAAAGATGATAAATTACCCCTGCAAGTACATAGGCCCGAGCGGAGTCCGACTTGTCGGTTAACTGCTGACAGCCTCCCCGCGGTGGACGCCCAGCATCAATACCAGCGCCACGATCAGGAATAGAGGACTGGCAACCATCATGGTATTGTAATTCCCACTATTCAACTGGACGATCCATCCGTACAGGTTAGGCCCCACGATGGCGGAGAGGGTGGAGAAGAGATAATACAGCCCGGTGAAGGTACCGACACGCGCCAACGTCGTCAGGTCCACCACCATGGGCAGGGAATTAATATTGATCAATGACCAGGCAGCCCCTGCCCCCATTAGAAATAAATTAATCACCCGGATGGTGCCCAAAAGGGGAAGTTTCGTCAGCGTGGTGACCAAAAAAGCCGAGGGTAAGAGGGCGATCATTGCGATCAATATGGCCATCAGGATGATCCCGATGGAGATGGTCACCCGCCGGCCAATGCGGCTGCCCAGAATGCCGGCAAGGATGGCAAACAACACAAATAGGATGCCCATGTGTCCGGTGAGACGTCCGGCGTCTCCTGCCGGTATCCCCAGATGCCGGGTGGCATACAGCGTCAGGAAGGCCTCGATGCCGGTATAGGATAGGAACCAGAAGAAGATGGCCAGCAGGATGCGAATACCGCTCTTGTCTTTATCCCGCATCACTTCCTGAAGGCTTTGGAACATGTTAGGTTGTTTTTCACCCTCTCCGAACTGTTTCGGTTCTTTGATGAAGATAAAGACAAGCAAGGATGCCAGGATGACCAATACCGATCCCATCCAGAAGGGGAAGGCAATATTGATTTCATACAACGTGCTGCCAACCAGCGAGGCAATGATCGTGCCAATGCCACCCATCAGGTTGATGATCCCGTTAGCCTGTGAGCGGTACCTGGAGGGGGTGATGTCGGGCATCAGCGCCACCACCGGGGTCCGCCAAAAGGCCATGCTCAACAACAGTGTACTGGTACAGGCTACGAATAAAGGCAGGATCGCAGCAACTGGTATGAACCCGAAGGCAATGGCCCCGATCGGTGCACCGATCAGGATGAAGGGCATCCGTCGACCGATGGGTGTGCGCAGGCGGTCCGACCAGGCCCCCACTGGCGGTTGAATAAACAGGGCGGCAATATTGTCGAGGGTCATGAAAAAACCGATCAGCCAGGGTGCCAGATTGAATTTGTTTGCGAGAAAGAGGGGAACAAAGGCGTTATATACCGTCCAGATCACACTTACCCCAAAAAATCCAAAACCGAGCAGGAAAATCTTGCCGTAATTGAATTTCTTCATGCGGTTTCATCCTCTCCCTTTATTTTCTTAATGACCTTGCGATCCGTATCACTTAACGGAGCGTTATCCAGCAGGTCGGGCCGGCGTTCGAGTGTACGCCGTAGTGATTGCTCGCGCCGCCATTTTTCAATTTTTGCATGGTCACCGGAGAGCAGGATCTCAGGCACACCCCAGCCGTTGTATTCGGGCGGACGGGTGTAGTGGGGGTATTCGAGCAAGCCGGTGGCGTGAGAATCATCCATGGCGCCGTCGGGGTCGCCGAGCACACCGGGGAGCAAGCGGGAAATAGCGTCGATGAGGATCAGTGCAGGGAGTTCGCCACCAGTCAGCACGTAATCACCGATGGAGATTTCATCAGAGACCAGGTGTTCACGAATCCGTTCGTCTATACCCTCATAGCGGCCACAGAGAAGAGCTATACCCGGGTGCTGGACCAGTTCAAAGGCCATTTTCTGATTGAAGACGCGTCCCTGGGGGGTGAGCATAATGACCGGGCAGAGAGGCGCGGGTCCCAGAACACTTTCAACAGCTGCAAAGACCGGTTCCACTTTCATCACCATTCCACCACCGCCTCCATACGGTTCATCATCAGTGACATGATGCTTATCCCGGGCGAAATCGCGGATATTATGGACACGCACATCAATCAATCCACGCAGACGGGCGCGTTGCAAAATACTGCTATTGAGATAAGGAGGGAAAACTTCCGGGAGCAGCGTGAAAACATCAAACTGCATGGGTCCATTCTAGCCGAGTGTGGATTGTCTGACAAGGGGAGGGGAGCGGGGATTGACGCCCATTTGTAGAGGATGGTAAGATGTTTGAATGTATCTGCGCGGTTCAAAGTGGAGCATGCGTCAGCGGCGTCCACGCATCAACTGGTTCCTGGTCATTCTTGTGGTGATTCTGATCGCCATGGTAGCCTATATTGACCGGTTCATCCTCCCCACTGCCCAAACACCATTCATGGCCACTGCGACGGTCACGCGCAACCCGGAGTCTTATGTGGTGGATGCGGAGAATTTATTTTCGCAAGGAAAATTGCAACAGTCGATCGATACCTATCTGGAAGCCATCCGCATCAAGCCGGATGATCCCTCGCTGTATATATCCCTGGCCCGCGTCCAGGTTTTTGATGGAAAGTACGATGATGCCCTGGTCAATGCTGAAAACGCCCTGCTCCTCAACCCGACCAATTCGCAGGCATATGCTGTGCGTGCATGGGCTCTCACTCAACAAGGCGACTATACAAACGCAGATGATTCCCTTAAGGAAGCCTTGCAGTTGGACCCGAACAGCGGAATTGCCCAGGCTTACAAGGCTTTTTTGTATGGCAAGTTATATGAGAATAGTAGCGGACCTTACCTCGACCCGATCACAACAGCCATTGAATCATCCAAGGCAGCGATCAGCCTGGCTCCCAATAGTTTGGAAGCGCACTGGGCGCGTGCGTATATCTACGAGCTTACCAGCAACCCTGAACTGGCCGTGCAGGAATACAAAGCAGCCATCCAGATCAACCCCAATATTTCAGAGATCCACCTGGAGCTGGGTGTGACCTATCGGGGACTGGGGGTGATCGATCTGGCAATTCAGGAGTACAACCTGGCCAATACGTATAATCCCTCCGATACCCGCCCGTACCTGTACAGTTCGCGGGCCCTGGCTTCTGCTGGTCAATATGGCCAGGCCAGCCAGTATGCGCAGAGCGCGGTATCCGATGCCCCCACCGATCCTTACCTGCGCGGCAACCTGGGCTATATGTACTATAAGAATAACGATTTTCCGGATGCCGCCACGCAACTATCCCTGGCGGTTAACGGGGGTCAAACCTCGGATGGTGTCACCGTCAAGTCTCTGCCTCTCACCGGTGGCGATACCTGGATCGCCCAATATTATTCCACGTATGCCATCCTACTGGCACAACTGTCCCGCTGCAGTGAGGTGCTGCCCCTGGTACAAACGATCCTGGGGGGGGTCCCCAACGACCAGTATGCTGTCTACAATGCCGGTTACGCACAACAACTGTGCGTAAAGAGTCTGGGTACACCCTCTCCATCCCCGGCGACCCAGCGAACAGCAACTCCCGGTAAGACCCCAACCCCATGAAAGTGACCCGCCGTCGGGCGCTGTTTTATCGGCGCCGGACATCGAACCTCTATCGCCTGTTTGCTCTGGCCTTATTTATCATGGCCGGGACCTGGCTGGTAACCCGCCTGTGGACCGGCGAGGTTCGCAATCCCTTCAGCCCGACACCCACAGCCACCCGGACGTCCAACTCCTGGGTGCTGGAAGGGGAAGCCTCATTCAACGCCGGTGATTTAAACACCGCCATAACGGCTTACCAGCAGGCCACGCAAGTGGATAAAAATAATGCCGACGCCCTGGCTGAACTGGCACGTATCCAGGCCTATTCATCCCGCCTGCTCTCCAATGACTCTGACCGCCTGGCCCGGCTGACGGAAGCGCTGCAGTCCGCCGACCAGGCGAAAGCCCTCGCACCCGAGGACAGCAACGTTCTGGCGATCCGCGCATTTGTACTGGATTGGAATGCCGACCCGGCTTTGGATGCACTGCGAAACGGGAAGAGGACAGCTGCCGATCTTCTTATTGAAGCCGACCAGGAGGCATTGCTTGCCATTCATTCGAATGGGCAGAATCCCCTGGCACTGGCTTTCTATGCCGAGACCCTGGTGGACGAGCAGAAATGGACCCAGGCAGGACAAAACATACAGAACGCGCTTAATATCGGTGGCCAGCTGATGGATGTTCATCGCGTTTATGCTTATTACCTCGAGTCCAGCAGGAACTATAACCAGGCGATCGATGAGTACCAGAAGGCATTGGCGATCAATCCGAACCTGACCTTTCTTTATATTTCTGTTGGGCTCAATTATCGTACTCTTGCATTGAATAGCCCCCCGGGTGCCGAGCAAATAGACCTATACAACCAGGCTTTGACGAACTTTGCCCGGGCTGCCAGCTTGAACGGGCAATTAAAGATTCTCGACCCATCTCCATACCTTGCGATCGCAAAGACCTATGCCCAGGAAGGAGATTTTTTTGCGGCCGCGCTGAACGCCCAGAAGGCTGTAGCAATTGACCCGACCAATGCCGATCTTTATGGACAACTGGGAGACATCTATAAGCGGGGACGCAACTTTGAGACCGCCATTTTAGCCCTGCGCTGCGCCATAAGTGGATGCAGCCCGGTTGAATCCTGCACAGCGCGCAACCTCTCCAGCGATTGTGGCGGAGCCACCGTCCAGCCCTTGCTGCTCAACCCCAATAGTGCCACGTACTATTTGGATTTGGGCTCCCTGCTGGCCGCATTCAGCCCCAACTTTCCAAGTTATTGCACGGAGGCGGTGAGTGTTCTCACCCAGGTCAAAAACGCTTACCCCGATAATGCGATCCTTGTGCTCAACGCCAATGACGGCCTTTCCATTTGCGCCAATGTGATGGCAGCCCAGACTCAGACCCCAACCCGATTCACCACCCCGGCCACACCTCAGGCAACCATGCCTCCACCTTATTACACACCGCAGCCCTAGGGAGGAGGTCCGGAGCGGTAAATATCAGAAATATGTTAATGTTTGCCAGCGCCCCTTGACGTTCCATCAAAAGGAATGTATGATTATTTTAGCACTCGCAATACGGGAGTGCTAAAATACTGTTGAACACATTTCAGGAGGCATATATGGCAATAAATTTTAAACCCCTCGGCAGCCGCGTTGTGATCGAACCTGTCGAACAGGAAGAGATCACGGCTGGCGGTATCGTGCTCCCCGAAACGGCCAAGGAAAAACCCCAGCAGGGTACGGTCCTGGCTGTTGGCCTGGGCGATCGCGACGAGGACGGCAAGCGCGTCCCCATGGATGTTGTAGTCGGTGATAAAGTACTTTTCGCCAAGTATTCTGGCACCGAAATCAAGATGGATGGCAAGAAACTGCTCATCCTGCGCGAGAGCGATCTTCTCGCCATTGTTCAAGACAAGAAGAAGAAATAACCCGGAATTGGAGGATTGACTTATGACAGCCAAACAACTC
>Ga0182021_10003536_pt1 | contig 18361 bp, 14 predicted proteins | sample 612E3MmetaG_FD_120493 | JGI IMG/M metagenome (GOLD analysis project Ga0182021, IMG submission 120493) | Permafrost microbial communities from Stordalen Mire, Sweden - 612E3M metaG (Illumina Assembly) | ecosystem: Environmental > Terrestrial > Soil > Wetlands > Permafrost | place: Sweden... | reverse complement strand
TGAAAGAACGTTGCCTTACGATTCGCGGTTGTCCGGACCGGGTCCACAGGGCGCTGCGCGAACGTGCTCGCCGGCATAATCGCAGCCTGAATTCCGAAACCCTCGAGGTGCTGGCCACTTCCCTCGTGCCGCCAAAGCGGCTCTCCGAGACTGAACTGAGGCGGCGGATCGAGGCGTTGCCGTTCAAGACCGGCTTGACTGAAAACGAGGCTCGGGCTGCAATTCGGGAGGGACGCAAATGATTGTTGTGGATAGCCTGCTCCTGTCCGGGTTTGGCTATTCACCCAGTCGAATTTGCGGAAGGCTAATTGGTGGGTGTGGCTGAACTGCTCGGGGACTTGCCGGGTCTCGTCCTCAACACTTCCCGCCTTCGCTGTTCATTCCCGCTGCCAGGGCGGAGGCTTACCTCCGCACCCTCTCGTCTATCGGCGAGACCCCAGACCACCGCTTAAAGAGCGAGCCTGGAGCCGGCTGCGCCCCGCCGACAGCCGCAAGACCCGCTTGATTGACGGCGGAATCTCATCCTCGCGGTGCGTGACATAGATGGCGGTGGTCGCCCCGGCGCGGATGAGCGCATCCACGGCGGCGATGAAGGTGCTCCGGTGCTCCGGGTCAAGGCCCTGGCAGGGTTCATCCAGGATCAGCAACGGGGGATTCTTCACCAGGGCTCTGGCCAGCAAGGCCATCCGTTGCAGGCCGGTGGAGAGGGCGAACAGAGGGCTTTGCGCAAATTCGGACAACTGGAACCGGGTCAACCAATACCGGGCGGCAGTGCGCTGACGCCGCGTCGGAAGCTGGAAGAGGCCAATCGTGTCATGGAAACCCGACACGACCACGTCCAGGCAGGTTGCCGAGTTATTAAAGTGGAGGTGCAGCTCGGGCGACACCCACCCAATTCGCCCCTTGACTTCCCAGATAGAGTCGCCGCTGCCGCGTGGCCGGCCAAACACCGTCACATCATTCATGTAGGCTTGGGGATGATCGCCCTGGATGAGGCTGAGGAGTGTGGTCTTGCCAGCGCCGTTGGGACCGAGAAGCGCCCAGCTTTCGCCGGGGCGAACCGACCAGTTGATATCGGGCAAGATGGTGCTGTCGCCGTAGCGCACGGTCACTCCGCGCAATTGCAGCAGGGGCTTGCGAGCCGCATCTGCCGAACGCGCAAGCCGGCGCGAGGCGGCGGGGCGGATGATTGAACTGCCGGCGGAACCAATCCTAATCCGGGGACCTTGAAGCTCGGACTGCGAACCAAGAATCTCCGAGCGCTGGCCGGCAGCAACCAACTGGCAGCGATCCACACAGACCAGATGAGTCACAGCGCGGGGCAGATCTTCAATACGCGTGGTCAGGAGCAGCACGCGGAGCGGCGTATCCATCAACCGTTCCAGCAAGGCGCGAAAGTGCTCGCGCCGCGTCGTATCCAGTCCCACAAAGGGCTCGTCCAACACCAGCAGACGCATGGGATGCGAAAGGGCTCGTGCCAGTTGGACCCTTTGCCGTTCACCATTGGACAAGGAGATCAGGCGGTGGTCGAGCAAGGGCGCGAGGTCAAGCAGGGCGATGGCTTGGCGCTGGCGGCGCGCGAACTGCGGCCGCGCCTGGTCGTGTCGGCGCGTCACTTCGAATGGGTTGACATCCATCACCCGGTCATAGGACAGGAAGTCGCGGACCCGCAGGGCGCTCTCCTCCTCGATACTGTTCCAGCGTGACTGGACGACGGTTTGGTGCAACTCGGATTTCCGGTCCTCGAACGAGACGTGGCCAATGGATTCTTCCGGGGTCAAACCCGAAGCAGGCTTGAAATGATACCGCAGTTGTCCATACACGAGCGGCAGACGCCCGCGGAGCGCGTCCCCCAGCAGGGACTTGCCGGAGCCATTCGCGCCAATGATGGCCCACTGCTGCTGGCAATGCCAGGTCCAGGAGGTGCGATCGAAAACGATACGATCTCCCAAACGGAACGAAGCCTCGCGCAGGGAAACAAAAGGACGCTCTGACTCGGATATCATCGCCGGTAGCGCTCCTCATTCATCAATCGAATCCGCCTTTGCGCCGCCAGCGCCTGTGGGGTTTGCGAAAACTCGCGGACCAGCCGCTCCAGGATTTCGCGAGCCGCCTCCGAGTCCCGCCGATACTTGAGATGCCAGGCGGCGGTGAGCCCCAGCCACTCCGCTCTTCTGGCCTCCGGTTGATCGGGCATTCCGAGCAACAAGCCGAGCTGCTCGATGCCCTGGTCCGCCCGGTCCAACTGCTCAGCGAACAGCCGTGCCAGCCTTTCCCGTGCCGACACATTGTTGGGGTCCTGCTTCAGCTTCTCCACGCAGGCATTGGCCATTTCTGCCGCCTTGCGCCGCTCCAGTTTTGAGCCGGGCTCGGGCGCCGCTGAATCAAGGTTGTCGCCCAGGGCGGGCAAGGGAATCGGTTTGCCGCCCTGCGTTTCGCGCAGTTCCTCCGCACTTTCTGGCAACTGGTTGATGCGAAGCTGGGCCATGTGGGCCAGGTGCGTTCCTTTGAGCCGGTCACAAATAATCTGCAAGGTCCACTTGGCCGCGGCCGGGTCGGCGCGCAGCTTCAAATGCCAGTCGGCCAGGCGATGCAACGCCAGGGAAAGCTGTGGCGGGCTGGTTCGGGGTTGGTCGCAAGCCTCCAGGATCGTCCGTTCGGCCTCGGGAAGATCGTGGAAATGACAGGCGTAGAGCTCGGCCAACATCATCCAGCCCTGAAAATCATCTTCACATTCCTCGAGCTGGCGAATGATCTCCCATTCGGCTTCGGAGTATTTGCCCAGTTTCATCCGGGCGATGGCGCGGCTGTAAAACGGCGTCCTTCTCCGCGTGTGGAAAATCGCGGGCGCGCAGCCGGCGATCGGCGCGAGAATGGCGGTGGCAGCCAGCCCCAGCATCGGCCAGCCGCCGAGCAGCACAAGCCCGAGCGCGGGCAGCACCATGCCGATCAAGCAAATCCGGCACAGGGCCTTAAAACTCGCTCGGGCTTCCTCTTCCGCGCCGGCGACGGTTTGCGCCAGCACCCAGGCGAGTGTTCCCGCTGTCCAAGCGGAACTGATGATGAACCCGCCTTGGTCTAGCACGCGAAAAAAGGCCCCGAGCCAGCCACGACCGCTGTTCTGCGCCGCCTGCACCTGCGGCATGAACGGCTGCAGATTCCACGCGAGGCCCACATTCAGGATCGCCCAGGTCGCCATTGGAACGAGAAACCCTTTAATGGACCAAACCATCAGCCAGCGGAGATTCTGTGGCCACAGGCGTTTGGGCGTGAGGCGATAGCTCAGGACCCAGGCGGTGCTGACTAACCCGAGGTTCAGCGCCAGCAGAAAGAGCATGCCCACCGCCGTCCGGTTGTTACTCACCAGATGAAGCAGCCAATACGCGAGAATGGCGATGACGGCGATCAGCGCCAGCAACTCCATCAGCGTAAGGCCGCGACAGCCATTCATCGAGGCGCGCATAAACTCTTAGGCGGCAACAGGCTCTCTTTCGGCCAACGGTTCCCGGATAGCAAGCCCAATCTTGGCTGCGCCGACCCCAGGCCGCCGTTGACATCAGCCGCTTTACGGACTATCTGAATCAGGAGTGTGTTTGATTCCGGCGTCTGTCCTTCAACTGCCACGCCCCCGCAGGTCTTCCGGGTGCGCGGGCTGACCAAGGTTTATGGCATGGGCGCCGTCGAAGTCTGGGCGTTGGCCGGCGTGGACCTCGATCTCTTTGCGGGTGAGCTGGTTGTGCTGTTGGGCCCCTCCGGCAGTGGCAAAACCACCCTCCTCAACAACCTCGGCGGCCTCGACCTGCCGACCGCGGGCGAACTCCGCTACCGCGACCTGGACCTGACCGCCGCCACCGAAGACCAGCTCACGCAGTTCCGCCGCGAGCGCGTCGGCTTCATTTTCCAATTCTATAACCTCATCCCCAGCCTCACCGCCCGCGAAAACGTCGGGCTGATTACCGAGATCGCCGCCGATCCGATGTCGCCGGAGACCGCGCTCGAGCTGGTCAACCTCAGCGCGCGCCTGGATCATTTCCCGGCCCAACTCTCCGGCGGCGAGCAGCAGCGCGTGGCCATCGCGCGCGCGATTGCCAAACGGCCCGAGGTCCTCCTCTGCGACGAGCCCACCGGGGCGCTGGATGTGCGCACCGGCATCGTCGTCCTCGAGGCCATCCAGCGCGTCAACCGGGAACTCGGCACGCTCACGGTTCTCATCACCCACAATGCCGTCATGGCCGATATGGCGGATCGGGTAATCCATCTCTCGGACGGTCGCGTCCATCACATCCGGACCAATGAACGCCGCGCGCCGGCCAGCTCCTTGAACTGGTGATGCTCTCTCACCTCAACCGCAAACTCTGGCGCGATCTCCGGCACATGGCCGGCCAGGCCATCGCCGTGACCCTGGTCATGGGCTGCGGCCTCGCCATGATGATCATGGCGCGCAGCCTCATCTATTCGCTCGAATCCACCCGCCAGGAATACTACGAAGCCAACCGTTTCGCCGACGTCTTCGCCCTCCTGAAGCGCGCGCCCAATGCCATTGCCGCGCGCGTCGCTGAGATTCCCGGCGTCGCCACCGTTCAGGTGGGCATCTCCGAGCAGGTAACCCTGGATATTCCCAGCCTCGATGAGCCCGCCAGCGGCAACGTGCGGTCCCTGCCCGATTTCGCCCCGCCGGAGCTGAACCGCCTGTTTCTGTGCGCGGGCCGATGGCTGACTCCCGGGGTGCGGGGCGAGGTGCTGGTCGGGGAGGCATTCGCCGAGGCCAACCACCTGCAACCCGGCGACCCCATCGCGATGCTGCTTAACGGCAAGCGCCAGGAGCTGCGCATCGCCGGCATCGTGCTCTCGCCCGAATTCATCTTCGAATCCCGCCCTGGCGCCGCACTGCCCGATAACCGCACCTATGGCATCTTTTGGATCGCCTATAAGGAACTCGCGTCCGCCTTCGACCTCGACGGCGCTTTCAACTTCCTGTCGCTGACGCTCGCCCCCGGTGCATCCGAGCAGCCCGTCATTGCCCAGCTCGACCGCCTGCTCACACCCTACGGCGACCGGGGCGCTTATGGCCGGGGCGACCATCCCTCGCACATCCGCGTGTCGGATGAGATTCGCGTCCTGCACATCCTTTCCTTCGGCTTCCCGGTGGTGTTCCTCTGCGTCGCGGCCTTCATGACCAACGCTGTTTTGTCACGCCTGCTCGCCTTGCAGCGGGAACAGATTGCCATCCTGAAAGCCTTCGGGTTCACCAACCGCCAAATCGTGGTGCACTATCTCAAGTTCGCATTCGTCATGGTTGCCGGCGCCACGGTGTTGGGTGGGTGTGGAGGAATCCTGCTCGGCCATCGGCTGGTTGAGTTGTACCACCGGTTCTTCCGGTTCCCGGAGCTGGCGTTCCGGCTCGATCACACGGCCTTTCCGCTGGCGCTGTTGGTCAGTACCGGCGCGGCCACCGCCGGCGTCTTCAGCGCCGTTCGCCGCGCGGCCCGGCTGCCGCCCGCTGAGGCGATGCGTCCCGAGCCGCCCGCCAGCTACCGGCCGGCGCTGGTCGAGCGCACCGGCATCGCCCACTTCCTTTCCCACACCTTCCGTATCGCGGTGCGCAACCTCGAGCGCAAGCCCGTCCAGGCCATCTTCACCGTAGCGGGCCTCGCGCTGGCCACCGGCATCCTCATCGTGCCCAACGCCTTCCGCGACGGCGTGGCTGAGGTGATGGACTTCCAGTGGGACATCGTTCAGCGGCAGGACCTGACCATCGGCCTGATGGAACCGGGCAGCAACAAGGTCCGCCACCTCCTGCGCCAATTGCCCGGCGTCCGGACCGTTGAGCCGTTCCGTTCCGCCTTCGTTCGCCTCGGTTTCGGCCATCACCGCCGGCAATTGGCCATCCAGGGCCTGCCGGCCAGAGCCTCGCACAGCCGCGTGATTGACGGGTCCTCACGGGAAATCCTGCTGCCGCCCGAGGGCCTGGTCGTCTCCTCGAAACTGGCCGAAGTCCTCGGCGCGCGCGTCGGCGACGAGCTCCTGGTCGAAGTCCTCGAAGGCCAACGGCCCGTCCGCACGGTGCGGCTGATGGGTCTGGCGGAGGACTTCTCGGGCATCGCTGCCTACATGGATATGCGCGCCTTGAACCGGTTGCTGGCCGAAGGCGACGTCATCTCCGGCGCGAGTTTCACGGTTGATAGCGCACACCGCGGCGAGTTCCTGCGCGCTTTGAAGGGAATCCCGCGCGTAAGCTGGGTTGCCATCAAGGAATCACTCCGCGAGAACTTCCGGCAAACCACCGCCGCCAGCATCGGCTTGCTCCAGATGATCTACCTTGTCTTCGCAACGGTCGTCGCCTTTGGCGTCGTCTATAACAACGCCCGCATTTCCCTGGCCGAACGCGCGCGCGAGCTGGCCACCCTGCGCGTCATCGGCTTTTCGCGGCAGGAAGTCGGGGCGGTGCTGGTAACGGAGTTGGTCATCCTGGCGCTCATTGCCGTGCCGCTCGGCCTGCTGCTGGGCACCGGCTTCGCCACCGCCATTCTCCACGAAGTGAACACCGAAACCGTCCGGCTGCCGCTCGTCCTGACCGCCAATAACTACGCCTTCGCCGTCCTTGTCGTCACCATCGCCTCCGCTCTCTCTGCACTGGTCGTCCTGCGCAAGCTCAACCACCTCAACCTCATCGGCGTCCTCAAGGCCCCTGAATGAGAAATCCGAAATCCGAAATCCGAAATCCGAAGGAAGCCCGAAATCCGAAATCCGAAGTCGTCAGTCGCCGATATCGGAACACGTCCCTTTCGAGAATATTGCCCGCTGGGCCAGTGCGCTTTGGCCAGTTCCATTTCTGTCCGGGCGAGGGGCGGTTCTTTCGGACTTCGGTTTTCGGATTTCCTTCGGATTTCGGTTTTCGGACTTCGGATTTGCCGGCTGATTACAGAAAGAATCCAGAGGAACGACGATGCGCGGCCTGGAGTTTTTAATCCCATGAACCCCAACCTACCCGATAAACCTCCAGCCGCAGCCAGCCGGCGTGCCCCAGCCAATCGCCATACCCGCCGCTGGCTGCCATATACCGGCGCTGTCACGCTCGTCGTGCTCATCGTCGCCGGCCTCTGGCCGCAGCCGGTGCCCGTCGAAACCGCCCGCGCCAACTGCGGCACGCTACGTGCCACCGTCAACGAGGAAGGCAAGACCCGCATCAAGCAACGTTACCTCATCTCCGCGCCCGTTACCGGCCAGCTCCGGCGCATCCCCTTCAAAGCCGGCGCCGAAGTCCAGGCTGGGCAGACCATCCTGGCGATCATTGATCCGCTCTCGCCTGCGATGCTCGATGCGCGCGCGCGGGCGTTGGCCGAAGCCCAGCGCGACACCGCCGCTGCCAACCTCGAGAAATTCCGCGCCGGCCACACCTTCACCGCCAGCGAACTGCACCGCTTCGAAAAGCTCTACGCTCAGAAAACCGTCTCCGTTCAGGAACTTGAGTCCGCCCAAATGCGCGAAGCCTCCGCCGCCAAGGAAGAAGCCGCCAGCCAAAGCGCCTTGCGCCAGGCCGAAGCCGAGCTCGCCGAATTCACCTCAAACGACGCCAGCACCAACTCCGTCCGTGTCCCCCAGGAAGTGAAAGCGCCAGTCAGTGGCCGCGTCCTGCGTGTGTTCGAGGAGAATGCCCGCGTCGTTGCCGCCAGCACGCCGCTGCTCGAGGTAGGCGACCCGGCTGACCTCGAAGTCGTCATCGAAGTCCTCTCGCGCGACGGCGCCGCTATTCCGCCTGGGACCAAAGTCGAACTCGAACAATGGGGCGCTCCCGGCGCGTCCAACCTCGTGGGCCGTGTCCGCCTCGTCGAGCCCGCCGCCTTCACCAAAGTCTCCGCCTTGGGCGTCGAGGAGCAGCGCGTCAATGTCGTCGCCGACCTCCTCACGCCGCCCGAGCAGCGCCGCCACTTGGGCGACAACTTCCGCGTCGAAGCCCGCATCATCGTTTGGGAAACCGACCAGGCCCTCAAAGTGCCGGCCGGCGCTTTGTTCCGCCGCGGCGACCAATGGGCCGCCTTCGTGCTCGCCGACGGCCGCGCCCAGCTGCGCCTGGTGAATGTCGGCCGCTCCAGCGGCGCCGAAACTCAGGTCCTCGACGGACTCAAAGACGGCGACCAGGTTATCCTCTACCCCGGCAACCGCGTCCACGACGGCCAGCGCGTCAGACCCATCCAAATCTGAATCGCCATACCCGCCAAATCAGTAATTACTTGTTTGCCAGAAGCCGCGGCCCATAATTCCACGCATGAAACGCTTCCTCGCTCGTTCCCTGTCGGTCCTTGTGGGCGCGGCAGTTCTTTGTGCCCAACCGCTCATTGCCGCCGAAGTCACCCCCGTGCTGTTGCGCTATACGTTCGCCCCGGGCCTAACCAACGCTTACAGCGTGCAGATTGAAGCCCAGGGCGAGGCCGGGCGCGAAGCCATAACCGGGACGTTCGTAGTGAGCTCGCGCGCGGTGGGGACCAATCTCATCGGCCTTTCGCTGCGCGGCCAACTGCGGCCCAAGAGCGTTGGGGGCATGCCGCCGATGATGGGTTATCGGCCCGGCGCCTCGATTTCGCTTTCCGCCTACACCTACGGTTACCCAAGCCAGGAGAAGGAGCTGGTGATAGATGACCAAGGCAAACTCGTCCGGCAGGCGGGTGACCTGACCCTGCCGATTCCCCTGGGCCAACTGGCCGCCTCGCTGCTCCAGCGGTTCCCGGCGGAACCCACCGCCGGCTGGGACGTTGAGGAGGATGTTTTCGTGCTCGATGAACCGCTGCTCCAGGGGCCGGCACCCGCTTTCCTCAATCCCCAGGGCGGGTTTGCCTTTGGCGGTTATTATCCGGGCCGTCCGGTTCAGGGTGTCTTGGCCGCCGGGCAGAAGATCAGAATCAAGGTGGCAGAGGTCACCCCGGCAACCGTCACGCTGCAAAAGACGTTGAGCCTCGACACCCGCATGTTGACCGGGTCCGAGCCGCGGGTTAGCGCCACTGGCGAAGGCCGCATCGAGTTCGACCGCGCCCTCGGTTTGCCGAAGCGCGTCGAGTTGGAATGCAAGACGGTGGCGGTGACCGAAAACCTGAGCCGGCGGTCCGTCATCAGCTTGCGCTGGCAGTTGCTGGAAGGCGCCGAGCGCGACAAGGCGATTTCTCCGCCCCCGTCCCCGGCGCCGGAAACGAAGTTTACCCCGGAAGAAGTGGCGAAGCTCCAGGAGCAATTGAATTCGGATAACCCGGGAACCCGCCAGGCCGCCGCGCGCGATTTGAGCGGCAGCCGGTTGGCAATGCCCACACCCGAGTTGCTCGCCCGGATGGTCTCTCTGGCCAGCGACCAGGATGACGCCCTGCGCCACGCGGCTCTGACCTTCCTCGCCAACCACGGCGCCAAGGAGCACGTGCCGCTCCTGATTAAAGGTCTGAATGATCCGGACTCCGGGACGCGTGCTACCATCGCCAAGGGTTTGGGGCGAATCAAAGACCCGCACGCCGTCGAGCCGCTCGTGAACCTGCTGGCGACGGGCCAAAGCGATCAAGCATACTATCGGCCTTCCCGCGAAAGCGCCGCTGCCGACGCGCTAGTCCGCATCGGCCCCGCCGCCGAACCCGCCGTGTTAGCCTTGCTGAAGGAGAAGAACATCGAAACCCGTTGCCAGGCCTGCAACATTCTCAAGCAGATCGGCACCCGCAAAAGCCTCGGCCCGCTCAAAGACCTGACCCTTAATCCCAGCAAAGAACTCAGCGAAGCCGCCGCCGAAGCCTGCCGTTCCATCCAATCCCGCGAGGCAAATTAGCGCCCTGCCCAAACCACTTGACCGAGGCCGCGCTCCAACTATCGTGCCTCTGTTCAAATGACCGGTCCAACGGCGAAGCAGATTCGGCGCATCATCCTCGAGCAATCGAAGCGGGCCAATGTCGGCCATATCGGCTCGGCCTTATCCGTGGCCGACATCATCGCCGCACTCTACGACGGCGTGCTTCGCGTTCGCGATCCCAAGGACCCTGAGCGGGACCGCTTTGTGCTCGCCAAAGGCCACGCCATGGTGGCCGTCTATGCCGCCCTCTTCCTGAAAGGTTGGCTGAGCGCGGAGGAACTTAACACTTACTGCGGGGACGGCTCCCGGCTGGGCGTGCATCCGGAATACGGACTGCGCGGAGTGGATTTTGCCTCCGGTTCGCTCGGTCAGGGGCTGTCAATGGCCGCGGGCGCCGCACTGGCCGCGCGCTTGCAGCATTCACCCCGCCGCGCCTTCGCCCTGCTGAGCGATGCCGAGTGCAACGAAGGTTCCGTTTGGGAAGCCGTCATGTTCGCCGCGCACCATAAACTGGCCAACCTGGTCGCCATCGTGGACCTCAACGGCCAGCAGGCCCTCGGTTACACCGACCGCGTCCTGTCGCTCCGGCCGCTGGCCGAACGCTGGCGCGCCTTCGGATGGGACGTTCACGAGGCCGACGGCCACAACGTCGCGGCCCTGCAGCAAACCGTCGCCCGCCTCGACACCGCTGCGGGTCCACCGCACGTGTTGATCGCGCGCACCACCTTCGGCAAGGGCGTCTCCTACATGGAAGGCCAAATCAAGTGGCACTACTGGCCTATGTCGGATGCGGAGTATCGCCAGGCCCTTCAGGAAGTCGAGGCCATGCCGTGAGAAAGGCATTTGTCCAGACCCTCATCGAACTGGCCGCGCGCGACCCGCGCATCCTGCTGCTGACCGCCGACCTGGGCTACCTGGCGTTGGAACCCTTCGCGGACACTTATCCGGGCCGGTTCTTCAACGTGGGGGTAGCCGAGCAGAACATGGTCGGGCTGGCCACCGGACTCGCCGAAGCGGGTTTCATCCCCTTCGTCTATTCGATCGTCCCCTTCGCCGTGCTCCGGCCCTACGAGTTCATCCGCCACGGCCCAGTCCAGCATCGCCTGCCGGTACGCATCGTCGGCGTGGGGGGCGGTCTGGAATACGGGTGCAACGGCCTCAGCCACTACGGCCTGGAGGACATCGCCGTCATGCGCGTTCAGCCGGGCCTGACGATCATCGCGCCCGCCGACGCTCCGCAGACCCGCAGCGCCGTGGCCGCAACGTGGGACCTGCCCGGCCCGATCTATTACCGCCTCGGTAAGGACGATAAAGCTGTCGTTCCGGGTTTGGAGGGACGATTCGAGCTGGGGAAACTGCAGCGCCTTCGGCATGGCTCCAACTTACTGCTAATGGCGATGGGCAGTATCGCCACAGAAGCGGCTGCCGCGGCGGAAATGCTGGGTGCCCGCGGGGTCTCGTGCAGCTTGGTCATCGCCGCCAGCATAAGCCCCGCACCCATCGAGGAGCTGGCAAAGCTGCTGGCCCAACATGCGGTGGTCCTCACGGTGGAAGCCCATTACCGCGTTGGCGGCTTGGGCTCGCTGGTAGCCGAAGTGATGGCGGAGCGGGACCTCCGCTGCCGCCTGGTGCGTTGCGGCGTTGATTCTCTGCCGGACGGCATCACGGGCAGTCAGCGCTATCTCCATCACCGCTATGGGTTGTCTCCCGAGAAACTGGTCGAGGCGGCCCTGGCAGCCTTGCGGCCAGGCAACGCGGTTGCATAATTTCAGCCAGGACCGAACGTATAGCAGCATCTTATGGGCGCACAATGGAAACAAGCCGGGCGCGAAGCCAACGCGCAGAAGAAAGGCCAGATGACCGCCAAGCTGGTCCGCGAAATTATCGTCGCGGCCAAACTCGGCGGCCCCGATCCCGACCTGAACCCGCGTCTGGCCGCCGCCGTCGAGAAGGCCCGCAAAGCCTCCGTCTATCGCGATACCATCGAGCGGGCCATTAAGAAAGGTTCGGGGCAAACCGAGGAGAAGATCAGCTACGAGCTGGTTACTTACGAAGGGTTCGCCCCCCACAAAGTGCCGGTTGTCATCGAGTGCCTCACCGATAACCGTCACCGCACCGCACCGGAAATCCGCAATCTTTTCAAGACCGGATCGCTTGGCCAGCCCGGCAGCGTCGCCTTCTTCTTCAACCACCTTGGCGTTGTCGAAGCCACCCACACTGATGCCAGCCGCGACGCCGAAGCCGATGCCATCGAGGCTGGCGCCCAGGAGCTTGAAGCGCTCGAAGGGGAGGAAATCCCGCCAGGCCAGAAAGGGGCGCGCTTCCTGACCGAGATCAAGGACCTCGACCACGTCTCCAAAGCCCTCAAGAGCGCCGGCTGGAACATCAGCTCCGCCGAAATCCGTTATCTCGCCAAGAATTTCACTGAACTTAGCGATGCGGCCCGCAAAGAGGTGGCCGACTTCCTTAACGCCCTCGACGACCACGATGACGTCCATCGGGTCTATGCCGCGATGCGCTAGACATCCTGCTCAAGCTGATCATGCCTTCACGTAAGGGATTTCATACTCGTTGCTGACCTGGATAAGCGCCTCCATGCTTCCGGACGAAACAGATATTCGCATAATTGCGCCTGGGAAGTCTGCTTTTTCAAAGGAAGCCCGGCGCATCCAAGAATGCGCACTCCGAGGCGACTCACGTGTGGTGAAGCTCGGCCCCATTATCTTCTTCTGCGCCAACCGCGACGCCTGGATGCTTGATCCGGAAGACCATTTCGCCCGGTGCCTGATGCGGGACGGCGAGAAGCGGGCCCTGGGCATCACCGAAAATCGCAGGCAATTTCTCATCGAGTGGAACGCGGATTATCGAATTGAGGGCGAGGTTTTTACGGTTGCGGAACGAAGCGGCTCCGTTCGTTCCATCATCGGCTATCCTACCCGACTTATTGAGGACCAACGGTCTTGAAAGGGGGAACTCCTACGGGTCACTTTTGCCGCATCTGCGGTCGCACTCGCGCCAATGAAAAGTTCAGCGGGCGTGGCCACCGCGACCACGTCTGCAAGGATTGCCAGCGAATGCCACGGGAGAAGCGCCATTGCATCCAGCGGTTGGACGAGCTTTGGGATTTCTTGGACCAGAGCAATATCTCCGCAAAGAACATCCAGCGCCTGAGAACCCTCGTTGCTCACCCCGACGCGGAAGTGCAGGGGATGGCAACACTGGTCCTGGACGTTGCACTTGTGCATCCGCACAAGCGGCGACGTTGGCGTCACCTGGCGGCGCGCCACCGAGAGATGTTCGATCGTGCGGTGACGCTGCTCGGACCCGAATTCTTCTATGAGGTGCTCCTCGATTACGGTGACACAGGCGGGCCGTTGTGGGACGCCCTCGAGGAGTGCCGTGTCACAGTCCAGGAAGCTGCAGCGCCGTCATGTCGGCCCATAGATTGCGACGACGACGGTGAATAATTGCGCAGGTCATCGTCGCCGAGCTCGCGCACGGCCTTGTCGGGGAGCACCTCCAGGGCCTGCTTCACTTTGACTTGGTTCTCCAGCGAATCCTCGACGAGCAAATCAATGTCCATCGTCGCGCGGGAAAAACCGTGCTGATTGACGGCAAACCCCCCGACGACGAGATAACGCGCACGGCGCTCGTTCAAGCTCCGGCAGACCACCACCAAGTCCCTTACTGTGGGTGGGCGACTCTCGGGCGGGTGAGCATTTTCAAGGTCCATTGATCGAGGTCCTCATGACTCTTGAAGCGGTACACGCCGCGCGGAATGAACGGCTGGTCACCGCGCAGGCGAATGCACAACTCAAAGAAACTCTGCAACCCCTCCAAACCGCCGGAGTAGGGCTTCCGTCTCCCAAGCACTTTCATGTACTGCCGCGTTTCCATCCGCGGCCAGACCTTACCAGCATGTCAGGAGCTCTCCAATGCCTATTTTAGGCGCTGCACAAACCAGTCCGGCCTCGGAAATGCCCGGCTCGCGCGGAGGTTCGCTGCGCCTGGTGGTTGCAGTGCCGAAATCTTGAGGTGCCGCGAAGCCCCCCCACCACTGCTTCATCCGCCCAGTTTGGGTTTTAGGATGGCCTTGCCTGCCATCACTGTGAACAGTTGGTGAATAACCTCCAACAATTCTGTTTTGACTCCCCACGTTGCGCCCGGATCATCCCCGGAATGCCAAACCTAGCATCGCCGGAAATCACTGTGCCGTCGCCGCACAATTGGCGCACGACGGACGAGGACGAAGTCAACCGCCGCCGCGCGCGCGCCCGCACGGAGGAATTCCGCATCTCGAACTGCGACCCGCGCCATCCCATCTTCTCCAACTTCCGCGTCCAATCCGGCAGCGGCCTGACCTACTCGGTCGAAATCCGCGATGTGCGCCAACGCCAGTTCGCCTGCGAATGCGTAGACTTCCGCATCAATGGGCTGGGCACGTGCAAGCATGTCGAAGCGGTGCTGCTGTATCTTGAATCGCGCTTTAAGCGACTGTTCCGGGCGGCGGCCAACAACGGAACCTCGCGATTCGATGTGATACCAGACCCGGCGAGCGATTCGATCCGGCTCGTCAACGGTGGCCGCCCCATGCCCGGCCCCTTGCGGGCCTGGTTCGGCTCGAACGGCGATCTTCGTCAGGGTCAGCCTGAAGATGCCATCGAAGCGCTCAAGCAGCTTGATGCCAGTGCCGCGCCCGGCCTGCGCCTTTCGCAGGAACTCGGCCCGTGGCTTGAAAGCCGGCGTCACACCGCCGAGCGCAAACAGTTCCGGCGCGACTACGAGCTGAAAGTGCAAAGCGGCGAATGGCCGGCGCACGAAACCAAAGTCCCGCTTTTTCCATACCAGCGCGAGGGCATGCTGCACCTGGCGTTCGCCGAGCGCGCCTTGCTGGCCGATGAAATGGGGCTGGGCAAGACCATCCAAGCCATCGCCGCCTGCGCCCTGCTGCACCGGCTCGGCCAGGCCGCCCGCGTGCTCGTCGTCACGCCCGCCTCGCTGAAGACCGAGTGGGAGGAGCAGATTCATCGGTTTAGCGATCTGCCGTATCAGCTTGTGTTCGGTAGCCGGACGCGGCGGTTGAAGGCTTACGAGGCTGGCGGCAGCCGCAGGGCAGGCGAGACGCCTGCCCCACTTCCCTTCTTCACCATCGTCAATTATGAGCAGATGCTGGCTGACTCGCTGGAGGTCAACCACCGGCTCCGCCCCGATATTGTGGTGCTGGACGAAGCGCAGCGCATCAAGAACTGGAGCACCAAGACCACCCAGGCCGTCAAGCGCCTGCGCAGCCGCTACGCCTTCATCCTCACCGGCACGCCCATCGAGAATCGCATTGACGAGTTGTATTCCCTGATGGACTTCCTCAACCCGTCCTTGCTCGGCCCGTTGTTCCGCTTCAACCGCGACTATTACGCCCTGGACGACCGCGGCCGCCCCGCCGGCTACCGGAACCTCGACCAGCTCCACGAACGCATCAAGCTCCACATGCTCCGCCGGCGCAAAGCCGATGTGGAGACCGAACTGCCCGAGCGCACCGACCGCAACCACTTCGTTTCGCTCAGTGACGAGCAGCAGGGCGAATACGACGGCCACGAGCACGTCGTTGCCCAGTTGGCCAGCATCGCCAGGCGCCGCCCGCTCACCCAACAAGAGCAGGACAAGCTGCTGCGCCACCTCAACATGATGCGGATGGTCTGTGACACCGATTACATCCTCAATCCCGACCACCGCGCCTGTCCGAAGCTAGCTGAGCTGGAGAAGATCCTCGAAGAATGCCGCGACAACCCGGACGTGAAGGCCATCGTCTTCTCCGAATGGGAGCGGATGCTCGAACTGGTACGCGGCTCGTGTCAACGGCTGGGGCTGGGCTTCGCCTGGCACACCGGCACCGTCCCGCAGAAACGCCGCCGCGCCGAGATCAACGCCTTCAAGGCCGACCCGCTCTGCCGCGTCTTCCTCAGCACTGATTCGGGCGCGGCGGGGCTGAACCTCCAGGCTGCCAGCGTCGTCATCAATTGCGACCTGCCCTGGAACCCCGCCAAACTCGAACAGCGCATCGCCCGCGCTTGGCGCAAGCATCAGACCCGAGCCGTGACGGTTATCAACCTTGTATCGGAAAGGACCATCGAGCACCGCATGTTGGGCACGCTCTCGAATAAGCAGGCCCTCGCCGACGGTGTGCTCGACCGCAGGGGCAACCTCAAGGAGATCAAGCTCCAGACCGGCCGGCAGGCCTTCCTGGCGAAACTTCAGCAACTCGTCACCCAGCCCGCCGAGGGCGCCAAACCCGAGGCGCGCGAGGCCAGACCGCCCCTGCCAGCGGATCGCCCCCGCGGCTTTGCCGCTGCCGCCGGCGAACGCATCAACGGCGCCCTGCTCCGTTGCGAAGAGCGCTACCCGAACGACGCCCCGCATTCGGTGCTGTACGTCGTAGTCGAGCGCGATGCCGCGCAATACCGCGAGCAACTCAGCTCCCTGCATCAGGAGTACTTCGGTCCGGGCCAATGGGACCCCCTGGCCCCCGTTCGCCTCGAAGTGATTGACCGTGCCACGGAGGAGGCTCTGCAACGGCTCATTGAGGCCGGCCTGCTCGCCAAGACCACCCGCGCCGCCCGTCCTCTCTGGCCGGTCGAACCTGCCGATGTTGCGCCGCCGCCGCTCTCGGCCGCCGAACAGGAAAAGCTTTTAGCCCATCGCCAGCTCGTGACTCGCAAGCTCAAAATGGCCCGCGTGCTGGGCGACGCCGGGTTGTGCGAAGAAGCGCGCGGCGCCTTGTTGGAGGCTGTCCCGCCGCTGGGTCGCGCCCTGGCCCTCCAGCACCGGCTCCCGGAGCCCGCCTCGCTCGAGGACGCCCTCCTGCCGCCGCTTTCGCCGTGCTGGAAAGACGCGCTGGGCCTCCTGCGCCAGTTCGTCGCCGACACCGCGCACCCCTGCCAGCCGATTCTGGAGGCGTTGGCCCCGCTCGTGGAACAGAGTTAGCCTAAGAGGTGTTTGGAAAATCCCGTTTGCAGTCCGGCCTCACACCTCCTGATTCGTGGAATTAGGGTGGGCCGTTAGCTTTGGGCCAGATCGCCACCGGCGTAGGCGTTCTGGCATTCCGACGCTCGACAATAGGCTTCCAAGACCACCTCCAGCACTCTTGGGGCTGCCCTCCTCATCCCCACCCAGCCGGCCAGTAAGTCTGGTGGACGCCATTGGGATTTTGTTTTCCAAACGGCCACAGAATGTCTATATGCTGCCGCGCATTTTATCGAATGAATGAGTCAAACCGGCTGCTGTTAAGCGGGGACGAAGCCATCGCGCTCGCCGCGCGGCACGCGGGCGTCGCCCTCGGGGCCGGCTACCCCGGCACACCGTCCACGGAAATCCTGGAGTACTTCCACGAGCTCGGCGGGCATGCCCAATGGTCGCCCAACGAAAAAGTGGCGCTGGAAGTGACCATCGGGGCGGCGTTCGGCGGGGCGCGGGCGCTGTGCACGATGAAACATGTGGGCCTGAACGTGGCCTCGGACCCGCTGTTCACGGCGGCCTACACCGGAGTGACGGGCGCGCTGATCGTCGTCTCGGCCGATGACCCGGGCATGGCCTCGAGCCAGAACGAACAGGACAACCGGCGCTACGCGGTGGCGGCCGGATTGCCGATGCTGGAACCGTCGGACTCCCAGGAGGCCTATGATTTCATGTTCGCGGCGATTGAGCTGTCGGAGCGCTGGAAGATTCCGGTGCTGTTTCGGGTCACAACGCGCGTGTGCCACAGCTATACCGTCGTGCGGCCGCGCCAGACCGACAGCGCACCTAAGCCACCGAGCTTCGAGCGGGACGTCCTGGGGCGGGTGATGATCCCCGCTTACGCCCGGCCCGCGCATCGGCGGCTGCGCCAGAAGCTGACGGAGATGCAGGAGTGGAATGAGCATTGCGAGCTAAACCGCATTGTGCAGGGCGGCCAATCGCTGGGCATCATCACCTCGGGCATTTCGTTCATGCACGTCCGGGAAGCCGCGCCGGACGCCCGGGTGCTCAAACTGGGGTTTACTCATCCGCTGCCGCTGAAGAAGATCGCGCAGTTCGTAAAGAGTGTCGGGCGCTGCCTGGTCATCGAGGAGGGCGATCCGTACCTGGTCGAAGCCATCCGCGCCGAAGGCATTCCGGTGGAGGGCAAGGCGGACCAGTACCGGTTCGGCGAACTGGACGTGGCGCGCGTGCGCCGCATCCTCAACAACGACCTCAGCCCGGAGCCGGCCAAGCCGCCAGGCAAACCGCCGCAACTGTGCGACGCATGCCAATACCGCATCGTGTTTGAGGCGCTGCGCAAGAAGGATTGCATCGTGGCCGGCGACATCGGGTGCTATACACTGGGCGTGCTGCAACCGTTCGAGGCCATGGACTCCTGCGTGTGCATGGGGGCCAGCCTGGGTGTCGGGCTGGGCCTGCGCCACGTGCTCCCGCCCGATCAGGCGCGCCGCGTCGTGAGCGTGATCGGTGACAGCACGTTCGTCCACAGCGGCATCAGCGGGCTGGTGGAGATGGTGTACAATCCGCCGCCGA
>Ga0182021_10003535_pt1 | contig 18361 bp, 18 predicted proteins | sample 612E3MmetaG_FD_120493 | JGI IMG/M metagenome (GOLD analysis project Ga0182021, IMG submission 120493) | Permafrost microbial communities from Stordalen Mire, Sweden - 612E3M metaG (Illumina Assembly) | ecosystem: Environmental > Terrestrial > Soil > Wetlands > Permafrost | place: Sweden... | reverse complement strand
TTCCGAGCTCCCGTAAAACGATCGGAAACTATAACTGCCAATACGCAGTTTGCATACGCTGCTTAAGTAATTAAGCAGCCGTTCCAGCCACTGAGCCCGCGCGGTGGTCAGCGAACGTCATTTTGCGGGATAGGCCAAGAGCTTCGGTCCGGAGCTGGCGGCTGAGAACCAATCGGGCTAGGCTTCCATCATTCTTGCCGGTTCAGGGATGGCGGTCAAAAATCATGAGCCGGATACGCACGTAGTTCTCTTCATTGCGGGCTTTTTCGGACGGGGGTTCAACTCCCCCCGCCTCCACCACCTTTACCACGCCATCGGCACGCGATATTTTCTGATTTGATCGTCTGACGTGGCGAGGGCCATCCCTTCCGCACGCGCCTGTGCGATCAGTAGCCGGAACCGGATTATCAGTCCGTCCAGACTCTTTGAGTCTGGGCACGTTCCTTCGTGCCACGGTTGAGGAATCTGCACTGCGTTCTAAGTAGATAATTCTATTGTCGCACACTCTGCAAGTGGTTTTCAAGTCAACGACTTAGGCTTGGCTCCTAGACGCGATGGGATGGGGCGCGGCAAGCGGTCGCAGATGGCGGGCAGGTGGATTAATGCTTGGACAGCGCCCACCTGTGAGATTTGTGACCAAACTCTCGTAACACTATGACACCATGGGGACATATAATTCTTGACGTGCCACTACATATTGGGGCATTATGACGATGGTGTTTGAACGGGAGACACCCCAAACGTGTTCAAGACGTTTGGGGCGTCAGGGACTTCAAAAGGTTCGTACCGGTCCTTATGATAGTCACTGGCACTCCAATTTTCAAGCCCAAATTTGAAAAGAAGGAGTACCAAAGATGCAAACAGTAGAAAATCAGACCTTAGCGGGTGGAACAATCACCCTCGACGACAAACATTATGTAAACTGCGAACTCAGGAACTGCCGGTTGGTCTATAGCGGCGGGGACTTTGTCTTGACTGAGACGAAGATCGAAAACTGTCAGGTCACCTTGGCTGGGGCAGCTCAGCGGACGGTGGGCCTGCTCGCCGTGATGGGAGCGTTGAAGCCTGACGGTCCGTTCTCCCAAATTCAGCAGCCGCAAAAAGTCCAGTAAAGGCGGTTAGTCCTCGGAATCGGGTCGGGCCCGTCGAGCATATGGGTGGGCCCGATTCCTGTCGCTGTCTCGGTCACAGATGACTGGCAAGGCTGGCGGGCTTCGCCACGGAGGTATCCTCTGCGGGCTGATGGAACCGGCCGTATTTGGCTGTTTCTAGGCTCTAGCGTGGTTGGGGCGACGTTATGGGGGCGTGTGGACGCTACTTTAGGCTTGAGTGGGCGGTACAATTATGCGAGAGTATGGGTTCTGCGCGTCCTATGTCCGTCAGCACTTACGCCGCGAGCTATCGACTACCGCCCTGTGGGGTAGAGCGTGAGATGTTGGCTAGCCTGGAAGAATACCTCTTGGAAAAAGCGCAAGCACTGTTGTCGCTATGCTCACCAGAGGAGGCGAAGTACGCTAGTACCGCCTTTTGCCTCACAATAGAGGACTCTAAAGGCCGAGAGAAATTCAAGAGCGCTGGAGATTACCGACTACCTTACTACCCAAACGACACAAAGTCAGTCGGCCTAAGCGTAACCGCGCGGGGCGGCAATCGCAACATGGAGATCGAGATAGAATTTCGTGTCGGGGTTCTTCAGTCAGGAGCTAAGCTTTCCTATACCGGTGCCGATGCGAGAGATATTGTTGAAGGCTATGCTGCGGGTGTTCTACAGCGGGTTAGGTTGTACAAGAGTTCGTGGTTTTCAGAGGTATTGCACCCGCCCGGCGTGCTTGAGTTCCTATTACTTATGCTGTTTTCTACGGCCTGTCTCGCGGCTGTTGTTTATCTGGGGGTAGCGGGCTTGACATCCAAATCTGGCGGATTCCTAGTGCTTTGCGCTATGGTTGTGTTGTTGCGAGTCCTCACGCCGTATTCCGCTTTTCCCACACAGCGCAATCAGGCGCGCGCCAAATATACGGTCCACCTCGTCAGCGGAGTGATTCTTTTCGTAGTGTTCACACTTTATTGGGATTGGCTCAAGAGATTTGTTTTGGGCTGGTGAGAGTATTGACGACTCACCTTGCCAAAACGTGCCAATACAGGTGGAATCGGTCGCATTCGTGGAATACACGGTATCGCAGAATCAGTAACTTGCTTGTTTTCAATGGGGTGTTGTACTGCAACTCCCCCCGCCTCCACCAAAATAAGATCAATAACTTACAAGCTTCTGAAGAAATACAGCGGATCTTGAGGCGGAGCTCGAAGTCGGCTGCGCAAGTCTAGCGCTCACGCAGCGTCGCTGATATGGACGACTGCTTCTTTGCCGAGCAGGCGGAGGGCGGCTTCAATCCGGCCAGCTTTATTCTCGTGCTTGGGATCGAGCATCCGCCGCACGACCGTCTCGGTGACCTTTAGGCGACGGGACAGCTCAGAGTTGTTGACGCCGGCTCGCTGCATGGCGGCGAACAGGGCCAGTTTTGGCGCCAGGTACATCGCCACGGGAATCATGCGATCTCCGCGGCGGCCTTTGGATGCCTCGGGAATCGGCCCCCTGCGCACGAGTCTACCAGCTAGGGCTTCCTGTAAGCAGTCGGCGGCCTGTTCGATGGCGTCGGCGCGATCCTGACCGCTGGTAATGGCTTCTGGAAGGTCGCGGAACCGGACCATGAATCCCCCTCCCTCATCGGGGGTGATCTGTGCGGGATATGCGAATTGCTCCATAGTTGTCTCCTTACTGTATTCCAAAGTCCTTGGGGTCGAGCTTCAGCTCTTCGATCATGGCGCGGAGGGTTCCGGTAGGGATCTCGCGCGGGAGGTATTGGACAGTGGCAATGCCGTCGGCACCGATATACAGCGTGCCATGGCTTCCCCTACCGTGCTTGGGAACCCAGTTGTAGCTGAGCTTCTTCGCTCTTGCCACTTTCCGCGCTTTTCGGAGGAACTCGGAACCCTTCATGAGTTCATTGTCGTACACTTGTGTACGAGAATCAAGAACATTTCCTTGGACAAAAGCGTGAAGCGCCCTGTCGCGGTGTTAACGAGCTTCCGCCACAAGGGACTCAGGCGAATGTTCGAAAAGGGCCAAGCTCGCCTCATTGATCCCTCCCTCCGCGTCCGCGTTGCCAACATCCTCGCGGTGCTCGATGCCGCCTCAAGCGCGCTCGATCTTGTTGGCCCTGGCAATCGCCTGCACGAGCTACAGGGGGGCCACGAGAGAGTCTGGTCTGTCACTGTGAGCGGAAATTGGCGCATCACCTTCCGCTTCACCGGCGGAAACGCGCATGATGTCGACTTGATTGATTACCATTAGAGGAACGAACATGCCCATGAAGAATCACCCGCATCCCGGCCGCATCGTCCGCCAGGATTTCCTGGAACCGCTTGGCTTGACCGTCACCGAGGCCGCCAGAGTGCTGGGCGTTGCGCGCCAGACCGTAAACAACCTCGTTAACGAAAAGGCCGGCATCTCGGCGGAAATGGCCGTGCGCCTGTCGAAGGCGTTCGGACCAAGCCCCGACATGTGGGTTCGCCTCCAGGCCAATTATGATCTGTCCCAAGTGCGGCAAGACGAGATCAGCGTCGCGCGCTACAAGCGGGCCTCATAGCGCGCTATTGCACGTGCCGTCGCAAGCCAATCAATACCAGGAAGCCAATGGGCATTAGAAGTAAGCTGGCAGGCTCCGGAGCCTCTGACGTGAAAGCCACATCGTCTATGGAGAAGTCAAAGTAACTGCCGTCGAGAGGGGCCGCCGGGCCAGTGACACTGCCGATACCCGAAAAGTTCAACGCAAAAGTCGCTGAGCCGGAATTGCCAAAAGCGTCGAGCAACAACGTCGAGGAATGGCCAAGATTATCGGTCACGGTATAGTTCAATAGAGCTCAAGCCGAAGTTGCCGGCCTACTGCCGAGGCCGCTTTTTGCAGCGTGCTCAACGTCACCGCGTCGTACTCCGGATTCAGCAGTCTGTCGAGCGCCGCGCGGCTGGTTCGCATCCTCCTCGCCATCTCCGCCTTGGAAAAGCTCTTCTCCTTCATCGCGGCCTCGACCTGTCTGGCCAGGACGCGTTTGATCGCGGTGGCAGTCACTTCTTCGTAGACGCCCTCTTCGCGAAGCCAACTATCGAAGGACGATCCGATATTCTTCTTCTTCATGCGTCTTGTCCTTTCTTCCGTCTAAGCGCCAACTCAATTTCATGTGGCGGGGTTCTTGGGGTCTTTTTGATGAAGCCGTGAAGCAGCACCATACCGCCCTGCTCCACACAGAAAATGACGCGCGCGATTCGACCGCGAGGCAAGGTACTCCTGACTTCCCACAATCCCCGGCCAAGCGAACGAACTAGAGGCATGCCAATCGGCCAGGAGAATTCTACGTCCTTGATATCCTCCCCGAGGAGTTTCCGTTCGTTCGCTTCAAGCCCCTTCAGCCATTCCCGGACGGGTTCGCGTCCAGTGTCGGGCCGGTAAAAGCGTGCCGGTAGGCGCTTGAGTCGCGGGCCCATATACGAACTGTATCATTTTTGATACTACCGAGCAACCGCTGGCGTTATCCGCCAGAGACTTCCGCGAAGAGAGCCGCGCCTTAAGTTATCGCTTCACCGCCAGGTAAAGCGTGGACGGTCCCGGGGCGCCGTTCAGCGTAAACGTCAGCGGGACAGCATCGCCGTCGGGGATGTCCGGGACGAAAACGTTGAATTGATAGAGGCCCAGGGAGCCTTGCGAGAGCCCCGCGAAAGCGATGGAAGCCTGCGTCGAGCCAATGGCCATCGTCAGTGGCGTAGCCAGGCTGTTGGGCGTGCTCACGACGATTCCGGCGGGAGTATTCGGTTTGACGGCGCCGAAACCGATCGCAAAGATCATCAGGAGCTCTCCGGGTTTGGCCGGTCTCGACGCTACCCCCGGAATCATGCCCGCCGGAACGGCGAACTGCCCATCGGGCAGGATCGCCGCCAGGTACTGCCGGCCGCCGGACAGGAACGCGGCCGGGGCCAGCAGACCGGGTTGGAGGGCATTGGCGGTGATGGTGTAGGGGTCGCTCGTGCCATTGGCATTGGTGACCACGATCTGCATGCTTCCGGTCCCTATGTCGGACGGCACTTGCGCGTTCACCTGACCGGGGCTGATATAGCTGAGAAACGCGTTCTTCGAATTGACCGTCACCGAGACGCCGTCGAGCGAGGTGGGGGCGTTCGAACCGTTGAAGTCGCTGCCGGCCCAGGACCGCGTGGTGGCGGCGAGGTTGGATCCCATGATCTCGATCCATGTTCCCCCGGTGATAGTGGGCATTCCGCCGAAACCGCCGGCGCTCGTCACGCCGCCTGGGTATATCGCCGGCTTGGCCGGAGCGATGTTGAACGTGAGGTTGGGTAGCGGCTGGCCATTGTATGTGAGCTTGGCCGTCCAAGTGCCGGGCATGCCCGCCGGCGCGCTGCCGGCGATCCTTAGCCGCCCATTCCAGAAGCACGCGGCGGCGGTTCCATTGGACCCAAGTGCCGCCGGCGTCAACGGGCCAAAAGTGGCGCTCGCCGCCGGATAACTTTGCCCGGACGGTGTAAGGAAGTCGCTGGTTGCGACGTCGCCAACCTGGGCATTGGCGATAGAGAACCAGAGGGTCGCCTGCGTGTCGGTGGCGAGGAAATTCGTCTCGCTCGCCGGCGGAGTGTAGGCATCGCAGCTCGCCGGATTGGCGCGCGTCATCATGGAGTACAGAACCTGTGGCAGTTGCTGCTGCCCCACTTCACTCACGTTAAACGACTGCCCGGCGATGGTGAGCGTGCCGGTGCGCGACGCGGCGCCGGTATTCGCCGCCGCGGAGAAGGACACGGTGCCGCTGCCCGAGCCCGAGGCCCCCGATTGCACCGCGATCCAGGCGGCGTTGCTGACGGCCGTCCACGTACAAGTCGAGGCCGACGCGTTCACGCTCACCGTTCCGCTGCCTCCGCTGCTGCCGAACGCCTGCGACACGGGGCTCAGCGAATAAGTGCACGACTGGCCGGCTTGCGCGGCGGTAACCGTCTGCTGCGCGATGGTGAGCGTCCCAACTCGCTGCGAGGTGTTCGGATTGGCCGCCACGGAGTAGGATACGGTCGCGCTACCCGAATACGAAGTCCCCGATTGCAGCGTGATCCAGTCGGCGTTGCTGGCCGCGCTCCACGTACAAGTCGAGGCCGACGCGGTCACGCTCACCGTTCCGCTGCCCGCCCCGTTGCCAAACGACTGCGACGTCGCGCTCAGCGTATATATGCAAGGGCCAAGTTGGCTGACGGTAAATGTCTGCCCCGCGATGGTGAGCGTGCCGGTTCGCGGTGTAGCGTACGGATTCGTCGCTACGTTATAGAACACGGTTCCGTTGCTGTAGCCCGAGGCTCCCGATTGCACCGTGATCCAACTGACGTTGCTGGTTGCCGACCAGGCGCCGCCGGTACAGCCGGTTCCCCCCAAGGTGACGCTCACCGAGCCGCTCCCGCCGCCAGAGGCGATCGTCTGCGACGTCGCGCTCAGCGTGTAGGTGCAGGGATTCGCCTGGATGTTGAAGGGCACGGTGACGTACTGCGTGCCGTTGACTCGGACCCTCGCGGTCCACCTTCCGATCTGGCTTGCCGCATCGGTGCCGGCGATCGCCAGCGCGCGCGACCAGAAGCAATAGGTCCCATTGGCGGTCAGCGGGGACCAATTCGTGCTCGCGGGTGCATAGACTGCCGCCGATGGCGTCAGGAAGTCGGCGACTATCAGATCGCCGGCATTGAGGCCCGAGATCACGAACCAGAGATATGCCTGCGGGTCCGTGCTGAGAAAACTGCTTTTTGCGGCCGGCGGATTGCTGGGATCGCAGGTCGCCAAGTCAACACTCTGCGCCATCAGGGCGTTCTGAACCGAAATCGCCCGCGGCATCGGCGTGCCGAAAGCCGGCCTCGATTGCGCCACGCATCCTAGCGGCAGCATGGCAAACAACAGGCAAACCAGTACGGAATTTAGTCGCATCCTGATTACGGACTTTACGCTCTTCTACTCCCGCAGTCAATCGCCCTCCATCTTTCATTCCCCACAGCCCGGGCGTTTCTCTTGGCGCCACGCCGCGGGCGTCATGAGCAACTCATGCCATTGGCGCCGGGTGTTCGTCTAACCCGGCGTGCACTACCCCCCTGCACTGAACCGGTCACTGTGCTGTAATCAGGGATCGGGCCACTCACGGCGCATGAAACTTCTCTCTTGGAATATCCAACACGGCGGCGGTACGCGCGATGTTCGAATTGTCAGCGCCATCGCCGATCACAATCCCGATATCATCGCCCTCACCGAATTCCGCGCCAGACCCGGGATGGCGCTGTGCCAGGCCTTCGCCGCCAATGGTTGGCCGCACATCGCCTCCAGCGGTCCCGCCGGCATCGATAACGGCATTTGCGTCCTCTCGCGAACGCCGCTGCGCTGCGACCGCCCCTCCAGCGCGCCGCCGGAGAACGCCGTCCGCTGGCTGGACGTCGATCTTCCCGAGCTCAACTTCGGCTTCGGCGTGGTCCACATCCTCACCGCCCTTCCCGGTGCCAAGGAACCCGAAGGCGCAGCCAAGACGCGTTTCTGGGATGCCCTGCTGGCGGCCGCCGAAGCGCGCATCTCCGAACCCCTCCTCTTCCTCGGCGATTTCAACACCGGCATCCCGATGGTCGACGAGGCCGGTTCCACCTTCGTGTGCGCCGAACACTTCGCCCGCCTCTCGGCACTGGGCTGGATCGACGTGTGGCGCCGCTTCCACCACGACGCCACCGAGTACACCTGGTATTCCCTGCCCAAGGGCGGCGCCCCGGCCAACGGCTTCCGCCTCGACCACGCCTTCGCTACGCCGAGCCTGTTGCCGCGCGTCACCGCCTGCCGCTACTCACATGCCGAGCGCGAGCAGAAGGTCTCCGATCATTCCCTCATGATTCTGGAAATCAGGTGAAGTGGGACATGCCTCCCGGCCTGTCATCGTCGAGGGTCGGCCTAATTCTCGGTCGGCACTTTTTCCAAACGATCGATCACCAGCAGGTCCACCGGACCCTTCCTCTGCTCCAGCTTCAGGCCCAATTGCTCCTGCAGCGCGGCGAAGATGGTGGGGCCGCCCGCGCCATCCGAGGCACTGGCCATCGGCACGGCGCCGCCGCCATCGGGTGGGGGTGGGGGAGACATTCCGCCCATCGGCCCGTTCAAGCCGTCGGGCGCGAAATCCAGGGTGATATCGTACTTGGCCTTCAATCCGGTGGCATCCACCACCGGACGCCCCAACTGATTCGCCAGTGTGTCGATCAACGCGGAAACGGGCTGGCCGTTGGCCACCATGCGCATCCGCATGCCCCCATTTCCATTCACCATCATCATCACGATGCCGTTCTTGCCCACGCCCGGCGGAAGTTGCGGCATGCCATCGGCACCCATCTTGAGCCTGACGGGACCAGCCCCGTCGCTCCCCAGTGGCGGCGATGGCGGTGGTGGTGCCGTCGCGGCGCCCTCCACCGGTTCCTTCATCTTCGGACCGCCCTTGCCCACCACCAGCGCGTACATCGGGAGGTCCTTCGTCTCGTGGTGCAAGACCAGCTTGAAGCGCTCCGCCAGCAGGTTTTGGAACATCAGCTTGAACTGCTCCCTGGTGGCGCCCATGGGGATCTTGGCGGTGATGTCGAACCGCTCGCTGGTATCCAGCCACTTCGGGCCGTTGATCTGGTACTCCTTCACGTCGTACGCCCTCATCAGAATGCTCTTCAGTGGGACATTTGTACACGTCAACTGCCCGGGATCGTCGGTGCCCGGACCGCCACGCATCATGACAAGCATTCTCTGGCCGGCTTGTACAGTGCTCGGTTTGACCGAGGCCACCTCGAATGTGGGAGACTCCCCCGCGACTTGCCCGAAGGCCCCGCAGCAAGTCAAATTGATCAGACCGGCAAGCAGCGTCACTCGTCGCATGAGTATCTTCCTCCCACTAGAATACCGGGTATGGCCCTCGGTCCGCGGCTGGCGGTCCGCCCCAATGCCCACAAGGGAATGACGGTCTTGCGCGCCAGTCGTTTGGGGCAAAATCGGCCCATGCGTATTCTTGCCGGACCGGACGAAGCTGCTAAACTCAAGAGAAACCCGATATGGTCAAGGAAAAAGAACTGCAGCAGAAACAGCCAATGGCGCCCATTGGCGTATGGTTCCCGGCCGTTGCCCTAGCCTGGCTCATCCCCGGCGGCGGGCACTTTCTGCTCAAACGCAATGGGCGCGGCGCGCTGCTCGCCGCCTCCGTCACCGGCATGTTCCTGTGCGGCCTGATGATGCAGGGCGCCATGTTTCAACCGCAGAGCGGCGACCTGCTGACTACGCTCATCAACACCGGCGGCTTCATTGGCGATTTCTGTTCCGGCATCCTCTACCTGCTCAGCGTCTGCTTCGGCTACAGCCAGCCGGACATTGCCGGACACGTTCACGATTACGGCACCAAGTTCCTGGTGACCGCCGGATTGCTCAACGTCCTGGCCATGGTGGACGCCTATGAGATCGCCGCCGGGAGGAAAGAGTAAATGCCGAAAATGAATCTCTCGCATTTCGAAGCGGCATTCCTGTTCTCGCTGTTCGCCTCGGTAGTCATGGGCGTGGTGACCAAGCGCACCGACCGCGACCGCCTGCACTACGGCATCTACACCTTCGCCTGCTTCCTGCTGGCGCTGTTCGCTCTGGGCTGGCTAATGTACTTCGGCCACGGCTAGGTAGGACAGACGATCGCATTCTGTCGTCTGTCGCGCTTAAAGGCGGGAATGCCGACAGGCGACACAAACCGATCGCCTGTCCTACCGCTTTCTGCCGTAGGTGACCGTAAACGTGGTTTCGCCAGAGCCTTCGCCCACCATGACGTGTAGCGTGCGCTTGCCGCCTTCATCCTCACCCATGACCATGCCGCCGGAACCCGAGAGTTGCGTCACGTCGATCTTCATGCCCATTTCCTGGATCTTCGCCTGGTAGAAAGCCGTCACTTTGGATGCGCTGTCCGGCGTGGAGAAGGTGACGATGCCGCCTTCGCCAGTTTCATCGCCGCTTGCGCCCTTGGCCGTCATGTTGCCCTGCGCCTTGGCGCCTGGATACACCGGAACCCACGATGGCAGTTTGCCCTCACCGCCGCCGATCTCCATATTGGCCATCTCTCCGTTCTTGTCCCTGGCGGAGAACTTCAGCTTGCCCTTCTTGATGTCGTCGAAGGAAAGCGTGACTTCCTCCCCCGTCTTCCGGTCGCGTATCCGCACCGTCTGCGTGCCCACGTCCGTACCCAGAACCTCCGCGTCGGGATTGGCCGCGGTGATGATTTTGGCCATGAACAGGCCGGGATTCTTGGCCACGGAATGAGCCACGTACATCACGGTGCCGACGAAGCCGACGATGCCGAGCACGATGATGCCGCCGACGATCAGCAGAACCCACACGATGGGGCTGAGCCCGCTCTTCACCGGCGCCTGGGCCGCGAGCGCCGCCTGCGGTGTCACGGGCTGAGCGGCGGCAGCGCTCAACGGTGTGCCGCATTGCTGACAGAAAGCGCCTTGTACCGTGGCGCCACAAGTGGTGCAGAAAGCCATAAGGAACGGGTCCTCCACCCGATCCCCCAACTGTACGCCACCCGGGGCGGGGAAGCAATGTCGATGACAATGAGGGTCGCGGCTCGGATTGGAGTCGCGGTTGCACCAATCGGAGGCGCGACCGTTAGGGAGCGCCCTCCGACTCAGCTGCAAGTCGTTTGCCTGCAGAGGTGGGGCAGGCGCTTTCGCCTGCCAATTCCCCTTCAAAACGAATATTTAGCGGTTATTACCGGGGAAAGCTCCGCTCAGCGCGTCCGCGGACAACTCCTTCGAATTCCTCGAAGCTCATCAGCGTCGTGGTACCCATGTCCTCCATGATACCGCCAGCCGGGAAGGGGAGCGCCGCGCTGCCGAGGGGTCCGCTCAACTCTCCGCTCAGCAGCTCCAGCTCGCCGGTGTCATCATACAGAAGTTCGAACTCTTCGAAGCTCATCCGCTTCTTGGCACCCATGTCGCCCATGATACCTCCGCCCTTCCTACTCCTCGCGCAGCGCCACCGACGGGTCGATATTCGTGGCCCGGATCGCCGGAATCCAGCACGCCACTACGCCCACCACCATCAGCATCGCCGGCACCAGCGTGAAGGTGAGCACATCGCGTGGATTCTTCAGGAACAGCATGCTGCCCACCCAGCCCGCCGCCGCCAGCGACACCCCGCCGCCCAGCACCACGCCGATCGCTACCAGCCGCACTCCTTCCCGCAGAATCATCCGGTGTATCCCGCCCACCGTCGCGCCCAGCGCCAGGCGCACGCCGATTTCCCGCGTCCTTTGCCGCACCGAGTACGAAATCACGCCGTAAATTCCGATGGTGGCCAGCACCAGCCCGAGGCCGCCAAACACCGCCAGCAGGCCCGCCGAGAGGCGCTGCGCCCACAGCAGTTCGCGGATCGAGGTCTCCAGACTCTCCACCTGGAGCAGCAGGTTGCCGTCCAGCGCCTGCACCTCGCGCCGCACCGCGCCCAACACCGCGTCCGGATTCCCCGCCGTCCGCACATACAGCACCGCGGTGGGGAAATAATATTGCGCCAGCGACAGGTACACCATCGGCAGCGGCGGCTCGGCGATGGCCAGGTAATTCGCTGTTTTGACGATGCCGATCACCTCCACCGGCAGCCCTTCGCCGGCAAAGCCGATGTGCCGCCCGATCGGGTCCTGGCCCGGCCAATACGCTCGCGCGGCGGTCTCATTGACGATCGCCACCCGCGGTGTGGTCTGGCCGTCCATCGCCCGGAAATCCCGCCCGCGCACGAGGCCAATCCCCATCGTCCGGAAATACCCGGGCGACACCACGCTGGTTAAAGTCGAGCGCCCCTGCCCGGCAACGGTGTTCGGCTCGCCTTCCAACAGCACCATCCGCGTCGACGCCACGCGGAAGGGGCCGTCGCGCCCCAGCGCCGCCGAAACTACCCCGTGAACCGCGGCTGCCTTCTCCACCGCCCGCTGGTGGTATTCCCGCCCGCGCCCTTCGCTATACCCCTGGTCCGTTACGTTGTAGGCCACGATGCCCAGATGCGCGGTGTCGAAACCCGCGTCGATCTGCCCGGCGTGGCGCAGACTGCGTGCGAACAGGCCGGCGCCGATTAGCGCCACCAGCGAGAAGGCCACTTGCGCCACCACCAGTGCGGACCGCGCATGAAAAAGGCCATGGAATCCCCCCGGCGCGGCGGAGCGTTCCTTCAGATCCGTCGCCAGATCGGCCCGGGTCGCGCGAAGGGCGGGCGCCAGGCCGAACAGCACCCCCGTCCCTAGCGAGATGCCCGCCGTGAACACCAGCACCCGGGGATCCAGGTCCAGGCGGAAGCCCGCATGCATGAACATGGGCGGGCGCCAGGCCCACAGCAGGTCGCGCGCCCAGCTTGCCAGCAGCAGGCCACCCGCGCCACCCGCTATCGCCAGCAGTACGCTCTCCGTCAGCAACTGGCGAATCAGCCGCCCGCGGCTCGCGCCCATCGCCAGCCGGACCGAGATCTCCCTGTGCCGCCCCGCCGCCCGCGCCAGCAGCAGGTTCGCCACGTTGGCGCACGCGATCAGCAGCACCAGCGCGGAAATCGTCATCAGCACCGCCCCCGCTTGCGACACTACCGGACGCATGCGCGCATTGATGGCGGCTTCGCCTACCGTCGTCAGCCTGACCCGCCGCCCCTGGTTCTCCCGCGGGTACTCGCGTTCCAGTTCCTGCGCCAGGCCCTGTAGCGCGGATTCCCCCTGGCGCACGCTCACCCCGGGCTTGAGCCGCCCCACGACAGCGAAAACCAGCGCCCGCCGCTGCGCCACCAGCCCCGGAATCGGGTATACCTGTGGATAGGCCGAAAACGGCAGGAATATGTCGGCCCCGTTGAGCTGATTGACTCCCGCGAATCCTTCCGGCGCCACGCCGATAATGCTGTAGGGGTGGCCGCTGATCTCGATCGTCCGCCGCACAACATCCTGGTTTCCGTCGAACAGCCGCATCCACAACCCGTGGCTGATTACCGCCGCCGGCGGCGCCCCCGGCAGGTCCTCCTCGCTCCGGAACCCGCGTCCCACCACCGGATCCACCCCCAGCGTCGAAAAGTAGTTGGCCGAAACCAACTGCCCCATCAGCAACTGCGGGTCGCCCCGCCCCGTCAGGTTGACCGTCAGCGCCGAGTACACCAGCAGGGAAGAGAACACCGTATTGTGATCCCGGTAGTCCCGGTAGTTCGGATAGGAACACAGCAGCAGACCCGGTATCCGCGGGTCCGTGGTGTACACCGCCGCCAGGTGTGCCGCATCCCGCACCGGCAACGGCCGCAGAAAGATGGCGTTCAGCAGGGTGAAAATGGTGGTGTTGGCCCCGATCCCCAGGGCGAGCGAAACCACCGCCACCGCGGCGAAGCCGCGATTCTTGCCCAGCCCGCGCAGACCGTACCGCAAATCGTCGAGAAAACCCATCTTGTGCAGTGAGGAACCGGCAAGCATAACCCATGCCCGGCGCCTATCAGACTGTTATACTCGCATTTCGTGATCCGCCAACTACTGCCGCTGGTTATAAGCGCGCTCCTGACCCTCTCCTGCGGGCGGCAGCCCGGTGTGTATGCCGCCCCGCCGCAAGGCCCCCTCGACCTCGGCCCCGACCCGTTTAGCATGCTCGCCTTCATCACCATGGATGACCCGCACGTCGACGACTACCTCGTCCACGATATCAGTCCCGAACGCGGATTCCGCCGCTGGGCCTTCACCCACCCCGAACTCCGCTTCCGCTTGAAGGATGTCCACCAGCTGATTTTCACCGCCGAGTTCGCCATCCCGGAAGTCACCTTTAAGGTGACCGGCCCCGTAACCGTCTCCTGTGCCGTCAACGGCCGAACCCTGGGCGCCATCCGCTGCGCTCATGCCGGCGATTTCCACCTTCGGAAACCGGTACCCGATGGGCTCGTCGAGCCCGAGAAAACCGTCCGCGTGACCTTCGAGGCCAACCCTCGCTGGATTTCCCCGGACGATGGCGCCCAGCTATCCTTCCTGCTGCGCAGCGCGGGATTCACGCATTAAATGCGCGACGTGGCGAACATTCTCTTCGGCGCCGCTTTCACCGTCGCCGTGTCGGTGGCCCTCGGCGCCCTCCTGTTCGCCCGCTTGCGCCTTACCCTCTACCGCTGGGAAGCCACGTTGTTCCAGTTCGTCGCCGGCGCCGGGTGCCTCAGTTTCCTCACCGCCATCCTCTGTACCCTCCACATCGCCCGCAAAGGGGTGTTCCAGTGGGGCGGCCTGCTCGCCATCGTCCTGGCCCTCCGGCAGGCGAAACGTGCCCCCAGGCGGAAGAGCCTCCCGGAAGTCCCGCTGACCTGGATGACGGCGTTTTTTCTTATATTTAGCGCATTTTTCATCTACTACTTCTTTACCGCCTTGGCCCCCGAGGTGAGCCCCGACGGCACCGGCTACCACCTGGGGAACGTAGTTCGCATGTGGCACCATCACGGCTTCGCCTGGGACTACCCCAGCATGTACGCCTACCTTTCCCAGGGTACCGAGATGCTGTTCCTGGTGGCCTTCGCCTTCGGCCACCACTCCGCTGCCGCCCTGGTCCATTTCACTTTTCTTTGCACTCTCCCGCTCCTCATGGTTTGCTGGGGACGGCGCTTCGGCTATCCCAAAGCGGGCCTCTTTGCCGCCATCCTCATCTTCGCCAGCCCGGTGATCGCCAAGGACGGAGTCTCCGCCTACAACGATCTGGCCGTTGTAACGCTGATTTATGCAGTTTTTTATTTGCTTCAAGTATGGGATGAGTCTAACTCACCTAATCTGCTGATTGTAATTGGATTGTTATCTGGCGCTGCCTACGGCGCGAAGTATACCGCCTGCCTGACACTACCCCTTGCATTCGCCTGGGTCTGGTTCTCCCGCCGGCATTTCCCCAGCCGGCGCGACCTGTTCTGCCTCGTTTTTCCGGCGCTCGTCATGGTCGCCCCGTGGACGCTTCGCAACTGGCTCTGGCTGGGCAACCCGTTCGCGCCTTTCTTCAATTCCTGGTTCCCCAATCCCTACTACCATGCCGGCATGGAACGCATTTATGCAGATTTGCTCCGCCACTACACTGGCATAAAGCATTACTGGGAGATTCCTCTGCAACTCACACTGCGCGGAGGATTTGTTGAAGGCATGTTTGGTCCTGTGTTTTTGCTGGCGCCGCTCGGCCTGTTCGCGCTGCGCTTTAAGTCCGGCCGCCGCCTGCTGCTCGCCGCCCTGGTCTTCGCGCTCCCCGCCTACCTCAATATCGGGGCTCGCTTTCTGATCCCCAGCGCGCCGTTCCTGGCCCTCGCCATGGGCATCGGACTGGCCGAGGTTCCGGGCGCGCTTCCTGTGCTGGCGTTGTTCCACGCGCTAGCCTGCTGGCCGCCCATCCTCTCCACCTACTGCGACCCGTGGAACTGGCGCATCGCCTCTTTCCCCGCGCGCGCCGCCCTCCGCCTGGATCCCGAGATACCCTACCTCTTCAACCACGTCGAGGATTTCGCCCTGAAGGTACCCATCGAACTGGAGGTTCCCCCTGGCGAACGCATTTTCTCCTTTGCCGGCCGGTCACAAGCGTACATCGACCGCGACATCATCGTCTCCTACGAATCCACCTTGGGCAACCTGGCACAGGACACCCTGTGGGCCCCGCAGGGACACAAACCGGAGAACGCTCAACACTTTAGGTTCCTGCCCGTAACCGCCCGCGGAGTCCGCGTGGTGAATTCCGCCACCGCCACCGATTTCTGGACCGTGGCCGAGATGCGCCTGCGCTCCCAGGGCAGGGAACTGCCGCGCTCCCCCGCCTGGCGCCTCAGCGCCTGGCCCAATGGATGGGAAGTGCAACTGGCTTTCGACAATAATTACGCCACCCGCTGGTCCACCTGGGAAACCATCACGCCGCACGCCCGCATTCAGGTGGAGTTCGGAGCCGCGCAACGCGTGGATGAGGTGGTGCTGGAGTGCGACCCCGCCTGGAACGCTCACCTGCAAGTGGAAGTCCTGCTGGAAACGGGGCGATGGGTACCGCTCACGGACACCTCGCAAGTCGTGAAGGCCGAGTTCGCGCCCGGCATACGGCGCGGCGTCACGCGGGAATTGAAGGCTTTAGGCTTCCGCTACCTGCTGGTCAACGACGGCGACATGGTACAGGCAGACATGAAGAAGTACCCTACTTTCTGGGGCATCACGCAGCTCGCAGAGGCCAATGGAACCCACTTCTACCGCATCGATTAAGACCGCGCGCTGGTTCCTGGCGGCACTGCTCGCTGTCAACCTGTACCGCGCCATGACGCAATCCGTCACCCCCGGCGAGGCCTGGAACTACCACCGCTTCATCGGCCCGGCATGGCAGGAAGCGCTCGCCCGCTTCGATGTCAACAACCATGTGCTCAATACTTTACTGGTCCGAATCTCAACCTCTTATTTCCATCTTACCGAGCTTTCCTTGCGCCTGCCCAGCCTGCTGGCCGGCGTCTTCTATCTGTGGGTGGTGTTCCGTATGGCGCGCCGCTGGTTCGGCGACGGCCTGCCCTTCCTGGCCGTGGTCTGCCTCCTCACGCTCAATCCGTTGGTGGTTGACGCTCTCAGCGAAGCCCGCGGCTATGGCACGGCCCTGGCCTGCTGGATGTGGGCGCTGGAGCTGGTACTCGAATCGGTGCAATCATTTAGCGCACAAAAGCTCAACCTGGCCGCCATGTGTTTGGGGCTAAGCGTGGCCGCGTCGTTGGCGTTCGCCGCGCCGGCGGTGGCTTTGCTGGTGGTCTTCCTGGCGTGGTCGAAGAGTGCCCCCGTCTCTGGGCGCACGCTTCCGCTCATCGTCTTCCTTACGGCGTTCGTGCTGCTGGCCATCCCGCTCAATCACGCGGAGTGGAAAACGCTCGCCGTGGGCGCTACCAGCCTGCGCCAAACCATCAATGAAATCACCGCGTTATCTCTGGGAACTTCATCTAAGGTTGTCGGCGCCATCGCGCGCGTGGCCCTGGCGCTGGCCGCCTTCGCGGGCACAGCCGCATCCATCCGCTACTGGCGGCGCCGCGACGGGGCGCTGGTCTCTCTCACCGGCGCCAGCCTCGCGCTCACCCTGGTGCTGCTGATCGCCGCGCACCGCTGGTTGCACTTACCCTTCCCACAGGAGGGTGCGATTTACCTTATCCCACTTACGGTACTGATAGTTACGGCAATGATCCTCAAGCAACACAACAAGGCTGCGCAAATTGTGTTCCTGGCCGTCTCCGCCGTGCTGCTGGCCTGCTACGTTGCCGGATTCCCCTTCGGCGCGTACGCCGCCGCCCGCCCGTTCTCCGGCGCCCGTACTTTGGCCAAGACGTTGCGCGTCAAAGCCGGGGGCGGTTCGCCAAGAATCGGCGTCAGCCTGGCTGCGGAACCCATCATGAACTACTACCGCATCCGCTACCGTCAATTGAACTGGCAGCCCATCGAGCGCCAGCCGCTCACTGGGGTTTACGATTACTACGTCCTGACTCCCGCCGACGCCGCTCTCATCGAGCAGCGCCATCTCCATGTGATGTATCGCGATGCCGGCCTCACCCTGGCCGATCAGAGCCGCGACCGTTAGGGAGCGCCCGAGTCTTCGCCAACCTGCTCCATCGCAGCCAGCGGTGGTGGTTTTCGGCCACCGAGCGCCTCGACTATTCTCTGTAAGTATTTAAATCTAAAAGAGAATTCATTTGGCCCACACCGTGCAAAATGAGCTGCGTAGTCCGGGAGACTCTGGTATGAGACGCTTAGGCATTTTCCGGTTCTTGGCCTTGACGGGTGCGATGCTTGCTCTGGCAGGCAGTTCCGCTCGCGCGCAGGATCCCGACGATCTCAAACGCGGCGTGGCCCGTATCAGCTTGATGAACGGCGACGTTTCCGTCCGCCGCGGCGATTCCGGCGAATGGGTGGCGGCCGTGATCAATGCCCCTCTTTTGACCGATGACCGTGTGGCCACCGGACCCAATTCGCGCACCGAGGTCCAGTTCGACGCTTCCAATCTCCTGCGCCTCGGCGCCAACGCCGAACTGCGCCTGACCCAACTTGAATCCGCCCGCTACCAGATGGAACTGGTCCGCGGCGTCATGACCTACCGCATGCTGCGCACCAGCGACGGAAATATCGAAATCGATACCCCCAGCCTCTCGGTGCGTCCGACCCGCCAGGGGAGTTTCCGTATCTCCGTCAACGATGCCGGCGAGACCGAAGTCACGGCCCGCAACGGAGACGTCGAGGTGTTCACCCCCCGCGGCTCGCAGTGGGTCCGCAGCGGCCAGAC
>Ga0182021_10003534_pt1 | contig 18361 bp, 18 predicted proteins | sample 612E3MmetaG_FD_120493 | JGI IMG/M metagenome (GOLD analysis project Ga0182021, IMG submission 120493) | Permafrost microbial communities from Stordalen Mire, Sweden - 612E3M metaG (Illumina Assembly) | ecosystem: Environmental > Terrestrial > Soil > Wetlands > Permafrost | place: Sweden... | reverse complement strand
TCGTGTATGTAGATGGAGATTACCAGGCCGAGCGCGAACGCCCAGCCGTAGATGGCCCAGTAGACGCCGAGCGAGGCCAGCATGGTAAGCAGCGTTCCCATCTTGGTGAGGCCGAGCAGCAGGAACTTGCCTTTGGTCAGCGCCAGCAGCAGCAGCGGGCCCACGCCCATCCCGACCTTCTCCCGCCAGTGGCCCTCGGGAGCGCCCGCCGATGCCGAGCGCTGCCGGTCGATCTCGTCGATGCGCGCCTGAATCGTCCGGTGCTGCACGGTGTCCTCGGGCAGCAGCGGCACCGATTGCGCCCAGAGCGTCCGTTCCAGGGTGAAATCGCCCACACGCCACGCGGCGCCGGCGCGCTTGGCGAGATCTTCGAGGGCGGCGGCATGCGTGAGGCGGCGGCACGCGGGGCAACTCAGCGCCCCTGGCTCCATCAGTGCGCCGCAAGCCGAACAGTTCATTGCGGCGCTTCCGCCTGGTAAGGACCCGTCAGTATGATCTCGCGCCGCGTCGTGAGCTTCCAGGCGTACTGCAGGCCGATGAAGAGGATGAACAGCGAGATCCAGGCGGAGACGCCGGAGGTCAGCGACAGAAATGGGGCGGCGGCGGCCAGCACCAGGAGGAACAGCGCGGCGCCGGCGAAGGACACCCGCGGCCGGGCCTTCGCGGGGGTATCGAAGCCGGCCGGGGCATCTTTTGTTTGCGCCTGCCGCCGCTGATCCACGCGGCGCGGATTCCTGGCGGCATGGTAGAGGATCACCGGGATATAGCTGGTGGTGATGGCAAAGTAGGTCAGCGCGACGGCCAGGATCTGCTGCGGCCGTCCGCCGCGTCCGTAGGAAGCGTGGCGGATGGCCTTGCCGACCATCCAGCCCACCAGGATCGCGATCAATCCAATCTCGGCGTTGAGGACGATGGCGACCAGCGCGTAGAGCGCGCATCCGCCGAGTGCCGCGGCGCCGCCGTAGAGCGCGGCGCGCATCAGCGAGAGCGCCGGCGCTGCCTGCTGGCCGGCCTGGATACGCCCGGCGCACAGCGCGCATACCACGTGGCCTTGGGCTTGATAGTAGGTGTCGCCGATGGGCTGCTTGCAGGCGGCGCAAGCCGGAGCGGAACCCTCGGACGAAGTTGCGTCCGCGATGGGTTCGGCGTGTTGGAATTGCAGGTCCTGTGGCGACGGTGGCGGCCCAAAGTCAGGCATGCCCAACTATAACGCATAGCGAAGGGTGAAACCGAAAACCGGGTAAAACCGGGGTAAAACCGGGGACAGACGGAACGTTTTCTGGTTTTCTCCAAATTAATCGGAAAACGTTCCGTCTGTCCCCGGTTTCCCCCGGTTTCCCCGGTTTTCCCACCCTAGCCTCGTGGTATCCAAGAAGGATGGACTACGTTCGCCTTGGCTCAACCGGCCTTAAGGTCTCCCGCCTCTGTCTCGGCTGCATGACTTACGGCTCGAAGAAGTGGCGCGACTGGGTGCTGGAGGAGGAGGAAAGCCGGCCCTTCATCCGCCGCGCGCTGGAAGCCGGCATCAACTTCTTCGACACCGCCGACATGTACTCCGACGGCGCGAGCGAAGAGATCGTCGGCCGCGCGCTACGGGACTTCGCCACGCGCGACCGCGTCGTCATCGCCACCAAGGTCTTCAACCCAATGGGCGGCGACCCCAACCAGCGCGGCCTCTCGCGCAAACACATCCACCACGCGATCGACGCCAGCCTGCGCCGCCTCGGCACCGATTACGTCGACCTATACCAGATCCACCGCTTCGATTACGAAACCTCGATCGAAGAGACGTTGCGCGCGCTGGACGATGTCGTGCGCTCCGGCAAGGCGCTCTACACCGGCGCTTCCAGCATGCACGCCTTTCAGTTCGCCAAAATGCTTGCGGCGAGCGACGCCCTCGGACTGGCGCGCTTCGTCAGCATGCAGAATCACTACAATCTGGTGTATCGCGAGGAAGAGCGCGAGATGCTGCCGCTGTGCCGCGAGGAAGGCGTCGGCGTGATCCCGTGGAGCCCGCTGGCGCGCGGCTTTCTGGCCGGCAACCGGCGCGCGCGGGACTTCGGCGAGACCACGCGCGCCAAGAGCGACGAATATGCGCAGAAGATGTACTATCAGCCGTCCGATTTCGCGGTGGTGGATCGCGTCGGCGAAATCGCCGCCCGGCGCGGCATTCCCCACGCGCAGGCGGCGCTGGCCTGGCTCCTGCAACAGCCCGGCGTGACCGCCCCGATCGTCGGCGCCAGCAAAATGCGGCATCTCGACGACGCGATTGCCGCGCTGGACGTGAAGCTGGATGCGGCGGAGCTGAAGTCGCTCGCCGAGCCCTACCAGCCGCACCGCGTGCTGGGACATTCGTAGGTGGGATGGAGGTCCCCGGCAACCGGCCTAATTCACCCAGGGACCGCGGTCGTGCTTCTTCATGTAGACCTGAAACTTCTTCTTGGCGCGCCGCAGTTGCCATTGGCGATACGCGCCGCCCCAGTCCGGCAACTTCAGCCGCATCCCCGGCAAGCGCGATTTCAGGTACACGAACCCCACCACCATGCCGCCCAGGTGGGCGATGTTGCTCACCCCGGTGTTCACCCCCGTCGACATCCACAACTCGATGGCGGCGTAGATCATGACCATGTACTTGGCCTTGATGGGGAACAGGAAGTTCATCAACACGATCTGATCGGGATAGCACACGCCGAAGGCCAGCAGGAGGCCGTAGATGGCCCCCGAAGCGCCGATTGTGCTGGTATGCCAGTTGCCGATGGCGGCGTTGAGCGCGACATCGCATACACCGGCGCCGATGCCGCAGATGAAATAGTACTTCAAAAACCGCCGCGTGCCCCAGTCGCGCTCCAGCGGCGTGCCGAACATCCACAGTGTGAGCATGTTGAACACCAGATGCCACACGTTGCCATGCAGGAACAGATAGGTCGCCAGTTGCCAGACGGCGAAATGTTTCACCACCGCTACCGGAGCTAGCGCCAGCAGACGAATGTCGTTGGCGAATTGCGGGCTCAGCAGCCCCGTGAGGATGTAAACCGCCGTGTTGACAATCAGCAACCACTTCACACCGGTGGTGAAGTAACCGCTGAAGAAGGATCTCCGATCGGTGTATCGGGGCTGTGCCATGGCGGCTCTCTAGAATCCAGAATATCAGAACGCCGCGGGGTCGCCGCTCTTGCCGTAGCGATTCAGCGCGCGCGCGCACAGTTGCAGCACAACCGCGGCGGCCAGCCAGACGTGCCAGTGGGAGAAAATGCCGGAGGAGATGGCGAAGCTGCTGGCCCAGTTGAGATCGGCCGCGATGCTCCAAAGGGCCAGCACCGCCGCGGCCAGCGCCGATGGTGGCAGAAGCGCGGCCAGGACGAGCGCCAGCCGTCTATTCTTTTGGCGCTTCCTGCCCAGCTTGTGGCCTTTGGCGAAACGAATCCGAACCACCATGGGGATGTGATACCAATTTACCAGTTTTTGCGATAGATTAGACATTCGGAATAAACGAGGAATTCATGAGAAAATTCAAAGTCGCGTTGTTCGGAACCGGCTTCGTCGGCCGCGTTCATCTGGAAGGAATTCGCCGCCTGGGCTACGTCGAGATCTACGCCATCGGCGAGCCCCAAATCGAAAAAGCCAATCAGCTCGCTGCCGAGTTCGGCGTGGCGCAGACCGAGGCGGATTACCACCGCATCCTGGAAGATCCCGCCATCGACGCGGTGCACATCTGCACGCCCAACGCCCTGCATTTCCCCATGGCGAAGGACGCGCTGCTGGCCGGCAAGCACGTCCTCTGCGAAAAACCCCTGGCCACCGGCATCGCCGAGGCCCAGGAACTGGTCGCCATCGCCAAAGAGAAGAAGCTGCGCAACTGCACCTCCCATAACCTGCGCTTCTACCCCATGGTGCAGCACATGCGCCGCATGGTGGAGGCGGGCGACCTGGGCGACATCAGGGTGCTCCAGGGCACCTACTCGCAGGACTGGCTGCTCTACGATACCGACTGGAACTGGCGCCTCGACAGCAAGTTCAACGGCCGCTCGCGCTGCTTGGCCGATATCGGCTCCCACTGGTGCGATATGGCGGAGCACATCACCGGCCAGCGCATTACCAGCGTCTGCGCCGACATGGCCACCTTCCACAAGACGCGCAAACAGCCCAAGGGCCCCGTCGAAACCTTCGCCGGCAAGACGCTTTCGCCGGAAGATTACGTCGAAACCGCCATCGATACCGAGGATATGGGCGCGGTGGTGTTCCGCATGGGCAACGGCGCGCGCGGCGCCTACACCGCCAGCCAGGTCAATGCCGGCTGCAAAAACCGCCTGCAAATGGAAATCTATGGCACGAAGTGCGGCGTGATGTGGAATCAGGAGCGCCCCGACGAACTCTGGATCGGCAACCGCAACACCAACAACCAGATCATCATCAAGGACCCGTCGCTGCTCAAGCCGGCCGCCAGACCCTACGCCGACCTTCCCGGCGGCCACAGCGAAGGCTACGACGACACCTTCAAGCAGATCTTCCGCCGCTTCTACCAGTCCATCGCCGACCCCAGCGCGGTTCCCGAATACCCGCAATTCGTCGACGGGCTGCGCCAGTTGACCATTCTCGAAGCCGAGATGGACAGCAACGCCAGGCACGGCTGGGTGGACGTCCCGCCGTTCCAGGGCTAGGGACAATACTGTTCACTTTGGAGCTTGGCAAGTGCCCCGGTGGGACAGGCCATCGGGTTTTGTGGCCTGTCGTGCCCCGGAACTCTCACCGAGCCGCGAGGATGACAGACCACGAAAAGCGATGGTCTGTCCCACCTGCCGCAAAGTGAACAGTATTGTGGCTAGGGAGCAAGCAGCGGCGCCGCGCCGGCAATGCGCGTCACCGAAATTCGCCAGACGCCGCGTTCGCGCGGATTGTTGAAGGTGGCGATCGCCTTGCGTATAGCTCCGTTGCCAGCGGGTTCGGCACCCGTGAATAGAGGGCTGAGCAGTCCCGCTACCCCCGAATGTTAAGATAGTAATTTCCTTTAGTGGAGGGGATTTCATGGCAGTAGGACCGCGCCGCAAGGCGGTAGTCGCCGACGTGGGGGGCGTCAAAGTCGGGGGAACGCATCCCATCGTCGTCCAGTCGATGACCAACACCGATACCGCCGACGTGGCCTCCACCGTCAACCAGGTGATGGCGCTGGCGCGCGCCGGGTCGGAACTGGTTCGCGTCACCGTGAACACCGAAGCCGCCGCCGCGGCGGTCCCGCGGATCGTGGATGCCTGCGCCGCTTTCGGCGCCGCCGTGCCGATCGTCGGCGATTTCCACTACAACGGCCACCTGCTGCTGAAGAAATTCCCCGAGTGCGCGCGCGCGCTGGCCAAGTACCGCATCAATCCGGGCAACTCCGATATCGGGCGCAAGACGGACGACAACTTCCGCACCATGATCGAAGTGGCCATCGAGAACCACAAGCCGGTGCGCATCGGCGTGAATTGGGGCTCGCTCGATGCGGCGCTGCTCACGCGAATGATGGACGAGAACTCGCGATTGCCCGAGCCCAAGGACGCCCGCGGCGTGATGCTGGACGCCATGGTGGCGAGCGCGCTGGAATCGGCGCGCGCGGCCGAGCGCCACGGGCTGGCGCACGAGGGGATCATCCTCAGCGCCAAGGTCAGCGGGGTGCAGGACCTGATCGACGTGTACCGCGCGCTGGCCGCGGCTTGCGATTACCCGCTGCACCTGGGATTGACCGAAGCCGGCCTGGGCAGCAAGGGAATCGTGGCCACCACCGCCGCGCTGGCGCCGTTGTTGCAGGACGGCATCGGCGACACCATCCGCGCCTCGCTGACGCCGCTGCCCAACGGCGACCGCACGGAGGAAGTAATCGTCTCCCAGCAGATTCTGCAATCGCTCGGCATACGGAGCTTCACCCCGCAGGTCACCGCCTGCCCTGGATGCGGGCGCACCACCAGCACCTACTTCCAGGAGATGGCGGACCAGATCCAGACCTACCTGCGCGAGCGGATGCCGCACTGGAAGGCCGCGCACCCGGGCGTGGAGACCATGAGGGTCGCGGTGATGGGCTGCGTGGTAAACGGCCCCGGCGAGAGCAAGCACTCTAACATCGGGATCTCGCTGCCGGGCACTTTTGAGGAACCGAAGGCCCCGGTTTATGTGGATGGCCGCCTGATGACCACGCTCAAGGGCGACCGCATCGTCGCGGAATTCCTGGAGATTCTGAACACTTACGTGGATAGCCACTACGCCACCCACTGCCCGGAGGCTGGCGAACCGGCGGTTGCCCCCGCTGTTCCGGCGCCGGCTCCGTTGGTATAATCGGCGCGACATGGCCAAACGCTTTACGCTGGTGGAGGCCCAAAGCCTGATTCCCGAGGTGGACCGTCTGCTCCGTCAGGCGCTCGACGCCAAGGCCGAATACCAGGACGCCGAACAGGTGATTCGCGAATTCACCGAGCGCGTGATGATGATGGGCGGCGTGATCGTGGACCGGGACCGCGCGCTCGAAGCCCGGGCGCGCCGCGACGACACGGCCGCGCGCCTGCGCGAATGCATCGAGGCGGTGCTCGGGACCGGCTGCCTGGTGAAGGATCTGGATATCGGCCTGGTCGATTTCCCAACCCTGTTCCGCGGCGTGGAGGTCTACCTGTGCTGGAAGCTTGGCGAGAGCGGCATTGCCTTCTGGCACGGCGTTGACGAAGGCTTCCGCGGCCGTAAGGCCATCGACCAGGACTTTCTCGATCACCATCAGGGCGACCGTCCGCAGTAACCAGAGCCATGTCGAAGGGCACGCAAGAAATTGAAATCAAGCTGGCGGTGAAGGACGCGCGTTCCGCCCGCCGCCGGTTGCGCGAGGCCGGCTTCGCGGTATCGCGGCCGCGCGTCTTCGAGACCAACACGGTGTTCGATACGCCGGAACTCAGCCTGCGGGCGTCTTCCAGCCTGCTGCGCATCCGCCAGGCCGGCAGGGTCACCACCATCACTTATAAGGGGGCTCCCGAGGCCGGCAGCTACAAGAGCCGGGAAGAACTCGAAATCGAAATCGACAACGCGCCGGCCATGATGGCGATTGTGGAGAGGCTGGGCTTCCGGGGCGTGTTCCGGTACGAGAAGTACCGCACCGAGTTCCGGCAGCCGCGGCGCTCTGGTGTCGCCATGCTGGATGAGACTCCGGTGGGCGTCTACCTGGAACTGGAAGGCACGCCGCACTGGATCGACCTCACCGCCCGCCGCCTGGGATTTCAGGAAAGCGACTACATCACCGCCAGTTATGCGCGCGTGTATCTGGATTGGTGCGCCGCTAATGGGCGCACACCGGGGGACATGACGTTCGCTTAGCGGAGGTTGTGGGGCCGATTGCCAATCGGCCCACCGCCGCGTTTGCAGTGGGCCGGCGGCGTTAGCCAACCGCCGCGCAGGTTGTCAACCGGTTGTCAACCTGCCCCACATCGAGGGCATAATGGTGGCCGGTGAACAACCCCTACGATCGAGTCGCCTACCGCACCCTCCCGCGGCGGCAGACCCATCCGGACCGGCTGGCCGCGATCGCCCGCTTCTTCGGCATGAATCCGGCGCCTCCCGCCGCCTGCCGCGTGCTCGAAATCGGCTGCGGCAATGGCGGCAACCTGATTCCACTGGGGTACTATCTGCCGGAAAGCCGCTTCACGGGCATCGATCTGGCCGCCGCGCCCATCGCCGCCGCCCGCGCCATGGCCGGAGATCTGGCGCTCTCCAACATCGAGATCCGCGTGGCCGATCTGCGCGATCTGGCGGCGGAGCAGGGCGAGTTCGACTACATCTTTGCCCACGGTCTCTACTCCTGGGTTCCGGCGGAGGTGCGCGACGGCCTGCTGGCCGTCTGCCGCCAACGCCTGGCGCCCGCGGGCGTGGCATTCGTCAGTTACAACGCGTATCCCGGCCGGTACCCGCGCCAGATGCTTCGCGAGATCCTGCTGTATCACACGCGGGCGCTTGGAGACCCGGCCAAGCGCATCGCCGAAGCGCGGCGCCTGCTGGCGCAACTCGACCACCCGGAAGCCAAGTCTCTCCTGGAACAAGGCGACGACAGCTTGTTTCACGACGATCCGGCGCCCATCAACCACCCCGTATGGTTTCGCGAATTCGCCGCCCACGCGCAGCGTCACGGGCTGCAATATCTGGGCGAAGCCGATTCGCACAACACGTTCGAACCGGTGGAAGGGGAATCCGCCGACATGATCGAGCGCGAGCAATACGTGGATTTCCTGAAGCTGCGGCCCTTCCGCCAGACGCTGTTGTGCCGCGCGGAGGTTGCGCTGGATCGTGCCACGGGCGCGGCTCGCATGGACGAATTCCTGTTTTCCGAAAACAAGCGCGCACGCCGCATCCGCGATCGCAAGCGCCAGGGCATCTTCGACGATCAGGCCGTGGAGGCCGTAGCCCAGGCCTTGCACGACACCGCGCCGTTGCCCGCCCGCTTCGACGAGCTGATCCCGTACGCCGGAAACGGGGACTTGCTGGGGAAAATTCTCTTCGCGCTGCTCACGGCCGGCTGCGTCAACCTGCATGTCCACGACTTTCCCTGCCAGGAGACGGTCACCGAAAGGCCCCGCGCCAGCCGCCTGGCGCGCTACCAGGCCGAGGGTGGGTGCAGCGTGACGAACGCGTGCCACATTCCGGTGGAACTCGACCCCATCGCGTGCTATCTGGTGAGTCTGTTGGATGGCAAGCGCACGCACGAGCAGATCGCGCGCGAGCTGGCGGCGATTGAGTACGCCCCGAGTCTGGAAGAGGTCCGCCGCTACCTGCCCAACAGTCTCGACTGGCTGGCGCGGATGGCGCTCCTGGAAGGGTGAGAGGGCGACGATCCCCGACTTTGTACAGGCTGAGCCTGGGATCGGGCATGTGCCTCGACGCTTTTCGGGAATCAGTTTCGATATTGGGAAAAGAACCGGTGGTTGCGGCGCAGCCAGTTGAAGTCACTCGACTGGTAGCGCGGCGTCCGGTATTCGAGCCAGCGATTGTGGTCCGTGTTGATCGCGGGGCGGAAGTCATTTACCAGCCGGGCGAGACCGCTCGGAGAGACCAACACGGATCCGTAAAGCTCATCCACCAGCGGAGCGGATCGAAGACGTCGGGCCAACTCGGTGCGCCGGGCATCATCCAACACCAGGGGGCGAGAGGAGGCGACCATCATGCCCTGGCCGCCATAGAACCACAATCCCACGTATGGAAAGACGGTGCGCGCCGTCGCCAGTGCACAGGCGACCTCCTGCGGGCCGATGTGGTGCAACTGAATCCACTGCTGCAATATGCCATCCGGCTTCAACCGCTTACGAGCCAACTCGTAGAACTCCTGCGAGTAGAGATTCGTGGCACCGGCAAACCAGACGCTGGTAATTTCGATGGTGATCAGATCGTAGGCGCGCTGCCGGTTGGTCTGCAGCACGTTGCGGCCGTCCTCCAGAAACAGGCGAGTGTGAGGATCGTCCAGAATGCCGCCGTTGAGATGGGCAAACGACTGGCGCGCCGCGGCCACGATTCCGGGGGCAAACTCGGCGATATCGATTTCACGGTAGCCCAGGTTCTTTAGTGCCGCGGCGCTGTGGCCAGTCCCCAGGCCGATCAGCAATGCACGTGGCATACTGTAGGCGTGGTAGCTTGAGATCAAGAAGGAGGGAAGCATCTGATGCCCACTCGTAAATTTCGTGAATTACTGGAAGCCATGCCGGCCGACCGGCAACGGAGGATTGAGAAACGGTTCCAGAAGAGCCTGGCGGCCATGCCGCTCGACCAATTGCGAAAGGCGCAGGAGATGACGCAGTTGCAGCTCGCCGAAATCCTCGGGGTCAATCAGGGAGAGGTCTCGAAGATTGAGCACCGGTCCGACATCTGTGTCAGCACCCTTGCCGATTACATCGAAGCTATGGGCGGCCGTCTGGAGATCCGCGCGGTGTTTAAAGACCGGGAAGTGCGGATTACGCAGTTCGAGGTGTTGGCAAGCTAGACGGCGTCTTTGCGTCTCTGCGGTAACCCGTACCGTGGAGCAGCCTTTCAGGCTGCCATGGCCCCAGTCGTGGGGGCATTCTTCCTGCCGGGTTTCCCATCCCATTCCACCACGACGCCGTCGTGGCATGAGCTCTGCGTTGAATCGTCATTCCCGCCTGACCAAGAACACCGCCACTTCCGCCGTCAGATTGGGCTGCCAGTCCACCTTGCGATGGCCGGCCAGGAAGTAGCGCCGCTCCACCACCAGCGATTCCAGCGCGGCCAGCGCTTCGAAATCGTGCACCGTCAGGAAGTGAATGTTGGGCGATTCGAACCACTCATAAGGAAACAATTTGGTGCGCGGCGCGCGCCCGCTGAACAGCATGGACAGGCGCACTTGCCAGTGCCCGAAATTAGGAAACGCCACGATCGCCCGCCGGCCCACGCGCAGCATCTCGCGCAGCACCGTGCGCGGATGGCGGGTCTCCTGCAGGGTCTGGCTGAGGATCACGTAATCGAAGGCCTGGTCCGGATAGTCCGCCAGCCCCTCGTCGATGTCGCACTGGAAGACGGAGACGCCGCGCGAGATGGCCTTCTGCACCTTGGCGCCGCTGATTTCCACGCCGCGCGCATCCACGCCCTTGTTGGACGCCAGCCACTCCAGCAGTTCGCCTTCGCCGCAGCCCAGGTCGAGCACCTTGGTATTGGGCTCGACGATCTCGCCGATGATCGTGTAGTCGCTGCGGCCCAGCAGTTCCCCGACGAATCCCGACTTCATTGCGCCTTCTCGAACGTGCTGGCCAGAAAGCCGCGCACCAGGCCGGTCTGCTCCGCCACGTCCACCAGAAAGGAATCGTGCCCGTAGTTGGATTGCAGCTCCACGTAGGCCACGTCGCGATTGCGCGAGCGCAGGGCGCGCACCAGTTCCTGGGACTGATAGCTGGGATAGAGCCAGTCCGAACTGAAGCTGATCACCAGGAAGCGGGCCTGCGTCTTTTCCAGCGCGGCCGCCAGCGATCCCTGGCCGTTGGTCAGGTCGAAGTAGTCCATGGCCTTGGTGATATAGAGGTACGAGTTGGCGTCGAAGCGGTGGACGAACTGGCTGCCGCGATAGCGCAGGTAGCTCTCCACTTCGAAATCCACGTCGAAGCCGAAGCTGAAGTTCTCCTTGCCGCGGAGGCGGCGGCCGAACTTCTCGCGCATCGAATCGTCGCTCATGTAGGTGATGTGGCCCACCATGCGCGCCACGGCGAGCCCGCGCGCCGGGGGTTGCTTGTCGTAGTAGTTGCCGCCGTCCCAATCGGGGTCGGCCATGATGGCCTGGCGTCCCACTTCGTTGAATGCGATCTGCTGCGCGCTGTGCCTTGTGGTGGCGGCGATCGGGATGGCGCTGACCACCGACTCCGGGTACGCGGCCGCCCACTCCAACGCCTGCATCCCGCCCATCGATCCGCCGGTAACCGACAGCAGCCGCTGGATGCCGAAGGAATCGATCAGCATCTTCTGCAGGCGCACCATGTCGCCGATGGTGATCACCGGAAACGACATGGCGTACGGGCAGCCGGTGGCCGGATTGAGCGACCCGGGTCCGGTGGTGCCGCGGCATCCGCCCAGCACGTTGGAGCAGATCACGAAGTACGTGTTGGTGTCGAACGCCTTGCCGGGGCCGATCATGTTGTCCCACCAGCCGGGCTTGCCGGTTTCGGCGCTGATGCCCGCCGCGTGGGCATCGCCGGAGAACGCGTGCAGCACCGCGATGGCGTTGGTCTTGGCCGCGTTCAATTCGCCATAAGTCTCGTACGCCACATCCACCGGCCCCAGCGTAGTGCCGTTATCGAGAGCGATGGAATCGAACTGCACGGTATTGGCCGAGATAATCATTTTTGGAGAATCTTCATGATAACAAAGCCGGTCGCAGAGGACTGGCTTCCCCAGTTCGGCACCGGGACACGAGCGTGCCATAATAGCCCCAGTGAAGCTGTCCGCCGGCAAGATGAAGCGCATGAAGGCGCTCGCCAACGAGCGTGGTGTCATCGCCGCCATGGCCATGGATCAGCGAGGCAATCTGCAGAAGGCCCTGTCCACCGTGCGCGGCGTCGATGTGCACGAAATCACGCCGGCCATGATGAGCGAGTTCAAGGTGGCGGTCAGCCGCATTCTCACGCCGCACGCCAGCGCCATTCTGCTGGACCCCGAGTTCGGCCTGGAAGCCGGACGCGCGCGCGCCCCCAACGCCGGTCTGCTGCTGGCCTACGAGCTCTCCGGCTACGACACCACCCGTCCCGGCCGCCTGCCCGAACTGCTGCCGCACGTTTCGGTGAAGCGGTTGGTGGATTGGGGCGCCGACGCCGTCAAGATCCTGATCTACTACTCCCTGTTCGACGACGCCGTCAACGATGTGAAACACGCCTTCATGGAACGCATCGGCGCCGAGTGCGAAGCCTGCGAGATCCCGTTCTTCCTCGAAATAGTGGGCTACGATCCGAAAGGCGGCGACGAGAAGGGCCTCGAGTTTGCCCGCCAGAAGCCGGAGATCGTCAAGAAGAGCATGGAGGTGTTTTCGCGTCCCCAGTTCCGCGTGGATGTCATGAAAGTGGAAGTGCCCATCAATGCGGAATTCGTGGAAGGCTGCGCGGTTTACCGGGGGCAGAAGGCCTACACGCGGGAGCAAGCCCGCCAGCATTTCCGCGACGCCGCTGCGGTGGCCGCCAAACCGTTCGTCTATCTCTCCGCCGGCGTGAGCAACGCCCAATTCATCGAATCGCTGGCGATTGCCGGGGAGGCGGGCGCCGATTACTGCGGCGTACTCTGCGGGCGCGCCACCTGGAAAGATGGCATTCCGGTGTACGCCAGGCACGGGCTCAAAGCCTTCGAGGAGTGGTTGCGGCGCGATGGCGTGCGCAACATCACGGCGGTCAACGCCGCGATACAATCCGCCCGCCCGTGGTACGAAAAGCTGGGCATTTCAGTGACGGACTGACCAGCACTAGTCCTTGCGCAGGAGCAGCGGCGCCAGGCCGATCATGCACAGGCCGCAAAGGAACAGCACCAGCATCAGCGTTCCCAGCAGTTTCACCCGGATGTCGCTGTTCTTGAATTCGCGGAAGACCAGAATGCCCCACAGCGCCGCCAACACCGGCGATCCCTGGGCCAGCAGGAAGCGCGGCAGCGGTTCGCCCTGCATCGCCTCCGGAACGCTGGTGCACACCCACGCCGACACCATGCCCGTGTACCAGACGAAGCCGGATACGAAGCCCGACAGGTGCTGCTTCAGACCGCCGTTGAGATACCAGCCGAATTCCACTGGATCCCCTTCCACCGGCAGATTCATGAAGAAGATATCGAAAACAAAGCTAGAAAAAAAGACTCCGAACGCGAAGATGAAGCCCAATGAGTAGGGCCCCATTCCCAGGTCGCCCTGCCGCGCCTTTTCCACTATCGGGGTGAATCCACCGATCAGCAGGCCGGCCAACACGGCCAGAACGATCCCCTTCAACGGACTCGGACGCCGTGTGCTCTTGGCCTTTCCGGCGCGCGCCAACGCTTCATGCCGCGCCACCCCCATGATCCGGTAGGACACCGCGTTGACTACAATCGATGTCAGTATCAACAGGCAGCCCAGCCCGAGCAGAGTTGCGTTTACGGCCGGCCGGCTGGAAATGCCCAAACCGCTGCCGGCCAGCAGCGCCACTCCCATTCCCATTGGAAACGCCACCGCCAGGCCGGCAACCGACACCGCTCCCATCAGCAGCATGTTCCCAAGGTTGAAGATCAGGCCGGCAATGAAGACGTACATCCACTGCCGTTTCCCGGCGTGCTGCAAATCGTCGATGAAATTGAATCCGTCGTATCCGATGTTGCCCACCGTGAACGCGAAAATCACGGAGGCCAACAGCAGCCCGATGGCGAAATCGAGGTAGAACAACTCGAAACGCCACTTTCCGGCGAGCTTGAAAAAGCTCGCCCAGGATCCCAGGCACAACAAGCTCAGGACCATCAAGAACAAGACCGCGGGATAACTTTGTGGCAGGATCATGAATCAGTCCCGGAAGTGTGAGCGTACAACGTCCGGATGGTGCGGGTCAACCCTTCCCCTCCCGGCAAGTGCTTCCCGTTTTACGGAATTTGCTCCAAATAGGCGCGCCCGCCGGGGCCGGGCAGCACCTGGAGCGCCCTCGGCTGCTGCGTGCAATCGGGCAATGGGGTGACGGAATAATAGTTCAGACCGTAAATCCAATCGCGCTTGACATTCCCGATACAGACCCCGCCCGCCCGCCCGCCGATCTGCCGCCACAAGCCGCGCGCCGAGACATTGCGATCCAGTTCCGGCGTGGCGACGGTCTTCACGTAGCCGATCCCGAGCGCCGCCCCCACAGCCACCGCTAGCACGGCAGCCACCCGCTTGCCGCGCGCTTCCAGCAGCCACGCCGCTAGCGCCACCACCGCCGCCGCCAGCCACACCGCCTGGAACTGGGGACGCGGGGCGCGCGCGAGCCCGTTCAGGACCGCGGCCGGCAGCACTTGCGCCGTGATCGGAAGGGCCACCAGCAGCGCGCCACAGGCGGCCAGCCACACCCGCGCGCTCACCACTTCGTCCAACGCCAGCGCCATCAGGGCCGCCGCCGCCGGCAGCAGCGGCAGAATGTACCCCGGCAGCTTATTGATCGAAAGGGAAAAGAGGGCCAGCACTACCAGCACCCAAACGCCGAGGAATGCGCGCTGCCGGTCCCGATAGGTCGATCGCTTCGCCATCAGCCCCAGCAAAGGCGTCCAGGGTAGCAGTCCCGCCAACAGAACCGGCAGGTAGAACCACACCGGCCGTCCGTGCATCAGGGCGCCGGACGTAACCCGTGAAAAGTGTTGGACCACGAAGAACTCGTGGATAAACGTCCACCCGTTGCGCCAGTAGCACAGCGCGTACCACGGCAGCGCCACCAAAATGAACGGCAACACCACGCGCCAGCGCAGCCAATCCCGCACGTGACGCCCCATCAACAGCGGCGCCGCCAGCAGAACCGGCACCAGTCCTTTGGCCAGCACGGCGAGCCCGAACATGGCTGCCGCCGCCGGAAGTTGCCGCGTGTCGCGGCGCGCCACCCACGGCAGGGCGAGCAGCATCGCCGCCGAGAAGGTGGCCGCTAGCGGCAGGTCGGCAACCCCATTTTGGCTGTACGCCACCCACATGCCGCTAGAGCCCAGAATCAGGCTGGCCAGCCACGCCGCTCGCTCCCCGAACTCCTTCCGCAGCGTCCACCAATAGAAGGCCAGGAAGCCAACCGCCAGCAGTGCGCCGGGCAGCCGCGGCGCCAGGTCCGAATTCAGCCCCAGGCGAAATCCCAGGCCGCTCAGCCAATACAACAGCGCCGGCTTCTCGAACCACGGCGCGCCCCACAGCCGCGGCGTGATCCAATCGCCGGAACGCGCCATCTCGCGCGCAATCGACGCATACCGCGGCTCGTCCGGCCCGAGCAAACCAGTCGCGCTCAAGTCGTAGAAGTAGACCAGGTATGCCAGCGGGAGAACCACCCAAAGCAGGCGCGGGATTTTCCGGGGCACCATTCCAGTATGCGGCACGGGGGGCGGGCAAGCTACTCGCGTTCCGCTTCCGTGGCCGGCTCGGCCGATTTCCAGTAGTCCGCCTTCGCCTCGGCGGTTGGATTGCGTGCGCTGCCCAGGACGTTCCCTTCAAGCACGATGCCCTTCAACTCGCCGGGGCCGGTGGAGAGAAACGTGCCCGTCCCCTCGAACGCGCGGCTGGCGCGCACGATCGCTCCGGGACTGCGGTCCAGCCGCACCACCGGGGCGTCGGCCACTGGCGTGCGGGTAGTGACGTGGTCCAGTTCGAGTTCGTGCGAATCGCGCACCAAAAACGCCGGTCCGCTTTCCGCGTTGATTTGCACGTTGTGCAACTCCATCCCCGCGGTGTGTTGCGCCTTCATGCCCGCCTTGCCCGAAGCCACGACGTTAGAAATGCGCAGCCCCGAAATCGGCATTTCGGGCAGCCCTTCGATATTGATGGCCACGCGTGCGCGGCGAATCGTCATATTGCCGATGGCGATGTCGCGGAACACCGGCGTCCCCTTCGACACCGCTTCGGGGGCTTCGCGCCGCACTTCGCCCTCCATCAGGTAGTAACTCGTGATATTGATCGCCTGGCCTACATCGTCCATCACCCAGTTGTTGAAACGCACGTTCTCGATGCCGCCGCCGCGCCCCCGCCGGCTCTTCAGCCGCACGCCCATCTGCGTTCCGGAGCACGTCATATTGCTGGCCACCAGGTTGCGAATCCAGCCCGAGGTCTCGCTGCCGATGGTGACCGCGCCATGCGCCCGATGCACCGTGCAGCCGGTGATGGTGATGTTCTCGCTCGGCCGGTTCACCCGCAGGCCGTCGGCGTCCTTGCCGGCTTTGATGACGATGCCGTCGTCGCCGGTGTCGATGTAGCAGTTCGAAATCCGCACATTGCGGCTGGAATCCACCGCGATGCCGTCGGTGTGCACGCCGGGGTAGGTCTCGATGGTGACATCGCGCACCACCACGTTATCGGTGTACAGCAGGTGGATGGTCCACATCGGCGAGCCGGTGAAGCGGACGCCTTCAATCAGCACGTTGCGGCTGTCCATGGTGCGTACGAACGACGGACGCAGCTCCGGCGCGGCCGCGAGGTACGCCTCGCGCGGCGCGGGCGTGTGGATTTCGAGCAGTTCCAGCAGGCGTTGCCAATTCGGCCCGTTGGCGCTGCCCGGGTCGCTGCCCGCCGCTTTTTGCCGCGGCATCAGCTTCATCCACTCCGCATTGTCGCTGGCCAGCACGCCGCGGCCCGTGATGGCGACATTCTCCAGATGCCTGCCGCCGATCAGCGGCACCGGTGTCAGCGCTTCGATGCTCTGCTGCCGCCCTTCCGTGAAGGGGAGCCGCGCCGCGGGAAATCGCACCGTGGCGCCGGCGTCGACGTGCAGTGTCAGGTTGCTCACCAGTTCGATGGGCCCGCTCACGTAATTGCCGGCCGGGATGAACACCGTCCCGCCACCCGCCGCTGTGGCGGCTTGAATGGCCGATCGGATGGCCTCCGTGGCCGGCGCCGAGGCGTCGTTGTGCGCGCCGTAATCGAGGATGTTGAAGAATGCGCCGGCACTCCACGCGGGAGCGGCTAACAGAAGGAGGCAAACTAATCGTCGCATTCGAGGATTCCGATATCCATGATACAAAGCACCGTTGAGCGGGCGTCCCCGCCTGCCATGCCGGTATTCTTACCGGCATTTTTCGAACGTCGGCAAGGACGCCGACGTGGCAGCCTGAAAGGCCGCTCCACGGATGCAGGCCGCGCCAGCCTCCAGGAGACGCCCATTCTTCATTCCCTCCAGACTAGCGAAGCGAGCCTCATTGTCGCTCAAACCAGCGCCCTCACACCACCACGAGCGCCCATTTCCCCTTGTGCCGCACCTCGCGCGCTTCCGGCAGCGCGGCGCGCACCTGTTCCACTTCGTGCGCTTCGAAGCCACTGGCCAGCAGCACCCCGTCCCGCTTGCGCACGCGCAGCAGATCCGCGGCCAGCGCCACAATCGCCTCGGGACTGATGTTGGCCATCACCAGGTCCACCGCGCCCGCCGCCACCGCATCCACCGAGCCCACAAATCCCTGGCCGGCGATCTCCACCGCCACCGGGTCCGTGTCGCAGGCCGCCACGTTTCCCGCCCCCAGCAACTTCGCCGCCTTCGCCAGAATGCCGCTGCCCGTGCCCACGTCCAGCACGCTCATCCCGGGCCGCAGGTAATCCTCCAACGCCTCGATGCACAGCCGCGTGGTTTCATGAACCCCGGTTCCGAACGCCATCCCCGGATTCACCGCGATGCGGAAGCGGCCTTCGGGCGCCGCGTCGTCGCGCCACTGGGGAACCAGATAGAAGCGCCGCCCCACTTCCATGGGCTGCAACAGGTCGCGCGAGGATTGCACCCAATCGCGCGTCTCTTCCTCGCGCTGCCGCGCCCCCGGATAGAGTTCCAGCAGTGCGGCGCGATTCACGCCATCCTCGAAGAAGGAGCGGACCGTTTGCGGGTTGAGTTCCACCATGCCGGCCGAGCCCTGCTCCCATAACTCCGCAATCAGTAGATCCCGATCTTCCGGGTCGCAATCGATTTCGAGAGAAAACATGTTGGAACCATCCCTGCCGTGTCCATGTGCCGCCAGGTGCTATTTTGGAATTACACCCGAAATGAAGCTACAAGGTATTTTCCCACCAATCACCACCCCATTCGACCACAACGGGGACATTTACAGTTCCAAGCTCCAGCACAACGTGGAGAAGTGGAACCTCACTACCCTCTCCGGCTACGTCGTGATGGGCTCCACCGGCGAGAGCGTGATGCTCATGCCGGAGGAGAAGTACGCCGTCTGGGAACAGGTGGCCAAG
>Ga0182021_10003531_pt1 | contig 18366 bp, 13 predicted proteins | sample 612E3MmetaG_FD_120493 | JGI IMG/M metagenome (GOLD analysis project Ga0182021, IMG submission 120493) | Permafrost microbial communities from Stordalen Mire, Sweden - 612E3M metaG (Illumina Assembly) | ecosystem: Environmental > Terrestrial > Soil > Wetlands > Permafrost | place: Sweden... | reverse complement strand
CCGATGTCCGGGGTTAGGTCGGTCACGCTGGATTTGCGAGTCGTCCCCGAGTGCCCTCCCGGGCCCGTCGCTTCTCTACGTTCGGGTCGGCGGGAGTCCGGCCGCCTCACCGTCGCGATTGCTATCGTCGGGGCCCAGTTGAAGATCGAGGCAGGCAAAGTTTGACATGCCTCACGGCCCGTCAGAGGGTGTAAGGGTTGCGAAGGACCCCACCAGACAGGAGCAACCGTGCTTACTTTGACAAACAACGCCCAGGACGCCGTTCGCACCCTGACGAAGGATCCCCAGGCCCCCGAGCGCGCCGGACTGCGCATCGCGGCCGGCAATCAGGGCCTCGAGCTCATGCTCGTAGCCGAGCCAGCGCCCGGCGACGCCCTGATCGATGACGACGGTGCCCGAGTGTTCCTCGAGTCACAGGCCGCGAACCTACTAGATGAGCGGACCTTGGACGCCGAGATCGAGGGCGACAAGGTCAACTTCTTCCTGGCCTCGCCCGAAGAGATGTCTTAGCACGACGGCAAGGCCATCTGAGGCCCAGACACCGAAGGCCGCTCCGTTACCCAATTGCCGCCCTAAGTCAGCAGGCCAATCGGAGTAGCAGGCCCGTTCAGCTCCAACGAGCCCCAGGAGTTACAGAACAGCGAAGTTGCAGAAGAGACCCTGCAGTCGGCCGGCACCGTAGCTCACGTGGAGGCACCTTCGTCTTACTGGATGTGTCCCTATTGGGCGCGTCACCGAGCGACTGGAGCTGCTCCGATTGGACCGCGACGTCACCGCGGCAGCCCCCGGCTGGCTGGGACGACAAGCAACCCGTGTTCCGCCCCATCCAGCACGCATGGCGAGTCGAGGTCGCACGCGGCCGCCTTGGCCGCGGTCACCAACTCGCCAAGTCGTCGAGAACACCATCACATCGCCACCAGGGTGGCTCCAGGTCGCCTGCATCGCGACCATCCTGCGTCACCTGTGACGTGCACGCGCCTAGCCACGCCGCATTCTGGCGGCCACCTTGGCCGAGTGCCCTCAGATGGTCGCCCAACACTCAATGTTCGGCACATCCGGACTTGCCGACGCGCGTTTACTGCATACCTTTTGTGCAGCACGTCACAGCTGCCCGGGGCCCAGACATCGCCGTGGCAGTGCAGGTCCGGGTGGACCGGGTCGCGCAACTCGATGTTTCCACCAGCGGCCGGCGGCGGCCGTGTCAACACCTGCACGATCATCACCACCGGCGGGGGGGCACTCCAAACGGCTCGCGCGCCGAGCCTCGCGCGGCGGCCAGGCCCGGCTAGGTAGCGAACCGATCAGTCGCCTCGACCAGCAGACGGTTGGTCATGGGCTGGCCTCCATGGCCTTCGGCTTCAATGACGTGAAGGGTGGCGTTGGGCAGCCTCTGCGCGAGGCGCCAAGCCACGCCGAGCGGTGAGGCGATGTCGAGTCGCCCGCGCACGAAGACCGCCGGCACGACGGCGAGCCGGTCGAGTCGACCAGTGATGGCGTCCGGAGGCAGGAAGCCGTGGTTGCCGAAGAAGCGGGTGACCAACCGGGCGAAACCCAGACGGAAGGCCGGATTTGCGAAGCGGGCACTTGCCTGAGGAGGGCCGGAGAGCGTGGCCAGGCGCTCCTCCCAGTCGCACCAGGCCCGCGCAGCCTGATCACGCTGTTCAGCGTCGTGGCTGGTCAGCAGCCGGTAGTAGGCAGCGGGCAAGTTGTCGCCCTCGCACAGGTGGGGAACCAAGGCGCGAAGGTTGCCGAATGCCTCGGGATACACCTCGCCCATCGACCACGTCATCCAATCGACCTCATGACGGGTCGTAGTGGTGACGCCCCACAACACCAGCTCGCTGACCCGGCAGGGGTGTTCCACGGCGTACGCGAGCGCGAGTGTCGACCCCCAAGAGCCGCCGAACACCAGCCACCGGTCGATCTGGTGAAGCTCGCGCAGGACTTCGATGTCAGCGATCAGGTGGCTCGTGGTGATCGTGGACATGTCGATGTCTGAGTCACTGGCCAGGGGGCTGCTGCGCCCGCACCCACGTTGGTCGAAGAGGGTGACTGCGTAGCGGGCGGGATCGAAGAACGTCCTCCACCAAGGGGTGGCTCCCGAGCCCGGACCGCCATGGAGGACAACGGCTGGCTTCCCGTGCGGGTTGCCGACTCGCTCCCAGTAGAGGTCGTGACCATCACTGACTCTCAGCAGTCCTTGGTCGAAGGGCTCGCTGGCTGGGTAGGGCATCGGGTCAGTATGAGCGATCTGACTTGGTAAGGCTTGCCGACCGCTCCCGCACCGTGCTGGCCCGACCCTGCGTTACGTCCAGACACTCGACATCCTCGCCGTGAACGGCCGGGATTCCAACTGCTATGCGACCTTGGGGGGCCATGCAGGTTGAGGTTCACGCTTCACGGACCCAGCCAGAACTCTGCGGTCTGCACGTGCTGTCACGACATGTCCTGCCGCGATCTTTCTGGCGCGTTCACGTCGAAGTTCGCCCTGTGCCCGCAGGCCACGCACACGAAGGTCGCTTGGCTCTTGCGAGTCTGCGATGCGATGTGTGTTTACAGGGTTAGGTCTGGGCCGTGTACGCAGCTTTCACTTTCTCGACGCGAGCGTTGGCCTTCTGCTCCAGACGGTCACGGGCAGACCCCAACCGGATTTGAGGATGCCCCAGTTGAGGCCGGTCTATTGGGCGACGTTCCTGCCCGGCTTCTCGATGGTTCCCCGCCCGGAGCGGGTCATACCTTTGACGTTGAGGTTCTCTCCCCGGATCACATCGAAGCCTCGAGCGAGGTCGGTGGTGGTCTCTGGACCCAGTCTTTGCGCCGGCCAACCTCTCTGGCTTTCAACCGGCCGATCAGGGTCGCGACCTTCCCGACGCTTACCGGCCCGCGATGCTGGCGGGTGGGTGGCTCAGGCCACGGCCGAGATCAGGTGTGGCCTGCCACCTGGTGGGGTGTAGTCGTCCAGCCACCGGTGGAAGGTGGGCGCGTCCAGCGGGCGGGAGATGAGGTACCCCTGGCCGACCTGGCAGCCCAGGGCCGTGACCGCGTCCAGCTGGGCCTTGGTCTCCACCCCTTCGGCCACAACCCTCATGTTCAGGTTCTCCCCCAACGTGATGATGGAGCGGAACAGCGCGGAGTCGCTGTCAGAGCCGGCGCCCCCCGTCAGGGTACTGACGAACGACTGGTCGATCTTCAGTTCGTGCACCGGCAACCGCTGCAGATAGGACAGGCTCGAGTAGCCGGTGCCGAAGTCGTCCAGGCTCAGGCACACGCCCAGGCACGAGAACCGGGACAAGGCGGCGATGGCCTCCTCCGGGTTCCGCATCACGGAGCTTTCGGTGATCTCCAGGATCAGCCACTCGGGCCGGGCGCCGGCCGCCGCGATGGCCTCGCCGATGTGCCGGATGACCGTGGCGTTGGAAAGGTTGCGCGCCGAAAGGTTCACCGCGACCGTGACCGCGTGACCCCGCCGGTGCCACGCGACACACTCGGCCAGGGCTGCGGTGACCAGGTGCATAGTGAGCTGGTCAATCAGGCCGGTTGCCTCCGCCAGGGGGATGAAACGGTCCGGAGCCAGGGTGCCCAGGCCCGGGTGGTGCCACCGGACCAGGGCCTCGCAGCTGACTACCGCACCGGTGGCCAGGTCGACCTTGGGCTGGTAATGAAGCTCGAACTGCTGAGGCGACTGATCCAGGGCCATCCGCAGGTCGGCCACCAGGGCCAGGCGCTCGGCGCGGCCGGCGTCCATGGACGTCTCGTAGACGGCCACCGGCTCGTTGCGCGACTTGGCCACGTACATGGCCGTGTCGGCACAGCGCAGCAGGTTGGTGGGGGCAACGGTCGCCGAGCGAGCTATGCCGATGCTGACCTGCGGGGTCAGCAGGGCTTCGGCGAACCAGACCGGCTCCAGGATGCGCTCGGCCGCGCGCTGGGCCAAGGTGGCGGGCCCTGGGTCATCGCCTTTGATCAGGACGGCGAACTCGTCGCCGCCCAGGCGGGCCACCACTGCGTCGGAGGGCAGGCACTCGCGAAGCCGCTGAGCTACGACGATGAGCAACTGGTCGCCGACATCGTGGCCTAGCACGTCGTTGACCTCCTTGAACTTGTCCAGGTCCAGCAGCAGCGCCGCCGAGGGCTGGCTGGCCGAGTCCAGGGCGCTGATCTGATGGCTGAGGTAGGCGCGGTTGGCCAAGCCGGTCAGCGCGTCGTGGGTTGCCTCGTATGCCAGCTTCTCCATCATGCGGGCGCTGGCGATGGCCACGGCGAAGTGGCTGGTCAGGGTCTGCAGCATCGCCAGGTCGTCGCGGGTGAAGGTCGCGGTCTCGCCCATCCTGCCAGTCACCGAAAGGGTGCCGATGACCGTAGTCCCTGTCTGCACCGGCACCACGATCGCATCGGCCAGGTCCTGCTGGTCGAGCCAGGCCGCGGCGGCCGGGCCTGCGCCGCGGGTTGCCAGCGTGGGCTGGCCGCGCTGAAGGGCTAGGGCCTGGACCCAGTCGACGGGGACCTGCGAGTGGGCGATGGTGAGCCGGTCGTCCTCGTTCAGGCCCAGGAGCAGGTAGCTCTCCGCGCCAGGGCCGGTGCCCCCTGGTGCTCGCTCGCTCAACCGGAGCTGGACGTCGCAGGCGCGTAGAACGTGCCTGATCCGGGCCAGGCTGGTTGCTGCCAGCTCCTCGACGGTCTCGGCGCCGACTCCTTCAGTGACGAAGTCGTGCACCACAGCCAGGGACTGGTGGCGCCGCGAGGAGGCGGCGTACGTCCGGTAGATGAACAGAGCCGCGATCACCAGGGCCAGGGCCAGTAGGACGCCGACGACTCCCTGCCGGATCAGGATGAGCAGCATGGCCGCCATCAGGGTCGAGACCGTGGACAGCACCGCGGACTGGGTCAGGACCTCGGTGACGTCGGCACGCCCCACGGGGCCGCTGTGCAGATGGATGATCAGCAGGACCAGCAGGCTCATCAGCTGGTCGACGGCGGCGATAACCACCAGCAGCAGCCCGATGGTACGCAGGCTCAGGGCGCCGCCGGACGGCAGCAACGCGTGCAGCAAGGTGGCGCTGACCGCAGCCTCAAAGCAGAAGGCTGCGCTGTTGTAAGCGACCTTCTCGGCGGCGATGCGCTGCCACAGGAGCGCGGCCAGGCTGCCGACCAGGCGGGCCGCGACGAGCTCGCCGACCGGTAGCAGCAATATCCCCATCGCCAGCGGGACCCCCGAGAAGGTCAGCGAGTACGACTGGTGGCGGAACTCGAAGTTGACCAGGGTCTGCTCTGTCACGAAGAAGGCAACTGCTATCAATGCGCCCAACCCGGCGGTCGCGGCCAGCGGGGCGCCCGGCGCCCACGCCGAGCGAACGCTGGCGCCCACGGCCACGACCACGGCCACGGTGAACAGGGCCAGGCTCAGCAGCAGTGTCTGGGTGCGGGCGCTCAGGTGCGCCGCAGCGGTAGGCACGGGGGTCACCCTAAGCCTGTGGACCACCGGGCCGAGGACAGCCCACTGGGGTCGCTCACCCAGCCGTCTCTGGTCCAGGTGGTGCCCATCCACTGGCCGCCGGACCATGCGGTCAAGGACGAGGATGCCGCCCACCAGTCCGGCGCGTTCCACGCGATCCCCTGGATGTCGCCCTCACCGGAGATCACGTTGCCGTCAGCGTCGGTGGGGTCGTCGCCGCCCTGGGCTGCCTCCGGGGAGCCCTGCCCGGTGCCGTGGACCGGGGCCACGCCGAAGTCAAGCAGCGCCACGCCCACAGCCGCACCGGTGACCGGTTGGCCCGCGGCGTCGCGCCGGTCCCAGGTGTAGCAGCCCCCGATCGCGTTCTCTACTGTGAACAGCGACCCCAGGTCCTTGCGGGCCGCGTTGTTGCCGGCAGCCAGTGGGAAAGCCAGTTGGGGAACGACCCCTGCCCGTGCTGAGGCAGCCGAGGCGCTCACAAGCAGGGGCGCGCACGTCGTGGCTGCGGCGAAACCCCAACCGGTGGTGGGCGTGCGGTTCGGTCGCGCGCTCATGGGAGCCTCCGCGTCTTCGTCTTGACGGTTACCTGGCCACAATCCAGCCTAGAGCTTAAGGCTTAGGCCCACATCGACCGTTTGGCGGGCAGTGCATGGCCCGTTTGGGTAGGGCGCGTTCGGATTCGGAAGGGCGCCGGGGCCGGCTCCCTCCGGGACGAAGGTCGCTGGCCCGGCGACGCAGAGCTGGAACGGACACCACCGAGCAGGCCGCCCCCTGGCCGGACTGCGCGCCCTGGAGTCACCCGGCAAACCTCAACCCTGGTCGTCATGGCCTCAGACCGCTACCCCTGACCTCGAGCGACCGGCAACTTACAGGGGATGGGTTTTCAACTGCCGAACGGGGTCAGTCTTCACGTGCCGTCGGCAAACTCTGGATTTCCAGCCCGCAAGCTGGCAGCCAGACGGGTACCTTCATTCGGCAGAGCGGGCGTCGCGGTAAGCGCGCAAGGCCCCGCCGACCTGAGCCGCAAGAGCCGCGGCCACCATCCGCTCGGCCCGAGAAGGGCGACTGCGCTGGTGTGCCTTGAGCAGGAACCGCCCCATGAATGCTCCCCCGCTCTCGACGAACAGTTCGGTGTCCTTATCAACAGGCAGCCCATGTGTGTCAACGTCCCAGACTTGATCGCGCCATCGAACGTGCCCATCAGATTCCAGACGTGGAAAGCCCAAGCCCATGCCATAGTCGAACCGGCACCCGGCCAGCCCCATCACCTGCACGATCTGGTCTCCCACTCGATCGATGAGGGCCGAGGGCGAGGAACTGCCCTCGGCAGCGATCTTGGCCGATTCCTCCACCCCGTCTAGGTAACCTAACCGGGCACTGGCGATCGCCTGCTGCCTCCTTCCGCGGTAGGCGATCTCGGTGACCACAACCCCCACCCCCAACAGCAACAGGGTCGTCTGAATATCGGCTGCGGAGGCGATGGCGAACCGCTGATAGGGCTGAGTGAGGAAGAAGTCGAACGACAGTCCGGCCGATACCGCACCGAGCATCCCGACAAGGCGATCACCGGCCGAGGCAACCCCCACCACCACTAGGACCACAAGCAACGCGGCGCTGGTGTTGGGGAGGCTGTTTCGGAAGGGAAGCAGGATCAGGCAGGCGACCAAGGGCGCTACTAACCCCGTCGCCAGCAACCGGTAGCCCCTGTTGAGCCGACCTAAGACACCCACCTCATCGTTCTACGCCTATGGGCGGGCCGAGAATAGGTGTCACATCGATAAGAGAACGAAGCAGGCTGTTAAGACTGCGTCAAGCCCGCGCCGCTGGGCGGTCCAGCAACGCAACCGCCGCATCGGTTTGCACATGGCCGCCGGAGGCGTCCAGACGGCCGCCTTACCGGACTAGGGCGCTTCGCTGCGACCAGGGGGGCCACCTCAGGTTCCGGCTGTTCCCGGCGCTGAGCTCGACAACTGGCTCAGCAACCGGCGCGCTGTCGATCCTTACACCGACAGCCCAGCCGCGCCGCTGCCAGGCCTGGCTAGGACAGCGGGGTCGCGGTGGGGTTATTGGGGGACGCGGTTCGGCCCAGACCCCGCTCGACTGCACCGATCAGGTAGGGCCGTAGCTCTCGGGCCGGAATGATCGTATGGACGGATCCGACTTCAAGTGCTCGTTCGATGTTGTGGACCTGTTCGAATTCGTCCGCCACCTCACCGAGCTTCTCGGAGCGCACCTCGGCGCGTAGTCCCGCCAACTCGACCCGCAGACGGGGCCGTTCGACTTCTTCAGCCTTGGCCAGCTGTGTTTCCAGCTCCTTGACCCGGGGATCGCCAGACGTGCGTGCCCCGACATCGCGGGAGAACACGACTGCTGCGGCTGGCGCCCCTCCGATCACCGACGCGAACGAGCCCTGGACGGCAATGACCTCCATGTTGGTGTTCAGCACGCTGGAGAAGACCACGAAGGAGCCCCCATGGAAACGTGAGATCACGCAGAAGACGATGGGGCCCTCGAAGTTGACGATGGCCCGGCCGATCTCGGCTCCGTACTCAAGCTGCATGCCTCGCAACGACTCGGGCGACCCGTCAAACCCCGACAGATTCGCCAACACCACCAGAGGGCGGTTGCCGCTGGCCGTGTTGATGGCTCGAGCTGTCTTCTTGGAAGATCTCGGGAACAGGGTCCCGGCGGTCCACTGGTCCGGACCGTCAGCAGGAAACCAGCCGCGCCGCGGGATCGGGCGAGACTCAATGCCAATCATCGCGATCGGATAGCCACCCAGGTGTGCATCCAGCACGACCGTCGTATCGGCATCGGCCATGCCTGCCCAGCGCTCCAACACTGCGTGGTCCTGGTCGACAACGGCCCGCATGACGGTGCGAATGTCGAACGGCTTCTTGCGCTCCTTGTTGACCTCATCGGAGAAGATGTCTCCAACAGTGGTGAAGTCACTACACGGATGGACGTGCGGGTAGCTACGCACATCGCGGTCGTGTGGGTCACTGCTGATCGCTCGACGCCCTACGTGCTCCCCGGGCGCGATGTAGGTGTGCTCGTAATGGGCGAACAGCGTTCTGCACGCCGCTCTCAGGTTGGGCGCCCAGTACTGTGCCTGGCCGTTCGGGCCCATGACGCGGTCGTAGCCGCCGATGCCGAAGTTGTCCTCGGCCGATACTCCGCCTGAGTAGTCCAGCGAATGCTTGCCGGTCAGCACCATGGCGCTGTCCGGTGTCATCACCAGGATTCCCTTGGTATGCAAGAGCATTGTCGCCTCGGCGTTCCAGTACGGTTGAGCCCCCACATTTATCCCGGCCACGATCACGTTCACCTCGCCACCGGCCTGAGTGAAGGTGATCAACCGGCGTAACGCCCGGGCGACCCAGTCCATGTTCTCGGTGCCGCTGTCCATGGAGATCATCGCGCCAGAAGACAGAGCGAACCACTCGAGCGGCACCGCCATCTCCTCAGCGAGGTCGAGCGCCGCTATAACCCGTGCGCACTCCGGCTCGGCAACCGAGCCCAGCGATTTGGTCGGATCGCCGAACAGCGCCACCCGCACCATGCCTTCGGGGTAGCGAGCCGAAGGCGTCGACACCACGCCGGTGACGATCCCTGCCGTGTTGTGTCCCCGCCGCCGGTCGACCGGCACGAGCCGGCCCGCGCCATCTAGGTCATGCTCGGTGAACGAACCGCCGACTCCGGTGAGCATCGGGACGATCTCATAGGGATAGACGGTGCCACGAGCACGCGAGCGCTGCACCTTCTGGGTGTACTCGTCCAGTGGTGCCAACGGCTCGGTCGGCGGCTTCGTGACGATCACGCCTACGCCCGCCCCGGGCCGGTAGGAGAAGATCACCGCGACTTCTGTTGGTTCGGCGTCTGGCTGGGTCCTGTGTCGGACCAGCATCATGATCTCTTCGAGTCCAGCCCCGGCGGTCATGGGCGCCGATGCACGGGCGAAGCCCTTCAACTCATTGAGCGGGATGTCGATCGGAGGCCATACGTACAGCACGATGCGGTTGGCATCCAGGCGCCGGGCGGCCGCTCGATGGGCCTGGCTGGCGCGGATACTCTCCAGACAGGCAGCGAGCTTGCGCTCGAGGGCAGGGAAAGCGATGACCTGACCCGACCCGTCTCGCAAGGGCGTGAGGTCGTAGATCTCCGCGAATGCCACAAGACGCTCGTCAGCGGGATTGTCCAGGGCTGCGCAGTGGAAGAGGTATGTGTCCTCGGTGGCGGGTAACTGAGTGCCCTTGAACTTCTTCAAGCGCCGAAGGTCAAAGCGCTGGCCTGTGAGCGGATGCATGCCGCGGATGACCCGCTCCTCCTGCATGCGCCCTTGCGAAGGACGGAAGGTGTACTGGATGTGTGCACCGGTGCGGTCGCACACCGTAACCGTTATGCGTCGGCCGCCGACCAGGACCGGTACGTCGGTAAGCATCTCGCCCAGCGTGGTGGCTACCGAGTCTTGGTCAGCCAAGGCGTCACCGGTGCAGAGGTAGAGGTCTACGACGACGCTGGATGGATCGCCGATGGCGGCGGCCAGCGCAGTGACACTGACCAGACAGGCTGACAGCTCGCCAAGAGCACCCATGGTCGTGATCAGATGCAGGCGCTTGCCACCCAGTTCGTAGGCACCGGTGACGAACTGTCGGCCCTCTTGCTGGAAGGCTCGAACATCCTCCAGCGTGCGGGTCCTGTAGTAGCGCCGGGCGACCACCTCCAGGGTCGTCTGCACCCCGGTGCTGTTGACAGCGATGCGCTTGGCCATCATCCGGATCAGCGGCTCGGGGCAGTCCGCCAGAGCCTTGATCCGTTGCGCGTAGTCGAGAACGCCCGGATGCTCATCAAGGTAGTGAAGCTGTTCGCGAACTCCGGCATAGACCTGCTCTCGGGCCGCCACGATGATGGGGTTATCGAAGAACCGGAACCGGATGCTCCGCGCAAGGTCGCCCACGGTGGGGTAGCGCAGCTGAGTGGCCACGATCAGCCGATCCAGGACCTCCCTCATCTCGTCGCGGGCAGGCCCTGTGAATGCCTCTTCCTCGACCAACCATCGATCGAGCAGGGCAGCGACAACCGGAGTCTGGTCGGCGGCCCCCTGCTGGGCCAGGAATGCCCGGTAGACCGCTTCCTCCAGCTCTGGACTTCGTTCCAGGTCTGTGACCCCGTAGTGGCGTAGCACTCGCGACAGCCGCGTCCGGAACGCTTCCGGCAGACGTTCCTGCTCCACGTCCAGAGAGTGAAGATAAGCGTGAAAATGCTCCCGCGGGCTGTGAACGCGTTCGTCCGAATCTTCCTCGTCGCTGGTGGGACGGTTGCGCGACAGCTCGCACAAGTCGGCGAAAGTGGTGAGCAGAGCGAGTTCTTGGCGTCTCAGCGCCCCGTCGGCTGCGAGCTCACTGCGCAGCTCGCCATAGGCGGCGACCAAGGTCCGGGCCCGCTTGGCGTTCACGTCATACCCGGTGATCATGGCCCGCAGGGCTTCGAGATACTCACGTGCCCGAATCGTCGAGTCAGAGGCGGACAGCGACGCGGTGAAACTGACAGCCGGGGCATCCGAGACCGAGGCCTGCCCGACAGGGCGATCCAGGCGCAGCAGGGGCGCCCCGGCATCCACCTGGGAGTTGACGCGGGCCAGGACCTCTCGGACCCGACCGGAACGCGGGGCGCGCACCGAGGTCTGTAGTTTCATGCTTTCGAGGACGGCGATCGTGGCACCGGCCTCCACGTCCTCGCCTGCGGTGACGTGCAGGGCCACCACCACTGCCGGGGCAGGAGCGCGAACCAGACCGGACTCGTCCCCCGCGATCCGGTGACTGACACCGTCGACCTCGACCAGATGGCCGGACGGCCCGGCCACCGACACGATGTGGAAGGGAGCTCCGCCGAGCCCGAGCCGGCTCTCGAAGGCACTGAGCCGGTCGACGTCCACATCCATGAGCTCGCCATCGACCTCCAGCCGGTACCGGCGGGGCCCGACCTGGGCAACATCCACCCGATGGGTCTGCCCCAGGTAGCGAAGCTCGATCTTGCGGCCAAGCGCATGGCTGGCCCGTGGTCGACCACCGCGTGCCGCCCCTAGGAAGGCCCGTCGCTCCAGCGCCTCCTCGGCGTCATACTCATCGATGGCGACGCTGAGCAGGGCCACCGCTGCGTGCCGAGACGACGGCTGTGCTGTGGTGTCGCGGAGGCGGTCGACCCAGCCCGTGTAGGCCTGACCGGAGACGACCTGCGGACGTGCCAACAAATCGAGCAAGAACGACTTGTTGGTGGTGCCGCCCCTCAGGACCACTGTCGTCTCGCGTACCGCACAACGCAACCGAGACAGCGCCTCAGGGCGGTCCTGTCCCCAGGCGACGATCTTGGCAACCATCGAGTCGTAGCCAGGAGGAATAACGTCACCAGAGGCAATGCCGGTGTCAACGCGGATGCCTGGACCGGACGGCAGGTTGAGCAGCACCACCGTGCCGGGCGCCGGCGCAAAGCCCTGGTCGGCGTCCTCCACGTTGAGCCGGGCCTCGATGGCGTGCCCGACGTGCGGTGGCACTTGCGCGCCCAGGTGCTCGCCATCAGCCAAGAGCAGTTGCAGCTTGACCAGGTCTAGCCCGGTGGTGGCCTCCGTGAGCGGATGGTCGCTCTGCAGCCGGGCGTTCACCCCCACGAGGGCGAAAGTCTGGTCAGTCGGCTGGTAGACGAACTCAACGGTGCCCGCGCCCCGGTACCCGGCGGCCTTGATGAGCCCGACTGCCGCGGCCCGAAGTCCGGCCTCCTGCTCGGCGCTCAGCGCTGGGCAACAAGATTCCTCGACCAGCTTCCAGTTGTTGCGACGTTGGATGGAGCAGTCTCGGACCCCAGGCGCCCAGACAGTGCCGTAGGCGTCGGCGATGATCTGCACCTCGAGGTTGCGACCATCGCTGACCAGAGACTCCATGAACACGACCGGATCGGCGAACGCGTTCTCGGCCTCGCTCTGGCTGCGCTCGAACGCGACCGCCAGCTCATCTGCCGATCCGACAACCCGGATACCCCTACTACCCCGGCCGCTCCTGGCCTTGATCGCCAACGGGTACCCGATGACGTCGCCATGGCGGGCTGCCTCCTGCCGGTTTGAGACCGGTCCGCCGCTCCAAGGGGCCACGGGAACATCGGTCTTCTCGGCCAGGAGCCTGACCTCAATCCTGTCGCACAGTTGTCGCATCGCTTGGGCCGGTGGACCGATGAACACCAGCCCCAGCCGCTCGCAGAGGTCAGCAAAGACCGGGTCCTCGGCCACAAATCCCCAGCCCACCCACACCGCATCAGCCCGGCTGACACGCAGCGCCCGCTCGAGCTCCTCGTGATCGAGGTAAGGACCGCTGGGCGAAGCGACCTCGCGAAGGCAAACTGCTTCATCGGCCGAACGCACAAAAAGCGTTCTCTGCTCAGCCTCGGTATGCAGGGCGATGACTTTGATCCCGTAGCCATGTTCCTCGTTCAGCTCGCGCACGGCGCGAATGAGGCGTACCGCGGGCTCACCACGGTTAACCACGGCGATACGAGTGAACATGTGACAGCCTCCGTTGCCAAGTTCGTAACGTCGTGCGCGACGGTACAACTGGTCGGCACTCTCAAGCTACCTGCGGAGTCTAACGTCCGCCTTCCGCGCTTCCGTCCGGTGCCCGGCGCCCTGCCACGGCTCAAACATCCTTGACTAGAAACCGCCATCCTTGGGTAGCTCGAGCTCATTCTTGGAGAGTTCTTCCACGTTGACGTCCTTGAAGGTGACGACCCGCACGTTCTTGACGAACCGGGCCGGCCGGTAGACATCCCAGACCCAGGCATCGGACATCGTCACGTCGAAGTAGACCTCGCCGCCCTCGCCGCGAACCTTAACGTCAACGGAGTTGGCAAGGTAGAAACGACGCTCGGTCTCCACGACGTGCGAGAACAGGCCTACTACGTCGCGATACTCGCGATAGAGCTGAAGCTCCATCTCGGTCTCGTACTTCTCCAGGTCCTCAGAGCTCATTGCTCGCCTCCGCGTTCCGTCCGCACAGCACCATCATGCATCACTGCCTCTCACGGGACAGTCATCGCCACGTGATCCATGCCGGCTCTCTGACTCACCCCGGGCAACCGCCACGATCGACGATGATGCACGCTCGGGCCGTGGGACGCCAGTGCCGCAAAGTGCTCGGGGGCCGAGTATCCCTTGTTCAGCTCCCATGCGTAACCCGGTACCTCGGCCGCGAGCGCGACCATCAACGTGTCGCGCTCGACCTTAGCCAACACGCTCGCGCCCGCAACCGAAGAACAGAACAGGTCAGCCTTGACCATGGTCCTGACCGGTGCACAGGGAACACCGCGGTCCTCACTTTCAGCCAGGCCCAAGAGCCCGACCCGTGCGGGGTTCGTCAGCCAGTCGTGGTTGCCGTCCAGGATGATCAGATCCGGGGTGACCGACAGCGCCGCCAGCGCCCGGGTACCGGCAAAGCGCAAGGCCACCATGATTCCGTATTGGTCGATCTCCTGCGGCGAGGCATGTCCAACCGCATATGCCGTCGCCCATCGCTGGATCTTGGGCACCAGTCGCTCACGCACCTGGTGGGACAGCAGTTTGGAGTCCTTGACACCGACCGGCGCTGAGCGGCATGCCTCATCGATCACCACGACCCCGACCGACACCGGACCGGCCAAGGCCCCACGACCGACCTCGTCCATGCCTGCCACCAGCCGGTAACCCGCACGCTGCAACTCTCGCTCAACGCGCAGGGAGGGTTTGCCCGACGTAGTGTTTGCGGTCATTTCGCCGTCCTCACTTCAGGGACCTTCACGAAAGTCTGCGAGGGATTGGCCACCCATGCCCAGTGCTGGATAGGCCAGACAACGGTGATCGCCCGACCCACAATCAGGCTCTCCGGCACCGAGCCCTTGACCCCACCCGAGTTCTCGTCGTGGGGGCGGGAGTCGGCCGAGTCAGATCGGTGGTCGCCCATCACCCACACCCGCCCGGCCGGAACGGTGATATTGAAGGTCGCCTGGCTCGGTATATCACCAGGGAACAGGTACGGCTCGCTGAGCGCCACGCCGTTGACCATCAGTTGTCTGTGCATGTTGCAGCACACAACGTGGTCCCCCGGCAGCCCGATAACCCTCTTGATCAGGTGATTACCCTCGTCGCTGGGCAGCAACCCGACGAAGGTCAGGGTCGAGTTGACAGCACTGGACAGTGCCGAGCGCTGGACCATGGCCGCCGGCGGCAACCAGTTACCGGGATCCTCGAACACGATGACGTCGCCGCGGTTGAGGGCGATGGGTGAGGGGACCAGTTTGTTGACGATCACCCGATCCCCCACCAGCAGGGTGTTCTCCATCGAGGCGGAGGGAATGTAGAACGCCTGCATCAGCCAGGTCTTGACGATCAGCGATAACAGCAACGCCAGAGCAATGACGATCACAGATTCGCGCAACATCGGGGTTAGCACGCCTCGCCGATGATGCGAGTCTCGACGGGAGGCCGGGCTCTCGACCTCGGTCTCGACGATGGGGTCGCCTCCCTGTTCGCTCACCACGGCACCATCATGCATCACTGCGACCGCCGCGCCGTTTCCTTCGGCCTGGCCAGGCCATCACCGAAGTGGTGTTTGCTCTCATTTCGGTGTCGCTGTCCGAACCCCGCCGAACGTCGCAGAAGGACTAGACAACCAGGTCCAGTGCGTAACAGGCCAAACGACAGCGATCGCCCGACCCACAACCAGGCTCTCTGGGACCGAGCCCTTGGCTCCACCCGAGTTCTCGTCGTGAGGGCGGGAGTCGCCTGATTCGGACCGGTGGTCCCCCATGACCCACACCCGTCCAGCCGGAACAGTGATATTGAAGGACTCCTGGCTCGGTGTGTCGCCAGGAAACAGGTACGGCTCGCTCAGCGCTACGCCATTGACCGTGAGCTGCTTGCCGGAGTTGCAGCAGACCACGTGGTCCCCTGGCAACCCGATGACCCGCTTGATGAGGTCGTTGCCCTCGTTGTTGGGCAGCAACCCGACAAAGGTCAAAGCACTGCTGAGCCGGGAGTGCTGGGCCGGAACCGCCGGCGGCAACCAGTTGCCGGGATCCGTGAACACAATGACGTCGCCGCGGTTGAGGGACATGGGCGAGGGGACCAGCTTGTTGACGATCACCCGATCCCCCACCAGCAGGGTGTTCTCCATCGAGATCGAAGGGATGAAGAACTCCTGCATCAGCCAGGTCTTCACGAGCAACGAAAACAGCACTGCCAGGCCGATGATGAGCGCGGACTCGCGCAACATCGAGGTTCCCATGGCTCGATGCCGAACCTGCCCACGCGACTCGCTTTCCCCCCTGCGCTGAACGTCGCGACGAGACTCGATACCTCCGCGCCGGGTGCCCTCCCGAGACTCCGCCCCTCCGCGCCGGGTACCCTCGCGGGACTGCACCTCAGCACGCCGCCGAGTCTGCAGACGAGACTCCTCCCCAACGCGCCGCTGAGCCTCCAGACGAGACCCGAGCTGCTCGCTTCGAGCCTCCTGAGAATCGACTCCTGCGCGCCGCTGAGCCTCTCGAGCTTCGAACTCGTTGCGGCGCTGAGCCTGGCGACGAGACTCGAACCCTTTGCGCCGCAAAGCCTCCCGAGACTCGACCTCTTGGCGGCGATGGGCCTGCCGAGCTTCGAACTCGTCGCGCCGCTGAGCCTGCTGACGAGACTCGGCCTGTACCCGCCGCTGAGCCCCACGAGCAGACTCCGCCTCTGCCTGCCGCCCGGCCTCACGAGAAGACTCCGCCTCTGCGTGCCGGCGAGCCTCACGAGAAGACTCGACATCACCCTTGTGCCGTGCGCCCTGACGAGCCTCGAATTCTCGCCGCCGTTGAACGTCTCGTCGGCGCTCGCCCGGAGGTTCTTGGGGCTCGCTCACGGGCGCCTCTTCCCCACCATGCTCAGGGTTCCACGCCTCAAGATTGGTTTGCGCGACGTGGTACCGGCGGTCATTTCACAGTTGCCGTGGGAACCTTGGCGAACGTCTGTGAGGGATTGGATAACCATGCCCAGTGCTGGATAGGCCAGACAACGGTGATCGCCCGACCCACAATCAGGCTCTCCGGCACCGAGCCCTTGACCCCACCCGAGTTCTCGTCGTGGGGGCGGGAGTCGGCCGAGTCGGAGCGGTGGTCACCCATCACCCAGACCCGCCCTGCCGGGACGATGATATTGAAGGACTCCTGGCTCGGCTCGTCGCCAGGGAAGATATAAGGCTCACTGAGCGGTACGCCGTTGACCATGAGTTGTTTCTGCATGTTGCAGCACACAACGTGGTCCCCCGGCAGCCCGATGACCCTCTTGATCAGGTGATTACCCTCGTCGCTGGGCAGCAACCCGATGAAGGTCAGGGTCGAGTTGATGGCATTGGACAGCGCCGAGCGCTCGACCGGGGCAGTCGGCGGCAACCAGTGGTCAGGATCCTCGAACACGATGATGTCGCCGCGGTTGAGGGCGATGGGTGAGGGGACCAGCTTGTTGACGATCACCCGATCCCCCACCAGCAGGGTGTTCTCCATGGACTCCGAAGGAATGTAGAACGCCTGCACGAGCCAGGTTTTGACTATCAGCGACAGCAGCAACGCCATAACGATGACGATCACCGACTCGCGCAGCATCGGGGTCACCGCGCCTCGCCGATAACGGGAGTCTCGAGGATGAAGAGGTCGTTGGCTTTGGGCATTAGGCCCTTGCTGACCCTGGGGCATTTCGGGCACGCTCACGAACGCCTCTCCCTCACAGTGGTCACCGATAGGCTTCTGAGCCAGTGAGGTGCGCCCGGCCAGTAGCTCATGCCAGCTCTGCCGATCACGTCATCGATCCTCACCATTCCTCCTCCAGGATTCCCCAGATGGGCACGTGAGTTGCCCGAGTCGCTGCAATGGTCGCCCATCACCAGGATCCGCCCGGCCGCAGCCGAGGCATCGAAGGTCAGGCCGCTGGGTTTGTCACCCGGATAGAAGTAGGGCTCCTTGACCACCGGATCGTTGACGGCCAGGAGACCTCTGGCCTCACAGCACACCACGTGATCCCCGGGAAGTCCGACGACACGCTTGAGGTAACCCTTCTCGTTGAGATGAAGGAACCACCTCGAGGCCAGCCAAGCCATGATCCTGCCCACTGCTGAACTCTGGCCGGAACCATTTGGCACAGCACTGTCGGCAAAGACATGGGTGCCGTCGAAGACGACAAGGTCCCCTCGTTTCTGGGATGACGCGCCTCCGATCTTGTAGACCAGAATACGGTCTTCAGGTCTCAGCCTAGGCTTCATCGATACCGATAGGGGGCACCGGGACTCTGCGCGCAGCCCCTGCAACAGCATCATATGCACAAGCCCGACACCCACTACTTGCAGCCAACGATGACCCGGTGGCGGCTGGACGTTGTCCTGGACCAGTGCTGCGAGAGTCTTGGAAGTCGAACGGACGCCTCGCCTCAGCGGGCAGGAGTCACGTTGCGCTTCTCTTTGATCTTGGCGGCCTTGCCGCGCAGGTCGCGCAGGTAGTACAGCTTGGCACGGCGAACGTCGCCGCGGGTCACTACCTCGATCTTCTCGATGACCGGGCTGTGCAACGGGAAGGTGCGTTCGACGCCAACACCGAAGCTGACCTTACGAACCGTGTAGGTCTCGCCGATGCCGCCACCGTGGCGACGGATGACCACTCCCTGGAAGACCTGCACGCGCGAGCGCGTGCCTTCGATGACCTTGACGTGGACTTTGACGTTGTCACCGGCGCGGAATGCCGGGATGTCGTCGCGCAGGCTGGCCTTGTCGACGTTGTCGAGCTGGTGCATGTTCGATTCGCTTTCTCGTCAGCGCCACAGGTCGCTCACGGTTCTGATGCACGCCATGGCATCGTGCCGGGCGGGCGATTCGTAT
>Ga0182021_10003530_pt1 | contig 18366 bp, 17 predicted proteins | sample 612E3MmetaG_FD_120493 | JGI IMG/M metagenome (GOLD analysis project Ga0182021, IMG submission 120493) | Permafrost microbial communities from Stordalen Mire, Sweden - 612E3M metaG (Illumina Assembly) | ecosystem: Environmental > Terrestrial > Soil > Wetlands > Permafrost | place: Sweden... | reverse complement strand
TCATCGGCGTCTGGTCGGCGAGGGCCGGCAGGCGAGGTCGATCATGGCGCGCACGCTCCCTTCTTCGTCGTCTGGAGACCCGTCTGACGTTTGGGCAGTCTAGCGCACCCGGTCGGCCCGCGGGTAGTCGCACGGGACGCCGACGGACGCTGGCCGGCGATTCTCACTGTCGCCGACGTTGTTACCACTCTGCGGTTCCGGTACGATGGGCGCCAGAAACGAAGGGACCTCTTTGGACCAGCAGAACAGGCTCACCGCCGTCTTGGCCGACGGCACCCGCTATCGCATCTACCGGTCCATCGTCGAGCGACCCGGCGCCGCCGTCACCGTGGCCGAAGTCGCCGCGGCTTTCGAGCTGCACCCCAACGTGGCCCGCATGCATCTCAACAAGCTCGAGCAGGCCGGTCTGCTGCTCACGTCGCTGCGCAAGGGCGGCTCGGGCGGCCGGCCGGCGCGCCTCTACAGACTGAGCGACAAGGTCTCGTCGCTCATCATGCCGCCGCGGCGCTACGACCTTCTGTCCGATCTCGCTCTCAAGGCGCTCGCCGAGACCGGCGACCTCGACCGTGTGGCCGCGGTCTGTCGCGAGTCGGGCACTGCCGCGGCCCAGGTGTACGTCTCGGCACATCCCGACTGCGACCGTCTGGGGCGCGACGAGCTGGTCGCGGCCATCCTCGAGGTCGGCGACGAGGTGGGCATGCTGCCCGAGGTGAGCTGGGAGCAGGCGACGCTGGCAGTCGACGTGCGCAACTGCGTCTTCAAGGAGCTGTCGTCGGCCCAGCCCGAGCTGGTCTGCGTCATGCACCGCGCCTTTCTCGAGGGCTTCATCGAGCGCCTCGCCGGGGCCGGCAGCGACGCCGCCATTACGGCCGCCTCGGCGATCAGCCGGGGCGACGACCGCTGCCGCCTGCGCATCCTGTTCGGCTGAGCGGTTCCTGCGGGTGTCTCTCGCGCTCGAGCCCCGCGTGATACAGTACGTGCGTTTGAGCGACCCTCGACAGCGGGGAACCATCACCTGATGCAGCTCGACGACCTTACCGCGGACCTGCTTGGTGCCACCATCCGCCGCGCCCTGCGCCACGGCGGTGATTTCGCCGAGGTCTTCGCCGAAGACCGCCGCTCGCTCGGCCTCTCGCTCGAAGACCGGCGCCTCGAGCGCGCCGCCGGCGGCCGCGAATCGGGTTTCGGGGTGCGGCTCACCAGCGGCGAGCGCACCTACTACTCGTACTCCGACGATCTCTCCGAGACCGATCTGCAGCGCGCCGCCGACGCCGTCTCGGCGGCCTTGCGCGGCGGCGCCGGCGGCGCCCCGGTGACCAACCTGGGCGCCGTGGCCGCGGCCCGGGGCACGGCGGTCGTCGCCGTACCGCCCGCCGCGGTGGCCACCGACGTCAAGGCGGCGTTACTGCGGGCCGCCGACGACGCGGCCCGGGCCGCCGACCCCGCCGTCAGCCAGGTCATCGCCGGCTACCTCGAAAGCCGTCAGCGGCTGCTCGTGGCCAACTCTCTCGGAGCGCTGGTCGCCGACGACCGCACCCGCGTGCGCTTCACGGTGAACGTCGTGGCGCGCCGCGACGGTGTCATCCAGACCGGCTACGAAAGCCTCGGCAAGAGTCTGGGCTTCGAGATCCTCGACGAGGACGTCGCGCAGTCCCTCGCCCGCGCCGCGGCCGGCAAAGCCGTCACCATGCTCGACGCCCGTCCGGCGCCGACCGGTCCGATGGCCGTCGTCATGGGCAACGGCTTTGGCGGCACGCTGTTCCACGAAGCCTGCGGCCACGGTCTCGAAGCCGACGGCATCGCCAAGGGTTCGAGCATCTACGAGGGCAGGATGGGCGACCTCGTGGCTTCGGCCATCGTCAATGCCTACGACGACGGCGCGATCGCCGGCGAGTGGGGCTCGGCCGCGGTCGACGACGAGGGCGCGCCTACTCAGCATACCGTCGTCATCGAGCAGGGCCGCCTGCGCGGCTTTCTTTACGATGGCCTGCGGGCCCGCGACAAAGGCGTCGCCCAAACGGGCAACGGTCGCCGGCAGTCGTTTCGCCACGTGCCCATCCCGCGCATGACGACCACCTGCATCGCGCCCGGCGAGGCCTCGGTCGACGACATCGTCGCCGCCACCGACCACGGTTTCTACGCCAAGAGCCTGGCCGGCGGGCAGGTCGAACCGGCCAGCGGCAACTTCGTCTTCGGGGTGGCCGAGGGCTACCTCATAGAGCACGGCCGCGTCACGGCGCCGTTGCGCGGCGCCACGCTCGTGGGCAACGGCATCGACGTGCTCAAGAGCATCGATATGATCGCCTCCGACTTCGAGGTGAAGTCCGGCATCTGCGGCAAGGACGGCCAGGCCGTGCCGGTGGGCACCGGCCAGGCCACGCTGCGCATCGCCGCCATGACCGTGGGCGGCACGGGCTGATGATCGACGCCGTCGACAGACTGCTCGAGCTCGCCCTGTCGCGCGGCGCCGCGGCGGCCGAGGTCTACGCCGAACAGAGCGTGACGCGGCGCGTCAAGGTCTTTCGCGGGGCGGTCGAGGAGCTCACCTCGGCGCGCCGCAAGGGCGTCGGGCTGCGCGTGTTCCAGGAAGGTTCGGTGGGCTATGCCTATGCCTCCGACCTCGCCGACGAGTCGCTTCGCGAGATCGTCGACATGGCCCTGGCCAATGCGCGGGTCGCAGACCACGACCCCGACTCCGTGCTGCCCGCTCCGCGCGAGGCGCCGGCGGCCGTCGAGGTGTACGACCCCGGGCTCGACCAGGCGACCGACGAGCAGCGCATCGACCTGGCGCTGGCCGTCGAGCGCGCGGCGCTCGGCGCCGATCCCCGCATCAAGTCGGTCGACGAGTCGGCCTATGCCGACGGCGACGCGCAGGTGTTCATCGCCAACTCCGGCGGCGTGCGCGGTCAGTTTCGCGAGGGACACTGCTACGCCTACGCCTACGTGCTGGGCGAGCAAGACGGCCAGATCGAGACCGGCCTGTCGTTCACGGTGGGTCGCAAGCCGGCCGACCTCGATCCCCAGGGCTGTGGCGTCGAAGCCGCGACGCGGGCGGTGGAGCTTCTCGGGGCGACCAAGCCAAAGACGACCAGGACAACCGTGGTGCTCGACCCCTTCGTGTCGGCCTCGTTCTTTGGTGTGCTCTCCTCGGCGCTCACCGCCGAAGCCGTGCAGAAAGGCCGCTCGCTGTTTGCCGGGCGGATCGGCGAACAGGTCGCCGGACCGGGCGTCACGCTGACCGACGACGGCATCCACCCCGACGGCCTGGCAAGCGCGCCGTTCGACGGCGAGGGCGTGCCCTGCCGGCGTACGCCGCTCATCGCCGACGGCGTGCTGCAGGGCTTTCTCTACAACGTCCGCACCGGACACCGCGACGGGCGCGACTCCACCGGCAACGGCGTGCGCGGCTCGTATCAGTCCATGCCCGGCGTCGGGCCCACGAACCTCGTCCTGTCCGGCCCGCAGGTGCCCCTGGCCGAGCTCATCGGCGGCATCGAACACGGCGTGCTGGTCACCAACGCCATCGGCATCCACTCGGGGGCCAACCCGGTCTCGGGCGAGTTCTCGGTCGGCATCAGCGGCCTGCTCATCGAAGCGGGCCGCGTCGGTCAGCCGGTGCACGAGGTCACGATGGCCGGCGACATCGTCTCCATGCTGCGCAGCATCGTGGCCCTGGGCGACGACGCCCGCTGGGTGCCGGGCGGCAGCGTCCTCACGCCGTCGGTGGTCATCGAGGGAGTGTCGATCGGCGGCGCCTGACGGCGCCGCCGGCAAGAGGCAGGCGCCGCCGGCAAGAGGCAGGCGCCGCCGGCCGCACGGCAGCGCACGAGCGACCTCCGGTTCCGGTCAGCCGACCCTGAACGAGTCGATGGCGCCGGCCATGAGCGACCGGCAGGTGTCCCACTGGTCGGCGCTCGCGGCGGCGGTGAGCGCGTAGATGTGCCCGCCGGCGGCCAGCAGATAGAGCCAGCCCACCTGGCGCACGCCCGAGATCGTGACGGCGAACGGCACGACTACGCCCGAGAGACCGTTCAGCGACACCGGCGAGACCGTCCCGGCCTGGGCGTCGGGGCCCATCTTGGCCACCATGGCCGCGCCGAGAGTGTGCAGCAGGGCGGTGAGCTGCGCGGCCTCGGCGCTGGTCGGCGACGTGCCGGTGTCGACCACCGACACCGTCAGCGCGTCGAGATACCGGCCGCCGACGCGCGTGCCCTTGGTGTCGACGAAGGACACCTCGAAGGCGGCGCCGGTCGCGGCGCTCGCCGTGCGCCACTGGGTGAGGCGTCGGTCGACGTCGAGCGAGAACCGGTAGGTCGTGTTCGCGTAGTGCGCAGCGCCTCCGCCGCTGCCGCCGCCTCCGCCGCCGCAGCCCGCCGTTGTCAGGCCGACCAGCGCGACCAGCGCGGCCAGCGCCACGACGATCGCGACCGCCGGGACGGACGGTAAGGCGAGAGGCCGCGAGGCGGCCGGCCGGCAACGGCGCACCGTCGTGACCACCTTCCTTTCAGCTCACGACGCGCAGCGTCTTTAAGGTGAGGTCCTCGGGGCCGTGAACGTGCATGGCGCGGGCCGCGGCCTCGCTCAGGTAGGCGGCGATCTCGTCGGAGATCTCCTCGCCGGGGGCTACGATGGGAATGCCCGGCGGGTAGGGGGCCACCATCTCGGCGCTCACCCGACCGGCCGTGTGCTCCACCGGGACCGCTTCCGACCTCGCAAAGAAGGCGTCGCGCGGGGTCATGACCTGGCGGGTGAAGCGCGGCCAGTTCGCCGGCAAGGCCGCACCGTGGAGGGGGCGGGCGCCGCGCCGGCGGGCGGCGAGGTCGGTCATGGCGGCGGCAAACAGGGCGACGTCGTCGTGCGAGTCGCCGTAGGTGACGTTGAGCAGCACGTTCAGTGGGTCGGCCGCCTCGACGGCGATGCCGTAGTCGTCGCGCAGCGCCGTCTCGAGCTCGTAGCCGGTGACGCCCAGACCGGCGGCCGACACCGTGACGCGCGTGCGGTCGAGGTCGGCGACGCCGTCCTGGCCCAGGACCTCGTCGGACAGGACGCGCACGCCCTCGAGGGGCGCGAGGCGGGCGCGCAGCCACTCGGCGTTGTCGACCGCCCGCGACCAGAGTTGCTCGCCCTGGGTGGCCATCTGTGCCCGGGCCGCGTCGATCGAGGCGTAGATGAGCGCCTGGGGGCTCGTGCTCTGGGTCATCTTGACGACGCTCTCGAGGCGCTGCAGGCCGAGCCGCTCGCCGCGGGCGACGATCGCCGACGACTGGGTGAGGCCGCTGATCAGTTTGTGAACGCTCGTCACCATGGCGTCGGCGCCGGCCGACATGGCGTCGAGCGGCAGCCGGCTGCAGAATCGCAGGTGGGGCCCCCACGCCTGGTCGACCACGAGCGGCAGCCCGCCCTGGTGGGCCACGCCGGCGATCGCGTCGAGCGCCGCGCAGACGCCGTTGCTGCTGGGCGACACGACGAACACGGCCTTGGACTCGGGGTGCGCCGCGACCGCCGCGGCGACGCGCTCGGCGGGCACGTTCAGGGGGATACCCCAGAGCGGATCGATGGTCGGCTCGACGTAGTGCGGCACGGCGCCCGAGAAGATCAGCGCGGCCTGCACCGACTTGTGGGCGTTGCGCGGCAGAATGACGCCGTCGCCCGGCCCCGCCAGGCCCAGCAGCAGGGAGTGGATGCCGCTGGTCGAGCCGTTGACCAAAAAGAAGCAGCGCTCGCCGCCCCAGGCCGCGGCCGCCAGGTCTTCGGCGCGGCGCACGAGGCCCGTCGACTCGCGCGTGTCTTCGACGCCGCCGGCCATGGCCACATCGACGGCCAGCAGGGCCGCGCCGAAGACCTCGCGCATGATCGGCGGCGCGCCCTTGCCGAGCTTGTGCCCGGGAGTGTGAAAGGCGACCATGCCCCTGGTGCGATAGCCGAGCAGGGCATCGATGTAGGGGGTGGTCGCCTGGGCGGGTGTCTGCTGCGGTTTTCTCATGCCGGCTCCCTCGGGCCATCCAGTGTATCACCCGCTCTGCAGGCGTAGCGGCGGTGGTAGACTCGGAGGTTGTCGACCGGCGACGACCATAAGGCGGTGACCATAAGTCTCGACCACACGGTGAGGGTGCGCTTCGCGCCGAGCCCCACGGGCACGCTGCATATCGGTTCGGCGCGCACCGCTCTCTACAACTTTCTGTTCGCCCGCCACGCCGGCGGCAGCTTTGTCGTGCGCATCGAAGACACCGACGCGGCGCGTTCCGAGGAGCGCTTCGAGCAGGCCATCCTCGACGATCTCGCCTGGCTGGGCCTCTTCTGGGACGAAGGTCCCGATCGCGGCGGGCCGTACGGCCCTTACCGCCAGGCCGAGCGTCTCGCGACCTACCGCGAGGAGGCCGACACGCTGGTCGCCGCGGGTCGCGCGTACCCATGCTTCTGCAGCCAGGAGCGCCTCGACGGGCTGCGTGCCGCGGCGCTCGCGGCCGGCCGGCCGGCCGGCTACGACGGGCATTGCCGGCGGCTCGACGCCGCCGAGGTCGAGCGGCGTCTGGCGGCCGGCGAGCCGGCCGCCCTGCGGTTCGCCGTGCCCGCCGGCGACGTGACCTTCGACGACGTCATTCGCGGCCCGATCACGATCGCCGGCGACGCCATCGGCGACTTCATCATCCTGCGTTCCGATCGCACGCCCAGCTACAACTTTGCCGCCGCCGTCGACGACGCCGCCATGGCCATCACGCACGTCATCCGCGGCGACGACCACCTCACCAACACGGCTCGTCAGGAGCTGCTGCGCCGCGCGCTGTACCCGGCCGCGGCGGCCCCCGTCTACGCCCACCACGCCATGATCCTGGCGCCCGACGGCGGCAAGCTGTCAAAGCGTCACGGGGCGACGTCGGTGGGCGACTACCGCGAGCTCGGCTACCTGCCACAGGCGGTCGTCAACTATCTGGCGCTGCTCTCGTGGTCGCACGGCGACGACGAGGTGCTGGGCGTTGAGCGGCTCATCGCCGCCTTTGAGCCGGGCGCGCTGTCGGCCAGTCCGGCGATCTTCGACATAGAGAAGCTCGCCTGGCTGAACCACCAGTGGATCATGGGCTCGAGCGACGCCGAGCACGAGCGCCTCGTGGGCGAGCGCCTGCCGGTCGGTACCCCGGTGCCGGTCGTCGCCGCGCTCGCCGCCGCCTGCAAGTCGTCGCTCGAGCGCTACGGCGACGTGCCGGCGCTCGCCGCCGCCGTGCTCGAGCGGCCCACCCTCGACGACGACACGCGGCGGGTGCTCGCTGCCGTCGGCGAGCGCCTGGCCCTCTTCGCCGAGCTGCGCCGGCGGGCGCCCCAGCCCTACCTCGCAGCCGACGAGGCCCGCGGCCTGCTGGGAGACTACCGCCGGCAGGGCAAGGAGCGCCTGGCGCTCGGCCCGCGCGATCTGCTCATGCCGCTGCGTCAGGCGCTCACCGGTCGCGACCACGGTCCCGAGCTGCACTTCGTGCTCGCCGCGCTTTCGGCCGGCGAGACTCTCACGCGCCTCGCGGCGACCGTAGACGGCATCGCGGCCGGCGGCGACGATTCGCCCGCCGCGGCGCCCGCCGCCGCGCCGCCCGCCGTTACGACCGAAGGAGACCGACGGTGATCAGGCTCTTCAACTCACTCACGCAGCGCAAAGAGGAGCTCGTCCCGCGCGACGACGGCAAGGTCGGCATCTACGCCTGCGGCCCCACGGTCTACAACTTCGTGCATGTCGGCAATGCCCGCCCCTACGTCGTCTTTGCCATACTGCGCGCCTGGCTGACCGCGCGCGGCTATCAGGTCGTGCTGGTCGAGAACATCACCGACGTGAACGACAAGATCAACGCCAAGGCCGACGCCGAGGGCCGTTCGCCGGTGGCGATCGCCGCCGAGTTCACGCAGGCCTATGTCGACGACACCGACCGGCTGGGCGTGCCGCGGCCCGACGTCGAGCCCCTGGCCAGCGAGACCATCCCCGAGATCATCGACCTCGTCTGTCAGCTCATCGTCTCGGGCCACGCCTACGAGTCACAGGGCAGCGTCTACTTTCGCGTGCGCAGCTTTCCCGAGTACGGCAAGCTCTCCGGGCAGCGCATCGACGAGCTCGCCGAAGAGACCCGTGTCGAGGCCGAGCCGGGCAAGTAGGACCCGCTCGACTTCGCCGTCTGGAAGGCGGCCAAGAGCGGTGAGCGCGACCATCTCTGGGAGAGCCCCTGGGGCAGCGGCCGCCCGGGCTGGCACATCGAGTGCTCGGCCATGGGTCTGCGCTACCTGGGCGCCGGCTTCGACATTCACGGCGGCGGCCGCGACTTGATCTTTCCCCACCACGAGAACGAGATCGCCCAGGCCGAGGCGGCCGGCCTGCCCTTCGCCCGCGTCTGGATGCACAACGGCATGATCCGCGCCGGGGGCGAGAAGATGGCCAAGTCGGTCGGCAACATCTTTCTGTTGCGCGAGGTCCTCGACCGTTACGCCGCGCCGGTCGTGCTCATCTACTTTCTCACCACCCACTATCGTAGCCCGCTCGAGTTCTCACTCGAGAAGCTCGACGAGGCCAAGGCCGCCTACGAGCGGCTCGTCGAGGCGGTGCGCACGGCCAGCTTCAGGGCCGACAACCCCGGTCGCGGCGACGTGCACGACCCCGTCAGCCTGCGGGCCGCGCTCGATCAGGCCCGGACGGCGTTCGCCGCGCACATGGACGACGACCTGAACACGGCGGGCGCGCTCGGCGAGCTGTTCGGCCTGGGCCGCGAGCTCTTCCGCTACATCGGCGCGACCGACGCCGCCGGCCACGCCGCCGATACGGCCACGCTCGAAGACGTCGAGGATCTGCTCGTCGAATGCCTCGACAACCTGTGCATCGCCATGCTCGACGAGGGTTCGGTGTCGCCGGCCGGCACACCCGGCGCCCGGCAGGCCGGGGCGTCGGGCGCGACCGCGACCGACGGTGAAGCCTGCGCGACCGACGGCATGCCGCTGCCGCCCGCCGCCCGCCTCGCGGCCGAGAGTCGCTGGAACGATCTGGCGGAGCTCGTCGACGAGCGCCTCTCCTGTGGCGACGCCACGTACGCCTGCCTGCTGCGCGACCACCTGCGCGCCGCCAAGGACTGGACCGGCGCCGACGCTCTGCGCGACCGCCTGGTGGCCGCCGGGTTCGAGGTGCGCGACACGCCCGCCGGCACGCAGGTCGTGCGCAAGGGCTGATGACCGGCGCGGCGAATCGCACGGACACGGCGGGACCGGCGGCCTGCGGCCGCCGGTCCCCCACCTGACCGTGGACTGGCTCTACGGCCGGCAGGTCGTGCGCCTGGCCTTCGCGGACGGCGCGAAGCGCCGTCCGCGAAGGCTCGTGGCGACCCCCGAAGGCGCCGCCTGGCTTTCCGGCCGCGGCGTCGCCGCAGATCGCGGCCCCGAGGTCGAGAGAGTCGACCCCCACGAGCTGCAGGGGCTCACCGGCAGCCGCGAGCACCAGGGTGTCGCCTGCCTCGTAGGCGACTATCCGTACGTCGCGCCGGCGGCGCTGCTGGCCTGCGATCTGCTCGTGGTGCTCGACGAGGTCACCGACCCCCGCAACCTGGGCGCCATCGCGCGCAGCGCCCTGGCCGCCGGCGCCGGCGGACTGGCGCTGCCCCGTCACCGCTCGGCGGCGGTCACGCCGGCCGCGGTCAAGGCGTCGGCGGGAGCCACCGAGCACCTGGACATCGCCCACGTGACCAACGTGGCCGGGTTTCTGGGGGAGTGCCGGCGGGCCGGGCACTGGGTCTACGGGGCGGCCGGCGACGCCGGCCGCCCCTACGACGACCTCGACCTCTGCGGCAAGGTAGCGCTCGTGTTCGGCGCGGAGGGCCGCGGGCTGCGCCCGCTGGTGCGCCGCGCCTGCGACGAGCTCGGCGCGATCCCCATGCTCGGTCCGGTCGGCAGCCTCAACGTGAGCGTGGCCGGGGCGCTGTTTCTCTACGAAGCGCGCCGCCAGCGCGCGGCTGCCGCGGCGGCCGCCGCGGCCGCCGCGGCAGCCGCCCCGCGTCCGTCCGGGCACGGCCCCGGCCCCGGCGAGCGAGCCTAGCCGCATGGCCGCGAGCGCTCACGACTCGTACATCGTCGACGGCTACAACGTTCTGCACGCGCTGTTTCCCGGCTTGCGCCGCGAACAGCTCGAGGACCGGCGCCGCTGGCTGGCCGAGCAGCTCGCCGGCTTTGCGGCGTTGCGCGGCGCCCAGGTCACGCTGGTCTTCGACGCCCACGCCCAGCCGCGGGCGACCTGTGAGCGTCTCGCCGGCACGCAGGTCGAGGTGTGCTACGCGGGCGGCTCGCAGTCGGCCGACGAAGTGATCGCGCGGCGCATCGCCGGCGAGCCGGCCGACGCGGCCATCGTCGTGGTGTCGGCCGACTACGAGGTGCAGCGTACGGCGACCAAGGCAGGCGTGCGTCGCATGACGCCCCGCGAGCTCGGCGTCGAGATCGGCGTCATCCATAAACGGCTTGCAAACAACGAAAAGACCAGTACAATACCGACAACACTTGAGGATAAACTTGACCTTGAGACTTGGCGCAAGCTGGAGCGCCTGAGGCGAGAAGGCGCTTAGCCACACCACTCAGGCTCAGCTCGAGGGGGCAGACGGGCATGACGCAGCGGCGACAGGCCAACGGCAGCCGAAGCGCAAGCCGGCTTGCTAACCCTCAGGTCCACTCAGAGAGTTCCGATCTCGCCCTCGTCAACTCCTACCGCCGCGGCGACCAGGGTGCCCTGAACGCGCTCATCCTGCGCTATCACCAGTTCGTGCGCCTCAAAGCCAGCTCGTACTTTCTCGCCGGAGGCGACTCCGAAGATCTCATTCAGGAGGGCATGGTCGGCCTTTACAAGGCGGTGCGCGACTACCGCGACGACCGCCAGGCTTCGTTTCGCAGCTTCGCCGAGCTGTGCATCACGCGCCAGATCATCACGGCCATCAAGACCGCCACGCGCCAGAAGCACGTGCCGCTCAACGGCTACCTGTCGTTCAGCCACACGCCCGGCGACTCAGGCGACGACGGCGAATGCAGCCTGGCCGACATTCTGCCGGGCTCGTCGGTCAACGACCCGGTCAATCAGGTGATCTCCGCCGAAGAGGTCGAGAGCCTCAAGCACTGCCTCACGCGCCTGCTCTCCAACCTCGAGAGTCGTGTGCTGCGGCTGTACCTGCAGGGCCTGTCCTACGAGAAGATCGCGCGCCAGCTCGACTGCGACTGCAAGACCGTCGACAACGCGCTGCAGCGCATCAAGCGCAAGGTCGACCTGCATCTCGAGAGCCGCAAGGTTCTGCAGTAGGTCCCCGCGGCGCCGGTCGCGCCCGTCCGCCGGCCTGGGTCACGACGGTGCGGGTGGCTGCTTCCCGGCCTTGGGCACAGCGCCGCCGCCGGCCGTCGCCAGGCCTTCCGCGATCAGAGCGTCATCAGGCTGACGTCGTGCCCCTTGGCCTGCACGAGCAGCTTGAAGTCGTGCGGGTTGCTGGCCACCTGGGCCGCGTCGTGGAGCGTGATCAGCCCCTCCTCGTAGAGGTTCAGCAGCGCCTGGTCGAACGTCGTCATGCCGTAGAACTCGCCCTCTTTGATGGCCTGGCTGATCTGTGAGGTCTGGTCGGAATCGAGCACGAAGTCGCGGATGCGGCTGGTCATCACCATGACCTCGACGGCCGGCACCCGGCCCTGGCCGTCGGCGCGCGGCAGCAGGCGCTGCGAGATGATGCCGCGCAGCGTGCCGGCCAGCATGATGCGTACCTGCTTCTGCTGGTGCAGCGGGAAGAAGTCGATGATGCGGTTGATGGTCTCGGTGGCGTCGATGGTGTGCAGCGTGCTCATCACGAAGTGGCCGGTCTGGGCGGCCGTGAGCGCCGCCGAGACGGTCTCGACATCGCGCATCTCGCCGATCAGGATGTCGTCGGGGTCCTGGCGCAGCACGTACTTGAGCGCCGACTCGTACGACTCCGTGTCGAGGCCGATCTCGCGCTGGTTGATGATCGCCTTGCGATCCTTGTGCAGCACCTCGATGGGGTCCTCGATGGTCACGATGTGGCGGCGCACGGTGTGGTTGATGTGGTCGATCATGGCCGCCAGCGTGGTCGTCTTGCCCGACCCTGTGGTGCCGGTCACCAGCAGCAGGCCGCGAGGCTCCAGTGCGAGCCGTTTGATGACGTCGGGCAGGTGCAGTTCCTCGAACGAGGGGATCTGTGTCGCCACCTGGCGCATGGCGACCGAGATGCTGCCGCGCTGCCGGTAGATGTTCACGCGGAACCGGCCGATGGTCGGCGCCGAGTAGGCGAAGTCGATCTCGTTGTGCTCGCTGAAGCGGCGGATCTGCTTGTCGGTCATGATCGACGCGGCGGCGTCCTTGGTGTCCTCGGGTGAGAGGGCGGGCTCGTCGAGCAGGTGGAGGTCGCCGTCGATGCGCACGACCGGGGGGCTGCCCGCCTTGATGTGAAGGTCGGAAGCGTTGCGCGAGACCATCTCGTTGAGCAGCTCGTCTACCGTCTTCACGTCATCTCATCTCCGTCTGCGGACACCGGGCACCTCTTCATAATCGGCGGGCGGGCGCAGATGTTTACCTTTGGCCGTGCGGTCAGGCGTGAATGAGGTCGTCGGGGGCCGCTCGGGCGCGTCGCGACGGGGGCTTGTCTTGGGTCGGGGGCCGTGCCGCCCGACGGGCAGGATCAGGGCCGGCCGAAACCCGCCGCGCCGGCCACGGAGCCGTAGCTGACGTAGGCGCCGGTGTGCGGTGCGTTGATCATGCTGCCGCCGCCGACGTAGATGCCCACGTGGTAGGCCGGCGAGCCGAAGAACACGAGGTCGCCGGGCTGCTCCTGGCCGCTGGGCACAGGCGTGGTAGAGGCCTGCTGGGCGGCCGCGTTGTGCGGCAGGCCCACGCCGAAGCTGGAGTAGACGTACATGGTAAGGCCGGAGCAGTCGAAGCCGGCGGGCGAGGCGCCGCCCCACACGTAGGGCACCTTGCCGACGAAGCTGGCGGCGAACGCCACGACGCTGCTGTGGTCGGCATTGATGGGCCCGACGGCCGGCGGTACGTAGGCGCCCGCCTTTTGGGCGGCCTGCTTGGCCGCCTGGGCTTGCTGGGCGATGAGCTGGGCGATCTGCGACTTGACGCCCTTCAGCATCGACTGGCGCGTGGCGAGCGCACTCTGCACGCCGGCCTTCTCGGTGGCGCGCGTGGCGACGAGCTGTTCGGCCGCCGTACGGTCGCTTTCGAGCGACTTCTGGGTGGCCGCGATGGCCGTCTGGTAGCCGCCGATCGCGTCGACCATGGTGGAATCGCTCGTGCCCACCCGGTTGAGCAGGTTGAGCTGGTCGACCATCGACGAGAAGCTGTTGGTGGCAAGCATGACGTCGAGCAGCTCGACGGGACGCTGCTTGTACATGGCCACGACACGTTGCTGGAGCAGGGTCTTGGCCATCTGCAGGTTGTAGCGCGTGACGGTCAGCGTGCGCTGGTTCTGAGCGATGCGGCCGTTGACCGCGGCGAGCTGACCCGTCGCCGCGTCGTAACGCTCGACCACCTTCTCCATTCGGGTGTCGAGCGCCGCCAGCTCACCCATGATCTCATGCGCGCGGGCGCGCTTCTGCGAAAGGGTGTCGGCGAAGGCTGATGAGGGGAGAACGAACGGCAGGACGAGGAGGGCGGCGAGGGCGGCGACGACGAATTTGCGGTATTGCTTCATGCATCGCCTCCTTGGGGGGCGCGACGACTCGGTCTTCGCACCCACGGGGAGCGCCATTGCCGCTCATACGACAATCCGTACGTGACCCAGGTGGCTCCTTCTGAGGTCCGAGGTACCGTACCATCGGCCCCTCGGCTTTACAAGCGAGCGCCCCGGCAAACGGCGTCATCCGCTGGTGTCGGGAGCGCGCCGGACATAGAGTAGACAATGAGGGGGGGTGACCGCGTGAGCAGGGTGACGCGCAGCGCGACCGCCAGGCGGTCGTCGCCGGCGGAGATACGATGAGTACGGTACTGTTCGTCGACCCGCAGGTCGACGTCCGGTTGCCGGCGGCGCTGCGGGGCGCCGAGCTCAAGCGGGAGCGCCGCGCCGGGGCCGCACACGCTTACCCCGGACCCGAGCGGCGCCTGCGTCCGGCACCGCGACTCGAGCCTCGGGGAGCCGGCCTTGCCGTCGTGCACACCTGTCCCGGCTGCGGCCGGGTCTCGATCGTGCCGTATGCGCCCGGAGCCGGTCTTGCGGCCGCGCCGCCGTGCGGGTGCGGGGCGGCGGTCGCCTCGCCGGCGCTGCGAACGCGGGCCCTGGCCGTCAGTGGGGCGCTCGTCGTGCTGTGGCTGCTCAATCTCGAGGACGTGCTGCTCACGCGGCGCGCGCTCGCCCTGGGGGCGACCGAGGTCAACGCCATCATGGGGCTCTTCTTGCGCTTCGGGTTTGTGCCGGCGGCGCTCATCAAGATGGCGGTGGTGACGGCCGGCGCGCTCTTTTTGTGGTCGCAGCGCCGCCGCCGCATCGTGCTGCTGGCCAGCGCCGGCCTCGTCACCGTCTACGTGGCGCTCGTGGTCTACGAGATGGTCGTGCTCGCCGGCTGAAGGCGGGCAGCGGCTCTCATAGCCGGCGGCAGCCCCTTTGGGGGGCGCTCAGCGCTTTGAGTCGGACGTCTCCATGAGCTGCTGCGAGTGGGCGAGCTGCAGCTTTTTGAGCGACGCCATGAAGGCCTGATTGGCCTTGTTCTTGCGCCACGTGCGGATGATCCACAGGCCCCAAGTCTGGAAGAGCAGCTTGGTGAAGCGGAAGGTGAAGAAGTACTTCGCCCACTGGCGCTTGGAGTAGAACTTCATGTAGCCGCGCAGGGTCTCGAGCTGCAGCTCATAGGCGGTCATGTTGGCCGGTTCGAACACCACGTGCTGGGCGTCGTAGAGGTACCAGTGCTTCTCGAAGATGCGACCGGCGGCGTCGAGCTCTTCGAAGAGCGGCGTGCCCGGCAGCGGCGTGAGCGCGGCGAGCTGGATGGTGTCGATGTGGTTCTTCATGGCGAACTTGACGGTCTCGCGCAGCGACTCCTTGGTGTCGGTGTCGGCGCCCAGCATGAACATGCCGTGCGAGGCGATGCCGTACTCGTGGAGAATGCGGATGGCCTTGACGATGTCGTCGACGCTCTGGTGCTTGTCGAAGGCGTCGAGGGTCGCCTGGGTGACCGACTCGAGGCCGAGATAGGCGCGGTTGCAGCCCGAGCGCCGCATGAGGTCGAGCAGCTCGGTGTCGCGCACGACGTCGGTGCGCATCTGGGCCGACCAGGGCACCACGATGTCTTCGTCGATCATGCGCTGCAGCAGCTCCTTGAGGCGCTTCTTGTCGGCGGCGATGTTGTCGTCGTAGAAGAAGATCTTGCGGGGCTGCCGCTCTTTGAGCTCGGCGATGATGTTCTCGGCGCTGCGAAAGCGGTACTTGCGGCCGAACATGGCCGTGACCGAGCAGAAGTTGCAGTGGAAGGGGCAGCCCCAGCTCGTCATGATCGGGGTCGTCTTGATGTTCTGGTGACCGTGGATGAGCGACAGGTCGGGGAACGGCAGCTCGTCGAGCACAGTGCACTGGCCGCGCGCCTCGTTGTGCACGGCCTTGCCGTCGCGCATGAACGACAGGCCCTCGATGGCGTCGAACGAGCCGCCCGATTCGAGCGCGGCGACGAGCTCGACCATGAGCCGCTCGCCACCTTCGCCGCGGGCCACGAAGTCGGTGTGCTCGAGGGCCTCGTCGGCCATGAAGGTGACGTGCGAACCGCCCATGATGACGGGGATGCCGCGCTGGCGGCACTCGTCGGCGAACCGGTAGCCTTCGGTCACCGTCGAGGTGGTGGTCGAGATGCCCACAAGGTCGGCGGCGTAGACGTCGTTCCAGTCGATCGGCGCGATGTTGGAGTTGTAGATGCGGACGTCGTGGCCCGCGGCTTTGAGCGTGGCGCCGATGATCGGCAGTCCGAGCCTCACCATCTGGACCATGCTGTAGATGTTCATGTCGGGCGGTTCGGGCTCGATCATGCGGATTCTCATACTCACCTCAACTGCCCTTGGGGGCTACCGGCGACGCCGACGCGAACTTGCGCGGCGGGGGGATGAATGTTCGGGACGTGAATCATCTAACGCTACTGCACAGGAGCTCGCGAAGTCAAAGTTCCGCGGCGGGCGGACGGGCCATCCGGCCCGTCCGCCCGCCGCATCCTACGCTGCGCCTCGTGCCGACCGTCCGGCAGCTGCCGCTGCAACCGACGCAGACCTTCGCGTCGCGCGGGCGCTGCCGGGCGCGGCTCAAACATCCCTGGTCGTCGCCGTTTGCGCCGTGCTCGTGTGCCGACATTCGGGTGCTCGCTGATCGACAGGACCGGTGCCCAGACCTTCCCCGGGGATCGCACCCGACAAACGGCCGGCCGTCGGCGCTCAGTGGATCAGGCGGATGAGAAAGCAGGCGCCGGCGGCCACCAGACCGGCGGCGGGGATCGTGAGTAGCCAGGCCCAGACGATGTTGCCGGCCACGCCCCACTTGACCGCCGAGAGCCCGCCGGTGGCGCCGGAGCCCATGATCGAGGCGGTGATGGTCTGCGTCGTGGAGATCGGGTAGCCGAGGGCGCTGGCCGTCCAGATGACGGCCGCGGAGCTCGTCTCGGCGGCGAAGCCGTGGATAGGGTCGAGGTGGATGATCTTCGTGCCCAGCGTGCGGATGATGCGCCAGCCGCCGAAGTAGGTGCCCAGGGCGATCGACGAGGCGGCCACCAGGATCACCCAGGTGGGGATCGGGGCGTTCTTCGACAGGTGGCCCGAGGTGATCAGCGCCAGCCAGATCACGCCCATGGTCTTCTGGGCGTCGTTCATGCCGTGGGCCAGGGCGACGGCTCCGGCGGAGATCGGCTGAAGGGCGCGAAAGGTGCGATTCACGGGCCGCGGCGGGTAGCGAAAGACGAGCAGCAGCAGCAGGTTCATGAGCAGGAACGCGACCAGCAGGCCGGCCAGCGGCGACGAGACCATGGGCAGGACCACCTTGTGCCAGATGCCGCTCCACTCCACGCCGCTCGTGCCGACCGCGACCAGCGTCGCGCCGACAAGGCCGCCGATGAGGGCATGCGACGAGCTGGACGGCAGGCCGAGGTACCAGGTGAGCAGGTTCCAGCAGATGGCGCCGATCAGGGCGGCCAGCACGACCGTCTGCGAGTCCGTCGGCAGCGCCACGATGCCTTTGCCCACGGTCCTGGCCACATTCTGGCTGACGAAGGCGCCGACCATGTTCAGCACGGCGGCCATCAGCAGCGCCACGCGCGGCGACAGGGCGCGCGTCGAGATCGAGGTGGCGATGGCGTTGGCCGAGTCGTGGAAGCCGTTGGTAAAGTCGAAGGCCAGGGCGACCGCCACGATGACGATCAGCAGCAGCATCAGGTGTTCTTGAGCACGATGCTCTCGATGATGTTGGCGACGTGCTCGCAGTCGTCGATGGCGTGCTCGAGCGTGGTGTAGATGTCCTTCCACTTGATGATGTCGGTGCAGCGCATGTCGCCGTCGAAGAGCTCGGCGACGGCGTCGCGATACAGCCGGTCGCCTTCGTTTTCGAGCCGGTTGACCTCGATCCAGTGCTCGTCTAAGCCCTTGCGCTTTTCGAGGTTGTCGATGGCCGTCTTCAGCACGGCGGTCTGCCGGGCGATCACGGCGGCCTGCTCGACCGCGTGCTGGGCGGGCTTCTCGATACGGTAGAGCAGCAGCATGTCGGCGGCCGCCTCGATGCTGTCGAGGACCTCGTCGAGGGTCGCGGCGAGGTCGTAGATGTCCTCGCGGTCGAGCGGCGTGATGAAGGTCTTGTTCAGACGCTTGACGATGTCGTGCACGATCTTGTCGCCGACGTGCTCGAGCTCGACCATCTCGCGGGCCGCGCCCTTGAGGGTGCCGAAGTCGTTCATGAGACTCACCAGCAGCTGCGCGGCCTGATCGAGCGTGGCGGCGAACTCCGAGAACAGACGGAAGTACTCCCGCTCGTGCGGGACGAGGCTGAGTTTCACGTGGTCCCCTCCTGACCTGCGGCGACCCTGCCGGCGGCGAGATGCGGCCGCCGGCTCGCGCCCGAGCGCCATGATGTGCCGGAGCGTTATGTTAGCGAAGTGTCGGGAGGGCGCAAGCCGCGCGCCCCAGGTTGCAGAGCCTCGCCGCCTTCGGTAGCCTGAGCCGGCGTCCATGCGGGTAACGGCGGCTGTTCGGACCCACCTGGAACCAAGCTTCTGCGCGGCGCCCGCGGCGCGCGCGCCGAGCAGAAGGTCTCGCTGACGGAAGTAGTGCGTGAAGGAGGACCTGGTGACCGAGGAAATCTACTCCCAGATGGCGCAGGCAGTGATCGACGGCGAAGACGACACCGCCGCCACGCTGGC
>Ga0182021_10003529_pt1 | contig 18368 bp, 21 predicted proteins | sample 612E3MmetaG_FD_120493 | JGI IMG/M metagenome (GOLD analysis project Ga0182021, IMG submission 120493) | Permafrost microbial communities from Stordalen Mire, Sweden - 612E3M metaG (Illumina Assembly) | ecosystem: Environmental > Terrestrial > Soil > Wetlands > Permafrost | place: Sweden... | reverse complement strand
CTGAACCAGGAACAGCTGCGGCCGTCTTCGTGGAACTCTTAAAAGCCAGAGGCGCCAAGGTCAGCCGCTACGACCCCGATAGCTCCGCAGTAGGACATCCTGACGGCGAGTCAGTTAAGAAAACTCTGAATGAAACAGTGGAGGGCACAGATTGCCTAGTTATCTTGTTGGCGCAGGAGTCTCTGAAGCGGTTAAACCTTAAGAAGCTGCGAGCAGTAATGAAGTCACCTGCCGCACTCGTGGATCTGGTTGGGGTGATTGAACCTGAAAAAGCGAATGGGTTCAGCTACCGCGGTTTAGGAAGGGGCGCTTGGAAGAAATGAAAAAACTTGGCGTAGCTGTCGTGGGCACCGGTTTTTGGGGTAAAAACCACGCAAGAGTCTACAAAGAACTTGAATGTACAAACTTAGTCGCCATCTGCGACGTGAACACGGAACGCGCCAGAGCCGTTGCGGAACAATTTGGCGTCAAAGCCTACACCGACAGCGCCCGAATGCTCAGGAACCCAGAAGTCGAAGCGGTCAGCGTCTGCACATGGTCAACCATGCTGGCCAAAGAAGCGCTCAAAGGTCTCCATGCGGGGAAACATGTCCTAGTTGAGAAGCCAATGGCTACGAACACGAAGCAGGCGGAGAAGCTTTTGCAGACTTCCCAAGAGAACGGGCTGCATCTGACCGTAGGTTTTCTAATGAGGTTTATCCCCGGAATGCAGCAGATTCGAGAGGCTGTGAATACCAAAAAAATTGGCGACCTCGTTTCCGCAACCGCAAAACGGGTTTCGCAGTGGCCTGAAAGAATCGGCGACGTCGGCGTAGTCAAGGATACGGCGATCCACGACATTGACGTGATGCGGTTTATTTCTAACGAGGACCCCGTCAGCGTATACGCAAAGATGGGCAGCATGAAGCACCGGCAGTTTGAAGACTACGCGCAGATCATGTTAACGTATGAAAGTGGAAAAAGCGCATTCATCGAATCCAACTGGCTGACACCTTACAAGACGCGGACATTGAACGTTACTGGCAGTGAAGCTATAATGCGCTTAGACTACATAACTCAGGAGTTGTGGGTTGAAAACGCGAAGGAAACCTTGCAACCAAGAATTCCATTCCAAGAGCCTCTGAAAGCGGAGCTGCAACACTTTGCAGAATGCATTTTAGAAAAGAAGAAGCCGCTTGTTACTGGCACCGACGGATACAAAGCGTTGCAAGTTGCAATGGCTGCGTTTGAGTCTTCCGCAAAAAACGCCGTAGTGAAACTTAAGTAGCCCAAAAATTGGGCTATGTTTACCCTTTCAGGTTGAAGGGTTTGCCCTCTTTCACAATGTCCTCGGGGACTTTGGCTTTCCACTTCTTTAGAAACGGCAGGTCCTCGGCGTCTTTGCGGAGTTCGTCGGGCAGCATTTCGGGGATTTCGTCACGTATAGGGTACCACCTTAGGCATTTTGGGCAAACGATTAAACCTTCGACAATTTCGTCTTTCTCCTCGAAGACGTGTAGTTCAAGAGGATGATACTTGTCAATTGGACATGCAAGAATATCCATCAGTTTTCTTTTCATACCGTTCCCTTGAACAACTATCGCGGCAGCAAACTATTAAAACTTATCAACCTTTCACGCGAACGTCAACCTCAACTTGGTGCCAGTTAGGACCAACTGGTCTAACGACGCGGGAAAAAGGCACCTCAAAATCAACTGTTAGCTTCTTGAATTTCTGTGCAATTTTTGCATGGGCTTGCTCCATTGATTCCTCAGTCTTGACAGCGTGTTCGAAGCAGTGACAATGTATCCAGCCGCCTGACTCTTTAAGAGCTGAAACGGCGCAAGGCAAATACTCCAGGGCTTTTTCGGGCAGCGGCATCAGAACTCGATCGGCGCGGCTTTGAAAGCGAGCTTCGATTATTTCCCTGGAGTCGCCTAGAATAGGAAATACGTTTCCGAAAACCCTGTTTATTCGAATGTTCTCCCGCATGAACTTAACGGCGTGGGGATTTATGTCAATGGAGTACACTTTTGCAGTGGGCACTTTTTTGGCGATGATTACTGAGAAGCACCCCACACCTGAAAACATGTTAACAACCGTCTCTTCAGGCTGGACTAAGCGGGATATGCGGAGTCTTTCGCCTGAAAGCCTCGGGGAAAAAAAGCATTTTTCCAAGTCAACATTGAAGAAGCATCCGTGTTCTCTGTGGACCGTAGAGGTTTTGTTTTCGCCACCAATGCAAACTAAGTCGCGGAGACGATATTCTCCTGAGATTTTGGATGCTTGAGCTAAAACCGTCTTCACACCCTTGTTGCAACTCATTATGGCATCTGCCGCGAGTTTGGTCTCTTCCTTCGAGGACTCAGTTAGCTTAACAATTGCGATGTCGCCTACTATGTCGAAAGAATTGTAAACTCCAACGGTTTGTGTTGCCGTGTTTTCGCTTAGTCTCTTCTTAAGTCTCTTACGCAAGCCTTGCCCCTTCGATAATGCTTTGTGCACTGAAAACGTTTAAAAGCAAAAAACGTTTCCTTTGTACGAAGAGGATGCTTTCATGGAGAAATCAGGAATTGTTTATGAGTGTATGCGTTGCGGGGCAAGAGTTCCCAGTGAAGAGCTGGAGCTTCGTGGCGGAGAAACTAAATGTATTATTTGCGGTTACCGAATTCTGAAGAAGGTTAAGCCGCCTGTAGTTAAGCGTGTTCAAGCTAGGTAGAAAGTGGAAAAAGCGCGCCTTTGTTTTTGGCGCGGTATTCTTTTTGTATTTTTTATTTTTGGGTTTAGTAGATGTCTTTTTCTCCGAACTTGCGCAGTGCCTTTCCTTTGAGTTTCACTGGCACGTCAATGTCGTCTTCAAAGTCTCTTTCGACTGTTTGCCGTCGCACGGTTTCTCCGCAGATTCCTTGGGGAAGCATACGTCTTTTCATACATGTTGAGTAAGTACAGTTGGCCACGGTGCACAATTCTTCCGTTTCGTTGCATAGTACGACATCTCGACGGAAAAACGCGGAGTTTTTGCTGCATTTAAAAGATGGGCATGTTGGAGAACAAGCTTTTGCTTGAGCCAAACGTTACACCTCTGGTTTTCAGTTTATAGAATTCTGTGTTGCGTTGACATTCTTAATCAGCATATTTCTTGGAGCAGATATAAAGTTTTTTGCTTAAGGCGTCTGATTGTGTCCTCAACCTTCAGTTTTTCTTCCGAGTTTGAAACCGGTTCGCCTATAAACTTCGATGCCTATGAAGACCAACAGAGCCAAAACGATTATAATTATTGTTGCCAATGTACTCGTTGATATCAAAGCGCCAGCTATCACGACGTAGTTTTGCATTGTGAGTTTCACGGCGGCTGCTGAGTTAACCTGAAGGTTAGTTGCCACAAAGGAATTCTGTTTTCCTGTGGGATACGCGGTTATTTCCATGTTGCCGCCAATTATGTTGCCGAATGCCGCTGTGCCGTCTCCTTGTGTTGTAGCCGAGAGAGTGTCCATGCCGGGTCTGCTAATTTGAATTTTAATATTCCCAATGCCGTTCCCAAAGTAGTCTACAACTTTAACGGAGAATGGGAGGTTGTAGGTAACACACCGAATTTGGGTGTCTGTATTACTTAGAACGCTCAGAATTGTTGTGTTTAGTAGCAAGTTAGATGATGTGTAAATTTCAGCGCGGTATTGTCCAAAGGTGACGTCCAATTGCGCGTTGCCATTGCTGTCGGTGGTTACGCTGTAGAATAGCCCGCTTGCCTGCTCTATGAGAGTTATGCGTGCGTTAGCTATAGTTGCAAAGTTGTAATCTACTGTTTTCAAGGTAAGGGTTTCGTCAGGGCACAGTATAGTAAATTGCGTAGATGCTTGCGCGGGAAGAGCACCGATTTGGGTGTTTCCCGTGTTGAAGACAGTGTTATACTTTGAGGCGAGAACTGTGTAGCCTATTCCAGTCAGCAGAGAGTTAAAGGAGCAAGTGCCTGTAAGGTCAGTTTGAGCAGTGGCGTTACTTGTTATTGTTGTCCCAGCACGGGAGACGTACGAGTATGTTATGTTTAGTTGTACGAATGGAATAACGACGCCGGTTTTGTCCTGAACCTTAATCTTTAGGTCGGTTAACTTACAGGAAACGGTATAGGTGTTGGCACCCGTTATTATAAGTTGAATTTGAGCGACTTGGGCGTCATTCCAGAATGCTGTAGCTGTAACGGCGCCTTTCTCTAAGTTTATGGTAGCAATGCCGTTTGAGTCTGTTGTTCCGGTGTAGGTGCTGCCTGAAGCTTGGTCAAGTGCCTCAATTGCTATTTGTGGAACGACTTCGTTTGCTAAGTTTACTGCTTTGAAGGTAACAGGGTAACCAGCAATTAAGAATGTTGCCTCATCAGCAATTAATTTTGAAGGCGTGGTCAGGGGCGTTATTGCCACGCTGTAGTTTCCGAGGGAGGCGTCAGATGGAACAGGCCAGGTGGCTGACACTGCACCTTGACTTGATGCAGCTACTGTCTGAGTGAAGACTACGTTGTCGTTAAGTTTGATAGCTATCGAAGCGGATTGGCTAGGTTGGTAGCCTAAACCGTTTATTTTAACAGTTCCGCCTCTATGGTACTCGGTGAAGTCTGTGAAGCCCACATTGAAGCTGGTTTGTGCTAATGATTGAGTCGCGTTGAGATAGACGTTGTATGTTCCAAAGTAGGTTGTTGACCCTGCAGGATTGAAGTTTGAGCTTGGAAATGTTACTATAGTGGAAGTGTAACCTAAGGATGAAGTAGTCAGAGAAACGTCGGTCGTGTAGTTACCTTCAACGCCCGAGGGTGGCACTACAACGAGTTCTACTACATACTGTTTGTTTGCATCTCCCCCAACTATACTAACGTTGATGGGTAAGCTGCTTCCTTCCTGTACTTGCCCAGGTGAAGCGGGAAGGACGGGCTCAACATTGTATGTTACGAACACAGACTCAGGGTAGGTAGCATTATTGCCTGTTGTTACATCCACCAGTGTGAACTGGTATGGCCCTGAAACAACGAATGGAACAGTAAAATTAGTCAGAACATTGAATCCGTTGGCGTTTCCAGAAGCCAAAACGGTATTTTCTATGTAGATTTGATAGGGACCGTTAGAGGTTTCGATTATCCCGCCCAAGGTGACTGTTTGCTCGGGACTTATGTTGGTTACCGCAAGTCCGCCAACCGTAAATTGAGTTATGGATACACCGTTCAGCGATTGCCCATGGACCGAGAGATTTACAGTTATCAGAAAGGCTGTGCTCATTAGGACTAACAGAGCTATTGTGAAGATTTTTTGTTTCAAACCGATTGTCTCCTCTGTGCGGTAAAGTTTACTCTTCGAGATTGAACATTCTACTATATGGAGAACATTTTAAACTTTGCCTTTGATTGGGGCGCGTAAGAGCGTTTCCAGAGGATTGAGGAGGCCAGTATTAGCTAGAACAGAGAGAGCTTTAGTGGAAAATAATTTTGGAACTGAAACGGCTTTATTTATGCGAATGCCTTAATGCTTCCAAACTTTCTAGTTGGAAATGTGAAGCATCTTGGAAAACCTAGTTCCAGAACCACTGCTACATGCATTGAAAAAACAGAAATACCACCGAGTAGGTACCCATTCTGCGGTTAAACGTTGCAAATGGTTCTACGAAGCATTAACGAGCGGCAGGTCATGTTACAAGCAGAAATTCTATGGGATAAACTCGCATCAGTGCATTCAGATGTCGCCTGCACTTTTCTACTGCACGCAACAATGCTTGTTCTGTTGGAGAGCACAAAATGGCGATCTGCAAATTAGCTGGAACGAACTGAACCTGCCAGAGTGGGACCCGCCTGAAGAAATTGCGCAAGGAATCCTGAAAGCTCAAAACAGAATATTGTCGGGTTACAAAGGTCACCCCAAAACGGACCCGCAAAAGTTTCGGGAAGCTCACCGCCCGAGGCATGTTGCCATAAGTTTAACGGGTGAGCCGACGCTTTATGAGCCTCTGGCAGAGTTGATTCGCACATTGCATGGACAGGGTTTGACGACTTTTCTGGTGTCTAACGGAAATTTGCCGCATAAACTTTCAACTTTAGGCACGGAACCCACTCAACTATACATCTCAGTCTGTGCATCCAATGAAGAAATGTTCAAACATATTTGTCGTCCCAAATTGGCTGGCGCGTGGGAACGGCTGAATGAATCTTTGGCTTTTCTGCCAAGTTTCCGATGCCCCACAGTTATTCGTTCCACCCTAGTTAAGGATCTCAATATGCAAGACATTGACGGATATGCCAAACTTGTGGAGAAAGCGCAACCAACCTACATTGAAGCAAAAGCATATATGCACGTCGGTTTTTCGGGTCTGCGTTTAGACTTCGATCGGATGCCTAGCCACAAAGAAGTTTACGATTTTGCATTGCGACTGTCGGAGAAAACCGGCTACAGGATTTTAGATGAGTCTGTAGACAGCCGCGTAGTTTTATTAAGCAAACTGGAAAAGCCTATTCGGTTCACTTCCTCCTGAATTTTGGGGTTGACTCTCAAATCATTCAGTTTTTCTGCAAGTTTCGTTTGAATCAAAATGAAGCTTGTGGAAACGTGAATGGCACCCTTAAATAGTAATTTTGTAGTGCCCTATTCTTAAACCAGCAATTCAATTTGAAGGGTGGTGAATATGGTTAACGAAGGGAGAGGGCGAATATTTAGGAGAAAAGACGGAAAATATCTAGTTTACTTGCCGAAAGACTTAGCTGAAGACAGCATGTTCCCATTCAAAGAAGCAAGCTCAATTTTTGTGAAGGTAAGCTTCAAGCTGGGAGACGATAGACTGTCCGTCGAAAAATGGGCTGACCCTAAGCAGCCCATCACTTAAAAGGAAACCTATAAGCGGGTTTTCCACCTATTTTTAACCAACCAACAAACCACAAAGTGGATTTGAGACTGTGCCGCCAACTTTGAAAACATTGCTCAAAGAAATCACACATGAACTTACGCAGAAAGAAGAAATACGCGAAACCACGCATGATTCCATGCGAAAAGCAACAAGCCTCTCCAAGCAGGCAATTTTGCTTAGCCACCAAAAAAGACTTGATGAGGCAAAAAAGCAGCTGGAAAAAGCCAAAGACCTAATAACGAAACTTAAAGAGACTGCGAAGGAGTATCCTGCGATAATCTATGGGGGCATGTTCAGTGCGTCTCTGCAGGAGTATTCGGAAGCCTGCATCTTCGTGAGACTTCTTGAAGAACCTCGGTTTGTTACACCTGAAGAAATTGGTGTGCCGCCGGCTGATTACGTCTTGGGATTGGCAGACGTTGTGGGAGAATTCAGGCGGCTTGCGCTTGATGCTCTCCGTGAAGGCGATGTTGAGAAAGGTGAAAAATGCCTGCAAACCATGGATGAAATCTACGTCGAATTAGAGGCTCTGGACGAAGCCTATATGCTTGTGCAGGGATTGAGAAGAAAGAATGATGTGGCGCGGAGAGTAATTGAATCGACCCGCGGAGACATAACTCAAGAAGTCCGAAGAAAAGCCTTGGAAGATTCGTTGCGCCGGTTCGAGGAGCGGCAGGAAAAAAGAGAAAAATCCAAAAAGGGCTAATGGTTATGGAAGAAGCCGACTTTCCTTCGGGTTTTTCTGTTGAGAAAGCCGTTGAGGAGATACTGCGTGAACGGGAGTAACAGAAAACTTGATAACCAATTCGCGCGAAAAAAAGGTGGCGAACGACATGGAAGTACCTAAGGCAGAACCAGAAAGAATTGAACCTAAAGAAGCTGCACAAGTTACACCCGAAATCACATTCGACGAATTCCAAAAGCTTGATTTGCGCGTCGGCAAAATCCTCGAAGTAGTGCCTGTGGAAAAATCGAAGAAACTCATCCGGATCATGGTTGATTTTGGCAGTGAAAAGCGGCAGGCGGTTGCTGGATTGAGGCAATATTATAAGCCAGAAGAATTAGTGGGCAAGAAATGTGTGTTTCTCCTGAACCTGAAAAGGCGAATGATGGCAGGTTTTGAGTCACAATGCATGATTTTAGCCGCTGAAGACGACAAAGGCACCGTCGCGGTTCTTACGCCTGAGAAAGATGTTGCAGAAGGCAGCAAAGTCGGCTAGCCGAATCCGCATCCGCATGAATCGAAGAACAAGTTTTTGGTTAGAAGATGATGAGGGCGGAACTGTTTGCGTCATCATCTTCATCATCTTCTCTTGATTCTTGTGAGGGCCGTAATCTGTTTCGCCGTGGGGAGTTGCTTTTTTGGTTAGAAGTTGATGGCGCTAAGTGCCCTATACTACAACAACTTCTAACTTGACTGGATGCGGGTTGATGCTGGAAAAAGCTGGGAAGTGTTAACTGCTCCTTGGGACATACTTGTTTTGGTTTAAAGATGACGAAGGTGTATAAAAAATTCCGTCATCATTGTCATCTTGGGCTTGTTTCTGGTTGTTGCAACTGTCGTTTTGCAATCAGTTGCAGCAGCAGCAACAACAACTTCTCTGGTCTGCAGCTAGTTTTTATGTTAGAAGTAGTCGACGCTACACGTCCCTAGACGACTACTACTTCTACTTGGTTCTGGTGGAAGCTTTGTCTTTCAAGATAGGCTGGAAAATTAAAGTGTTCTTTTTGGGTTAGAAGATGACACCACTGTGAAATTTGTTCCGTCATCATCATCACCATAATCATCTTTCACTTTCGATTTGAAGAATCCATGTTGTTTAATGCACGCTTTCTTATTTTAGACGTGGATCTTACAACCTCCAATTCTCACTCAACTCTTTCGACTAAATTTGAAGGCGGTTTTTTTTCAATAAGATGAGTTAATTCAAAGGTAGGTTACTCATTTTTCTTTACAGACAAATTCATTACCATTTTTGCAGCTAATATTTGCTCAGTCAATTGAGAAAAGTTTGTGAGGGATCATGCCCTTATTCTGCTAATATTGGGCATCTCCGCCTTACTTCTTTTCCATACCGCTAATGCCTAGAAAATTACTGGCAAATCGCGAGAGCGCCTGATCGGTTTTACGGAAAAGTAAATTAATCCAGCAAACACGTAAGAATGTGCTTTAGACTGAGGGTTATTTATGGCAGTTAATGAAGACGCCGTTATGTGGGTCGAAAAGTACCGCCCCAAAACTTTAGACGAAGTCGTCGACCTAAAAGACATCGTTGAAAGCCTCAAGGCATTCATGCGCAATCCAAAAACGATGCCCCACTTGCTGCTCGCGGGCATCCCCGGCACCGGGAAAACCACTGTTGCACTCTGCATCGCCCACGAACTGTTCGGACAAAACTGGAAAACCTTCACGCTGGAGCTAAATGCCTCTGACGAAAGAGGAATAGACACCGTCCGCGATCGAGTTAAAGACTTCAGCCGATATAGCCGTGCCGCCTTCGGCAACGTGCCCTTCGCATTGATTATTCTGGATGAATGTGACCAGATGACGGGTCCCGCGCAAACGGCGTTGAGGAGAATTATGGAAACCAGCTCGAGAACATCTAGGTTCATACTAATTTGTAACCAGTCGGGAAAAATTATAGAACCTATCCAGAGCCGATGCGCCATATTCCGCTTCTCCAAGCTGGACCGAAAAGCGATGATTGAACAGCTCTGTTGTATCGCCAAAAACGAAAAGGTCACATTAGAGCCTTCGGCGGCAGAAAGAATTGTAGATTACGCGGAAGGCGACCTCCGACACGCAATTAACACTTTGCAGTCGGCATCTGCCTTCAGGGAAGGCCTGGTGGACGAGAAAACTGTTTCTCTTGTAATCGGCGAAGCGAGCCCCATGCAAGTCCAAATTATGATCCGAAAAGCACTCTACGGAGACTTCGTGGAAGCAAGAAAAATGATGTACGACCTAATGGGTTCGTACGGGTTCTCTGGCTCCGACATTATCCGACAGATGCAGCGGGAACTCTTCAAGATGTCCACGTTGACGCCGGAGCAGAAAGCCGACTTATCCGACATAATTGGTGAATATGACTACCGATTGACGCAGGGAGCCAACAGTGACATCCAGTTGTCTGCGTTGCTTGCCCAATTCGCCAAAGTTGGTAAAGCTTCAGGGGACACCAGTTGAGTCAGGATCTGCTTTGGGTGGAGAAGTATCGTCCCAAGAAGATAGTTGACGTTGTAGGTAACGAAGAAGCCAAAGCCGCGTTTATCGGTTGGTTCAGGAATAAGCGCCACACAAAGAAAGCATTGTTGCTTTACGGTCCGCCCGGCGTGGGAAAGACCACGTTGGTTAACGCGGCTGCTAACGAGTTCGGTTTTAAGGTTATCGAGATGAATGCTAGCGACACTCGCTCCGAGAAAGCCATAAACGCCATCGCCGGTCCCGCGACTTCCTTTGTCGCATTGGACACGTTTTCTTCCGATACTAAGGGAAACGTGCTTTTCTTGGATGAAGTTGACGGTATTGCGGGGAACGAGGACCGCGGCGGGGTCAACGCAATAATCAAAATTGTGGAGAACGCTCGCGTACCCGTCATTATGGCGGCGAATGACCCGGATTTGGATAAGCTACGTCCACTCAAGAAAGTTTGTGCGCTGGTCCGGTTCCATCAGGTTCGCATACCACTGATAATAGCGACGTTGCAGAGAATTTGTCAGAAAGAAGGCGTAAAAGCCGACTTCGAGGCATTGGAACAGATTGCGCAGAACAGCCGTGGCGACGTGCGTTCAGCCATTAACGACCTGCAGAGTTTGGCTGAGAGAAGTAAGACGCTAACGTCGCAAGATACGATAATGTTGACTTACAGGAACCGAGACATCGGCATGGACGAGACGTTGACGGCGTATTTCTCGGCGAAGAACCTGCTAGACGCGTCGACAGTGCTGAGCCGCTCAGGCGTGGATTATGACGATTTGCTGATGGCGGTGGGCGACAACCTGCCATTGCGGTATCAGGACCCGGCGGCGTTGGCGACTGCATATGATTTTGTTTCGCGGGCAGACATATACCGCGGCAAAATCGGCGTTGAAAACTGGAACCTGCTCCGATACTTCTACAACTCCCTCTCCCAAGCGGCAGCCGTGCAGCCCGGAACCTACAAACCCTTCAAATTCATAGCCCCACCCATACGCATCATAACCCTCTTCTGGACCAAAGGTAAACGCACCGCACTCGAAAAGATCTGTGCCAAAATCGGGCAACGGTGCCACGTCTCCCGCAAAACCGCCAAAGAAGACTTCATTCCCCACCTCAAACTCCTATTGGCAAGGCAGAAGGCAGTCGCCATGATTGCATGGCTGGAATTGTCGCCTGAAGAAGTCGATTTCCTGCAGAAAATGAACAAATTCTAATGGTGAAAAGCGTATGAAGATTCTTGACAAGAAAGCCTTCAAGCTTCCGTACATCGACTCCCAGACTTATCGTGAGTTGATGCGGCTTGGGCTCCGTTACGACCGACAACAGAAGTCTTACAGTGCGGAAGAGTTGGACACAGCCAACATAGACTCGATTCTCGAGTTGCTTTCAAGAATCCTCCACGACAAGGCTTGCTTTACACAAATCAAAGAAGCCACGGGCAATAAGGCTCGGGCAGGCCTGACCTGCCTGGTTTGCGGCAAACAATTCCCCTGTCAAGAATGCCGGTATTATGAACTCTGCGAAACACGGGACCTGCCGTTGAGTTGTATTTGTGGGAAGTGTCTTGAGGAAGGCAAAACGTTGCCATAATCCAAATGACCCCAGACAGGGTTATAGGAAAATTAATTAAAACCCTCAAGCTAAGGTTCATTGACATTTCTGAAGTGTTTCTTATGGTGAAAACTAAACCAAAAACCGCAGATGAAATTTTCAGCAAAGTGGAAGACGACAAAAAAGCAATCGCGGAAAGCCTCCGCATATTCATCAAGATGGCTGTTCCCAAATCCACCGAGATTGTGAGACGCGGCAAAATCACGTACGCGTTGGATGGCAAGGACTTTGCCGGAATCCGTTTAACAAAGCAACACGTTGATTTGCTTTTGATGCATGGGCCGAGCATAAGTTCGCCTCTTCTGAAAGGGCAGGGAACAATCGGTGACCCCAGCCACATTGAAGTTAACTCGTTTAAGAATTTTGACGAGGCAGAAGTGAAGCGGCTACTTAGGGAAGCGGCGGCGCTATCGTAGTGTGTGGGGTTTGATTTGTCGGAAGAACATACGGCTTTAAGTGTGGCTTTGGCTCAGCTTAAGTTGGCAGCCCAAAAACTCGAATTAAACAGCGGCATTCATAAGATGCTTAGTCAGCCCAAACGCAGCATCGCGGTGAGCATTGACATTCGGCTGGACAATGGTGCGATTGGCGTTTTTAATGGGGTGCGGGTGCAGCATTGGGATGTGCGAGGACCCTTCAAGGGCGGCATCCGATATTACCCTAACATCACGCAAGATGAGGTTACGGCTTTGTCGATGTTAATGACTTGGAAATGCGCCATCGCCGACATCCCATATGGAGGCGCGAAAGGCGGCATCTGCGTGGACTCCAAAAAGCTCAGCAAACATGAGCTGGAACGGCTTACACGCAGGTATGTTAGCTTAATCGTGGAGTATCTTGGACCCCACCGCGACATACCCGCGCCTGACATGTACACCGACGCCCAAACCATGGCATGGATCATGGACACCTACAGCCAACTCAAAGGCTACATGGTCCCCGAATGTGTCACAGGTAAACCCGTCGAAGTTGGCGGATCTGAGGGTAGAACAGAAGCTACCGGGAGAGGAGTGGTTCACTGCGTTAAGGAAGCTGCCCAAAACATGAACCTCAAACTCAAAGGCGCAACTGTGGCGATTCAAGGTTTTGGCAATGTGGGTTATCACGCTGCGGTTGCGGCAAACGAAGTAGGAAGCAAAGTCGTCGCCGTAAGCGACTCGACAGGGGCAATCTACAACCCAAACGGCTTAAACCCAGCGGCTGTCCTGGAACACAAAGAGAAAACTGGCTCCGTCCAGAACTTTAAGGGATGCATCAACATAACCAACGAAGACCTCCTCGAAACCGAATGTGATGTATTGATTCCTGCGGCAATGGAGAACCAGATAACTTGCAAAAATGCCGACAAAATCCGCGCAAAGCTTGTTGCGGAAGCGGCCAACGGACCAACAACACCTGAAGCCGACAAGTGCCTGAACGAGAAAGGCATCGTGCTCATTCCTGACATTTTGGCAAACTGCGGAGGCGTAACCGTCAGCTACTTCGAATGGGTCCAAAACCTCACCCGCGAACACTGGACACTACAAGAAGTAAATAGAAAACTTGAAACGAAGATGACTAGAGCGTTTGACGACGTTTTCGCACTTTCGCAGAAGGAGAAAAGCGACCTGCGAACCGCGGCGCTAATGTTGGGTGTGGGAAGAGTAGCAAACGCGATAAAGGTTCTTGGGCTCTGGCCATAAACCTTGAACGTTCTTAAGTTTTACGTATTGTTTACGCTCAAAACCGCTAATATTCAAGCGTATATGTCTTATTCTGAGACCTACTACACAATCTCTCTTTCCTACATGCGTTTACTGTTTCAAATAAGATCAGCAGAGAAAGCAGAGCAGCTCAAGACTTCTCTCGCAGTCATGTTATCCTTTTGATACAAATGCTTTAAAACAGCTTCGTCTTATTTGTTCAGTCCCACAAATTGTCCGAGGAATGAGAGTCCGCTGAAACTGGAGAATTTGGACTTCCGCTTCGAAAACTCGCGTGTGAAAGTCATCGCGAACAGGAATTACCCTGAAATGAAGCTTGCAGGATTGTCCGTTGGTCCGTTTCAGGAAGGCAACGAATACGACGTTTACTACTGGATTTCCCAAGAACTCGAAAAAGCAGGAATTGTACATTTACGTCAAGAAGATGAAATAGACGCTAGCAAATTAAACAAGGCCCAATATAAGGAACGTATTCAAATTGCAGGGCAGATCGCTGAACTCCCTGAAGACTTCTATCCTAAACTTCGGAGGTATCTTAAACAGCTAAAGCAGGATATCGCCAAGCATCCTGAGAAAATCCAAGAGTATCAAAGAGCCAAACATCTTGCAGACGACATCGTGAACAGTCGACTCAAAAAAATCGTCTCCTTGTCTGCGGGACCCGTGCAGGCGGAACAAATTCTTGGCAAACTAACCGTCGAAGAACGATTAGCCTATATGCAGCTGGGCAAAATCGTCAGCCAATGGCGAGGGCAAATTTTACAGTTTGAATCTGAAGCGTGAAAGTCATGGCAAGAGAAGAAAGCATAGACCCGCAAGAGCGTTTCCTCGAATTCTTCAAGATGGATAAGTACCGTGAAAGCATCGGTCAAATGGCTATTCAAGGCAAAGAATCGTTCACGGTGGATTTTGAAGAGCTCTTCGCTTTCGACCAGAAACTTGCAGAAATACTTCTGGAAAAACCAGATGAATACTTACTGCACGCGGATAACGCGGCGTACGCACAACTCTGCATCGAAGACCGCGAATGCGCAGAGAAAATGCAGAAGGTAACCGTTCGCATCGCCAACCTGCTTGGTAGGGAACAACTGCGCAAACTCGGCAGCAAACAGATGGGCAAACTCGTCATGATAGATGCGATCATCGTTAGAGCAACCCCAGTTAGGCCCATGGTCATGCAAGCCGCCTTTAAATGCAAACGTTGCGGCACGGTCAGCAAAGTAGAACAGTCAGGGCAATTCCTTAAAGCACCAACCGTCTGCACTAGCCCAGACTGCGGCAAAGACGGACCCTTCGAATTCGTGCAAGATGACAGTCAATTCATAGACTCACAGGACCTGCGCTTGCAGGAACGCCCCGAAGACCTTCCACCCGGACAACTTCCACGAACGTTGGCAGTGAAACTCATCGGCAGCGAAGTCGTGGATGTGGCCAGACCAGGAGACCACGTAAGCATCGTTGGCGTCGTGCACGCGTTTGCGCCTTCCCGACCCGGCATCGGCAAACTTCGCACTTTCATACTTCAGCTCGACGCCAACAGCATCATAGTCCAAGGTAAAGAACCCGAAACCACAACTGCGACCAAAGAAGACGAAGAAAAAATCATTGCACTTAGCAAAGACCCAGACATATTCAACAAACTCCGAACCTCCATCGCTCCAAGCATCTTCGGCTATCAACACATCAAAGAAGCCATCCTCTACTTGCTCTGCGGCGGATGCAGCAAAAGCCTTCCAGACGTCAACGTCAGGGGCGAAATGAACGCGCTGCTCATCGGTGACCCAGGCACAGCCAAAAGCCAACTCCTCCAGTATGTCGCCAGAATTGCGCCCAGAGGACTCTACACCTCTGGCAGAGGCACAACCGCCGCAGGCTTAACCGCCGCCGTCATCCGCGAGAAAGGCGGAAGCATGAGCTTAGAAGCAGGCGCACTGGTTTTGGCGGACAAAGGGGTGGCATGCATTGACGAAATGGACAAAATGCGTCCCGAAGACCGTGTCGCCATCCATGAAGCCATGGAACAGCACACTGTTTCAGTAGCCAAAGGCGGCATAGTCGCAACTCTCAACGCGCGAACAGCCGTGCTCGCAGCAGCCAACCCCGCTCTGGGCAGATACGAACCCAACCGAACCGTCGCCGAAAACATCAGCTTACCAGTAACTATCCTGTCCAGATTTGACATTATCTTTGTGTTGCGGGATGTTCCCAACAAGGAAGCAGACGCGAAGATGAGCCAGCACATTTTGGAAATTCACCAACGTGGCATCAGCCCCGTCGAAGCGCCAATCGACGCAGAACTGTTGCGCAAGTATATTCGGTACTCAAAAACGATCCAACCGGAGCTCAGCAACGACGCTCTCAACAAGCTGCGGGAATTCTACCTTGCGATGCGTGTTGCCAGCGAATCCGAAGGCTCGCCAGTCGCCATTACGGCGCGTCAGTTGGAGTCGTTGGTGCGTGTTTCCGAAGCTCGAGCACGCTCAGCGCTGCGTAAAGAAGTCACTGGCGCAGACGCAGAAGCCGCCATAACGCTCATGAAGCGTTCGTTGGAAGAAGTGGGCATTGACATGAGCAGCTACAAGATGGACATTGACTTAATCATGACGGGCAGACCCAAGAGCGTCCGAGACAAACTGCAAATAGTGCTTTCCGCTGTGGTGGAGATGGAGAAGCAAACGGGTTCCGTGGAGAAGGACGCGTTGGTTGCGGTTCTTGAGGAGAAGCATAAGCTTTCTAGGTCTGAGATTGACCGCATGATAGGGCAGTTGCTCCGTGAAGGAACCCTGTACGAACCAGGCGAAGGCAAACTGAAGAAAACTTAAGCAGAAAGCGGGCACGAGATTTTCGCTTTATCCCCCTTCTACTCGTTGTTCCTACAGGACGCATAAGATACGGTTTTTACAAAGTTACTTCTTAAAGAAAAACTACTTTCATCAAAAGATGCTTGGCTACTTTTTAGGAGATATAGGTGGTCTTCTTGTCTTCCTCTTTCCGAGTTTCTTCAGCCTGAATCGCTCGGTTCTCCTCGATTTTCTGCAACCGCACAACCATCTTCTCAGCTTTGCTAATTTCTTCATCGATACCAGCCAAGTCTATGTTGAGGTTGAACATGTTTTTGAGGACTTCAATGACACTCCGAGCTGAAAGCGGGTCAGGGAGGTAACCACGAGTTTCGCCCAGAAGACACAAGGCATCGATTTTCTTAAAACGCGCCAACCCTAAAATCAAGCCTGCCGTTCCCACAATTGGGCTGCCCGTGGGAGAAATAGTTGCGCCTGCCGCTAAAGCTCTGTCCAGGATTGGCTGGCTAGTGCCCGCAACTATGACTTTGGGTTTGCCGTCAGTTTCCATGCGATAACCGCCTATAGTGGCGATAGTTTGAACGTTGTGTTTTCCGGCGAAAGTAAGCATTTTTTCGGCGATATCATATTGCCCCTCGATGGTCTGGGATTGGCTGTCTCCGGTGAACAAAATGACATCGTTTGGTCCTGCGCCGTTTTTGACATAGTAGAACGCGCCTCGCAGAAGACGTACGTTGCCTTTCTTGCTAACCAAAACGAAATAAGGAAAATGCGGACTGTAAAGATAAGCGAATTTTTCGGCTTTTAATTGCTTGATTAGGTATCGGATAGCGATTTTGCCGACTAATCCAAGCCCGGGTAAGCCTTCAATAAGTATGGGGTTGTTTGCTTGGATTGATGAGCGTTCCCGGATGTAGGTTTCCTTCATTTGGCCGCTGCCTCTTCTTCTTGCCGTTTGAGGGATAGTCGGTACTTTAGGTATTTATCATCTGGGGAAAACTTGGCTGGGTGAGGAATGTGCACTTTGCCGCCACAGTAGGGGCAAACGTCTGTTTTCAGGGTGTAGTTGCCGCATTTTTCGCATTTGCGTAGAAGCCAGACCATTATGTCTCCCTTCTAAAGGAGCCTTGTCCGCCCGCTTTGGTTACGTTAGTGACGACTGTTTGGCCAACTTTCTGGAGGAGGTCTTCGGCGTGTTCCAAGTTGTCTGCCGTAACCTCCACATTGTATTTTGGAGCATCTATAACGTAGAAATCTATTTTGGAGTCTCTGGTGTTCTCAGATTTCTTGGCAGATTCAAAGGAGTCTCGTATGCATCTCACGCCATTAGGCTTCGCGCATCGTATCTCGAAAACTCCGCGAACCTTCGCCATCTGGGGGTCTTCCTTATTCTAGGACCGCTTGCACATCGCCGTTGAGTTTTGCTTTTCCGCCAGTTGGTTCTGCCAAGACGGCACTGCAAACGTTGCAGTTAACTGCGTTGACTGCGTTGCTGAATATGAGTTGTTCGTTGCCGCATTTGGGGCATTTAACTCTTACGAAGGTGCTACGCGGTTTGGGGATAAGTTTGTTCCATTCACTCATGCTTTGTTTCCTCCTATTACACGATTGCTAGTTTTCTTAACCGTATGCCGTCTTTGTGTCTCATGTAGCCGCAAACTTTGCATTTCAACCGTTGAGTCTGTTTCTTGGTGGTTTTAGCGAACTCTTTTTGCAGTGGGAACCCTTGTCCACCGTAGCCTTCTTTTTCGCGTGCATGGTGGCGTTCGCCTTTTGCCATAGCTCGGCGTTTGCCTGCCTTGTACAGTGAGACTGTATGAGCTTGATGCTTCTTACATCTTGGGCAGTACGTAGTAATTTCTTTAGGAACATTCACGATATTCACTACCAGCTTTCCATAACAAAAGCATGCACATTCTTATACTTTTTCGCTTTGTTGTGCAGTTTGGTTGCTTTGTTACAACTTTTTGGGTTCTTGCGGCAGCATTCCTTTTCTTGTTTGTTGTCGAAGGATTCCGAATTGTTGACCTGGTAGATTTTCTGGTTTCTTTTTGAACCGTGGATTCGGCGAAGCTGGAGGAATATTCTTATTAAAATAGAAACTCACTCCAGAGTATCAGAAAAGGGTAGTGCTGTGACGCAAAACCTTCCGGAACCTTTCCAAAAACGGTCAAATTTGGCAGTGAAATTGTTGCCGCTTATTAT
>Ga0182021_10003527_pt1 | contig 18369 bp, 13 predicted proteins | sample 612E3MmetaG_FD_120493 | JGI IMG/M metagenome (GOLD analysis project Ga0182021, IMG submission 120493) | Permafrost microbial communities from Stordalen Mire, Sweden - 612E3M metaG (Illumina Assembly) | ecosystem: Environmental > Terrestrial > Soil > Wetlands > Permafrost | place: Sweden... | reverse complement strand
GTGCGCGAGAGAGGAGTTGAACCTCCACGCCCTTGCGGGCACTGGCACCTGAAGCCAGCGCGTCTGCCATTCCGCCACTCGCGCATGCTGCCGGTCTCCCGGCAGCCACAAGAGATTATCACAGGGGGACCGGCCGATTTCGTGGTATGGAGGCCCGCCCTCGTGGCCGATAGACCGGCTTCGCCGCCCAACTCCCCAGGGATCGGCCCCGCGTGGCAACGGGAGCGCAGGGACCGGGGCGGGCAACACCCGATCCCTCGGGAACGTCCGCGAGGCACCACCACCCCGTACAGTCCTGGTCATGTCCGACGAGACCATCCCCGCTGTCGACGATCCCGAGCGCCCCGCATCGCAGGAGGAGCTGCTCGGGATGCTCGAGGAGCTGCGCGAGCTGTGGTGGCAGGTCGAGAAGGACCGCCGGCGCGTACGGGCGGGTGAGATCACCCGGCTCGAGGGACTGGTCTCCCAGGTGGACGACACGGAGCGCGCCGAGATCGAGGCCGCCCTCGCCGAGCTGCGCACCGAGCAGGCGATCGAGCCCAAGCTGCCCTTCTGAGAACGCCCTGCGAGAGCTCACGAGGTTCTTCCTCCGAAGTTGTCGCCATTTCGACCCGAACGCACGTGTCCACGACCGCGTATTGCGAAGTTGTCGCCATCGGGCTCACCGAAGGCCTTGAGTGACAACTTCGGGGCATGGTCCGAACCGCGACTGCCGGCGGCGAAGTGACGACAACTTCCGAGGACTGGCGGCCCAAAATCCCATGCGAGAGAGGAATCTCATAGGGATTCGCGGCGCGCTCAGCGAGGCCTAGCCTGCGAGCATGGTCGCGTCCGTACGTGCGAGGGTTCAGCCCAACGACGTGCGCAGCGGTGCAATCCTCTCCACCATCGCGGTCATCGCGGTCGCAGCCGGTTGGATCCTCGCCACGTTCTGGTCCGTGATGGTCGCCTCGACCCAGATCGACCGCGCGTCCCACGTCGACCACAGCTTCATCATCGAGGACCCGCTGCCCTTCATCTCGACGCTGATCTTCTTCCCGCTGTGGGCCGGCTTCCTTCTGTCGGGCCTTCTGTGGGCCGTCTGGCAGCGCAGCGTTGCGCTCGTCGCCGCCGCAGGCGAGGGTGTCCGCGACCCCGAGTGGCACGCGCGCGCCTGGTTCTCGTCGATCGTCATGTGGTGGGAGCCGCTGCGGAACATGCGCGAGCTGACCTCGTACTTCCTGCCCGGCCGGCGGCGCTGGCTCGTACCGGCCTGGTGGGCCTCGTGGGTTGCTTTCCGCATCACTTGCTGGCTCGTGATCTGGCAGATCTCGATGCCGGCGTCGGGCCTTCTCCAGCCCGTCCCAGTCGCGGTGGTGTCGGTTCTCGTCACACTCTTCAGCACGACTCTCGCGTTAATGGTGATCTGGACCGTGACATCGGCCGTACACCGACGGGTGAAGGCGCCGTTCACCGTCCAGTACGTCCCGAAGCCGGTCCGGTTCTCACTGGGCCTGTTCATCATCGGCATCATCTGCCGATTCGGAACCCCGGTCGCCGTGATGGTGTTCTTCAGCACCGGAGGGACCCTCCTGCTGAAGGCCATCGGCTGACCGCCGCCACCCTCCCCCTGGCAACCGTCCGCGGCTAGACTCCAGAATCGTCTGCACCCCTTGCGGGATGGACGAATCGGGGTCGGTATGGTCGCTGAGCTCACGCGGGCCGGCGTAGCGCCGGAGAGCCGCAGAACGCCCGCTGGCCGCGACGACCGTACGTCCCTGGACACCCTCACCGAGCTGGCCAACGACCTGGCGGGTGAGTTCCGGCTGCGGCCCCTGCTCGAACGTGTACTCGAGAGCGCCGTCGAGCTGCTCGACTGTACGAGCGGGTCGATCTGCCTCATCGACCAGGCCGCCCACACCTACCGCAAGGAGATCGACCTCGACGAGGGCTGCCAGACGGGTCTCGTGTTCTCGCTCGACGAGGGCATGACCGGCTGCGTCGCGCGCGAGGGGCGGCCCATGATCTTCGACCGGTACGGAGAGGTGCCGCACGGTCACATCGACCCCGGCGAGGCCAGGTACGGACGGGCCGTCATCGGCGTACCGATCCGCCGCCGCAACGACCTCATCGGCGCGGTCATCGTCTTCGCGTCGACCAGCCATCCCTCGTTCGACGCCGAGGACGCCCAGCTCCTCCAGCGCTTCGCCACCCATGCCGCCATCGCCATCGCGAACTCCCGGCTCCACGCCGAAGCCGCCGAGCGCGAGCAGCAGGCGGCCGTCTCCGCGGAACGCGAGCGCTCGATGCTCGAGATCCACGACACGATCGGCCGCGGGCTCGTCTCGGTGATGCTCACGTTGCGCAGCGCGCAGCACGCCGCCGCCGACGGCGGTGACATCACCGCGACCCTGCTGCGCGCCCAGCGGATGATCCAGTCGACGCTCGACGAGGGCCGCCAGGCCGCGCTGGGCCTCGGGCCGACGAAGCTCGACGGTCGGCCGCTCGACGAGGTGATCGAGCTGGAGCTCGCCTGGGTACGTGCGACATCGTCCGTGACCACCGGCCTCCGCGTGTTCGGGGACCGGCGAGAGATCGCCCACGACGTACGGGTCCAGCTGATCCGCATCGTCCAGGAGTCGCTCACGAACGTGGCCCAGCACGCCGCGGCCACTTCCGTACGTGTCGGGCTGGTCTACGGCTCCGACGGTGTCTCGGTCATCGTCGAGGACGACGGCCGCGGCTTCGACCTCACCGCGCAGGACGCCCGGCCGCACGCCGGCATGGGTCTCGCTGGTCTCGTCCGGCGCGCCTCGCAGGTGGGCGGCCGCGTACAGATCGACTCGACCCTCGGGTGGGGCACGCGGATCCGGGCAGACCTCCCGTACGAGCACCAGCTGAGCCTCTTCGCCGACCGCTCGCGGCTCCGGGTGATCGTGGCCCACGACCAGCCGGCGATGCGGGCGGGGATCGTGAAGCTGCTCGACACGAGCGAGCCCGGCGTACAGGTCGTCGCGGAGGCGGGCGACGTGACCGCAGCCGTGGACGCCGCCGCGCTGCTGCACCCGGACGTCATCATCGCCAACCTGCGCCTACCTGGAGACCCCGGCCTGCTGGCCGCTCTGCGCGAGGTCGACCCCGATGTCCCCGTCATCGGACTCATCGACGACCCCGCCGCCGAGGCCGAGGTGCGCGCGTGGGCTGCGGACGGGGTGCGCGGACTCGTACCCCGCGACGTCGACGCCACCTCCCTGGGACGCGCCGTGCTCGCGGCTGCGCGGGGCGAGGTGCTCGTCTTCGGGGGCCTTCTCGAGCAGCTGAGCCTGACGCCGACAGGCAGCACACTCACGCAGCGCGAGAGCGAGGTGCGGACACTGCTCGAGCAGGGCCTCGCCGACAAGCAGATCGCGACCCGGCTGGGCATCTCGGTGAAGACCGTCGAGAAGCACGTGGGCGCAGTGCTCCGCAAGGAGAACGTGCGCAGCCGCACCGAACTGGTGGCCCGTCAGCTCTGAGGCAGGCCTGGAGAAGGTGCTACCAACCTGGCTCCACGGCCCGACACGTGCCCGCTGATTCCCGTGCAGGGAGCGTTATGAGCGATGAGATCGAGGTGCCGTCCGGTGACTCCCGTGATCGGCGGGTTATCGCCGGGACAGAGCGCCCCGTAACCCGCCATGCGCGGAAGTGACCGCTCCCGCTCCCGGGAATCGCCCTGACAACCCACCTTTCACGGAACTCAGCCTGGCCCGCCCGTCAGCAGTGTGGAGGCGGCGGCGCCACGACGTGCCGTCGACACCAACCACAACCCGCGACACCTGGACCCGTGAGCTCACGCCGCTTCCGGCCTCATCCCCCATACCGACCCGTAGGTGCCCGTGCGGGTAATCCCCCATGGCCCCAGCGACGCCTGCTCCTTAGGGTCACCAGCAGACGTCGGTCGCCGCCACCACCCATGGGCGCCCGGCGACGACCGCTCAACGACGAGAGGAAGCCATGGCTGTCACGCCCTTGCGAGACATCCTCAAGCCCGCCTTCGAGGCGAGGTACGGGGTGCCGGCGATCAACATCGTCAACGACCTCAGCATGGAGAGCGTCCTCGCGGGCGCTGTCGAGGCGAGGTCGCCGATCATCCTGCAGACCTCGGTGAAGACCGTGAGGTCGATCACCGCGCCCGTCCTGTACGCGATGTGGAAGGCGATGACGGCCGGCATCGACGTGCCCGTCGCCCTCCACCTCGACCACTGCCCCGACCGCGACGTCATCTCGACCTGCCTCGCGGAGGGCTGGAACTCCGTCCTGTTCGACGCGTCCACCCTCCCGGTCGCGGAGAACCAGCGCCAGACCATCGAGGTCGTCGCCGAGGCCCGCCGGTACGGAGCCGATGTGGAAGGCGAGATCGAGTCCATCACCGGCCAGGAGGACGGCATCGGCAGCGACGCCGAGTCGCACCGGCAGACGCTCGAGATCAGCCTCGCCTACCTCGAGGCGACCGGCGTCGACTGCTTCGCCCCCGCGATCGGGAACGCCCACGGCACGTACAAGCGCGCTCCCGTGCTCGACTTCCAGCGCGTCAGCGACCTGGTCGCGGCCCATCCCGTACCGATCGCCCTCCACGGCGGCAGCGGCCTGACCGATGCCCAGTTCCAGGACTGCATCGCCCGCGGCTGCGCGAAGGTCAACATCTCGACGGCGCTCAAAGAGACGTTCATGAAGTCGAGCCTGGACTACCTCAAGACAGCCGAGGCGGCCAACAAGTGGGACCCGCCGAGCCTGTTCGCCCCCGTGTCGAAGGCCCTGCGCGAGATGACCATCGCGTACATCACCATCTTCGGCAGTGCGGGGAAGGCCTGAGCGATGCCCGCCTTGATCTTCGACTGCGACGGTGTCCTTGCCGACACCGAGCGAGACGGACACCTGCCGGCGTTCAACCTCGCGTTCGCCGAGTTCGGGCTTCCGATCGCGTGGGACGACGCGACGTACGCGAAGAAGCTGCGCATCGGCGGAGGCAAGGAGCGGATCGCCAGCGCGTTCACGCCCGAGGTCATCGCCAACGCCGGCCTCAGCGACTACGCGGATGACCAGGCAGCGCTCATCAAGCGACTGCACGCCCGGAAGACAGAGCTGTTCACCGAGCGTGTCCAGGCGGGCCTGCTGCCCGGCCGGCCGGGCATCCAGCGCCTCATCGCCGCGGCGCTGGATGCCGGTTGGACGGTCGCGGTCGCGTCCACGTCCGCCGAGCCGTCCGTACGGGCGGTGCTGCGTCACGCGGTCGGCGACAACTCGTACAGCCAGGTCCACGTCTTCGCGGGCGACATCGTGGCCCAGAAGAAGCCGGCCCCCGACATCTACCTCAAGGTGCTGGCCGACCTCGGCCTCGACCCGGCTGACTGTGTCGTGGTCGAGGACAGCGGGATCGGCGTCGACGCCGCCGCCACCGCCGGACTGACCGTGCTGGTCACGGTGAGCAGCTACACCGCCGAGGACGACTTCTCCCGCGCCGCGATCGTCCTGCCGAGCCTCGGCGACCCGGGACGCCCGTTCGCGGGAGGTCCGCTACGCAAGCCGCCAACGTTCGCCCAGCAGGGCTACGTCTCCCTGTCCGACATCGCACAACTCATCCACCACTAGGAGAAACACATGACGGGAACCCTCAAGGACGTCGAGTTCGTCATGTCGACGGTCACCCAGTGCATCCTCGACAACGAGAAGTACTTCGGCGACCTGGACGCCGTCGTCGGAGACGGCGACTTCGGCTACTCCCTGGCGCGCGGCTTCGAGATCGTGCTCGAGGACTGGGACAACATCGACAGGTCCGACCCCGGCACGTTCCTCATCAAGATCGCCGGCGCCGTGTCCGCCCGGATCGGCGGCACGTCGGGACCCATCTGGGGTACGGCGATGCTGCGAGCCGGCACGCAGCTCCGCGGCAAGGACGAGTTCGACCACGAGGACGTGGTGCGGGCGCTGCGGGCATCCGTCGAGGGCATCAAGGCCCGTGGCAAGGCGGAGCTCGGGGAGAAGACGCTGATGGACTCCCTCGTACCGGCGATCGACACGCTCGAAGCCGAGTCCGCAGCGGAGAAGCCCCCGGCCGAGGTCGTACGCGCCATGGCGACCACCGCCCGTGAAGCCGCTGAGAACACGAAGACCATGCAGGCCCGGCGCGGCAGGGCCTCGTACACCGGAGAGCGGAGCATCGGGTCGGTCGACGCCGGCGCGATGGCCATCGCCGTCCTCCTCGAGAAGCTGGCCGACGTCTGGCCCACTGACTGACCCGCGGTCCCTACACACCAACAAGGAGCACGTCCATGAAGAAGTTCGTCAACGATCCCAAGCAGTTCGTCCCGGAGATGCTGAAGGGCATCGCGGCGGCCAACCCGGACACCATCAAGTACGTGCCGGCGTACAACCTGATCATGCGGGCCGATGCGCCAAACAACAACAAGGTCAGCATCGTCCAGGGATCCGGCTCAGGCCACGAGCCCGCCCACGTCATGGTGGTCGGCCCCGGCATGCTCGACGCCGCCTGCCCGGGCGACGTCTTCGCCGCACCTCCGTCCGACTACGTGTACCAGACGGCCAAGCTCGTCGCGTCCGACAAGGGCGTCCTGCTGCTCGTGAACAACTACACGGGCGATCGCATGGCGTTCGAGATGGCGCAGGAGCTCGCCGAGGCCGACGGCCTCAAGGTGACCACGCTGTTCATCGACGACGACGTCGCGGTGAAGGACTCCACCTGGACGGTCGGCCGTCGCGGCGTGGCAGGCAACTTCTTCGTCATGAAGGCCTGCGGGGCCAAGGCCGAGGAGGGTGCGGAGCTCGAGGAGGTCGTACGCGTCGGCGAGAAGGTCAACTCGGTCGCCCGCACGATGGGCATCGCGCTCACCGCGTGCACGCCGCCGGCCAAGGGTTCCCCGCTGTTCGAGCTCGGTGACGACGAGATGGAGGTCGGCGTCGGCATCCACGGCGAGCCGGGTCGACGTCGCGCCAAGATCGTGTCCGCGAACGAGATCGTCGACATCCTGCTCGACGCCGTCGTGCCGGACCTGCCCTTCGAGTCTGGCGACAAGGTCGCCCTGATGATCAACGGCCTGGGCGGTACGCCGATCAGCGAGCTGTACCTGCTGTACGGCATCGCCGCCGAGAAGCTCGCCGCGATGGGCATCACCGCGACCCGCAGCTACGTCGGCGAGTACTGCACGTCGCTCGAGATGGCCGGCGCCTCCCTGACACTCGTCAAGCTCGACGACGAGATCGACGCCCTGCTCGCCGCACCGGCCAGCGTGGTCAACCGGATCTTCTGACGCACGAGCGCACGAGCGCCCGGCACCGGACTACCTCCCGGTGCCGGGCGTTCGTCGCGTACGGGTCCAGGCTGCCTCGCTGGGCAGTGAGCCCGGGCCGCCAAGGGTGTCCCGCAGCCGCGGGGTATGGCGTCCGTCCGGCCAGGACCATACGATCAGGCCACGGTCACATGAGGATGTCGACCCTACGCGAATTCCCTGGTTCGCCGCCGTTCAGCTCGATGAGTACCGGATGGAGGCACAGCATGAGGTTCACGTCGCGGCGCTCGATCTGCGTCCTGGCCCAGGACGTACGCCCGACCTCGTGCGCACCATGAACGCCCCGGCACGCTCCAGCGGGGCCCTCCTCCGGATGGCTGGGCGCATCGCACGGTTCGGCGGATGGACCATCGAACTGCCTGAGCGCAAGCTGAGCTGGTCGGACGAGGTCTACGAGATGCTCGGGTACGTGATCGGTGAAGCCCCCGGCTCGCTGCAGGCAAGGCTGGACCTGTACGCGGCGGGCGACCGCGACCGCGTCGTCGAGGCGCTTGATCGCTGCATCAAGGACGGCACGCCCTTCGATGAGCGCGGGACGATCCTGGACGCACACGGTCGTCGGCTTCGCACACGCACGATCGGCGAGGCGGTGTGGGCCGACGGCGAGATCGTCGCGGTGCAGGGCGCGATGCTCGACGAGACCGACTCGTACACGCAGGCCACTGAACGGCAGGTCATGAGTCGGCTCGCGGCGACGATGGACGAGATGAACGAAGCGATCATCATCTTCGACCCCGACTGGCGCATCACGTACGTGAACACCGTGGCGGAGCGCACGTTGCGGCGCGCCTCGACGCCGCTGCTCGGAGCATCGGGCTGGACGATCATCCGCGACGACGGCACCTCGGTACCGGCCGCGATGCGGGCCGCCAGCGAGACTCGTTCCCCCTCGATCGTCCGGGACTTCCTGCCGGCGTTCGGCCACTGGTACGAGGTGAGGTCGTACCCCGTCGAAGAGGGCCTGGCGGTCTTCTTCCGCGACGTGGATCTGGAGGAGCACGCCCGGAGAGCCCTCAGGGAGGCGGAGCGTCACCTGCGTGAGCAGGCAGGACTACTGGACGCCGCCCGGGATGCGATCGTCGTGCGCGGCCTCGACCACGTGATCAGGTTCTGGAACCGGGCCGCGACGGAGATGTGGGGGTGGACCGCCAAGGAGGCGGTCGGACAGTCGATCCGAGAGCTGCTCTATCTCGACCCGGCGGCGTTCGACCTGGCCACCGACACCGCGATCCGTACGGGACAGTGGTCCGGCGAGGTCGAGCAGGGCACGCGCGACGGCCGCACCATCATCGCGAACTGTCGCTGGACCCTGATCCTCGACGCCGACGGGAGCCCTGACGCGATCTTCTCGGTCAACTCGGATGTCACCGAAGCACGCAAGCACGAGGCGGACCAGCGCAGGAACGAGCGGCTCGAGAGCCTGGGGTCCCTCGCCAGCGGAGTCGCCCACGACCTCAACAACGTGCTGACGCCGATCCTCATGGCCGTCGAGTTCATCCAGATGCCGGATGCCGACCCGGCGGAGCAGGATCACCTGCTCGACTCGATCACCGCCAGTGTGCGTCGGGGCGCCGACATGGTGACCCAGGTACTCGCGTTCGCCAGTGGGGTGGTGAGCGCGCACGGGGTCGTGGACATCGGTCAGGTGCTCCACGAGGCCACCGACTACGCCCACAGAGTCGTCCCGGCCCTGTCTCGCTTCACGGCGCACCTTCCGCCCGGGCTCGGTTTCGTGCTCGGCGACGAGACGCAGCTGCTGGAGGTCCTGCACAACCTGCTGAGCAACGCTCGGGACGCGGTGGCAAGCGGCGGTGACATCGAGCTGCGCGCGGGCATCGTGGGGATCGCCGGTGAGTCCCCACGACTTGACGTGTCCGTCCGCGACTCGGGCAACGGCATCGATCCCGAGGACCTCGCCTGGATCTTCCAGCCGTTCATGACGACCAAACCGGTGGGGAAAGGCACGGGCCTCGGTCTCTCGACCTCACGTGCGATCGCCATCGCGCACGGCGGCTCGCTCGACGTGACCTCGACCCCAGGGGTGGGCACGACGTTCACGCTGTCGCTGCCGTGGCTGGGCGATTTCGCGCCAGAGGCACAGGAGGAGGCGCTGTCATCCTCGACTCGGCTTGAGGCTCGGGGGGAGCTGGTGCTCATCGTGGACGACGAAGGCGCTGTCCGGGAGCTGGCGCGGCACGCGCTCGAGACGTTCGGGTACGCGACGGCGCTGGCCGAGAACGGGCGGGACGCGCTCGACGTCGTGGAGCGGCTTGGCTCGACCCTCGACCTGGTGCTGACCGACAACACCATGCCGTTCCTCAGCGGGCGTGAGCTCGCGGATCGGCTCGCCGCATCCCGCCCCGACCTTCCGGTGATCATCATGAGCGGTTCTCCCTCAGGAGCACTGGAAACGGGTGCTCACGTGCTGCGCAAGCCTTTCACGGCCGAGCGACTGCTGGGCCTCGTCCGGGCACGCCTCGACAGGAGAGGGTCCTGAACGCTCCCGTTACCGATGAATCCACGAGACGCATTCGTCACACACACGGTGGAGGGCCTGCCATGCTGCATTTCGTTGGCACGCTCCGGGTAGAAACGGACCTTCAGCGTGGACACCATGGGCACCTGCGTCAGCGAATCACGGTCCCGTCCTCCACGTGGCCGCCCTCAGCGCCCAGGGGTGACGTCGGCCACGACCTCCACATCGGCGCCAAACGTCCGGTCACCCTCGTCAGTGAGCGATGCCGCTCGCTGAACCCCAGCGGGGACGGACCGCGGCGGCCCCGAATGACGACAGCTCCTGGGGTCGGATCGAAGGTCTCAGAACAGCCACAGAACTGACGGACGACAGCGGCGCCGTGCCACCGCTCGTAGGTTTCCTTCATGCCGATATTCGGCCGTACCGTGGTGAACCCCGACGTGATCCCCAGCGCATCCTTCCTGGCGACCATCACCACCACCCGCTCGGTCTCGGCTCGACGCTCTGGGCGGGCTGGAGAGTGATCGCCTCCTCCACGGGGATCACGCCCGGATCTTCTGACCCTGCAAGGCAGGGGGGCATCGGCACGAGTCGTCTGCAGTCGACTGGTCGGGCACCCATTGATCCCCGGTTACACACCACTCATAGCAAGGAGCAAGCATGACCGGAGAGAAGATCAAAGACAGCCTGACATTGGACGATGCCCGTCGGGTGATCGATGCCGCGATGGCCAGAGCCACGGAGATCGGCCAGCCGATGGACATCGCGGTCGTCGACGCTGGCGGCAATCTCAAGGCGCACGTACGTATGGACACCGCCCTCATCGGCAGCATCCACATCTCGATCAACAAGGCGTACACGGCGATCGCCTTCCAGTGCCCGACCAAGGACCTCACGGACATCACCCGCCCCGACGGCGACCTGTACGGGTTGAGCGACTCTCATGGCGGACGGATCGTGGTGTTCCCCGGTGGCATCCCGCTCGTACGTGACGGCTACATCGTCGGAGCCATCGGCGTTTCCACCGGCTCGATCGAGCAGGACCAGACCGTGGCCGAAGCCGGAGCGGCTGCCTTCTAGTCGTCAGGCTCCAACCCTTTGGAGCGCTCGGTGCCGGGCTGTCTCTGGTACCGAGCGCTTCGCTGCATCTTGCGAGAACGAGGGCGGAGCCGGCCTCACCGGAGCTTTGCAGCGTCCGGCACGTGGCCGCCCTCATCACCCAGCGTCACATCTCCGACGACGGAGACATCGGCGCCAAACGTCCAGTCACCCGTGACGGTCAGGGAGGTCGCGTCGCGGAGCTCGAGCGGTGACGGCATGCGCGCGTCGAGGTCGCCGATCTTCTTGTACGTGTGGCCGAGGCTCACGACCGGCAACGTGTCGACCGTCGCGCGCGGGATGTCGTCGTCGCCCCACTCGTACACGTCGCTGCGCAGCAGCACCAGCTCGTTCGTCGTCTTGACGGGCAGGAACCGGCTGCGCGGTACGACGATGGCGGTTGCGCCCTCGAAGACCTCGATCGCCGCGCCCATCGCCGACTCGATCTGGATGACCGCCGGGCTGGACGGGTCCTTGGGGTCGACGGTCTTGTCGTTGCGGATGATGGGCAGCCCGAGCACGCCGCCGCGCTCGCGCAGCACGTCGCGCAGCACCTGCAGGTCGAACCAGAGGTTGTTCGTCGAGGCGTACGGGTGGATCTCCGCGTCGGTGAAGTACTGCATGTCCTCAGCAGTGGTCTGCGCCGACTCGCGCAGGATCAGCTGACCGTCCGAGCGTCGCTGGGCCAGGTGGCCGCCCTTGACGTCCATCGGCGTACGTGGCGTGATCTCGGCGGCGAACGGCGCCCCGCTGCGGGCGAACCAGCCGGCCAGTACGGGGCTGGGCGAGGCTCCGAGGTTGTCCGAGTTGGAGACGTTCGCGTAGCGGAACCCGGCGTCGAGCAGGGCGTCCAGGACTCCCGAGTCGAGCAACGTCGGGTAGATGTCACCGTGGCCTGGCGGGCACCATTCGAGCTTCGGGTCCGCGGGCCACGACACAGGCGTCAGATCGCTGGCCAGCAGCTTCGGCTCCTGCGACTGCACCATGTCGAGCGGCAGACCGTCGACAACGAGCTCCGGGTAGGCGGCCAGCGCGGCCAGGCAGTCGTCACGCGTGTTGAACGAGTGCAGGAACAGCAGCGGGAGCCGTACACGAAAGTGGGCGCGCGCCGCGAGCACCTGGCGGGCGATGAGGTCGAGGAACGTGAGCCCGTCCCGCACCGGCAGCAAGGACTTCGCCTTGCTGAGCCCCATCGACGTGCCCAAGCCGCCGTTCAGCCGGATCATCACGGTCTTGGCGAAGGCGTCGATGTCGTCGGGTGAGCTGGCGACGTCCTCGAGGCGGACCACGTCGCCGATCGGTGCGATCGACTCCTCGGGGACAAGGCCCGTCGTGCCCGCGACGAGCTGCGCGTAGTAGTCGGCGAAGATCGCGATCGCCGTGTCCGTGACGCCGGCCGCCTGCATCTTCTCGGTGGCCATTCTGAGTCCGTCGGTCATGGCTCGACTCTATCCGCGGGAGGATTTGACCCGAGGAGAGTTCCATCGACCCACAGAAGGGCTGCCTGCAGCATCCTTGAGCAGATTCCTCCCAGCCCTCGATGAGGGCACCTCGCACGCACCCCCAGCCCGACCCGTACAGTGACCTGAAGTAGATCGAAGGGGCACTCATGAGCGCAGTCACCGACCATTTCCGCAGCGTCTTCGGCGAGGAGCCGGAGGGCGTCTGGGAGTCGCCGGGTCGCGTGAACCTCATCGGCGAGCACACCGACTACAACAACGGTCTCGTGCTGCCGATCGCACTGCCGCAACGTACGTACGCTGCCGCCCGGCGTCGCGCCGACGGGATCCTGCGGCTGACAACGACCGCTGATCCCGATGTCGTCGAGGTCGCCCTGCACGACGTCGCGCCGGGCGTCCCGGACAACTGGGGACGGTACGCGGCCGGCGTGCTCTGGGCCCTGCGCGAGGCGGGCTATCTCGTCGGCGGCCTGGACATCGCCATCGACTCCTCGGTGCCGATCGGTGCGGGGCTGTCGAGCTCCGCCGCGCTCGAGGGTGCTGTCGGCGCGGCCGCCAGCGACCTGTTCGGACTCGGGCTGCTGGCCGACGACACCACACGGACCACGCTGGCGGCGATCTGCCAGAAGGCCGAGAACGTCATCGCCGAGGCGCCGACCGGCGGCATGGACCAGGCGGCCAGCCTGCGCTGTACGGAGGGGCACGCGATCCTCCTCGACTGCCGCAGCGGCCACGTCTCGCAGATCGTGTTCGAGCCTGAGAAGCACGGTCTCGTCGTGCTCGTCATCGACACCCGCGCTGCGCACGAGCTCAGCGACGGTCAGTACGGGAACCGCCGCGCGGCGTGCGAGCGGGCGGCCAAGGAGCTGGGCGTCCCGAGCCTCCGCGACGTTCCCTACTCGCACCTCGCCGACGCGCTCCACAAGCTCGAGCACGACCCGGAGCTGTTCAAGCGCACCCAGCACGTGGTGAGCGAGATCCAGCGGGTACGGGACACGGTAGAGGCGCTCCAGCAGGGCGAGCTGGCCGAGGTCGGGCTCCTGTTCACGTCCTCTCACCTCTCGCTGCGCGACGACTTCGAGGTCTCCTGCGACGAGCTCGACGTGGCCGTGGACGCGGCGATCGCGGCCGGCGCTCTCGGGGCGCGCATGACCGGCGGCGGCTTCGGCGGCTCGGCGATCGCCCTGGTTCCCGAGCGCCTCGTGCCTGGCGTCGAGATGGCGATCTACGCCGCGTACGAGCACCACGGCTTCACCAAGCCGCTGTTCTTCCGCGCGACCCCGGCCGGGGGCGCGCGCCGTACCGAGTGACTCGGCCCGAGACAGACGTACCTATCGCGCTCCGCAGAGCGTTGGTCCCGCGAGGACGGAGTCCCCGCGACGCCTTAGGTACGTCCTTAGGCACGCACCAGCTCGGACATCGCGTCACGTAGGGCCTCGCGCACGGTTCGCACGCCAGGACGACTCGTCGCTGCCGCGCGCACCGCGGTAAAGAGGTCGCGCGCGGGATTGCCGGGGAGCGGTACGAGCCGTACAGGCGGCGACGTCTCGGTCCAGAGCAGGTCGGGGAGCATCGCCACCGCGTGGCCGGCAGCCACCAGGTGGACCTGCGCGTTGAGGTCCGCCAGCTCGTAGCGGACGTCGGGCTCGAACCCCGCGGCCCGGCACTGCTGGACTGCCCACTGCCTGGCGGCGGTCCCCTCAGGCTCCATGACCCACGCACGCTCGCGAAGGTCGCGGAGCTCGGCCTCTGGATCGTCGGGCGGCAGCGCGAGACGCACGGGGTCGCTGCCCAGCGGCTCGCGGTGGACGGTCGGAGCGTGTGCGCGGGTCTGGCCCGGATACTGCTCCGCCACGACAAGGTCGAACGTTCGCGCGTTCAGCTCGAACAGGCCCAGCTCCGGCGGCACCTCGGCGACCTCCACCCGCAGCGCCGGCTCCCGCTGGGCGATCAGGTCCAGCGCACGGGGCAGGATCGCCTGGGCGGCCGTCTGCATGACCGCGACCCGCACCGGAGTCAGGCCGGGCTGTACGGAGGCGAGCTCGGCACGTACCGCCTCGTCGAGGTCGAGCACTCGCGCCGCGTGCGCCGCGAGCACCTCCCCGTAGGGCGTGAGCCGTACCCGCCGTCCGTCCGGCTCCAGCAGGGCCACGCCCGCGTCCTTCTCGAGCTGGGCGAGCTGCTGCGAGATGGTCGAGGGGCTGTACGAGAGTGCCTGCGCCACCGCTGCCAACGTGCCACGGAGCTGAAGCTCACGGAGCAGCCGCAACCTCCGCACTTCGAACACTCCCATGCCTCCTTCACGCGCACGCGACCCATCGCTCCTTTCGAATGGTAATGGTCATCATTGCTCGCTACTCCTGAATGGTTCCAGGGACGGACACTGGGAGTAGGAACGGAGGCGCTATGACTACACAGCAGACCGGATACACGCCAGCGACCGACGAGATCGCGGGCCTCGCCGATGCGGCGATCGCCCAGGTACGGACGTGGCTGGCCGCCAGTCGCGACATCGAGCCCGACTCGTCCGCGAAGCTGCTCGCCGACGTGCTCCGCGACCCGAACGGGCTCGAGTTCACGGTCGGGTTCGTCGACCGGGTCGTACGCCCTGAGGACCTGCACGTCGCGGCCCGCGCGCTGCGTGAGCTGACGCCTCTCATGCCGCGGTTCCTACCGTCCTGGATGAAGGCGGGGTTCCGAGTGGGCGCGGCGGTGGGTCCGACCCTCCCGTGGGTCGTCGTGCCCGCGGCCCGGCGGGTGCTGCGCCACCTGGTACGTCACCTCGTCATCGACGCGAGCGACGCCCGGCTGGGCGGAGCGATCGCGCGACTGAAGGGCGACGGCGGCGCCGTTCAGCTCAACATCAACCTCCTCGGCGAGGCGATCCTCGGCGAGGGCGAAGCGGCGAAGCGCCTGGCCGGCACGCGCGCGCTCCTCGAGCGCAAGGACGTCGACTACATCTCCGTGAAGGTCTCCGCCGTTGTCGCGCCGCACACGCCGTGGGCGTTCGACGAGGCGGTGTCGCATGCGGTTGAGACGCTGGTGCCGCTGTACGAGCTGGCGGCCGCCTCGTCCCCTGCGACGTTCATCAACCTCGACATGGAGGAGTACAAGGACCTCGACCTCACGATCGCTGTGTTCACGACGCTGCTCGAGCGCGCATCACTGACCAGCTACTCGGCGGGGATCGTGCTCCAGGCGTACCTCCCCGATGCGCTCGGCGCGATGATCCGCCTGCAGGAGTGGGCCTCCGCGAGGGTCGCCGCGGGCGGCGCACCGATCAAGGTGCGCGTCGTCAAGGGCGCCAACCTGCCGATGGAGAGCGTCGACGCCGAGCTGCACGGCTGGCCGCTGGCGACGTGGGGCACAAAGAGGGACACCGACGCGTCCTACAAGGCGGTCCTCGACTACGCCCTCCGCCCCGAGCACACGCGGGCTGTACGGGTGGGGGTCGCCGGTCACAACCTCTTCGACGTGGCGCTGGCGTTGCTGCTCGCGCGACAGCGCGGCGTCACCGAGGCGGTCGACATCGAGATGCTGCTCGGGATGGCATCGGCGCAGGCCGAGGTCGTACGCCGCGACGTCGGCTCGATCCTGCTGTACACACCGGTCGTGCACCCGGCCGAGTTCGACGTGGCGATCGCCTACCTGATCCGCCGACTCGAGGCGGGCGCCTCCAGCGAGAACTTCATGTCCGCGGTCTTCGACCTCGACGAGCCAGAGATGTTCGCCCGCGAGCGCGACCGCTTCCTGGCGTCGGTGGCGGACATGCCGGCAGAAGTCCCACCGCCGAACCGCGTCCAGGACCGTACGCAGGTCGCGGACCCCGCGCCGGCCGACCACTTCGAGAACGCGCCCGACACCGATCCTGCGATCGCAGCCAACCGCACCTGGGCGGATGCGATCAGGGGTCGCATGCAATCGTCGACCCTGGGCACTGCAATCACGCACGTGGTTGCGCCCGACGAGCTGGACGCGCTGGTCGCCCGTACGGTCGAGGCCGGCGCGTCGTGGCGCGGGCTGCCGGTGGACGAGCGCGTACGCATCCTTCACGCGGCCGGCGACGCCCTCGAGGCCCATCGCGCGGACCTCCTGGAGATCATGGGCGCGGAGTGCGGCAAGGTGCTGGAGCAGGGCGATCCGGAGGTGTCCGAGGCGATCGACTTCGCGCACTACTACGCCGAGTCGGCGCGTGCGCTGTACGAGGTCGACGGGGCCCGGCCCGACCCCGTACGCCTCACCGTCGTCACGCCGCCCTGGAACTTCCCGGTCGCCATCCCTGCGGGCTCGACGCTCGCGGCGCTGGCCGCAGGGTCGCCGGTCATCATCAAGCCGGCGCACCGGTCACGGCGCAGCGCCCAGGTCATGGTCGAGGCGCTGTGGGAGGCAGGCGTGCCGCGGGACGTCCTCGTGTGCGTGCAGCTCGACGAGAGCTCGTTGGGTGCGCGGCTCATCAGCGATCCGAGGGTCGAGCGCGTGATCCTCACCGGGTCGTACGAGACGGCGTCGCTGTTCCGGACGTTCCGACCCGATCTCCCGCTCCTGGCCGAGACCAGCGGCAAGAACGCGATCATCGTCACGCCCAGCGCCGATCTGGACCTCGCCGCGAAGGATGTCGTGTACTCGGCGTTCGGGCACGCGGGCCAGAAGTGCTCGGCAGCGTCGTTGGTGGTGCTCGTCGGGTCGGTGGCGACGTCCGAGCGGTTCCGCCGCCAGCTCGTCGACGCGGTCTCCGCGTACACGGTCGGCATGCCGTGGGAGGCGTCCTCGCGTATCGGGCCGCTGATCGGCGCGGCCGACGGCAAGCTCCTGCGCGCACTGACCAGCCTCGAGCCGGGACAGTCGTGGCTCATCGAGCCGAAGCAGCTCGACGACGCCGGCACCCTGTGGCGCCCCGGCATCCGGCTCGGCGTCCAGCCCGGCTCCGAGTTCCACACGGTCGAGTACTTCGGGCCGGTGCTCGGCGTCATGACCGCCGAGACCCTGGACGCGGCGATCGACATCGTCAACGCCGTCGACTACGGGCTGACCACCGGGCTGCACACACTCGACGACGACGAGATCCAGCAGTGGCTCGCGCGGATCGAGGCCGGCAACCTGTACGTCAACCGCGGCACCACCGGTGCGATCGTCCAGCGGCAGCCGTTCGGCGGCTGGAAGCGGTCCGTCGTCGGCGCGGGCTGGAAGGCCGGTGGGCCCAACTACCTGTACGGGCTGACCCGCTGGACCGACACAGGGGTTCTCCTCGACGGCACAGGCTCGCTCCCGACCGGGACAAGTCCTCTCCCGTACCGGCAGGATGCGATCGGAGCGGGCGTACTGGCTGCTGCCGAGACCGCCGGGGTCGGCGACGACGACGTCGCGTGGCTTCGTGGCGCCCTCGCTACGGACAGGGACGTCTGGAACGGCGAGTTCGGGGTCGTACGGGACGTGTCGGGACTGCTGCGGGAGCAGAACGCGTTCCGCTACCAGGCCGTACCAGTGACCGTCCGGTTCTCTGGCGCGCGAGTCGCGGAGCTGCTCCGCGTGGTGGCGGCGGGCCTGCGGGCCGGGTCGCGCGTGTCCGTGAGCGCGCCGCGGTTCGAGCGTGGCGTGGAGACGTACCTCGGCAGCGCCGGCGTCACGTGGTGGGCCGAGGACGACGAGCACTGGGCCGCCCGGCTGCGTCACCTCGCCGGGACAGGCGGTCGGGTCCGGCTCGTCGGCGCGGATCCCGTGTCCGCAGCAGCCGCAACGGGCGGGTCGCCGGACGTGGCGCTCTACGACAACCCCGTCGTGGCGGCCGGACGCGTGGAGCTGCTCACGTTCCTTCGCGAGCAGGCCGTCTGCATCACGGCCCATCGCTTCGGCACGCCGCGGCACTACGAGGTGAAAATCCTTTCCTGAGATTTCCCTGAACGCGGTTCTTATGTAATCATCAGACCGTGCAGATGAGCTACCCGATCAGGCTTGCTCTCGCCGTCGTCGCCTCAGTGGCGTCGGTGGTGGGCGGTACAGCGCCTGCCCCGGTGCC
>Ga0182021_10003526_pt1 | contig 18369 bp, 15 predicted proteins | sample 612E3MmetaG_FD_120493 | JGI IMG/M metagenome (GOLD analysis project Ga0182021, IMG submission 120493) | Permafrost microbial communities from Stordalen Mire, Sweden - 612E3M metaG (Illumina Assembly) | ecosystem: Environmental > Terrestrial > Soil > Wetlands > Permafrost | place: Sweden... | reverse complement strand
GACGGGGAGCTGTGCAGCCACAGCTGTTCCCCCTCGAAGCGGTCACCCTACTTCGACAGCGCGACGACCCGGCCGTTTCGCGACCTGAGCCTGCGACCGTCCATGTTGCTGGCATCGCGCAGCGGGGAGGACGCGAAGTCCATGATCGCTCGCGGCGTGTCCTCGGACGACACGCTCGGACTTCGAGGTGCAACGCCTGTCCATGCGTACTACCTGGTGACGTCCGACCGCATTCGCAGCGTACGTTCAGCGTGGTTTCCGCCGCCGGGCGTCGTACGAGGCGCGGGCATCGACGTGCACGTCGAGCATGCCGACTGGATCGAGGACGTCGACCGCGTGGTGCTGTACCAGACGGCACGATAGAGTTCCGCCGTACCCATGCGGATACCGTGCCGGTTGATCGTCGCGTCCGAGCGCCCGTAGATGATCGCCCCTCCGCGTTCGGTGATGCGGATCCAGTCGCCGTGGCGCCAGACGCCCGGGTACATGTCGAAGTAGCTCTCGAGATAGCGCTGGTGATGCGGATCGCCCCAGAAGTACAGCGGCATCGACGGCATGGGTTTCACGCAGACGAGTTCACCCACTTCGTCCACCAGCGAGCGCCCGCGTCCCTGGGCATCCGGTTCGCTCCAGGCATGAACCGCCGCGCCCAGGCAGCGGCACTGCATTTCACCGGGCACGACCGGCAGTGTCGGCATGCCCGCGACGAAGGCGCCGGCGAAATCCGTGCCGCCCGAAATCGGCGTGAGCCAGATGCGCTCGGACGTGGCGCTGGGAATGTGCGCATAGATCCACTCGTAGGCATCGACCGCCAGCGGCGATCCCGTCGCGCCGACGGCCCGCAGCCGGGTCAGGTCCGCCACGCGGGCCGGCTCCACGCCGGACTTCAGGCAGCTGGCATAGAACGCGGCACCGGCACCGAAGAAGGTCACGGCCGCGTCGTCGGCGAAGCGCCACAGCGTCGACCAGTCGGCTTGACCGATCTTGCCACTCGGGTTGCCGTCGTAGATGCAGATGGTCGTGCCCCCCAACAGCGCACCCAGCTGGGAATTCCACATGATCCAGCCGGTGGCGCTGTACCAGTGATAGCGGTCACCGTCCCGGGCACTGGGACCGACGTCGTTGTGCAAGGCCCCCGCTTTCAGCGCCTCGATCATGACCCCACCGTGGCCGTGGACGATCGGCTTGGGCAGACCCGTGGTCCCGCTCGAATAGACCACCCACAAAGGGTGGTCGAACGCCAGCCACAGCGGCTCGAACGGCGGATCCTGCGCCACGAGCGCGTCATAGTCATGCACCGTTCGACGGGCGTTCGCCCAGGGCGCGCCGTCGGCGTGCGGGTCCTGGTATCGCACGAGGACCGCGTCGCGCACGCTCGGCAACTCGTCGAGCAATTGCCGCACCAGCGCCATGCGATCATGAACGACGCCGCCGTAGGTGTAGCCGTCGCACGCCACCAGCAACGTCGGCTCGATCTGGCGGAATCGGTCCAGCACGGCCAGCGGCCCCATGTCGGGTGAACAGATCGACCAGACCGCCCCCACACTGGCCGCGGCCAGGAAGGCCACCACCGTTTGCGGGATGTTGGGCAGGAATGCGCACACCCGATCCCCGGGTCGAACACCCAGGTGCCTGAGTTGCGCCGCCAGCGACGCCACCTGCCGGCGCAGCTGCGGCCACTCGATCGCCTCGACGCCCCCGCTGGCGCGCATCGCCTCGTTCTGGAAGACGATCGCCGGGCAGCCGGCGGCGTGGGCACGCTCGGCGTGGCGGAACAGATGCTGGGCATAGTTCACCCTGGCCCCCGGGAACCACTGCGCGCCGGGCATGCGCTCATCGGCCAGCACCGTGTCGAACGGCGTGGCGGACTGCAGCTCGAAATAGTCCCAGATCGACCCCCAGAACGCCCGCAAGTCCGTCACCGACCATTGCCACAGCGCGTCGTAGCCGGCCGTGGTCCAGGGGTCGAAATGCAAGCCGCGATGGCGGGCCAGCCATTGCGTGTAGCGGACGATCTGGTGGGTGCGCGCTGTTGCCATGTTCCGGATTGTCGGCGGCACCGGCGCGGCGTCAACGAGACAAACGCTCACGCGCGGCGGCGTCGACATCCACGAATTGCCAGCCCTCGTCGCGAAACGCGGCCTGCCGCCACCCCGTGGCCCAGGGCTGGTTGATGTCGGCATACACCCGGTGGACATGGATGTGGTACGGCATGTAGGCCGACACCAACTTGCTGGCCTCGAGAAACAGCGCCGCACGCTGCGGGCCGTCGGGCAGCGTCAGCATGCGCTCGTAGATCGCGTCGAACGCGGGGAGTTTGAACCGCGCGAGGTTGCGGCTGCCGGACGAGGGCCCGTACATGTAGCCCAGACCCGGCTGCGCGTCGGCCCCGGACGTCGAACCCAGGCTCCACATCTGTAGCCGTCCGGCGCGTGCGGCCTTGAGGTTTTCGGGCCACTGGGCGGTTTCGAAGCGTATCTTCAGCCCGACGGCCTGCAGGCTGCGCTGCCAGTTTTCGTCGAATTGCCGCTCGATCTGAGAGCCCTGGGTCGCCATGCGCAGCACCAGCGGTTGTCCGTCGGGCTGCTCGCGCCATCCGTCGCCGTCACGGTCCACGTAGCCGAACGTGTCCAGCAAACCCTTGGCCCGCGCCGGGTCGAACGCGCTGTTGTCGCTGCGATAGTGAGCGTCGTAGCCGTAGGTGCCCGGCGGCATCGTCGCCTGCGCCACCACCGCCGCGCCGCGCCGAACGATGCGGATTTCGCGATCGATGTCGTAGGCCAGACCTATCGCCCGGCGCAACGCCACCTTCGGGGCGCCGTACCCTCCGACCACCGGATCCTCCATGTTGAACCACGACATCGTGAAGTCCGGATTCACGAAGCGCCGGACAACCATCCCGCGCTTGGCCAGATTGGGCGCCAGCACGCCGTTGGGTGTGGCGTAGTTCGTGAATTCCGGCGGAACCCGCACGATGTCCAGCTGCCCGTTGAGAAACGACAGCCAGCGCGACTGACCCTCTTCGAGCACCGAGATCTCCACGCCGTCGTTCAGCGGCAGCCGTCGACCCTTGAAGCGCGCGAGCCAGGCCTGGCCCTGCGCGTCGTGCTCGTCGGGTTGGCCGTCGTAGCGCACGTCGCGATAGTCGGGACTGCGCTCCAGCACGATGCGCGAGCTTCGCCGCCATTGCTTGAGCCGATACGGGCCCGTGCCCACGGGATGGGCCATGATGTCGGCGCCGTAATATTCCACGACCTCGCGCGCCATGGCCCCGACGCTGGACGAGCTGCACAACGTGTCGAGGAATCGCGGCCGCGACGAAGTCAGTCGGATCTGCAGGGTGTATCGATCCAGCGCGCGCAACCCGGACACGGGCGTGTCGTAGTCGAACGCGCGCTGGCCGCGCAGCGCGTCATCGCGCCGTTCGTCCAGACCTTCGATGCCTTCGTCGAGCAGTCCCGACAGGCCGGGGCTCTTCGTGGCCGGGTCAAAGTAGCGCAACAGCGTGTAGACATAGTCCTGCGCCGTGAGTTCACGGCGCCGACCGCCAAACGCGGGATCCTGGGCGAAGAAGATGCCGCGCTGCAAACGCACGGTCCATACGCGGTAGTCCGAGGAGACCTGCGGCAACTCGGCCGCCGTCAGCGGTCGCGCCCGCACCGGTACGGCGAACAGGTCGTACCGATAGGGGGCCTCGAAGATATGTGCGTTCACGCGCGCCGAATACAGGTCGCTGACTTGCACGGGGTCGAATCCCGTCTCCGCGGCCTCCGACGCCACGCGCAGCACGTTGCCGGGTTCGCCGGCGGCGGCCCGCGCCAGCGGGCCCCACGGCAGTGCCCAGCCGCTCAGCAGCGCAGTGGCACAGGCTCGCCGGTCCACGATGCAGCCCCGGGTCAGCGCGAGCGGCGCAGTGTGTTGTCGATGTCGACGTACTCCCACCAGTCGAGCCAGAACACGGGACGCCGGTACCCCACGAGCTGCGGAAACGTCATGTCGATGGAGCGCCGGTTGAGCGTGAACTTGTACGGCATGTAGGCCAGCGCGTAGTCCTCGGCCTGGCGAATCGCCGCCAGGCGCTGCGCGCCGTCAGGCAGCAGCTGGATGTCGTGGTACAGCGCGTCGACTTGCGTCATCTTGAACCGCGACATGTTCTGCCCGCCGATCTGGTGGCTGTCCAGGCGCGAGAACGCCCCTTCGGCGTCGGGTGCGCCCGCATAGGCACCCAGGTACCACATCTGCAGCTTGCCCGCGCGCGCGGCCTTGAGGTTCTCGGGCCACTGGGCGACCACGGACTCGACGCGCACGCCCAGAACCTTCATGTTCTTGCTCATCACTTCGGCAATCTTGCGCGAGCGCAGGTCGGCCTGCGTGGCGACGTGCAAGACGAGCGGCGAGCCGTCGGGCCGATCGCGCCATCCGCTGCCGTGTCGGTCGACGTAGCCATACAGGTCGAGCAGCGCATTCGCGCGAGCGGGGTCGTACTCTCCGAACTCGCTCCTGAACGACGGATCGAATCCGCCGGTGAACGGCAGGACCGGCGACTGGGCCACGACGCCCTGTCCGCTGTAGGCGTACGCGATCACCGTCTGGGAATCGATCCCCAGTCCGATCGCCCGCCGCAGCGCCACCTTGTCGGGCGTGTACCCGCCCACGACGGGGTCGTCCATGTTGAACAAGTAGTAGTTTCCGGCCGGCTCGTCGATCTGGTAGCCGCGCACCCCGCGCTTGGCCAGGTTGGGGGCCACCCGTCCCAGCGGCATGGCCTGCGTGACGAACTGGTAGCCGACCCGGTAGGCGATGTCGGCCTCGCCGTTGAGAAAGGACAGCCAGCGCGGCTGCTCCTCCTCGATGATCGAAATCTCGACCCGGTCGATCATCGGCAGCCGGCGACCCGCGAACCGCCGCACGAGGGCCTGGCCCTCGGCGTCGTCCGCGGCCGGTTGAGCGTCGTACAGGACCTCGCGATAGTCCGGATTGCGCTCCATGGCGATGAAGGAGCTGCGCCGCCACTGGGCGAGCCTGAACGGCCCGGTGCCCACCGGATGGGCCTCGACCTGGTCGCCATAGTAGTCGACGACCTCGCGGGCGACCGCGCCCAGCAGGTCGCCGCCGGCCAGCGTTTCGATGTAGCGCGGACGCGGATCCTTGAGCGTGATTTGCAGCGTGTAGCGGTCCAGCGCCCGCACGCCGGCGAGTTCCCGGTCGTAGTCGAAGGCCTGACGGTGCTCCAGCGCGTCGCGCCGCGCTTCGGCCAGTCCGAGCAGACCGTCCGCTTCGAGGCTGGTCCAGCTCGGGCTCTTGTTGGCGGGGTCGGCGAACCGTTTGATGGTGTAGACGTAGTCCTGCGCGACCAGCTCGCGGCGCGCGCCCTTGAACGCCGGATCGGCGGCGAAGTAGATGCCGGGCTTGATCCGCACCGTCCAGACCCGGAAGTCCGCCGAGGTCTGGGGCGGCCCGTCGGCCGTCAGCGGCTTGATCTTGATGGGACGCGCCAGGGGATCGTAGTGGTACGGGCCCTCGAAGATGTGGGCGGTCAGGATGCGCGAGTACAGATCGTTGACTTTGACGGGGTCCAGGCTGGTTTCGGCCACCTCGAAGGCATACCGAAGGACCTTGGGCGGCGCCGCTGCAGGTGGGGCCGGCTGCGCCGCTGCGGCCGCGGCCGCAGCCGTTGCCAGCAGCCACGCCGCCGCAACGTACCCAGCGCGGCGCAACGTCGTCAAAGGTTTCATTTCGTGCACAGGCTCATCGACCAGGTGGAGCGCGCCGTCGCGGCCCGGACAACGACCGGGCGCGACGAACTTCCAAGGCGCGAGTCTAGGCGCGCCGCGCGGACACCGGCCACGGTGCAAGCCCGATGGCCCCAGTGGGGCACGCGAATTGCGTCCCCTGCGTCGAGCCAGGGGTCCGTGCAGAACAGGGCAAACGCGGGGGGGTGAGGCCTTCGCCCGGCCATAGACTGTCGGCGCTGTCCGGCCACGGGCCCGTGGCACGCCCGACCCAACCCGTAGAAGGAGTGTTGCACGCGATGGCGGGCTACCTGATCCGACGCCTCTGGCAAATGATCCCCACGCTGCTGGGCGTCGTGCTGCTGGTGTTCTTATTGTTCAAGGGTTTCGGCGGCGATCCGGCCGAAATCCTGGGTGGCCAAAACGCGACCCAGGCCCAGATCGACGCCATTCGACAGCAGCTCGGCCTGAACGAGCCGTGGTGGATCCAACTGGCCATCTTTCTGCGCGAGATCGTCACCTTCGATTGGGGCAAGAGCTGGGCCACGAACGAGGCCGTGAGCCACCTGTTCGCCACCCGACTGCCGGCCACCCTGACCGTGATGATCCCGATCCTGGTCGCCGACACCCTGCTGGCGATTCCGGTGGCCATGGGCGTGGCCTACTTGCGAGGCTCGCTGACGGACCGCACCATCATGGTGGCCACGACCGTGGCGCTGTCCATTTCGTTCCTGGTGTACGTGATCGTCGGCCAGTACGTCTTCGCGTTCCAGCTCGGCATGTTCCCGGTCCAGGGCTGGAGCGACAACCTGTGGACCAACCTGCGGGTCTATGTGCCGCTGCCCGCCCTGTTGTCGGTGCTGGTCGGTCTGGCCCCCCAGACGCGCCTGTATCGAACGTTCTTTCTCGACGAGATCGGACACGACTACGTCCGTACGGCACGCGCCAAGGGGCTGACCGAACGCACCGTGCTGCTCAAGCATGTGCTGAGAAACGCCATGATCCCGATCCTGACGAACGTCGCGGTGGCCCTGCCCGGCATCTTCGTCGGCTCGTTCCTGATCGAAGTGTTCTTCTCGATCCCGGGACTCGGGCGCGAGCTATGGCTTGCCGTGAACCGCAGCGACTATCCGGTCATCCAGGCCTTCGCGATCTACATCGCCGTGATCACGATGCTGGTCAATTTGCTGACCGACCTGTTGTACAAGCTGGTGGATCCGCGCGTGGTTCTGAAATGAGCGCTGTGCTGGCGGACCCCTTGGAAGCCGGCCCTGCGCCGCGCACCGTCTGGTCGGCGGCGGCGGCACGTTTCCGCATGGACCGCGTGGGCATGGTGTCGCTGGTCGTCGTGCTGGCGTTCTTGCTGGTCGTGTTGGCCACCGCCCTGGGCCTGCTGGCCAGCGACTGGCAGGTCGAGCGCGGCGTGCCGGACGCGCCGCCGACCTTTCTGGGCGCGGCGGCGGACAACCAGGCCCAAGCACTGGACGGCCCCCACGGGCCGAGCGCGGACATCTCGGCGATCGACCCGCTGGCGCCGATGTACCAGGCGTGGGCCGAGGCCGCCAAGAAATATCAGACCCGCGACGCCGTCCGGGCCGCCACGCTGCCGTTCGGGGCCGACCGGCTCGGACGCGACGTGCTGGCCAAGGCGCTCAAGGGTGCGCAGGTATCCATCCTGGTGGGCGTGTCCGCGGCCGTGGTCGCCACACTGCTGGGGACGGTGCTCGGCGCACTGGCCGGCTTCTTCGGTGGACCGATGGGCGACGTCCTGGAATGGGTCTACAACGTCTTCACCGCGATCCCTGGAATCCTGCTGATCTTTGCATTCGCCGCGGTCTTTCCGCGCGGGGTGACGTCGGTCGTGCTGATCCTGGGTCTGGCGGGATGGACCGGCATCTACCGGCTGGTGCGGGCGGAATTCATCAAGCATGCGGTGCGCGACTACGTTCGCTCGGCCGAAGCACTCGGTGCGAGCGCGTCGGCCCGCATCTTCCGCCACATCCTGCCCAATGTCAGCCACGTCGTACTCGTGCAGCTCTCCGTGCATGTGGTGGGATTCATCAAGTCCGAAGTCATCCTGTCGTACCTGGGCCTGGGCGTCGGTGTCGATCAAGTCTCCTGGGGCACGATGCTGTCGGAGGCCCCCAGCGAACTGATCCTGGGCCACTGGTGGCAGCTGGCGGCCGCCACGATCCTGATGGCCACGTTCGTCACGGCGTTCTCGCTGATGACCGATGCGCTGCGCGATGCGCTCGATCCGAAACTGCGGGGACTGGAATAGCGCCATGCTGCTGTCGATCAAAGACCTGCGGGTGGCGTTTCGACTCGGGCGACGCGACGGCATCGTGCAACGCTTCGAGGCCGTCAAGGGCGTGAGCCTGGAGGTCCCGGAAAACACCACCGTGGCGCTGGTGGGTGAATCGGGGTCGGGCAAGAGCGTGACGGCGATGTCGATCCTCAAGCTGCTCCCCGACAACGCCGAGCGCCAGGGACAGATCCGCTTCGAAGATCGCGATTTGCTGGCGGCGTCGACCGCCGAACTCCAGGCGATGCGCGGGCGCGATATCGCCTGCGTGTTTCAAAACCCGATGACCTCGCTGAACCCCGTCTTCACGGTCGGCCAGCAGGTCTGCGAGCCGCTGGTCAAACACTTGCGGATGAGCGCACGCCAAGCGATGGCACGGGCCGAGGCACTGCTCGCGGAAGTGGGTCTGCCCGAACCCAGGCGGCGCCTGTCGGCCCATCCGCACGAGCTCTCGGGTGGCCAACAGCAGCGCGTGATGATCGCGATGGCGCTGGCATGCGAGCCGAAATTGCTGATCGCCGACGAGCCGACCACGGCGCTGGACGTGACCATCCAGCGCCAGATCATGGAGCTGCTGGCCACGCTCAAGGCGCGGCACCGCATGAGCATGCTGTTCATCAGCCACGATCTGGGTGTCGTCGGCGAGATCGCGGATCACGTCGTGGTCATGCGCCAAGGCACGGTGCGCGAGCAAGGCAGCGTCGCGCGCGTCTTCGAGCAACCGCAGGACGCCTACACGAAGGCGCTGCTGGCGTGTCGCCCGACGCTGCAACAGCACGCGACGCGCCTGATGGTGGTCGACGACCACATGGCCGGGCAGGTCTGCGCCACCGCGCCGCCAGCCTGCCCCAAGGATCCCCAGGCGCCGGTGATCATCGAAGCGCGCGGACTGACCAAGAGCTTCTGGATCCGCCGTGGGGTGTGGGGCCGCGTGGCGTTTCGTGCCGTGAACGGCGCCACGTTCGCGTTGCGGCGCGGCCACACGCTGGGCGTCGTGGGCGAATCGGGTTCGGGCAAGACGACGCTCGGGCTGACCCTGCTCAGGCTGCACGACGCCCACGGCGGACCGGTGGGCGGCCAGGTGACGTTCGACGGCATGGATCTTCTGGCATTGACACCGGCGCAGATGCTGCCGCTGCGCAAACGCATTCAAGTGGTCTTCCAGAACCCCTACGCCTCGCTCAATCCGCGCTTCACCGTGGGCCAGACCCTGATCGAACCGATGACCATCCACGGTCTGGGTCGCGACGCGGCAGAGCGCGAAGCGCGTGCGCGCGCATTGCTGGCGCGGGTCGGCCTGGACGACGCCGCCATGGACAAGTACCCGCACGAATTCTCCGGCGGCCAGTGCCAGCGCGTGGCCATCGCGCGGTGCCTGGCGCTGGAGCCCGAGCTGCTGGTTCTGGACGAGGCGGTCAGCGCCCTGGACGTGTCGGTCCAGGCTCAGGTCCTGAACCTGCTCAAGGACCTGCAGGACGAGCTGGGCCTGGCCTACCTCTTCATCAGCCATGATCTGGCCGTCGTGCGGTTCATGGCCGACGACGTCTTGGTGATGCGCAACGGCGACGTCGTCGAGCACGCCAGCATGCAGCAGATCCTGGACGCCCCCGAGCAGGAGTACACGCGCCGGCTGATGGCGGCGATTCCGCGCGGCTACCGCGCCACCGCCTGAGTCGCCGGACGGGACGACCATTCCGGTCGAGGCTGTAACGGCTCATTAACGATTGCGTCACATTTTGGGCGGCGCAGCTCGCCGGCCGGTCAATTTTTGTCCACGCCGTGGCCTCGGGGCCCGAATTCGGCATGGCACAGTCGTTGCGCTGGACTCCCCAGCCGCAGCACGGGACACCACGTCCGAACATGCGGATCGAGCTCTACCGAGGAATCGTGCCATGCCACTGAACCGCTCCATCAAGGCCGCCACCCAGGCACCGACCCGGCGGCTGCGCCCGGCCAACCCCAGCTGCCGCGGCGGGGCCTCGTCATTGCTGCGTCTTCAGCAGCCCGGCGCAGGTCGGCTGCCCAGGGCGCTGGACCTGTCCGATTGGATGAGTCACGCCGCCAGCATCTTGATGCCGGTGACGGGCCCGCACGCCGACATCGGCTCACTGTCCGCGAGTGCGGGAGCGTGAACATGAACGCCGTGCACGCCGCCCGAACCGCCCGGTCACCCGCGGCCAGCCTGCCGCGACGCACCAGCACCGAAGGGCCCGCGCCGCAGCGCCCGTCTCAGCGGGTGCTGCAGACCCGCAGCGCGCCGGCGCAACTGTCGTTGTTCCCCTATTCGGGTGCCCCCGCGCGCTGAGCCGCGCGCGAGCGGACCCTTTGTTTTCGCGGACGAAACTGACGTCCTGAGGGAAGCGGGCTGGCCAGGGTGGAGTCGAGAGCGAACCCCAGCAATTTCTGTCCCGCTTCCCTTATTTTTTCTCCGCGCAAGACACACCCTGCGCTGCAGGGCATCCCCCTCTGGTCGATCGATCCGGGTTCAGCCACACTGGGCCATCGTCCGCCGCTCACCCGAGGTCCGCTTCATGTCCGTCGATCGACGCCGCAGGCTCGTCTGCGCTGGTGCCAGCATGCTGGCGGTCTCGTCCTGGACCGACGGAGCGTGGGCGCAGGCCGCTTGGCCCAGCAAGACGGTGCGCATCGTGGTCCCGTTCACCCCGGGTGGAACCACCGACATCCTGGCCCGGGCGCTGGCGCCGGAGCTGGGCCGGGCGTTCGGCCAGACCTTCTTCGTCGAAAACCGCCCCGGTGCGGGTGGCAACCTCGGCTCGGACGTGATCGCCAAGGCCAGCCCGGACGGCTACAACTTGCTGATGGGCACGGTCGGCACCCACGCCATCAATGCCGCGCTGTACCCGAGCTTGCCGTACGACCCGGTGCGCGACTTCGCACCCGTGGTGCTCGTCGCCGGTGTGCCCAATGTGCTGGTGATGAATCCGGCCAAGGCGCAGGGCGCCGGCATACGCAACGTCGCCGACCTGATTCGCTATGCCAAGGCGCACCCCGGCCAGCTCAATATGGCCTCCAGCGGAAACGGCACGTCGATCCACCTGAGCGGCGAATTGTTCAAGAGCATGACCGGAACCTTCATGCTGCACTTTCCCTACCGGGGTTCCGGTCCCGCGCTGCTGGACCTGATGGGCGGGACGATGGATCTGATGTTTGACAATCTGCCGTCGGCCCTGCCCCATATCCGGTCCGGCAAACTCCAGGCGCTGGCCGTCACCAGCGCTCAGCGCAGCGCCGTGCTGCCCGACGTGCCCACCGTGGCCGAGGCCGGCCCGGTCCCGGGCTACGAAGCAAGTTCGTGGTTCGGTCTGTTCGCACCCGCCCGCACACCGACGGACATCGTCAATCGAATTCAGCAGGAAACCGCGCGTGCCTTCGGCACGCCGGTGTTGCGCGAGCGCCTGCTGTCGCAAGGTGCGATCCCCGGCGGTCAGCCGCCGGCCGAATTCGCCAAGTTCATCGCCAGCGAGTCCAGGAAGTGGGCACAGGTGGTCAAGATCTCCGGCGCCAAGGTCGACTGAGGCGTCGACACGCCGCGCTCAGCGAGGTGTCGCCAACCCCATCTGGCCCAACAGGTCCACGACCAGTTCGAGTCGCAACAGCGGGCTGTCCAGCGCCATGAGCCGTTGCTTCGCATCGGGTCCGAGCGGCAGCATCTCGCACCATCGGTTGGCCAGCCAGCCGCAATCGTCCCAGCGATGGGGCTGGTGCAGCGGCAGATCCACGCCGGTCTCGCCGCTGGCGCAGATGCTGTGCTCGATATTTCGGGCCAGGTCCTGCAGGCCCACCCGGGCCTGGTCCAGATCGGGCGGCACGGCCACCGGCGTGTCCTCGCTCAGCAGTTCCACGTCTCCCACCCACAGGCCGTAGCGCTGCTGTTCGCTGCGCTGTACTCGAAACCGTCGCGTACCCAGGCAGCGAATGATCATCAGCCCGGGCTGGGGCCGGCGCAGCTCTTCGATGCGTGCCAAGGTGCCCACCGGAAAGAACGCGTCGCCCGGCGCCGTCTCGCCGTCCCGGTCCGGCGCCGGCCGGCGGACCTCGCTGCCGCGGCTCAGTGCGACCACGCCGAAGGGCTCGCCGCGGCGGTGACAACGCGCCACCATGTCCAGGTAGCGGACCTCGAAGATCTGCAACGGCAGCCAGCCACCCGGGAACAGCACCGTGTTCAGCGGAAACAGCGGCAGTTGCACCAGCGTCGAAGAGGAACTGTCCATGCCTCGATCGTAATTGCGCGGCATTGTCCTTGTTGGCCCGCGGCCCTTGCGGACGACCCGGTGGTCTAATCTCGCCTGTCGGGCAGCGCGTTGTCGCGATGCATCCCGGGCGCGTGCCGATGCCCGTCCCTTCGACACCTGCGCCTTGCCGATGCCACTGCCCCTGCCTGCCGAGAACCGCGACCCCCTGAGCGCTGCGACGCCTCGCGCATCGGTCCCCTGGCTGCTCGCCGGACTGGCCGCCTGGCTGCTGGCCACGCTCGGCCTGCGCCCGCTGCTGCTGCCCGACGAAGGCCGTTACGCGGACGTGGCGCGGGCGATGCTCCACGCAGATCCCTGGGTGCCGACCCTGAACGGGTTGCCGTTCTTCCACAAGCCGCCGTTGTTCTACTGGCTGGACATGGGGGCGATGGCGCTGGCCGGCAGCAACGAGTTCACGGCCCGGATCGCCTCGGCGATGGGCGCCTGGCTGATGGGCGGCTGTCTGTTGCTGGCCTGGCGCCGCTGGCATGGGGAACTCACCGGCGCACGCACGCTGGTCGTGCTGGCCACCACGCCCTTCTTCTTCTTCGGCGCGCAGTACGCCAATCACGACATGCTCGTGGCCGGACTGATCACCGCCGCGGTCTTCGCCTGGCTGCGCGCGCTCGATGGCCCGGGCGCCGTCGCGCTGCGTTGGCTGGTGGGCGGATGGATCCTGTGCGCGCTGGCCCTGCTGGCCAAGGGCCTGATCGGCGTCGTTCTGCCGGTGCTGATACTCGGCCCCTGGCTGGCCGTGCAAGGGCGCTGGCACGCCCTGCGGCAGCTGGTGCATCCCGTCGGGCTGCTGGCCTTCGCCGTCGTGTGCGGCCCGTGGCTGGGCGTCATGCAGTGGCGCTACCCGGGGTTCTTCGACTACTTCATCGTGGAGCAGCATTTCAGGCGCTATGCGCAGTCGAACTTCAACAACGTGCACGGCGCGTGGTTCTTCCTCGCGGCCGTGCCGCTGCTGACCCTGCCCTGGAGCGGCTGGGTGCGCTCGGCGGTTCGGCGCGCCTGGGCCGAGCGCGGCGCGCTGCCCGGCCTCTACGCCTGGTGGGTGGTGGCGGTGGTGGGCTTCTTTTCCATCCCGAGCGCCAAGCTGGTCGGCTACGTGCTGCCGGCCCTGGCGCCCTGGTGCGCCCTGCTGAGCCTGGGGATGTCGGCGCAGCGTCGGGCGCTGTGCAGGTCACTGGCATGCGGGGCCGCGCTCGTGTGCCTGGCCGGCGTGGCCGCGCTGGCCTGGAAGGCACCGCAATCCAACCGCGATCTGGCGCGCGCATTGGCCGGGCGCTACGCACCGCAGGACCGGATCGTCATGGTCGATGAGTACCTGTACGACGTGCCGTTCTATGCCCGGCTGGTGCAGCCGGTGCTCGTGGCCAGCGACTGGACGGACCCCGAGCTGCCCACCCACGACAACTGGCGCAAGGAGCTGTTCGACGCCGCGCGCTTCGACCCCGCGCGAGGCCGCGAGCTGCTGGTCCCGCTGTCCGGCCTCGAACGCCTGAGCTGCGGGGCACACACCACCTGGTACATCGCCTCCGCCGAGCACGACGCGCGGTTAGGGGCCCTGCCCGCAGCGCAACGTGTGTTCGCCGATGCGCGCCAGCGGCTGTGGCGCGTGCCCGAGCGCGGCTGCGCCTGACCCGACGGAGCTCGCCGGTGCCCCGCTTCCTGCGCTACACGGCCGTTGGCGGCTTCGCCACCCTGGTGCACTACGTGCTGCTGGTGGTCTGCGTCGAATGGCTGCATTGGCCCGCCTTCGAGGCATCGGGCCTGGGGGCGCTCGTGGGCGCACAGGTCGCCTACGCCGGCAACCGCTGGTTCACGTTCACCCACCGCGGGTCCATGGGCACGTCGTGGGTGCGCTTCCAGGTCACGGCCGTGCTGGGCGCGCTGCTGGGCGTCGCCGTGGTGGGGGCGGGCGTGCGCCTAGGGGTGCATTACCTGCTGGCGCAGGTCGTGGCCACGCTGGCCAGCCTCGTGCTGACGTTTGCCATCAACCGCCATTGGACCTTTCGCTGAGCGCGCCGCTCACGAACGGCGGGAGCGCGCTGGCGGCCATGCGCGGCCCAGCACGACATCCGCGCGAGACAGGTCCCGGGTGAACAGGTCGCTGCCCAGGTAGTCGCGCTCGCGCAATCGAGCCGCCGCGATGGCGTCGACCGGCCCGCTGCCGGGCGCACCGTCGGGCGCGTCGGCGGGATGGCAGAACAGCAAGCCGCCCTGCGCCGGCAGTGCCTCGAGCCAGCGCCGCATCAGGCCCGGGTAGTCCGGGTCGACGAAGTCGTAGGCGCCGAGCAAGGTGGTGTTGTGCGCGAGCACGCGACGCGCGAGTTCGCGTGCCAGCGCACGCCCACCCGTGCATTCGATGAGCCAGCGCTTCACGCCATATCCCGGGCCCTGCACCCGGCCCGTGCTGCGCACGGCCGGCAACGGTTGGATGTGCTCGACCATGTCCAGGATCATGTCGCGCACGCCCGGCAGGTGGTGCACGTGCTGGTGCCCGTCGATGAACGCCGGCGGCAGTCCCCGGCCACGGTTGAATGCGGCCAGCTGGGCGTGCACCTCGACGCGGATTTCCGAGGTCGGCAACAGGCCCAGGTGGGCCTGGGCCAGGAGTCGAGGCAAGCCGGGAAATTGCGGCCAGCGCCGGGCCAGTTTCGCGCTCAGCGGCCTGCCCTCCGTGAGGTTCAGATGCAATCCGACGTCCACGGCGTCCGGCATGCCCTGCAGGAGCTCACAGTCGTGCTGCCAGTGCGGGCCATTGGTCAGACAGGAAATGGCGGTCAACCGGCCGTCGCGCGCCAGGCGGGCGATCGCGCTGGAAATCCAGGGCGCCAGTCCGAAATCGTCCGCACACAACGCCAGCGTGCGGGTCACGGTCGACCCCGCCCGGGCTCGCGCGTCGAACCGTGGGGCGATCGCGTCATGGACCCGGTTCGCCCGGCGTCGCCGCCAGGGCACCCAGGCCCGACTCCCGGCTCACGAGGTAGACCGGGCGCTGTTTCACCTCATCGAAAATGCGGCCCACATACTCACCCAGAATGCCGATCGACAGGAGCTGCACGCCGCTGAAGAACATCATGCTCGTCACCAGCGTCGCCCACCCCGGTACGTTGTTGCCGTAGACGAAATACTCCACGACGATCCAGAACCCGAACGCGATGGCACACAGCGCGATCACGACCCCCACGGCGCTCCACAGCCGCAGCGGCGCGTTGGTGAACGCGGTCACGCCGGTGAACGCCAGCTTGGCCAGGCGGGCCAGCGAGAACGAACTGGTGCCCGCGTTGCGCTCCGCGGGCACGTACGGGATGATTTCATTGCGAAACCCGACCCAGGCGTACAAGCCCTTCATGAATCGGTTGCGCTCGGGCAGCGACTTCAGCGCCTCGACCACCCGACGGTCCATCAGCCGGAAGTCCCCAGCGTCCACCGGGATCGGAACCGCCGCGTCGCGATTGACGAGCTGATAGAAGATCGCCGTGCCGATGCGCTTGGCCCAGCTTTCGTCGGCGCGGGATGCGCGTGCCGCGCAGACCATGTCTGCGCCGTCGCACCAAGCCTTGACCATGTCGGGCACCAGCGACGCGGGATGCTGCAAATCCGCGTCCATCAGCAAGACGACCTCGCCCTGTGCCCGGTCGATGCCCGCCGTGAGGGCGGCTTCCTTGCCGAAATTGCGTGACAGCTGCACGTAGCGCACGCCCGGACGGGTCAACCACGGGGCGATGACCGTGGCGGTCTCGTCGTGACTGCCGTCGTCGATGACGATGATCTCCCACCGGAACGTGAGCCGGGCCAGTTCGGCGGTCAGCGTCGTCAGCAGCGCAACGATGTTGGCCGCTTCGTTGAAGGCGGGCACGACGCAGCTGATCGACGGGCGGAGTGTTCGTGGCGTGGGCGTCATATGGCAAAGGCAGTCCGGACGCCACTTTACGCTGACATCGGGCTCGCGCCATTGCCGCACTGCAGCATCGGCAGCTCGGTCGTCTGCCGTGCCGGCGCACGGTCCCGGCGCCGGGACCGGCCCGCGTTCAGGCGTCGCCTGCCCGCGCGACCGCCGCCTCGATCTGCTCCTGCACCTTGCGGGCGCCGCGCAGGACCAGCGTCGGGTCCAGTCCGGCCTGGGGCGCCACGAGGTTGGCGACCTCCTCCAGCGCCTGCGGATCCGTCATCAGCGTGTGGGCCAGGGCCGACAGCGCGCAGATGGACCGACGCGGCAGCTGCATCGGCAACTGACGGGTCGTGTTGACGATCACGTGGTAGCGCACACTGGCCGCCGCCGTGGCCACCAGGCCCCAGCTCTCGCACAGTGCCGCGCCCAGCGCATCATGGCTCACCCCGAATTCGGTGTGCTCGAGCATCAGCAGCTCCTCGTCGTCGTGCGCCTGCGCGAGCAAGGCCCGGTACCGGTCGCTCGCGTGGCGAAACAGCACCGCCTTGCCGCACTCTTCGAACAGCCCGGCCGAATGGGCGGCCCATGGATCCACGCCCAGCACCTGGCCGATGCGGCCCATCAGCAGCCCGCGCACGCTGGCTCGCTCCCACAGCGGCGCGAGTTCGGGCGCGGTCGGGAACACGGCGCGCAGCCCCATCGCGAACGTGACCGAAGCGATTTCCCGAGTTCCCAAGTGAGTGATCGCTTCTTGAACCGTCTGGACCCGTCCTCGCAGGCCGTACAGCGACGAGTTGACGGCCTTCAGGACCGCCGAGGCCAGCGCCATGTCGGCCGAGATCAGCGCGCTGACGGCCTGGAGATTGACGGCGTCGTCGGCCAGCAGCACGGACAACCGCGCCAGCGACTCCGGCTGGGCCGGAATATCGATGCTCAACGAGCGCAGTTCGGGGTCGACGGGCATGGCAGACTTTCGTGACGGGGAATCGACGAAAGATCGTAGCCCCGCGCCCCGTCAGCCAACGGCCGAATAGCGGGACCGCCTGCGGGCTATTCCCGCGCTCATCGCGCCGTGGGGCGCGGCCTGAAGAACCAAAGGGCGCCAGGTCATCCCTGACGCCCTTCGTTTGCTGCTCGAACTCTCGTAGGAGTCCCGCTGGCTGCGCGCGGCGGTCAACCCGAGTAGGGCTGCGCCGGCTATGTCTCCTCACCCCGTCCTGCAAGGCACCATGACGGTGCCTGCTGCGAGAGTCGACACTTTAGACGCCAAAAAGCACGTTCATACTAGGGATTTCCCGCAAACAAATGCCTGCGTTTCGTGCGCCGCGCGCCATCACAGCGCAGCGGCCGGCAGCGTCAGCACCACTTGCGTTCCCCGGCCGATCTCGCTGGTCACGCAAACGCCTCCGCGGTGCAGCTCGGCGATGCGCTTGACGATGGCCAACCCCAGCCCCTTGCCCCCCTCGCCCATGGCCGGCGCCACGCTGTGGCGGCTCTGATAGAAACGGTCGAACAAATGCGGCAAGTCCTGCGCGGCAATGCCCGGCCCGGTGTCGTGCACGCTGATGCGCACCTGATCGCCCCAGCGCCGTGCGGACAGGACGATCTGGGCGCCGCGCGGGCAGAACTTCAGGGCGTTGTCCACGACGTTGGCCACGGCGCGTTCGAACAGCTCGACGTCCACGGCTGCCACCGCCGGTTCGCGCACGCCCTTGGCCTGCGCGAGGTCCCCGCTGCCGGCCGCGCGGTCCGGCGGCGCGCCAACGTCGCCGGCGTGCAGCGCGATGCCCAGACGGGCCGCGCGGTCCGCAAAGCGCATGCAGATGTCGTCCAGCAGTTCGACCGTGTCCACGACCTCGGCGTTGAGCTTGAACTCGGGCTCGTCGAGCTTGGCCAGATCGCCCAGCGACTGCACCAGTCGGGCGGCATTGCGGGTATTGCGCAGCGCGATTTCGACCAGTCGCCGATCTTCCTGCCGTTCGGTGCCGGCGTCGGCTTGCCAGCGCCCTTCGAGCGTCTCCAGGCAGGCCGCGGTGGCCGTCAGCGGCGAGCGCAAGTCGTGCGACAGGTTGCTCACGCCTTCGCGCCGAAAGTGATCGAGCCGGCGCAGCTCGTTCCACTGCTTGCGCAGGGTTGCGAGCATCAGTTCGAAGGCCCGCGTGAGCTGCCCAAACTCGT
>Ga0182021_10003525_pt1 | contig 18376 bp, 12 predicted proteins | sample 612E3MmetaG_FD_120493 | JGI IMG/M metagenome (GOLD analysis project Ga0182021, IMG submission 120493) | Permafrost microbial communities from Stordalen Mire, Sweden - 612E3M metaG (Illumina Assembly) | ecosystem: Environmental > Terrestrial > Soil > Wetlands > Permafrost | place: Sweden... | reverse complement strand
CGACCGCATCGCCCTCTGCATCGTCATCCCCGACGCGCCCACGGCGGCCGAGCTGGCCGCGGCGGCGGACATCGCCTCGCGGGCCAATTTCGACTCCCTTTCCCAGGACCTTCTGGGCCTGGTCCGGAGGGAATCGGACGCCGGCCGCATCGACCGCCTGGAAAACCCGATCCTGCTGGGATCGAACGTCAAGTGGCTCAAGGACGCCCTTCGCGGCGGCGATCTGGAAGCCCCCCCCCTCGGCGTCAATGAAGGCTGGGTGTCCGTCTTCGCCTACAAAGCGGCGACCGGGATCGCCATCGCTGCCGGGTCGGAGGACGCCCTCCTCCAGACGGCCCGGGCATTCTTTCTCCGCTGGCCTTATCTCTGGGATATCTGGGGCCGCGAGGAGGGCCAGACCTACTCCACGATGGAGCGGGACATCGATCAATTTCTGTCCGCCGACGGCCTGCGGCTGCAGCGCACGGTCATCCGCTCCGTCCTCTACGAATTTCCGCCGGCGCCCAAGGGCCCCGGCCCCTTGAAAAAATTGTCCTTCAACGCCGGAGAGATCAAGAACCTGACGGCCCAGATCGATTTCACGGACGAAGACGACCTGGGCACGGCGGCCAAGACCTTCGACAACCTGCGTTTGGCCCATCTGCGCGGCCAGAAAAGCGAGGTCCTTTCCTACGCCGGCTGCGCCCGGATCACGTTCGACCTGCGCTTCGGAAAATCCCGCCGGGAATCCGTCCTGCCGCGGCAGGGTTATCCCAAACGGATGCTCACGGCATCCTACAAGGACCTCACCAGGGCCGACGGAGCCGGCCATGAATTCGATCTGACGGGCTTGTTCACGGCCAAGGGCTTCTACGGAGATTCGGACAAGGACGGCATCCTCGATTCCTTCGATTCCCAGATCATCGTCCCGGCGGGCGGGGCGCCCCGCAACGTCGCCGCCCTGGCATCGCGCCTCGTGCTGGCCACGGCCGGGGCCACGTTCCCCATCGTGGCCCTCGATCGGGAGATCGAACCGCACAAGGCTTTGACCGCTCCCCTCCTGGTCGGGCCGACCGCCCAGACCCAGGAGCTCATCCGGGTGGGCAAGCTCGTCCCGCCTTCCTTGGAGAATTCGACGGGCCTCGTGACCGTCGTCCCCAAAGCCTTCAATAAATCGAGCGCCCTGGCCGTCCTGGGAGCGGACGCGATCGGCCTGGAGAAAACCCTCGGATATCTCAGCCGCACGTTCCCCTATTTCGAGACCTACGGGCCGGGCCGGCCCCAGATCGGCGACGTTCCGGCCGACCTGGAGCGCTTTCTGAAAGGCGAGCGGGGCGCCGCCGAAGCCTATTTCCTGCCCGCCCTGCGCAAGGCCCTGGAGGAAATCAAAGACCGGGATCTGGAGACCCTCAAGGTCGAGCTCCTCCTGCCCAAGGCCAATCCCAAGTTCGAAGAGGAGATCAAGCGGGCCTGCGCCGCGGCGTTCAAATCGCCGGCCGTCGAGATCAGCGCCTCGGCGATGACCGACGGGCGCAAGATCCTGGAAAAGGAGAAGACCTTCACGTGGGAGGGCGCGGAAGCCCTGGATCTTTTGAAGGACAAGCTGAAGGATCTGCCGGCCTCGCCGGCTCCCCTGAAGATCAGCCTCGGCCTGAGCGAGTCGCCCGAGGTCCGGACCCGTCTCCGCAAGCAGATCGAGCAGTACGCGTCCGAACAGATCAAACAGCCGGCCGAAGTGGAGGTGGCGTCCTCCTACAAGCAAGGCTTTTTCTGGCTCACCGAAAAGGTCCTGCCGGCCCTGAAGGGCAAAGCCGTGGCCCAGGTGATCGTCCGGTTCGCCGAGGAGAAAGGCGATTTCCGCAAGCCCCGGCGCTTCTATCCCGAGCCCACCCGCTGGCTCCAGGAGCTGTACCCGGCCGACGAGATCCTGGCCCGCGATCTGGCCCTGCCCTTGGAAAAAATCCGCTTCGAGATGAGCCCCAACCTGGCCGGAATCTATGAGGTCAGCGCCCTCGACGCCCGGAACGCCGCTGTTTTCGAGCAAAGCTTCAACCCGCGGGTCAAGGAAATCCCCTATCTCAAGCTGCTGCCCGAGTGGGGCAGCGTGAAAATGACTTCGGGCTGGGTCCGGATCGAGCGCGGCAGCGACGTCCTCTATGACGGCCTCCTGGCCTCCGACCTGGAAAAATTCTGGAATTTCTACCAGGACGAGGTCCTGGCTCCGGTGTACAGCCAGGTCCTCAAGAAGACCGGAGGAACGCCGACTTTCTCCAAGCAGCCGTTCTTCAAGCAGCTTCGCCTGGAGCTGTGGGCCAGCGAGCCCGATTACCGCCTGGGCCTGGACGAGGAGATCGTCAGCTCGCTGGAAGCCCTTCACGACGAGATCTATTTCGACACCCTCGACTTCCTGCGCGGCATCACGGACATCGACGTGGATGAAGGCGAACAGCCGGAGGACAGCCAGCGCTTTTCCGCTCCCGGCAACGTCTTTCCGGTCATCCATGCCTCCACCGAAGGCGAAGCGCCCCGGGTCAAGGTCACCTTCGAGGACTGGGCCGGAACGTCCCCCCTGCTGACCCTGAAATGGAAGGAAGCCGGCCGCGAGGAAAACATCAGGAAGATCGCCTTTCCGGTCCTCAAGAGCAAGCCCGTCCAGATCCCGGCGCTTGTCTATAACGGGCTGGAAGAGAAGCTCGAAAGCCTGAGCGCAGAGCTCGATTTCGACAAGGAAGGCGATTACCTGGCCTTCCTGGATCTTTTGCCGGCCTACCGCGAACTCGTCGGGAAGGATGCCCTGCCCTCAGCGCTGTCCTACCCCGCCCTGGCCTTCCTGCGGCTGAAATTGAAATGCCGGGATCTGGTCAAGGAGGAGGTCCTTCCCGTGGATGCCCCGCCTGAATCGAAGCCCGGGCCCGCCCCGGCGCCTCTCCGCCCGGGCGAGAGCATCGTCGATACGACCCGCCTCCTGTCGCCCGAGAACGTCGCCGAGCTGACCGCCCGGCTGGCCCAATTCCCCATCCTGCGGACGTCGATCGGCGGACGGTCCTACGAAGGCCGGAACGTTCCGGTCATCGAAGCCTACAAACCCGGCGGCGACTACGTCTCCATCCCCCGCCTGATCGCCCTCAAGCCCACCATCTACATCAGTGGGCGCCAGCACGCCAACGAGGTGTCTTCGACCACATATATCCTGAAGCTGGCCGAGCTTCTGGCCACGGACAAGACCTACCAGGACTACGTCGGACGGATCAATTTCGTGCTGCAGCCCCTGGAAAATCCCGACGGGGCGGCCCTGGCCTTCGAGCTCCAGCAGATCACGCCGTTTCACAGCCTGCACGCCGGCCGCTACAGCTCCCTGGGCATCGACGTCGGTTCTTTGGGCGGCAGCGCCCGTCCCATCCTGCCCGAAGCCCTGGTCCGGCGGGATCTTTACGCCAAATGGGCGCCCGACATCTATCTGAACCTTCACGGATATCCTTCCCACGAATGGGTCCAACAGTTCTCCGGGTATACACCCTACCTGTTCCGCGATTATTGGATTCCCAAGGGTTGGTTCACGTACTTCCGTTCCCTCAACCTGTCCGTCTACGCCCGCTATAAGGAGGCCGGCGAGGAACTGCGGGGATTCATCACCACCGAGATGAACGCCGACCCGCGCATCAAGGAGTCCAACAAGAAGTTCTATGACCGCTACTTCCGCTGGGCCTCCCGCTGGCAGCCATACGTCGATCCCCTGGAGCTGGTCGACGGGGTCGACATCTATGCCCGCCGCCGGGGCGGCGCGGAAAGCCGCCTAACGCCCCGCGCTCAAACCACCTATGCCGAAGAAACGCCCGAGCTCATGGACGAAACGGCCCGGGGCGTCTGGCTCGATTTTCTATCCACGCAGGGGCTTTCCTATCTGCGCGCCCATCTGAAATACCTGGCCCAGGCGAAATTCGAAACGGCCCGCATCGAAGAGGAGGTCGGCGATCGCGTGCGCATCCAGCTTGTCCGCAGCCGGCCCGGGACGACCAAAAAATAGAATATCCGCCGGCGGACTCGAATAGGGTTGTCAAGAGGGGAAAATACTGTTAATATTCAGGACACATCATCAGGGATGAGACAGAGATGGACACCCCCGAAAATCTGGTCGTGATCGGCCGTGATCCGGCCCTTTTCGACAGTCTTAAGGATTCGGTCGTCTCGTCCGACTTCCGGATGTTCTATTGCGGCCTTCGGGAAGACCAATCCGCATTCATCCGCGAACACGAGATCCGCTTCGTCCTGCTCGACGCGCAGGACGGCGCCGCGCCCGCGGCCGAACTCCTGGTTGCGCTCAAGCGCGCGGACCGGCTTTTGACGGTCCTCGCGGCCGGCCGGCCCATCCATCCCGAGGAGGTTCTCGAATGGATCCGCCGCGGGGCCGACGACTACCTGGAAATGCCCGTTTCCCCCGAATCGGTCCGGACGGCCCTGAAAAAGGCCCTGGAAAAACGCGATTTGCGGCGGGAGACGTTTCTCCTGGAGCGCCGCCTGGAAAAGAAATACAACTTCCACGGCCTGCTCAGCAAGAATCCGTACATGCTGGAGGTCTTCACCCTGATCGAGAGCGTGGCCCGGCATTTCACCAGCGCCCTCATCATCGGCGACACCGGCACGGGCAAGGAGATGGCCGCCCGGGCCCTGCACGATCTGGCGGAGACCAAGAACCGCCGCCTGACCGTCTGCGATTGCGCCTCCATCCCCGAAACGCTTTTTGAATCGGAGCTGTTCGGCTACGTGCGAGGGGCTTTCACGGGGGCCGATCGCAACAAGCACGGCCTTTTCGAAGAAGCCCACGAAGGGGTGATCTTTCTGGACGAGGTCGGCGAGATCCCCCTGTCCGTGCAATCCAAGCTGCTGCGCGTCCTGGAGAACCGCCAATTCCGCCCCCTCGGCTCCAACGACGTCAAATACGTCAATGTCCGGGTCGTCGCCGCCACCAACCGCGACCTGGCCGAGGCCTGCCGCAAGGGAACCTTCCGCGAGGATCTCTATCATCGCCTGAACCGGGTGGAGATCCGCATCCCTCCCCTGCGCGAGCGCCCGGAGGATCTGCCCCTGCTCGTGCGCCATTTCATCGACGTCAACAACAGGGCCTATGAAAAATCCATCAAAGGCCTGGCCCGGGACGTCCAGAAGGTGTTTCTGAAATACGATTGGCCGGGCAACGTCCGCGAGCTGGAAAACGTCCTCCAAAGCGCGGCCATGCTGACCAAGAAGGATTTCATCGACGTCGGCGACCTGCCCAAGAACCTCCGCGACCAGGCCGGCCTCAAGGCCCGGCCGTCGTTCCTGGACCGGGAGAATCTCTCCACGCTCGACGAACTTGAGAAGGAATACATCACCTATCTTCTCAAGCTGACCCGCTTCAACCTGAAGCGGACGGCCAAGATCCTCAACATCTCGCGGACGACACTGTACAACAAAATGAGCCGCTATAGCCTGGTCCGCGAGCCGAAGCCGGCCAAGGGCCGCCCTGCCGCGCCGACCGCCTGAGCCCTTTTATTTAAATCTCGCCCAAGGCCCGGCCGATCGCCGCCAGCCCGCGATCGAGGATTTCCGGCGCGGCGCCGAAACCGAGCCGGAAATGGCGGGGTTCCTCGAAAAAAGATCCGGGAACGACCGAGGTGGCGTAATCCTCTCGGAGCCGGCGGGCCAGCTCGTCTCCGGACCCCGGACCCTTGATCCGGGGGAAGGCGATGATCCCGTTCTCCGGCTCGACCCATTCCAGCCGCGCCTCCCCGGCCATGAAAGCCGCCACCCGGGCATGGTTGGGGGCGATGCCCGCCTGCTGGCGTTCGCGGAGTGCGTCGAGACGGGGAAAGACGCGGGCGGCGATCTGCTCGGCCATGAAGACGTGTTCGACGAAGACGTGATCGACGACATGGCGGAAGAACGGCGCGAGCGCGGGCGGGGTCAGGATCCAGCCGCAGCGCAGTCCGGCCAGGCCGTAAGCCTTGGTCAGGCTGCCGGCCGAGATGATGTTCCCGGCCGCCCCATAGGCGCTCCGATTCTTGGGGGCGGAGAGGAATTCCAGATAGACCTCGTCGACGAAAACATACGCCCCGCTGCGGGCGGCCAGGGCAGCCACGGCTTCGACATCGCCGCGCTTCAGGAACGCGCCGCTGGGGTTGTGGAGGTTAGTCAGGACGAGAAGCTTCGTCCGGGGCGTGATCGAAGCCGCCAGGCGGCCGAGATCGATCGCGTAGCCGTCCTCGAAACGCCGCTCGATCCGTCCGACCTCGGCCCCCAGGACCTTGGGAACGGACCAAAGGGGCTCGTACGCCGGACGTTCGACCAGGACGTGATCGCCCGGCTCAAGGAGGGCGGCGGCGGCAAGAAAGATCGCCTGGGAAGCGCCGGAGACGATGATCACGTTTCCGGGATCGGCCCCCGCGCGCGCCGCGATGGCCTCCAGGAGCGGCCGGTAGCCATAAGGGTGATCCCCATAAAGGGCGATCTCCCGCAGGTCCACGCCCAGCTCCTCCCAGGACGGAACGCCGACGCCGCTGCGGCTGAGATTGTTCGCCGCGGGCGGCACCAGCTTGGCCCACTCCATGTATTCGAAGGGGGGGAATTTCATGGCTCGATCCTTTCGGCCGTCGATCCGGCGCCGGCGGGAGGGCCGGAACGGCGGGACCAGATATAGAGGGGAAGGCCGGCCAGGATGATGGCCGTTCCGATCAGCGATTTGACCGGGGTGGAAATAAAGACATTGAGGACGACGGCGGCCGAAATGAGGAAAAAGAGACCGGGAACGACGGGGTAGCCCCAAGCCCTATAAGGCCGCGGAGCGTCCGGCATTTTCCGCCGGAGGAGAATGAGGGCCAGGGCCGTCAAACCGAAAAAGATCCAGTCGCCGAATGTCACATATTGAAGCAGGCGGCCGTATCCGTTGGTCAGAAGAAGCCCCGAAGCCCAGGCCGACTGAACGATGATGGCCGCCGCCGGGGTCCCGTAGCGCGGATGGACGCGCCCGGCCGCCGGGAGGAACATCCGCTGGCGGGCCATCACCTGGTAGACGCGGGCCCCGGTCAGGATGAAGACGTTGGTGATGCCGAAAGTCGAAACGATGATGGCCGCGGCGATGAAGCGGCTCCCCCATGGGCCGACCATGGCCTGCATGGCGTCGGCGGCCAGCCTGGAGGAGCCGGCGATGGCCGGGAGCGGCAGGGCCCGGACATAGACGACGTTGGCCAGGACGTAGACGGCCACGACCAGGCCTACCCCCGTGAGAATGGCCAGGGGCATCGTCCGGGCCGGGTTCTTGACTTCACCGCCGACGAAATTCAGGTTCTGCCAGCCGCCATAGGAGAAGAGCGCCGGCATCAGGGCCAGGCCCAGCGCGCTCAAAGCCCCGGCCGTCAGGCCGCCCGGAAAGAGCGGTCCCAACGACACGGCCTGCGGGTGAAAGAAGAAGAGGCCGATGGCGATGAGCACGAACAGGGAAAGGAACTTCAGGACGGTGAACACGTTCTGGACGATGGCCCCGGGCCGCAGGCCGCGGTAATTCACCGCCGACAGGAGCCACAGGATCCCCGCCGCCAAAAAACGCGCCGCCGTATCGCTCAGGGGCACGAAAACTCCGATGAAGCGGGCGCAGGTCATGGATACCGCGGCGATGGCCCCGGTCTGGATGGTGCTGAAGAGGGTCCAACCGAAAAGAAAGCCCAACCAGGGAGAGAAGCCCTTCTCCAGATAGACGACCTGGCCGCCGGATTGCGGGAACAGGGCGCCGAGCTCGGCGAAGCAGATGCCGCCCAGGACGGCGATGAAGCCGCCCAATCCCCAGACCAGCAGGAGCTGGGCCGAAGTCTGCAGCGTGCGGGCGCTTTCCGCGGAGTTCATGAAGATCCCGGCGCCGATCATGGCCCCGCTGGAAATCATGGCCGCGTCGAACAAACCCAGCTTGCGGTTCGTGGTCATGGCTCCTATGAATACACTTTCGGCCCGCGGAAATCAACGGATTCCCAGGGCCCTCGAAGGCTCGAAAAACCTTCCGGCCCGGGCGCCGTATTCATTTACTAAGCCGGGCGCAATATAATTGATTCCGGATGTCTTTGGCGCCCGGCTCGTATTCGGGGAGCAGCAAGGATATGTAACATCTGGACTGCTCCCCGTAGTAAAATATGTCCGCATCGATTCCCAAAGGAGAGACACCATGAAGAAAGTCGCCGTCGCCGGAATCCTTCTGGCGCTCGTGGCCGGGCTGACCGTTTCCGCTCAAGCTCAGGACGCCAAGGGCCTTCTGGACAAGATGATCCAAGCCCAGGGCGGACGGGCCGCCCTGGCCGCGGTCAAGGACTCGACTACCTCGGGCTCGCTGGAAATGGTCCAGATGGGCATGAACGGCAGCGTGACCATGTACCAGAAGGAACCGGACAAGATCCGGATCGACATCGAGATCATGGGCATGGTCATCACCCAGGCCTTCGACGGCCAGAAAGCCTGGATGACGAACCCCCAGTCGGGCTCGACCGAGGAGATGCCCGAAACCCAGGCGGCCAGCATGCGCCGCCAGGCCCTGGGCAACGATTCCCTGCTGAACCCCGATAAATACGGCATCTCCTACGTCCTGAAGCCCAAGGAAAAGGTCGGCGACAAGGAATACTTCGTCCTCGAGCAGACCTACAAGGACGGCACCAAGGCCACGATGTACATCGATCCGGGCACGTACCTGATCTACAAGGCCAAGGCCAAGACCCAGGACATGACCGGAGCGGACGTCGAGGGCGAGACCGTTTTCGACGATTACAAGAAAGAGGGCGATCTCATGGTGGCCCACAAGATGATCGTGTACCAGGGCGGCGCGGAATTCATCCGCATGACCTTCACGAAGGTGGTCAACAACTCGAAGCTGGAGGACAGCTTCTTCATGATGTCGAAGTAAAGGCGCTTCGCGGAGCGGGCCGGGCGGTCCTCAGACGGCTTGGCCCGTTCCGATTTCCTTCAACACGGCGTGGGCCAGGCGCAGGGCCCGCAGGCCCTCCTCCCCGCTGACCTTTCCGGTCCGCCCCTCGTTGATGCAGGTCAGGAAATTGTCGATTTCCTTCTTGAGGGGCTCTTCCTTCTTGATCTTGAAGGTCTTGATGTCCGTCTGCCGGCCGCTGAGCGGGAAGACCTTGACCTCTTGGTCGATATAGTCGATGGAGTAATAGGCGGTCGGCTCGAAGATGCGCAGCTTGCGGACTTTGCCCTGGTGGACGCGGCTGGCGGTCAGGGTGGCCACGCATCCGGATTTGAATTCCAAACGGGCGTTGGCGATGTCGATCTTTTCCGAAAGCACGTGGATGCCCGAGGAACGGATGATCCCGACCTCGTCCTTGATCAGGGCCAGGATGATGTCCAGATCGTGGATCATGAGATCCAGCACGACATCGACGTCGAGCGAGCGGGCCGAGAACGAGCCCAGCCGCTGGACCTCGATGAACTTGGGATCGGAAATCATGTTTTCGACGGCTTCCACGGCCGGGTTGAATCGCTCCAGGTGGCCGACCTGGAAGACCAGGTTCTTGGACTTGGCTTCGGCCACCAGCTGTTCGGCCTGGGCCACCGTCTCGGTGATGGGCTTTTCGACCAGGACATGCTTGCCGCGGCGGAGCAGGGCCATGGAGATGTGAAAGTGCTCGGACGTGGGGGTGGCCACGATGCCGGCATCGATTTCGTCGAGCATCTCTTCGTAGTTCTGGAAATACTTGACCCCGTGGCGGTTGCCGATCTCGAAGGCCTTCTTGAAGTCGATGTCGGCCACGGCGACCAGCTCGGCCTGCTCCAGGTAGGAAGCGATGCGGGCGTGCTGCATGCCCAGATAGCCGACCCCGATGATCCCGACTTTCACTTTGTCCATGGTGGTCCTTCCGTCTCAGGCTGGGCGGGCCAGAACCGCGATGCGGTTGGCCTCGGCCAGGGCCAGCGACTCGTCGCGATCGAAGAACGCGACGCGTCCGGACTCGAAGCAGAGGGCGGCGGCGCCGACCCGGACCAGGCAGCGCAGGGTTTCGGCGCCGACGGCCGGCACATCGATACGCATGTCCTGGCCCGTCCGGGCGGCCTTGAGGACGACGATCCCCGGTCCGGCCAGCCGGCCGGCCCGTTTGATCGTCTCGTCCGTTCCTTCCAGGCCCTCGACGGCGATGATGGCGCGATCCTTGACCGCCAGGGTCTGGCCGATGTCCTCGTCGGCGAGGCGGCGGGCCCGGGCCCAGCCGAATTCGATGTCGGCCAGGACGCCCGCCGTCAAGGGCGCGGCCGTAAAGGTCCCGGGGGCGCAGAAATACGGAGCCAGCCAGGCGGTCGGATCCATGACCGACAGGCCTTCTCCGGCCAGGAATTCGATCAGGGTCCCGATCAGGCCGGAGGCCGTATGATCGGGCGTTTTCGCCAGGAAGGCCCGCGCGGAGGCGTCCGGGATCTCCCCGGAGAAAACGCCGCGGGGATCGATCTTGCCGGTCATGAGCACGCGGCGGATGCCCTTTTCCTTGAAGAACGCGATCAGGCGGCCGAGCTCGCCCCCCGAGAACCAATCGAGCGCCTCGGCCCCGGCGCCGATTTCCCGGCGCGCCTCGCCGCGCAGGGCGGCGACGACGCAGGAAAATCCCTGCTTGTGGGCTTCAGCCAGCGCCAGGAGCGGGAAGGATCCCGCCCCGGCGATCAATCCGATCCGCTCTCCCATTTTTCCGCCGTCTTCTTGACCAGGCCGCGCTTGGAGGCGGCGATGAAGGCCAGGATCTCCTCACGGTCCTCGCCGGCCGGGCATTCGGCCCGTATGGCCTCCACGGCCTGGGTCATATTGAGGCCCCCGTAGAAGAGGAGGCCGTAGATTTGCTTGATGGCGGCAATGCGCTCCTTGCTGAAGCCGTTGCGCCGCAGGCCGATGATGTTCATGCCGAAGACGCGCGGGGGACGCTGGCCGACGACCTTGGCGAACGGCAGCACGTCCTGGGTCAGGACGGAATAGCCGCCGACGAAGGCGAAACGCCCGATCCTGCAGAACTGGTGGATGCCGACGAAGGCGCTGATGTTGGCCCGGTCCCCGATGTGGACATGGCCGCCCAAGGTGGCCCCGTTGGTCAGGATGACCCGGTTGCCGATGCGGCAATCGTGGGCGATGTGGGCGTAGGCCATGAAATAGCCGTCGTCGCCGATGGTGGTGACGCGCTCTTCCTTGGTCGTGGCCCGGTGGACGGTGATGAACTCGCGGAACTGGTTGCGGTCGCCGATGACGACGCGTGTCTCATCGTTCTTGTAGCCGATGTCCTGGGGCGGGCCGCCGATGGCCGAGTAGGGCGAGAAAGAGTTGTCCTCCCCGATCGTCGTCCAACCTTCGATGACGACCTGGGCCTCCAGCCGCGTGCCGCGGCCGATGCGGACATGCTCGCCGACGACGCAGCCCGGCCCGATCCATACTCCCGGGGCCAGGTCGGCCTTCGGGTGGACGGTCGCCGCCGGGTGGACGGTCACATCGCTATTGGGCGCCATTGAGGTCTCCCCTCTCGACCAGCGACGCCCATATCTCTCCCTCCACGGCGAGCTCCTCGCCGACATAGGCGCGGCCATGGATCTGGTGGAACCGCCCCCGGATCTTCCTCAGCTCGGCGGCCAGCCGGAGCTGGTCGCCCGGGACGACGGGGCGGCGGAACTTCATGTTGTCGATCTTGCTGAAGAGCACAAATTTTTTGTCCGGGTCCGGCACGGAATGGTAGATGAGCAGACCGCCGGCTTGGGCTATGGCCTCGACGATGAGGACGCCGGGCATGATCCGGACCAAGGGAAAATGGCCCTGGAAGAACTCCTCGTTGTACGTGACGTTCTTCAGGGCCAGGACGGACTTCCCCGCTTCCATCTCCAGGACGCGGTCGACGAGCAGAAAAGGATACCGATGCGGCAGAAAGCGAAGGATCGCCTCGATATCCAGGACGGGGCCCGTGGTCATTTGCCGGGCGCGGCCTTGGAAGCGTCGTACCGCTTGATGAGCTCGGGGGTCAGGTCGATGGCCGGGTTGAACCAGGCGGCGCCGCTCTTCTGCAGGTCGAAGACGATCTCGCAGCCGCGCTCCTTGCCCATCTGTTCGACCAGGGGAATGAGCTCGTCCTGGACCTTCTTGAACAGGCGGTTGGTCAGCTCCTGCATGCCGGCGTAGGCGTCCTCGGCCATGCGTTTGCGGTCCGTGGTCTTCTTTTCCAGGTCGGCCTGCTTGGCCATGGCCGCTTCATCGGTCATGGTCAGGCGCTGGGTGTTGAGGCTGGTCTGCAGGTTGCGGATTTCCTCATCGATCTTGGCGATATTGGCCTGGTACTGCTTGTCGCGCTCCTGGATGCGGGCGATGACCCGTTTGCCCTCGGCCGATTTTTCCAGGACTTCCTGGGAGTTGATGACGCCGATCTTGGATTGCGCATAGACGGCGGCGAAACCGCCGCAGACAGCGATCATAGCCAGCGTGGCGAATAATTTCCGCATGATCCGACCTCCTCGAAGAATTGGGGGACAGTGTCCCGGTTATGTCAGAACGTCGTTCCAATCGCGAAACGGAACGCAAAATTGGAGTCCGTCGAGTAAATCCGCCGGTTATTATACGAAAAAATCAGGCGGAAAGGAACCCTCAGAGCGGGCACGAAAATGCGCGCTTCCAGCCCCGTCGATGTATAAACATCCGTCCAGCTGATCTTCTGGTCCTGGCTCCAGGCGTTGCCCCGGTCGTGGAAGGCGATCAGGTAAAGGGGGCTCTCTCCCCCTCCGACATGGAGGATGGCTTCCGCGTTGAAGACCAGATCCTTGGTTCCGCCCAAGTTCGTGCCGTTGGCGTCGCGGGGGCCGATGGTATAGATCTCGTAGCCGCGGATGTTCCGTTCGCCGCCCAGGAAAAAGTGCTCCCAGAAGGGGATCTGGGTGCCCGATCGCAAGGGCTTGGCCTCGGAATACTCGATATGCATGCCCAGGGAGAGGATCTGCGGAACGATGGGCTGGAAATGGGTGAATTGGATCGTTGGCTTGAAGATGTCCACGTCCCCGCCGAGGAAAGTCCCGGCGTATTTGAACGAGAACATGTACATCGTTCCCGATGTCGGCGTCAGGGGGCTGTCGATCGTCGATCGATACAGGGACGGCGTGATGGAGCTCATGTTGTATTTGCCCCAACCGAACATGGCCAGGTAGAGAGGATCCAGCGTTGCCGTCGAACCGCTCGTGGCGTTGGCGTCCGTCGAGCTGGGATAGGAGATGTCCAGGAACTGGTAGCTGTAGGTCAGGCCGGCCCGCCAATAGCCGATGACCCGGGCGCCCAGGTTGAGGTCGACGCCCTTGGATTTCTGGTTATAAAGGAAGGGCAGGTACTGGTAGCGTTTGTAGAGGTTGATGCCGGCGGTGATGGGCAGGTCGAAGAGGTACGGCTCGGTGATGCCGAAGACATAGTTCTGAATCCGCCCGCCGTACTGGGCCGTGATCTCGAAGGACTCGCCGCCGCCCAGGAAGTTGACCGTGGAATAGCTGGCCGCCACGAACGTCCCTTCATAGCCGCTGTAGCCGGCCGTGAACTGGATGTTGTTGCGCTGCAGCTCTTTGACGTTCATGAGGACATCGAATTGGGACGGGTCGCCCGGGGTGGGCTTGATGTCGGGCTCCTTCTCCAAGTCGATCAGCCCCAGCTGCTTGACCCGCAGGACGCTGTCTTTGAAGAAAGCCAGGCTGAAGACGTCGCCTTCGCGCAACAGCATCTCCCGCCGGATGACCTTGTCCTTGGTGAAGAGGTTGCCCCGGAACTCCATGCGCCGGAGGAAGCAGATATCCCCCTCGAAGACCTGGTAGGTGACGTTGACGACCTTGTTCTTGGGATCGAGGTTCTCGACCGGCATGACATTGGCGTAAAGATAGCCGAAATTGCGGAACAGCTCGCCCAGGGACTCGACGCTTTTTTCCCGGACCTTGGTGCTGTAGGCCGCGCCCTTGATGAACTTGATCTGGCTGAGAATGCCCTGGGCGGTGAAAGCTTTGTTGCCCTCGATTTTGACGTCGCCGACCCGGTAAAGATACCCGGCGTTGACCGGGAAGGAAATGCGCATCATCTTCTGCGGCTTGGCCCAGGGGAACAGGGTCTTCTTCTGGATCTCCTCAACCTTGGGTTCGCCGACGGTGGCTTCCATGTAGCCGTTTTCCTGGTAGGTCTTCTTGATCGAAGCGACGTCGTCGTTCAGCTTGTTCTGCTTGTAGACGTCCTTGCCCTGGATCCAGGAGAAGAGCGAATGGGGCATGTTCTCCTTGATGGAGTCGCGCAGAACGCTCTGCTGCAGCTTGGCCTTGCCGACGAACAGGATCTCACCGACGCGGACCTTGGGCCCCTCGTTGACCTTGAAGGTGACATCCACCTCGTTCTTGCCCTTCTTTTCGGTGACAATCTCGACGATGGCGGCCCCCAGGCCCTTCTCGGACAGAAGGTCCTCGATGGTCTTTTTGATCTTCTGCAGCTTGAAAGGGCTGTAATTGCTGTAGGCCAGGAGATACTCGTCCTTCTCCTTCAGCTTGTTGGTGATATCGTCTTCCTTGACCTTGCTGCCCGTCTTGTAGGTGATCGACTTGATCAGAGGAGCCTCCTCGACCGTGATCTTGATGATCCGGCCGCGGGGCGCCTGGGAATTCTCGATTTTGATGTCGGTGAAGAAGCCCGTCGACCAAAGCACCCGGAAATCCTTCTTCAGCAGGTCTTCGCTGAAATAATCCCCCTCCCGCGAGGAGAGATAATACATGATCGTTTCCTTGGTGACCCGTTCGTTGCCGGCGATGTCGATCCGCTCGACCAGCTCCTGGCCAAAGGCGGCCAGGGGCAGAAGCATGCCAAAGAGGATGAGCCAAAGCTTCTTCATGATCTGTTCCTTATAACACAACGTCCGGGTTTTGCCAAGACATAGGGGGAACGGCCGCCGGCCTTCCTCCTTCCCTATCAACGCCGGGTTCAGGAGATTCGTTTCAGCGTCCCCTGCTCCATGACGAACACTTTTCCGCAATAGCGGGCGACCTTGTCGTTGTGGGTGACGAGGATCGAAGAGAGACCGCGCCGGCGGTGCAGCTCCAGGAGGAGCTGCAGGATGAACTCGCCCGTCTTCCAGTCCAGGTTCCCCGTGGGCTCGTCGGCCAGCAGGAGCTGCGGACCATTGGCCAGGGCCCGGGCCACGGCCACCCTTTGCTGCTCCCCTCCCGACATCTGGGAAGGGCGGGAAGCGGACTTGTGGGCCAGCCCGACCTCATCCAGCACCTCGGCGGCCCTGCGCAGGGCCTGGGGCCGTTTCCGGCCCCCGATCATGAGCGGCAGGGCCACGTTTTCGAGGGCCGTGAATTCGGGCAGAAGGTGGAAGAACTGGAAGACGAAGCCGATTTTCTGGTTGCGGATCCGGGCCAGATCCCGGGCATCCCGGGCGAAGACGTCGACGCCGTCGATATAGACCGTCCCTTCGGTCGGCCGGTCCAGAGCCCCCAGGAGATTGAGGAGGGTGGTCTTGCCGACGCCGGAGACGCCCATGATCGCGGCCACGTCCCCCTTCTCCAGCTCGAAGCTCAGGCCCCGGAAGACCTGCAGGACGCCCTCGGGATTCGGGTAATCCCGGCCCAGATTGACCGCGCGGACCAGGGGTTCATTCATATTTAAGCGCCGTCACCGGATCGACCTTGGAAGCCCGCCGGGAGGGGAAAAGCGTGGAGGCCAGGCTGATGAGGAGCGAGACGCCGACGATGACCAGCAGGTCGAGGGGCTTGATATAAAAGGGGACGTAGGAGATCTGATAGATGTCGACCGGCACCCGGATCAGCTTCAGCCCGTTGGCCAGGGCGCACCAGCCCAGGCCCAGGGCCGTGCCCAACAGGGTCCCGCCCACGCCGATCATGGCCCCCTGGAGGAAAAAGATTCTCTGGACCTGCCCGGGGGTGGAGCCCATGGACATGAGAATGCCGATGTCGCGCGTCTTCTCCATGACCATGAGGATGAGAGTGGCGATGATATTGAGCGAGGCCACCAGGACGATGAGGGCGATGGTCAGAAAGATGATGGTCTTCTCCAGCTTGAGGGCCGAGAAGAGGGACTTGTTGAGCTCGCCCCAGGTCGTGATATAGATGAGGGGCGGCAGGGCCGATTTCATCTCTTCCTTCAGACGCGGCGCGGCGAAGACGTCGTCGAGCATGACCTGCAGGTAGCTGACGCCGTCGTCCATATCGAATACCTTCTGGGCCGCGGCGATCGGCACGATGGCCGTGGAGGAGTCGAACTCGTAGAGACCCGTGGAGAAGATGCCGGTCACCCGGAAGGTCTTGATCTTGGGCAGCGCCCCCAGGGGCGACAAGCGGAAGGACGGCGTCAGGATGCTGAGGACGTCGCCGATTCCGGCGCCCAGGGAGTAGGCCAGGTCATGGCCCAGGAGGATGCCCGGCCGGTCTCCCGGGCGGGGCATTTCCCCCGTCTCCAGCCGGCCCAGCCACTCCGATTGCCTGGCCTCCAAGTCCAGGTCCAGGCCCTTCAGATTGGCCGGATGCGGCTTGGTCCGGCCCTGGATGAGGACGTTGTTCACGGCGACGGGCGAAACCGATTTCACGCCTTTGAACCCCCGCACCTGGTCGGCCAGGGCTTTATGGTTGCGCAGGCTGTCGCCGGTGACGTCGCTGATCATCAAATGGCTGGTGGCCCGCAGGATCTTGCCCTGGACGTCCTCCTGGAATCCCGTGATGAGGGCCACGGCGATGATCAGGGCGGCCACGCCGATCGTGATCCCCAGCGCCGAGATGAAGGTGATGACCGAAACGAAGGCCTGCTTGCGCCTCGCCGTCAGGTAGCGCCGGGCGATGAATACCGCCGTGGACATGGCCCGCCCTTCAATCCTTCGGCCGCAGCAGCGGGAACAGGATGACTTCGCGGATGGAACGGCGGTTGGCCAGCAGCATGGTCAGCCGGTCGATGCCGATCCCCTCCCCGCCCGTGGGCGGAAGCCCATACTCCAGGGCCTGCACGTAATCGAGGTCGATGGGATGCGTCTCGTCGTCGCCTTTTTGCTTCTCCTCGGCCTGCTGTTCGAAACGCAGCCGCTGCTCGGCCGGATCGGTGAGCTCGGAGAAGGCATTGGCTAGCTCCATGCCGGAGATGAACAGCTCGAACCGGGCCGCCTCTTCGGGGAAGCCCAGGGCGGCCTTGGCCAGCGGCGAGACCTCCTTGGGATGGTTGATCAGGAACGTCGGCTGGACCAGGTGCTCCTTGACATGCTTGTCGAAGATGACGTCCAGGGCCTTGCCGTAGGTCAGCGGCTTCTTGTCCGGGGCCAGCTTCTCTCCGTACTTGACGATCTCGGCCCGGTCGTCGAAGGCGGCCGAGGACAGGCCGCTGTACTGGACGAGGGCGTCCCGGAACTTCAGCCGCCGCCAGGGCGTTTTCAAGCTGATGACGTTGTCGCCGTAGGGGAATTCGTCCTTCCCCAGCAGCGCCTTGCACATGCCCCCGAGGAGGTCCTCGGTCAGGGCCATCATGTCGTTGTAGTCGCTGTAGGCCTGATAGAACTCCAGCATGGTGAACTCCGGGTTGTGCTCGGAGTCGATGCCCTCGTTGCGGAAATTGCGGTTGATCTCATAGACCCGCTCCAGCCCGCCGACGGTCAGGCGCTTGAGATAGAGCTCCGGGGCGACGCGCAGGTAGAGGTCCATGTCCAGGGCGTTGTGGTGGGTGACGAACGGCCGGGCCAGCGCGCCGCCCGGGATGGCCTGCATCATGGGCGTCTCGACCTCGAGATAGCCGCGCTCGTCGAAATAGCGGCGCAGGTAGGACACGATGGCCCCGCGCAGGCGGAAGACCTCGGCGACCTCGGGATTCATGATCAGGTCCAGGTAGCGGCGGCGGTAGCGGATCTCGACGTCCTGCAGCCCGTGCCATTTCTCCGGCAGCGGGTGGTGGCACTTCGCCAGGAACTGGTAGGAGGCGCAGAGGACCGTCAGCTCGCCCGTCCGGGTCCGGAAGACGTCGCCCTCGACGGCGATCCAGTCGCCCAGGTCCAGCAGGCCGAACCGCTCGTAGGCCTCGGGTCCGATCTTGTCCGCCCGGATGTAGACCTGCAGCTTGGCCTTGGTGTCGGAGATATGGAAGAACGTGGCCTTGCCCATCTGGCGGATGGACATGATCCGGCCCGGGACGCGGACATGAAACGGGGCGGCTTCCAGCTCTTCCTTGGTCTTGGCCGAAAGGAAGGCCACGGCCTGGCTGACTGTATGCGTCTTTTCGACCGTGTGGGGGAACGGGTCGACGCCGGCGGCGACCAGGCGCTTAAGGTTTTCGGCCCGGGCCACTTCCTGGTCGTTTTTTCTCGGCTCCTCCGCCGGAGCGGCTTCGTCCTTGCTTTTCTTCGGCTCTTGGCTCATG
>Ga0182021_10003524_pt1 | contig 18377 bp, 17 predicted proteins | sample 612E3MmetaG_FD_120493 | JGI IMG/M metagenome (GOLD analysis project Ga0182021, IMG submission 120493) | Permafrost microbial communities from Stordalen Mire, Sweden - 612E3M metaG (Illumina Assembly) | ecosystem: Environmental > Terrestrial > Soil > Wetlands > Permafrost | place: Sweden... | reverse complement strand
GCAAAAGGTTTACCGTGCGCTTCGATCATTAGTCTCGCCGTTGCCAGCGCAGTACCTGACGGTGCATCAACTTTCTTATCATGATGCAGCTCGATGATCTCTGCATTATCAAAATACTTCGCCGCAATTTTAGCCAGATGCATAAGGACAACCGCGCCGATTGCAAAATTGGCAGCTACAACTGCGCCCTTGTTGTAATCCAGTGCCAGGGTATCAATTTCCTTTAAATCCTTATCGCTCAGACCTGTCGTTCCCATCACGATATGAGACCCGTTCTTAAGGGCCAGCCTGGCTGCATTCATTGCAGCTTCAGCGATTGTAAAATCTACAACAACATCCGGATGAAACATTTCAATTATGGAAATCAGAGAGCTATGTAGCGGCACTTTTTTATTAAGCGCAGGCGCGCCCAAATGGTCCCGGTCAGCCGCCTTTACATCGGCGGCGCCGACCAGTACAAGGTCAGGTTCAGCAGCTACGGCGGAAACCACCTGCTGACCCATCCTGCCCAAAGCTCCGTTGATTACAACCTTAATCTGAGACATGCTAATAAACTCGCCCGGCCATACAGCCGGCTGCCAGGTTTATTCAGGTTTATGCGGAATGTGGTTCGTCCCTGTGTCCTCTGGGCGCCCCCGGCCTCGCCTGGCCGCCTCCTGGATACCTGGGTGGCATCGGACGGGACCTCTCATGTTCAGTGGGTGGTTCGGCAGAAGACTTGGACTGGTCAACAAACACGGCTTTGCGGGAGAGATTGATCCGGCCAAGTCTGTCTATCTCAGTGACCTTCACCATAATCTCGTCACCGATCTGGACCACGTCCTCAACTTTGCCTACGTGGTGATCAGCCAATTCGCTGATATGTACTAGACCTTCCTTCCCGGGCAAAACTTCAACAAACGCCCCGAAATTCTGGATCCTGGTGACTTTGCCAGTATAGACGGCTCCCACTTCTACTTCCTGCGTAAGCCCTTCGACACGGCGTATGGCAGCCTGGGCGGATTCTTCGCTGGGGGACCCGATGACCACAGTACCGTCGTTCGATACCTCGATGGTAGCCTTAGTATCTTCTATTATCGATTTGATATTCTTGCCACCCGGACCTATTAAGGCGCCGATTTTAGACGGGTCAATGGTTATCCTGTACATCCTGGGAGCATACTTGCTAAGGTTGGGCCTTACTTCCGGAATGGCTTTCTTAAGCACATCAAGGATCACCCCATGAGCTTCCCTGGCCTGTAAGGTCGCCTTGCCCAGGATTTCCTGGCTGACGCCGCGCAATTTAATATCAAGCTGTATGGCGGTTATGCCGTTAACTGTGCCGGCCACCTTATAATCCATATCGCCGTAAAAATCTTCAATCCCCTCTATATCGGTAAGTACGATATACTTATTGGGGTCTTCTTTATCTGTAACCAAACCCATAGCAATGCCCACTACGGGCGCTTTTATGGGTACACCGGCATCCATCAACGATAGCGTGGATGCGCATACACTGCCCATGGATGTGCTGCCGTTGGAGCTCAGCACTTCTGAAACCAGCCTTATCGCATAGGAAAATTTTTGCTCGTCAGGAATGACCGGGATAAGTGCTTTGTGCGCCAGCGCGCCATGTCCGATCTCCCTTCTGCCTGTAGTGCCCATTCTCTTAACTTCGCCGGTCGAGAACGGCGGAAAATTGTAATGGTGCATAAAGCGCCTGGTTCCTTCCAGTCCCAGGTCATCCACGGTCTGGCCCTGTTGCAGCGAACCTAAAGTAGTTATTGCAAGCACCTGGGTTTGCCCGCGCGAGAATAACCCCGTACCGTGTGTGCGCGGCAATAACCCGACTTCGGCGCTCAAAGACCTTATTTGCGTGATAGCACGGCCGTCAACATGCTTATTCGTTTGCAGTATCTGGTTCCGGCAGGTTTTCTTAGATATCTCTTCAATAGCATTATCTATCTCAAATTCAGGGTAAGTTTCCTTGAATTTTTCTTTGGCATCCACCTTCACCTGGTCCAATATAACTTGCCTTGCAGGCCTATTGCCGCAGCCCATGGCTTCTTTAATCTTATTGCCGTATTCAGAATTGGCGGCAACCAGCAATTCCGCATTGATGACAAAGCCCTCGATCTCCCTCTTGGGCTTGCCTATTGCCTGTCTAAGCTCGTCCTGGAGCTTGATTATCTTCTGGTTTTCCTCATGCGCAATTTTCATTGCTTCCAGATATATCTCCGATGAAAGTTCCTTGCAGCCGGCTTCCACCATCACGATGTTGTCCCTGCTGCTTGAGACCACCAGGTCAAGAGCGCTGTCATTCATCTGCGGTAACAGCGGATTGAGTACCATTTTTCCATCGATGTATCCCACCCTCGTTGCCGCTATCGGGCCATAAAATGGGATAGATGAAATGGTCAGGGCCGCCGATGCGCCGATGACACCAAGCACATCCGGATCATTTTCCTGATCCGTAGAAAGTACAGTAATAACTACCTGGATATCATTGGGCAGGCTCTTCAAGAAAAGCGGCCGGATCGATCGGTCGCACAGGCGGGCAGCCAGCGTGGCCTGTTCGCCGGGGCGGCCTTCACGCCTCATGAAGCTGCCGGGAATTTTCCCTACAGCATAATGACGTTCTTCGTAATCAACGGTAAGCCGGACGAAATCGGCCTTTTCCTTAATCTCGTCGCTGATGCATGCGGTGACAAGAACAACCGTATCACCGTAGCGTACAGTAACTGAGCTGTCAGCCTGCTGGGCAAATTTGCCCGTTTCGATGATAAGATCTCTGTCCCCTATATTACACTTAAAGCTTTGGGACATTATATAAAAACCTTCTTACTTGAATTATTTACTATTTACGTAACCCCAGCTTGCCGATGAGGGTCCTGTAGCGGTTGATGTCTTCCCTGCTTAAGTAAGCCAACAGCCGCCTGCGCCTCCCGATTAGCCTGAGGAGAGATCGACGTGTATGTTGATCATGAGCATGCTCTTTCAAATGCCCGGAAAGCTGGTTAATCCTTTCGGTAAGAACCGCAATCTGAACATCAGCTGAGCCGGTATCATTCTCATGAATCGCATAGCTCTTCATTATTACTGCTTTCTTTTCTGTGTCCAATGCCTTTACTCCTAAATATATATAACGCAAAATTATAGCATAGCACGACAAGCATTGCATTAAAAGGGTACTTTCCCAGTAATCACTTTATTTTAGCCCCCGCGCGGGTTAGGGTATAATTAGTGCACTATGACTTCCCAGGTTTTTTATCGTAAATGGCGTCCACAGACATTCAATGAAGTAGCCGGCCAGGAACATGTAGTCCAGACACTCCGCAATGCAATTAAAAGCAGCAGGATTGCCCACGCCTACCTGTTCTGCGGCCCCCGCGGCAGCGGTAAAACCAGCACAGCCCGCATCCTGGCCAAGGCGGTCAATTGCCAGAGCCCGGTTGACGGAGAACCGTGCAATACCTGCGATTCCTGCACCTCTATCAACAAGGGCAGCGCCCTGGATATCATCGAGATAGACGAAGCCAGCAATCGCGGCATTGATGATATGAATGACCTTAAGGAGCGGATAAACTATGCGCCCAATATACTCCGTTACAAGGTCTACATAATCGACGAAGTCCACATGATAACCAGGGAAGGCGCCAACGCCTTCCTCAAAACGCTCGAAGAACCGCCTCCGCATGTAATATTTATCCTCGCCACCACTGATCCGCACAAAATAATCTCGACCATTACCTCGCGCTGCCAGCGGTTCGATTTCCACAGGTTATCCAGCATCTCAGTTATATCCCGCCTTTCCCATATCTGCGAGAAGGAGGGAATCAAGCTTGACCCGGAGGCATTCAAGCTGATCGCCAAGGTAACTACCGGCAGCCTGCGCGATGCAACCAACCTGCTTGAACAACTAATTACCTATTACGGAAACACCATTGAGCTGGCACAGGCACAGGCCATGCTTGGTATCAGCGGAGATATGCGGATACGTGAGCTGGCCAGGTATATCATTGCCAGGGATGTTTCTGCCGGCCTCAAGGTGATCAACGCGGTTGCTTGCGACGGACTGGACCTGCGGCAATTCAACCGCGAGCTGGTGGATTATCTCCGCCAACTGCTGCTGGCCAAATCCGGTTCAACTGAGACTGTGGATGCCACCGTCGACGATCTTGCTGAAATGCAGAAAACTGCGGCGAGCACCAGCCTGGACTATTTGCTGAATACCGTCAAGCTTTTCAGCGCAGTAGATTTGCGCATGGACAGCTACTCACCTCTGCCACTTGAACTGGCCCTGGTTGAAAGTGTACTATCACAGCATTCAAAGGATAAGTCTTCAGCAAGCGACCAGCCGGGTAACGGCGGGTGGCAGACTTCCAGGCCGGCGCAAACAGCGCCAAGGTCCGTCAGACCGACTGAACAATCCCGGCCAGCCAGCCTGGTAAGCAAACCACAACGGGTTTCGGAACAATCGCTGGCAAGTTCGATACCTTTGCCAGATTCGAGTGATACTGCGTCCGATCCCATCGAACAATCCACGCTGTCAGAGCCGCTCAAAATGGACGACCCGACCGATTTGGCTTACCTTAGCGCCCATTGGAAAGATTTTATTCATTCGATGCGCGGCGAGGGTTCGCAGGGAAATCTCGACGCCCGTCTACGCCATGCCTGTGAGCCGGTGGAGATAAAAGGTGATAACCTGGTGCTCGGGTTTTATCATGAGTTCCACAAGAGTTATATAGACAACCGCAAATATCTTCATCTCATCGAGAAAAAGCTAAAAGAAGTTTTCGGCCACACATACACGGTGAGTTGTGTCATGATGCCGCAGGGGCAGAAATCTGAACTCAAACCCGCCAGCAGCAACCACCTGGTTGAGGCTGCCCTGAGCATGGGAGCCAAAATCGTTGAAGAAAACACTGAAACGGAGGAAAAATGAGTCAATTTAACCTGCGTCAGATCCAGGAGCTACAAGCCAAATTAGTGAAAGCCCAGGAAGAACTTGAGCATACCAATGTCGAGGTGACCGCCGGAGGCGGCGCCATAAAGATAGTTATTAACGGCCACCAGAAGTTTCAGTCCATCACAATTTCACCTGAGGTCGTGAACCCGGAAGACGTAGATTTCCTGCAGGATCTCGTACTGGCTGCATGCAATGAAGCTATCCAAAAATCGCAGGAACTGGCGGCGCAGCATATGGGTAAGCTTACCGGTGGAATCAAGATACCCGGCCTGATGTAGGAGACACATTTGAATCCTGATTTCCTGCCCACTGCCAAACCCATTTCAAGGCTTATAGAGGAGCTTAATAAGCTTCCGGGAATTGGTCCCAAGACCGCTCAACGCCTTGCCTACCACCTGCTGCAGGCGCCCCCCGAAAGGTCCCGCGACCTGGCGGACGCCATAGTCTCTATCAAAGAGAACCTTAAACTCTGCTCCATCTGCCTTAATATTGCCGATTCCGACCCGTGCGGCTTCTGTGCTGATGAATCCAGGGACCGCACAAAAGTCTGTGTAGTGGAAGAACCGATCGACATCATGCCGCTCGAACGTACCAGGAAATTCCGTGGCCTCTACCACGTGCTGCACGGCGTTATCTCTCCGAGCGACGGGATCAAGCCCGAAGACCTGCATATCAGGGAGCTGCTGGACCGTCTCAGCGGCAACCCCATAACAGAAGTCATACTGGCGACCAATCCTAATGTCGAGGGGGAAGCTACGTCCATGTATATCCAGCGCCTCATTTCACCCCTGGGCATCAGAGTCACACGGCTGGCTCGCGGGTTGCCGTTCGGCGGCGACCTCGAGTATGCTGATGATGTAACACTCAGCCGCGCCCTTGAGGGCCGGCAAGAGATGTAAGAGCGTCCCGATGACCGCGCGGGTCTATCAGACTGAAGGCATCATCATTAAAAGGCACAAATTCGGCGAGGCCGACCGCCTTCTTACCTTATTCACTGCTGATTATGGCAAGGTCAGGGCCATCGCCAAAGGCGCCATGCGTCCCAAGAGCAAGCTGGGAGGTAACGTTGAACTGCTTACCCACAGCCAGCTCATGCTCGCCAGGGGGCGTAACCTCGATATCATCACACAAGCCCAGGCGATCGATAATTTCCTGCCTATCAGGGACAGTCTCGAACTCATGTCCTGCGGCTTCTATCTCTCCGAACTCGTTGATACATTCACTGAGGAGAGTGTTGAAGACCGGGAGATGTTCGATCTCTTTCTAAACACGCTACGAGAACTGTCGTCAGCCATGGAGGGAGAACGTATTTTGCGTTACTTTGAACTGCGATTGCTCAGTCACCTCGGTTACCGGCCGCAGTTGCAGCGCTGTTCCAATTGCGGGAAACAGCTTCAACAGGAGATCAATTACTTCAGCCCGGCGCAGGGCGGAGCGTTATGCCGCGACTGCGGTTACCCTGATATGGGCGCAAAGACACTATCTGTAAATGCGCTCAAGGTCCTGCGTTTATGGCTGAAATGCGATTTTGAGACCGCCAGAAGGGTCAAGCTCAATAATGATTTAACCAGGGAAATCAAGAACCTGATGCGCGAAAACGTTAAGTACGTACTTGAAAAGCAGCTTAAATCGATCGAGTGGATGGACAAGCTGGCAGCCGAAGGCGGTATAAATGGGAATACTGCTGGAAATGTTACCGACCAGCAGGGCTCACCCTAAGGCCAGCGCTCGATCGTTCCCAGGTAGTCATCGATGGTCTCCGCCCTTCTGATCTGGCGTAGCTTGCCCTCCACCGTTACCAGCAGTTCCGCTGAACGCAGCTTGCCGTTATACTGAAAACCCATTGCGAAGGCATGTGCGCCTGCATTATGCATGACGAAAACATCACCAGGTTCGATCTTTGGTAGAGGTCTGTTAACAGCGAACTTATCGTTGTTTTCGCAAAGCGAACCGACCACGTCGTATACATGATCCTTTGATTCATTCTCTTTACCCAATACTGTTATGTGATGGTATGCCCCATAGAGCGCAGGACGCATCAGGTTGGCCATGCATGCATCCAGCCCCACAAAGTCCTTATATTTACTGGATACATGCCTTACCTTCGATACGAGGTACCCATGCGGACCGGTTATGGCCCTGCCGCACTCCGTGACCACCCTCACCGGCCCTAATCCCAGGTCTTCAACATAACTTCTATATGCGTCGTGAATACTGGAAGATACCTTATCAAGGTTCAATCCCACCTGTTCCGGCTTGTAGGGCATCCCGAAGCCTCCGCCCAGGTTAATAAAGTCAAATTTAAACCCGGTGTCGTGGTTTATTATTGCGGCCAGTCTGAACAGCATTATTGCCGTCTCAGCCAAATAATTTTCATCAAGCATATTAGAGACGACCATTGTATGTAACCCGAACCTTTCGGCTCCCAGCTCCCTTGCCTTAATGTACGCACCCGTTATCTGGTCGGTTCGCACTCCATATTTGGCTTCTTTAGGATCGCCGATGAATTCATTGCCTTTCCTGAGCGGGCCGGGGTTGTACCTGAAGCAGATAAGTCCGGGCATTCCCGCATGTTTGTCCAGGTAGCCGATATGGGACACATCATCAAGGTTGATGATAGCGCCAAGCTGCTTCGCCTTTATATACTCCTCAGCCGGGGTATCATTTGACGTAAACATGATATCCTCGCCTCTCAGGCCAAGCTTTTCAGAGATGATAAGCTCCGCCAGTGAACTGCAGTCTGCACCAAAACCTTCGTCCTTTAAAATGTTTACAATGTGAGGATTCGGGCATGCCTTAACTGCGTAGTAGTTCCTGTAGGCAGGTTCAACCCAGGAAAAGGCTTCTTTATACGCGCAGGCAGTATCCCTGATACCCTGTTCATCATAAATGTAAAAAGGAGTGGGATATTTATTAAGGGCTTCCGGCAAAGCCCGCATAATTCGCTCCGGTAAGGGCTTTGAAGACTCACGGCGGATAACATCGCACCTCTCGGACTGTCTTGAGCGGGCAATCTTCTCGAGCCTGTCAATCTCCGGGTGCTTACCGGGTTTTTCGCTGGCCTCTTTTCTTAACCAGGCCCCATACAGCGCAAGTCCTCTTCGGGCGCTTGCAGGGCTGATATAGCCGTCGTTTGAAGTAATAGCCGCATATATTTGAAGTGAGGCTTCCTTTCCCTTCCGATTGTGTATCACACCACTGTGCTCGCCATATATTTTCACGCTGTCTATCGCAGAAGGGTCCATTCGCAGGCTAGCTACCCTTGCTTGAAAACGCTTTACTTCATCAATTCCCATTTCAACCTCATTGGCAGATGTAATGCACAAAATTATAACTCATATGATGGAATACTTTCCTGCCCGGCCTCTCCGGCGACTTATAACTTAGGATGACAACCGATGAATTGTGAGTTTAAACCTGCTAAAATATCCAGTGCTATGACTTCTGAATTGCCCCCTTACGTACAGGCCCTGCTCAAGCCCTCCGCTTACCCGGAACCCCCCACCAAAATCGATTTGATGCAGACCCAGATGTCCTTCATCTTCCTCACTGGCGGTTATGTTTACAAGACCAAGAAGCCCGTTAACCTTGGCTACCTCGACTACACCACCCTGGAGATGCGCAAACACTTCTGCGTGCAAGAGTTGGAGCTTAACCGGCGCCTGTGCCCGGGTGGCTACCTGGATGTAGTGCCGGTTACGGAATCCGGCGGCAGCTTCATGATCGGCGGGAAGGGAAAGGTCGTGGAATACGCAGTCAAGATGAAGCAACTTCCCCAGGGCCGCATGATGGACGTTCTTTTGCCTAAAGGGCAGGTCACGGCGGAGATGCTGGATAACGTGGCCGTCAAGATGGCGGAATTCCACGCTAGGGCAGCTACTAACGATATTATTAGTTCCTTCGGTTCGCCTGACTCCATCAAGGTCAATACCGACGAGAATTTCAGCCAGGCTTGTAAATATATCGGCCCCATTCTTTCGCAACGCTCATATAACACGGCCATGAATTTCACTAATAAATTCATGGCTGATAATGCAGCCCTGCTCAGGCAGCGCGTTGCCTCAGGCAAGATAAAAGATTGCCACGGCGATCTGCACGCCGCCCATATCTGTTTTGCAGACGACATATATATCTACGACTGCATCGAATTCAACGACAGGTTCCGCTATTGCGACGTAGCCAATGAGATAGCCTTCCTGGCTATGGACATGGACCGATATGGCAGGGCCGACCTTTCGGACTCGTTTGTCCGGTCCTATATAAAGGCCAGCGGCGATGGTGGGATAGCACCCTTGCTGGACTTCTACAAATGCTATCGGGCTTATGTGAGAGGTAAGGTAGCCTGCTTTAAATACGACGATCCCCTACTGAAAGATAAAACGGCTATAATGAATGAGGCGAAGCTCTATTTTAACCTGGCTTATAAGTATGCTAATAAGAAACCCCTGGTGATGATAGTGACGGGATTGATCGGGACCGGCAAGACTACAATAGCGGAGGCGGTGGGGCGTGGCCTCGGCTACGATGTCCTCTCCTCCGATATTATCCGCAAACAGTTGGCGGAAGTGCCGTTGACCGAGCGCCATTATGATAACTTTGATAGTGGCATCTACAGCCCGGAGTTCACGCAAAAAACATATAATGAGCTTTTCAGCAGGGCCAAAGATCTGGTTATCAAAGGGCAATCAGTGGTACTGGACGCCTCGTTCAAGAAAAAGGCGGACCGTCTGGCGGCTTTCAAGCTGGCCAAGGAGTGCGGGGCGGATTTCCTGGCTATTGAATGCGTGGCGGATGAATCCACTATTAAAGAACGTCTCGAAAAGAGACAAAGAGAAGGGGCAGTCTCGGACGGACGCTGGGAGATATTTGCTAATATTAAAAAGGAATTCGATGCGGTAAACGAATTTCCTGAAAATAACGTTATGATACTTGACACAGTACATTTATCCGGTAATACTATTTCATCTATTCTAGAAAAGGTGACGGGTTTATGAATTATGATGTTAAAGACTTAAATCTCGCCCGGGAAGGCAAACTGCGCATCGAGTGGGCAAGCCGTAACATGCCGGTCCTGAAATTGATCCAGGCTCGGTTCGCACTTGAAAAACCATTCAAAGGGGTACGGATCGCCGGTTGCCTGCATATTACAACAGAGACTGCCAACCTGGCACTTACGCTAAAAGCCGGTGGCGCAAACCTGGTCCTTTGCGCCTCTAACCCATTGAGCACCCAGGATGATGTGGCCGCTGCCCTGGTTGAATCCGGTTTCCCCACATTCTCCATCAAGGGAGAGAATAATAAGACCTACTACAAGCACATAATGGCTGCGCTTGAACATAAACCGCAGTTGACCATTGATGATGGGGCAGACCTGGTAAGCACAATACACCGGGAGAAGACGGCACTGCTGCCCAATGTAATTGGCGGCACGGAGGAGACAACTACCGGTGTAATCAGACTGAAGAATATGGCCAAGGCTAAAAAGCTTAAGTACCCTCTGGTTGCGGTCAACGACGCCAAGACCAAGCACTTCTTTGATAACCGGTACGGCACGGGACAGAGTACGCTGGACGGCATTACCAGGGCCACTAATATTCTCTGGGCCGGGATGAACGTGGTTGTATGCGGTTACGGATACTGCGGGCGCGGTGTTGCCATGCGCGCCAAGGGCATGGGCGCCAAGGTAATTGTATGTGAGGTAGATCCGATAAGCGCCCTTGAAGCTGCAATGGACGGTTTTCAGGTCATGCCCCTATTAAGCGCTGCCAAAATAGGTGATGTCTTTATAACGGTCACCGGGAATGCCCATGTTATAGACAAAGCGCACATTGCACAAATGAAAGATGGGGCTATCCTGGCCAACAGCGGCCATTTTAACGTTGAAATCAACATCCCCGCGCTTGAGAGTATGGCAAAGACCAAGCGCCGTGTCAGGCCTTTTGTGGACGAATACGTGCTTGCCGACCGAAGGCGCATCTTTTTACTTGGAGAAGGCAGGTTGATAAACCTGGCCGCTGCTGAAGGCCACCCGGCCAGCGTAATGGATATGAGTTTCGCCAATCAGGCGCTAGCCCTTGAGTACCTGGTGAAAAACAAGGGAGAGCTTAAACCGGCAATCTACCCGGTTCCCGCAGAAATAGATGCCGAGGTAGGCCGCCTTAAACTCAAGTCTATGGATATATCTATAGATAAGCTGACACAGGAACAGCAAAAATATCTAAACAGTTGGGAAGAAGGTACTTAAATCTAGGAGCAACAATGAAAGACACTTTTATGCGTTCACCCAAATACTTTTTTACATCTGAGTCAGTTACCGAAGGCCACCCCGATAAATTATGCGACCAGATTTCCGACGGGATCCTGGATGCCATGCTCAAGGATGACCCTAAATCCAGGGTCGCCTGTGAAGTGGCCGTCACCATTGGGATGGTAATCGTGCTGGGTGAGGTCACCACTAAGACATACGTTGAGATACCCGATATTGTTAGGAACATAGTCAAGGAAGTTGGATATACCAAGCCGGAGTACCAGTTCGATTATCAGAGCCTGGCTACAATAGTTTCGATCAAGAAGCAATCGCCTGATATCAACGCCGGCGTAAGCAAGGCGCTTGAAGTAAGGGCCAAGGGCAAGAAGGTGGACGATCTGGACCTTACAGGCGCCGGCGACCAGGGCCTCATGTTCGGCTATGCCTGCAACGAGACCGCTGAACTGATGCCGCTTCCCATCTCACTGGCGCACAAGCTGACGTTCCGCCTGGCAGAAACACGTAAGAAGGGCATTATACCGTTCCTGCGGCCTGACGGAAAATCACAGGTAACGGTGGAGTACAGCTACGGCAAACCCAAACGTATAGAAGCTATCGTTATCGGCGCCCATCATGATCCGGAGCCAGACAACGAGACCATTAGGAGCGAGATCATCAAGAAAGTCATTAAGCCGGTCATCCCGGCAGCCCTGATAGATAAGGACACTAAAATCTTTGTGAATAGCGCAGGTCGTTTTGTAGTAGGCGGCCCAGTATCGGACACAGGTTTTACCGGCCGCAAACTGCTGGTAGACACTTATGGCGGCTATGCACGCCACGGCGGCGGCGCCTTCTCAGGCAAGGACCCGACCAAGGTTGACCGGTCTGCAACCTATATGGCCCGCTATATCGCTAAGAACTGCATTGCTGCAGGTCTTGCAGACAGGCTGGAACTCCAGGTAGCTTATTCTATCGGCGTAGCTCACCCGTTGTCTGTTTCCATTGAAACCTTCGGCACGAGCAAAATTCCTGATGCGGCTATCCTGAAGTTGATCCACAAGCATTTTGACATGAGGCCGGAAGCTATCATAAGATACTTCGACCTGCGCAGGCCAATTTTCCGTGCTACAGCATCATACGGCCATTTTGGACGTACTGATGTAAAATTCCCGTGGGAGAAAACCGATAAAGCCAAAATATTGAGGGCAGAAGCTGGGATTTAGGGATGTCTGGCAAAATTAAATTTGGTACTGACGGCTGGCGAGCAATCATAGCCGGCGATTTCACTTTTGATAATGTACGTGCATGCGCGCAGGGAGTTGCGGATTATCTAAAGTCCACGGGGCAGGGGAAGGGAGGCATAGTTATTGGCTACGACACACGTTTTGCCTCCGAAGATTTCGCTGCGGCTTCAGCGGAGGTGCTGGCTGCAAACGGTATTAAGGTTTTTCTCTCTTCGAAAGCTGTGCCCACACCGGTTACCAGCTACACCGTCACTGCTCTCAAGGCAGATGGCGCCATAATGATCACAGCCAGCCATAATCCCGGTAATTACAATGGTTTTAAATACAAAATCAATAGCGGTTCCAGCGCTCCATCCGAAGTAATAAACGTAATCGAGAAAAATGCCAACGATGTTGTTGCCAGGGGCGGAGCAACCGGCATTGAAGTAAAAGAGGCTGTCAGGAAGAAACTCCTTACTTTTCATGATCCTTTCCACGCTTACGCAAAACACCTTGGCACGCTTGTGGATATTGAAGCTATTAAAAAACACCCGCTAAAAATCGTTGTAGACCCCATGTTCGGCGCCGGCATAGGCTATTTTAAGAACTTGCTCGATGGCGGTCAGATAGAGATCCACGAGATTAACAGGGTCAGAAACCCGCTCTTCCCCGGGACGCGGCCCGAGCCAATCGGCATCAACCTCAGTAAGCTCGCCCGGAATGTTATACGGGACGACGCTGCAATAGGTTTTGCTACTGACGGCGATGCCGACCGGATAGGCGTGATCGATGAAAACGGCAGGTATATGAATACGCAGGAAATATTTTCACTGCTGGCCATGTATTTCCTTGATGTGCGCAAAGAACGCGGTGCTCTGGTTAAGACGCTTACATCCACGGATATGTTGTATAAAATCGGCGAGCTTTACAATGTGCCTGTTTTCGAGACACCTGTTGGCTTTAAATATGTAGCGCCGGTTATGATGAAAGAAAATGCCCTCCTTGGCGGTGAAGAGAGTGGCGGATACGGATTCCGGGGCCATATACCTGAAAGAGACGGCATGCTGGCCGGACTCTACTTACTTGATTATATTATAAAGACGGGTAAATCACCGTCGCAGTTGCTGGCTGATTTGTATAAGAAGGTTGGACCCCATTTCTATGATAGACTGGATGTGTCCATTACGGAAACGGTGAAGCAGCAAATGATTGCTAAATTATTGCAGGCTAAAATAGATAAAATTGGTCAGCTTAAAGTGGTCAAACTTGATACCAGGGACGGCTTCCGCTATAAACTGTCGGATGGCAGTTGGCTTCTCATACGTTTTTCAGGCACCGAGCCGCTGGTCCGTATCTACGCCGAAAGTTCCAGTGATGAGGAGGTCCAGAAATTTATTCAGTACGGGCAGGAATTGGTGGCAGGTTGATCTATGGTAAGCCTGGATGACCGGGAACTGTATATTAATACCGATAAATCGGGCATGCGCGTCCAGATTCACGGGCTGCCAGGCCAATGTAAAAGCGCCTGGGAAAAGGCTTTAACTTTTAATCTCCCTTCCGACTATTCTGATATAGACAAGGTTGTCATCTTGGGTATGGGCGGCTCGGCCATCGGTGGTGATTTACTCAAGGCCTTAACCAGTACTCTCAGCCGGCCACTGGTTGTTGTAAACCGTGAATATGACCTGCCCGCATGGGTGGATAGCAAAACGCTGGTGATTGCTGCCAGCTATTCTGGAAATACCGAGGAGACGCTATCTTCTTTCACGCAGGCGCTGGATAAGCAGTGCAAGAAGCTCGTCATATCCACTGGAGGTAAGATTACTTCCATTGCCGCCGCTAAAGGTATACCTGTTTTTACTATAGACCACGTCTCTCAGCCCCGTGCAGCAATTGGGTATAGTCTGCTCCCCCTGCTCGCTATAATGCAGCGCCTGGGCTTTATAGAGGGCAAATCGGAGGATGTGGAAACCATGGTCGCCCTGTTGGAGAAGTTGTCTCGCAACTGGCAGGAAGATGTCCCTGTGAGTACAAACAAGGCAAAGACACTCGCCCTAAAGCTTAACGGCAAGGTGGCCATAATTTATGGTGCAGGCATATTGACGGACGTTGCCCGTCGCTGGAAAACCCAGATCAACGAGAATAGCAAAGCCTGGGCCTTCTTTGAAACTTTCCCTGAGCTAAATCATAATGCAATCGTCGGATATCATTTTCCGGCAGGCGCGGCGCAAAATATGTTCGTTACCATGTTGCGCTGTCCTGAATTGCATCCTCGCACACAAATACGCTACACGGTCACAGGTGAAGTGCTCAAAGAAAACAGCATACCATTTGAATACGTTGACAGCGAAGGAAGCAATCCACTGTCATATTTAATGAGCCTGGTCCTGCTTGGGGACTGGGTCAGCTATTACCTGGCAATGCTATGCGGCGTTGACCCGACGCCCGTGCCTGTGATCGATTTCCTTAAAAATCGTCTCGCCGAGACAAAATAAAAATCCCCCTTCCGAATCGAAAGGGGGATTTTCTTATCTTCGCTGTAACGGCCGCTTTAACGCTTAGTATACTGAGGTGCTTTGCGGGCACGTTTAAGGCCGTACTTTTTCCTTTCCTTGATCCTGGAATCACGAGTAAGCAGGCCATGCTTGCGCAAGGGGCCCCTGAAATCCTCGCTCAGGGCAACCAGGGCGCGGGCTATGCCGTGCTTTATTGCGCCGGCCTGGCCTGTAACGCCGCCACCTACTACTTTGACTTCGATGTTATACTTACCAACCGTGTCGGTAACTATAAACGCCTGCTCGACCATTTTCCTGTGGTCCACCAGCGGGAAAAACTGCAAATATGGTTTCCCGTTAATTTGTATCTGACCGGAACCGGAGGACAATTTTACCTGCGCAATGGCGCATTTTCTCCTGCCTGTACCGCGATGGTATGTTGCTGTACTCATTTGCCAGAGCTCCCTTTGTCAGGTTCTTTTATACCGGCAACCTGTGCCTGGTGCGGGTGCTCAGCGCCGGCGTAAACCTTCAATTTCTTATACATCGTTCTTCCGAGCCTGCTGTTCGGCAGCATCCCTTTAACTGCATGCTCGATCACGCGAGTCGGATGCTTTTCCAGCATTTCCGCGAGGGTGACAGATTTTATGCCTCCCGGATACCCGGAATATCTGAAATACTTCTTGTCTGTGGTCTTTTTCCCGGTTACTCTGATTTTTGCGGCATTGACTACGACCACAAAATCCCCGGTATCAGTATTGTTTGTGAACATGGCCTTGTGTTTCCCAATGAGCAATCTGGCAATCTGCACAGAGAGCCTGCCCAACGTTTGACCGTTGGCATCAATCACATGCCATTTCCTTTCGATTTCTTTTAACTTAGGTGCATAGGTTTTCATATTTAAACTCCGAATAATCTGCGTAAATAACCTTCATCAAACAAAGGCCATGCGCCGGTGCCGTGGGCCCGGCCAGGCTCAACTTTTTCAATTCTAAAATACTTTTAAATTCCTCAATTCCAATTTTTCCTGTTCCAACCCTTATCAGGGTCCCGACAATATTACGTACCTGGTGCGTCAGGAACGCATTAGCAACAACTTGGAAAGTCACTCTCTCCCCCTCTCTTGTTACACCCGCATCATAAATATGCCGTACCGTCTCTCCATCCCTGTCCCAGGCTGTTACGAACGAAGCAAAGTCATGTTCTCCGATCAGCAATTTGCTGGCTTCATCCATAAGACCGGTATCCAATTCCGCTTCGACCATAAAATAAAAATCTCTGGCAAGAGGCGACCGTGTTCTCCGGTTCAATATCCGATATCTGTATTCCCTTCTTACAGCGTCCTTCATAACATTAAAACGTTCCGAAACAATGCCCGCCGCTGTCACCGAGATGTCCTCGGGCAGATAATGGTTCAGCCCGCTCACAAACGCCTTCGGGGGGAAACCCGATCCGGTCCGGAAGCTCACCACCTGGCCGCTGGCATGTACGCCTGCATCAGTCCTGCATGCTGCCAGTACCCTCCTGTTTTCTCCGGTAAGCTTATAGATGGCTTTTTCAAGCTCATCCTGTACCGTAGGTATTCCTTTTTGCCACTGGAACCCATGGTAACACTTGCCGTTGTATTCGACTACCAGGACGATTTTTTTTATATTATTAAAGAGCTTCATCACTTTAAAGTGATGTTATTCAACCATCTCGATAAGCGCCATCGGTGCCCTGTCGCCTTCACGAGGGCCCATTTTCAACACCCTGGTATAACCGCCAGCGCGTGATTTATATCTTGTTGCATATTCACCGAATACCTTATCCACCACTTTCTCATCAAAAATAAAAGCAAGTGCCCTTCTGCGTGAAGCCAGGCTTCCTTCTTTACCCAGGGTTATCATCTTTTCCGCCAGGCTTCTTGCTTCTTTTGCCTTCGGCAATGTAGTAGTGATCTTCCCATGGTTAAGCAGGTCAGTTACCAGATTACGGTATAAAGACCAGCGATGTGCCGCTGGCCTTCCAAGTTTTCTCCCTGAAAGCTTATGTCTCATTCGTTATCACCTTCGGAGCCTGCATCCTTTACACGCTCTTTCTTCTTTTTATCCTTTTCAAGTGGAGCACCCGTGAGTTCAACTCCCAATTCCTTTAAAGCCACCTCGACTTCTTCCCTGGATTTAACACCAAACCCGCCCAGGGACATCAGCCCGTCCAGGCCTTTTTCCAGTAACTGGCCGGTGGAGGTTATACCTCCTCTGCGGAGGCTGTTATACGTATGTGTAGACAAGTTTAACTTTTCCAGCGGCATATTGTAAACGTCAGAGGGGATTGATTTCTGCCAGGCCTCAGCCTCTTCCTTCTCTGCTATTGTCCTGGCCAACCCGGTAAAGCAACCGAACTGCTCAACCAGAACTGAAGCGCTCTGGCCGATGGCCTGGACCGGATCGATAGTACCGTCTGTCCATATCTCAAGAATTAGTCTCTCTTTGCCGGATCCCTGGCCCGGTCCACCGCTCTCAACCGAGTAGTTGGAGCGCGTCACCGGGGAATAGATGGCGTCAATAGAGATCTCTTTACTCGTGCCACCGCTTGTGACAATTATGCCCACACTATCATTTGCGCTTGCCGGCTGATAACCTTTATCAACTTTGATGTTGAATTCAACGTTTAATTTTGCATCTGAGTCCAGAGTACAAAGATAAAGGTCGGGGTTCACTATCTCAAAATTTGGCGGGGAGATAACAGCTATGTCACTGGCATGTACATCCATCCGTCCTTTCACATTTAGCGTCATCTTCCCGGAATCCGCTGAGTCCGAAAGGGGCCTTATCCTGATATCCCGCACATTCATAAGGAATTCGGTTACATCCTCTTTCATGTTTGGAATTGTACTGAACTCCTGGGTGACACCATCGATCAGTACAGAAGCTACGGCGGCTCCTCTTAGTGAACTAAGCAGTACACGCCTCAAACTGTTACCAAGAATTACGCCAAAACCCTTCTCCATGGGTTCAGCAACAAATTTGCCGTAATTCTCCCGGAACTCCGTGCATTCAATTTTCGGTAAAGCTAATTGAACCACACATCCTCCTATCGGGAATACCATTCCACGATCGCTTGCTCGTTAAAGTTGGTTTTGATATCAACAACTCCAGGCAGCGATATTACTGTGCCAGACATGTTGGCTTTATCAAGTGACAACCATGCCGGGACATTTTTATCTTCAATCTTTTCGACCAGGACCTTATAGTACTCGTTCTTTGCACTTTCTTTTCGCCATTCGATCAAATCGCCTGCTTTTACCAGGCACGACGGCACATCGGTCCTGCGGCCGTTAAGCCTTATATGCCCGTGTCTGACTATTTGCCTGGCCTGTGAATGTGAATCTGCAAATCCCAAACGGAAAACAACATTATCCAATCTTCTTTCAAGTAAAACCAGCAGATTTGCCCCCTTCATCCCGGACATACGGGAGGCCT
>Ga0182021_10003522_pt1 | contig 18390 bp, 14 predicted proteins | sample 612E3MmetaG_FD_120493 | JGI IMG/M metagenome (GOLD analysis project Ga0182021, IMG submission 120493) | Permafrost microbial communities from Stordalen Mire, Sweden - 612E3M metaG (Illumina Assembly) | ecosystem: Environmental > Terrestrial > Soil > Wetlands > Permafrost | place: Sweden... | reverse complement strand
TTTTTTAGTACAGAAAATTTGTGAATAAATACAAAAGTAGTAATTATTATGACAGCAGAATCATAGTTATTACTATTTTTTATCATAGCCCTTTATCGGATATTTATTTCAGTAGTGAATAAAAATTGAGAGAAAAGTTTTCACTAATCATATATTACGAATTATTATTCAAATGAAATTGTTAATAATTTTTTGATAATATGTTAGGTTTTTTATGATTTTACGTTTGTGTATAAATGTTTGAAGTAATATGAATAATTAAATCAAAAATGATAAAGATATTAATAACAGATGATAATCCGAATATCAGGGCAGGAGTAAAACAAATTATCTCCGAAGAAATTGATATGAGGATTAACGGAGAAGCAGAAAACGGAAGGCAGACATTGGAATTATTGAAGAATAATAAATATGATTTATTAATTCTTGATATTAATTTGCCCGATATAAACGGTCTCGAAGTGTTGAACAATTTAAAGTATTCAAAATATAAAATACCTGTATTAATATTAAGCGTCTTTCCTGAGGAGCAATTTGCTTTAAAAATGATTGAAGCAGGTGCTACAGGTTACCTTAATAAAATGGATGTCTCCGATAATTTAATTGTCGCAATTAAGAAAGTGATGGCAGGGGAATATTATTTTAAATCTACTTTATCGGAGGATGTAACTGCTTCAATTCACAAATTTATTGAAAAAATCCGTGGCGAAAATCTTCCCGCATAATTGAAAATCCAAAATTCATCTTTGAAAGGCGGAACGAAATAACTTAAAATCATTCCGTTTATAAACCGGAATTATTCCACTCTTATGAAATTATTTTTTAAAAATTTTAATATTATGGTTCCTTTCGTGTCTTTGCATTAAAATAATTCCTTGAAAGTGATTTTTAAAATTTTAATATCCCGGCAATAATATTTTTGTAACCATTATAATTATCTCCTTTTTCGCAATCACCCGGAACAAGAAATGTTTCCGGCTTTTGTTAAAATATATTTTAAATATATCCATTAAAATATTATATAATTTCGAAAAACCCACAACAGATAAGGAGTTCCAATGTTTATATTATCTTTAATCGGAAAATTTCCTTTCCGGAAGCTCGGTTCTGAATAATCTTATGACCTGTTTCTTGTAATAATTTTTATTACAAGAAAATCATATTCCTTATTATTGACATTTTAACGGTTTTATGCGAAGTTACATCAAGTTTCAAAATTAATTAGCAAGAGGAAGTTTTTTAAAATTGTTGCTTAAAGTTCCACCCAAAATTCTGAACAAAAAATTTCCAAATTAGTAAGTCTTTAAATATATTGAATTGTAAAATTTTATAATCATAATATAATAATGAAGAACAAATTTAATTCAGCTGTCGAAGCCGCAAAAAAAGGAAACTTAGATTACGCTAAAAAAGTTTTTGATATGGTTTTAAAGAAAAATTCATCAAACTATGCGGCATATATTAACAGGGGAAATGTCCGAAGAAATTTAAGCGATTTTAACGGCGCCCTTGAAGATTATAATAGAGCTATAAAGCTCGAACCTGAAAGGTCTGAAGCTTACAATAATAGAGCAAACTTATTCTGCCACCTGTGCTGTTTCGAAGAAGCATTGAATGATATAAACAAGGCATATGAACTTAATCCTGACAGCGCCCTGATTTTATGCAACAAAGGAAGTATTGAAGCCAGAATGGAACTGTTCCAGGAAGCAGAATCAGATCTTAATGAAGTTATTCAAAAGGAACCTACATTTTTACTTGCATATCTTTGCAGGGGTTTATTGAAAGAGAAAACAGAAGATTACATAGGAGCAATAAAAGACTATTCGGTTGCTATTAAATTTAACGGCAAATATGCTGATGCTTATTATCATCGTGGAAAAGTATTTATGGATTATTTAAATGATGAGTCCAGCGCTAAGAACGATATGATTAAAGCTATGAAACTTGGCGCTGTTATGGCAGGAACATATCTAACAATTTTGAATGGATTGATATGTAATTAATAAAATTGTTGAGGTGTTAGTTTAAAAATATGATTATTAACCCGGAAAAAATGATAAAAAGTGATACCGATGCTAAATATTTATTTCTGACTCATGCAGTAAAAATGGGTTTAAAAAATGTCAGCGACGATAATGTAAAAGTTGTACTTGAATATCTGAATTTTGTAAATAATAGCAAAAAATAATATGATGATATTGATATATTAATATTTTTTCTTCGGTCCCCTTTTAGATTTTATTAATAATAAGGATTTTAGCAGTGAAAGTTAAAGAGAGAAAAGAAGAAAATAGAAGGGGACATTTTATTATCTCTCTTTTGTTCTTAAATAAAGCCGGATACATATAATCTGACGATGTTAACAAAATTTTACCATTATTCCTAAGTACGTTACCGGGTTTCCTCCGCCCGGTATACTTCCCAAGTTTACGTACTTAGGTTTTTTTTATTCATTCCTGCAATACGTTTTATCGTTAATTTGAAAAATCTATATTAAGAACGAAAGTCGATGTTCTTTGAAACTGCCCTTATTTTTTTCCGTATTTATTAATAAATTTGTATTTAAAGAATTAATAATAATTATGGATACTGTATTTTTAATATTAAGTTTGTTTATTCCCAGGATTACATTGGTTATCTTTTATTTATTACATTCAATTCCGGTAAATAATGTGCCTTTCATAGGGGATGTTCTGTTAACTGTTTTTTTACCCCGTGTTCTCGTCCTGATTTATATAGTAGATAATCTTGGTACTCATAATCCCTGGTTCTGGATTCATCTTGTTGTTGCACTGGCGGTTTATCTGGGTTCGGGAAAAGCCTATAGAAAAAGAAGGCGAAGAAAAGAGTAAATTAAATTCTGTCCGAAATGATTGTATTTTTTAATGACAAATTTAATATTTTTTGAAATAGATGAATAATATGCTTCAACCGTCAATTTTAATAAAATAAACGGATATTTTGCATTTACGAATAATAATCCGGTGTTATTTTCTGCATTCTAAATACTATTTAATTATTAAGTTATTAAATTCGTAATAAGATAGAGTTACCTATAACCCTGTGCGATTTATTAATTTAATATTTATTTTTTTCTAATATAAATCAAATATATTTATTATATTAATTAATCTTGTCACTTCTGAAATATTTTATTAAAATATTTAATAAAAAGTATGAACAATAAAAATCGTTTTGAAAATCCGGAGAGGAAACTCACAAACGGTGATATTGATATACTTGACAATTTAGACCTTGCCCTTACTTTAAAATCCACGATGGATGGAATAGCTATTTGCAATAACAAGGGAGAATTTATTTATGCAAACGATTCTTACCTGAAAATTTATGGGTATGAATTCCCTGAGGAAATTATAGGTAGAAGCTGGAAATTGGTTCATAATCCGGATGAAATAAAAAAAATTGAAGAAATTGTTATTCCCGAACTGAATAAAAAAGGGTCGTGGTTAGGCGAAACAACAGGAAAAAAACGTGATGGAAGCATTATATATCTGGAATCAGCATTAACATTAACAAAGGATGGAAGAATAATTAGAACTGCAAGGGACATAACCGAAAGAAAGAAAACTCAAATAGCCCTTGAAGAAAGTGAGCTGAAATACAGATCTTTAATTGAAAACCTGAGGGAAGCTGTACTGTGCCAGGATAATAAAAACATAATCACATTTACCAATAAAAGTTTCTGTGAATTATTCGGGTATGGGATTAAGGAGCTGGCAGGCACGAATGGTTATGATTTACTGTTTGATAAAAAAGATAAAGAATTTATTGACGAGAAAAATAAGGAGAGAATAAAAGGTCTCTCGGACTCCTATGAAATAAGACTGAAAAAGAAAAACGGGGATCTGGTCTGGTGTCGTAATAATGGAACTCCGTATTATGATGCAGCCGGAAATATTGTAGGCTCAGTTACTATTATCTCCGACATCACAGAACAGAAAAAATCAAAGGAGGCGATGAATGAAAGCGAAGAAAAATTTCAGGCGATCTTCGAGAGTTCTGTCGATGCAATCGGAGTAACAAAAAACGGAATTAATATCTTAAATAATCCTGCATTCATGTCTTTATTCGGATATGATGACGCTAATGATGTAGAAGGAAAATCCGAAATTAATTTCATTGCTTCAAGTGAACGAAACCGTATTATGGAGTATACGAAGAATAGAATAATAGGCAAACCCGTCCCTTCTTCGTATGTCACTAAGGGTCTGAGAAAAGATGGTTCGGAATTTTCTCTCGAAGTGCATGTTTCAGGTTATAAACTGGGAGGAGAGATTTATGAAATAGCAATTTTGCGTGATATAACAGAACTCGAAAAAACCGGGAAAGCATTAAGAGATAGCGAAGAAAATTATCGTTCACTTATAAATACTTCACCCGATGCGATTAATGTCATAAATCTGGAAGGAGATATTGTCTTTTTAAATCATCGAACCGTAGAAATGTTCGGATATGATGATTCCGATGAAGTTGTAGGAAAAACATTATCAAGTCTGATTGTTGAAGAAGAGTGGGAAGATGCAAAAGAAAAAATTAATGAAATTATAACGTTTGGGTATTCAGGAAATATTGAAAGAAGAATGATGAAAAAAGATGGTACCGTATTTCCTGCCGATATAAATGCTTCGCTTATAAAAAATTCGGAAGGAAATCCGACAGCTATAGTTGCAATTATCAGAGATATATCAAAACGAAAACACACAGAAGAACAATTAAGGAAATTCGCAGAAGAGCAAACGGAATTGAATGCAACAAAAGATAAATTCTATTCGATAATAGCTCACGACCTGAAAAGTCCGTTTCAGACAATTTTGGGATATTCCGAAATGCTTGACAAGAACATTGAAGAATTGGAAACCTCCAAAATTTCGGAATATGCAAGTAACATTTATGAATCAGCACAGGAAACATATAATCTTCTCGATGACCTTTTGAAATGGACAGGCTCGCAAACGGGGAGGATTAATGCAATACCGGAAATTATTTATGTCAAAGAATTGATAGATTCAGCAACAAAAATTTTCAGAGAAAATGCGGAAAGTAAAAAAATAAATTTATCTTCAAAAGTAACCGGGGATTTATTTATCACAGCCGATAGAAATATGATAACTACGATATTAAGAAACCTCCTTTCAAATTCCATTAAATTCACAAAGACGGAAGGAGAAATTAATTTAACTGCCGAAGAAAATAACGGGAATATTTTAATTTCCGTTGTTGATTCGGGTATAGGTATTCCCGAAGAAAATATTCCTAAATTATTCAGAGTAGATAAGGCTTTTTCTACAACCGGCACGGGAAAAGAAAAAGGAACAGGTTTAGGTCTTGTTATATGCAAAGAGTTCGTCGAGAAAAATAACGGAACTATATCAGTTGAAAGTTCTCCGGGAAAGGGAAGTAAATTTATGGTTTCATTACCCAAATTAAAAGAGCGAATCTATTGAATAACAAATCCTTTAATCAAAATAAAATGATATTATAAATATTAGTTTTATAATAAATGGATTTTGCATAAATTTTAAAATGATTAAAAAAATAATTTCAGGCGGACAAACCGGGGCGGATAGAGCGGGACTTGATGCCGGAAAATTTCTGAAAATTCCGACCGGAGGTTATTGCCCTAAAGGGTATTTAACCGAAAACGGGTATGACCTTTCATTAAAATCTTATGGACTCGTAGAAACCGAATCCGGTTTGTACGAAGAGAGAACGCTGAAAAATGTTTTATTCTGTGACGGTACCGTGATTTTCTGTAATGAAGATGTTGAAGGAAATATTATCGGACTCGGGACAACTTTTACACATCAACTCTGCGTGCAATACAAAAAACCTGTTATTAAAAATCCGACAGGTAAACAATTTATCGGTTGGATACATAAAAATAAAATTAAAATCCTCAACGTCGCAGGCAACCGCGAAAGCCAGTTCCCCGGCATCTATGACAAAACAAAAAAATTCCTGATAGAAAATTTAAACAAATAAATTCGTAAAAACGGTTTTTTAAATTCACATATACATATTTGCCATTTTATTTTTCTGTTACAAAAAAATTATTTTTTTCGTATCGATTTCATACCGGTTTTGTTCGGAAATATCCGGAAATATATCGATTTGCATTATTGCACACTTATAAAATAGATTAAATCGAAAAATAACGAATGGAAGATGAAAAAATTTTACCACTAAGGATACTAAGTGCACTCAAAAAAACGCTGGTGAAAGTGCAATTTTCAATTTATCAATTTTCAATGTACAATGTACAATTTTAAGAGTAAAAACAGTAAAAAATGCAATATTTATTAGTAATATAACAGTAAAATCGAAAATTTTTAATTATAGAGAAATTGCACCATCGGGGTTGAATAAAAATTTATAAAATTAGAAGATTAAAAATTATATAAAAATCTCATAAACGAAATATTAGTGATTTCACCATCCCGATAAATCGGGATGCAAGAATGCATTTCGCTATTTCACTATCTAAATTATCTATGTCAAAGAACACAAAGCCATAATATATATAGCCTAACAAATATAAGGTATATTGTTTCATTTGTCAAGGGAAATAATAAAAATTTATAATCGTATCAGAAAAGAGTAAACGCTTATTTATTTTTCAGAAATTGTTCTTTCGATGCCTCATTATATTTAATTCCGATATTTTGGGACAAAAGCATAATCATCATTTAATCTATATGGATCGTCAGTAATAATACTAAATAAATAATTATATACCGAGGAATGTCTCCAGAATTGTTGATTGTTTATACTCCCTTCAAACGGTTTACTATATATCGTAATGAGTTTATCCGGATTTCTTACTTTGTTATAATAAGATAATGATACCCTCAGTAAAGTTTTAAACTCACCTTTATAAACAGGCAGAGTCATTTCTCTATAACTATTTCGTAGTAATATATCATCATTAAATTCACTCCGGTCTATATCCGGTACAAAATATTCGATATTTTTCCAGCTTCCGTTTTTGTCTTTCGCCTGCATAATCACATTTATTCTTTCACCATCAAGTTTAAGCCGAGAATTATTTTCAGTAGTATTAACTACATAAAATTTGTTCCCTGCAAATTTATCTAAATACAAATATTGTTTTAATGTATCTCTGATTATAGATAAATTATTTTCTTTTATATTAATATTCAGATCTTTTAATAAAATATTTTTGCTGATTTTCGGATTAAATGATAAGTCATATTGAAAATCTATATTAAGAGTATCAGGTTTTGATATGTCATAATTCTTTTCCAACCAGATAATTTTTCCTATTTTATTCAAATATCCATTTCTATTATCAATATTGATTTTCAAAAATCCATTAGCAAAACCATTGTTATCATAGAAATTTAAAATCGGTTCAAGAAGTATATCCCCTTTATAATTGCATAATCCGTATTTCCGTGCTGACACACCATTTTTATATTCATTATTACTAATAAGAAAATAACCATCATCCCAAAAATCAGTATAAATTATGCCATGAACAGTATCGGAAGAAATAAAATTTCGGTTAGTATCAATTATTTCTATTCCTTTATTATCCAGATATTGGAACACATATCCATTTTTAAAAGGAATAGCGGGATTAGAATTAATATTTTGTAAAACGAGCTGTTCACCTTTTTTATTAATATATCCACGATTTCCATTTCTGAATATCACATACGAGGTACCATCTTTAAATTCTGAGACACTCATAAAATTTGAATCTTTAAAAACCACATTACCAGTTGTATCAATAAAGCCATAAAAATAATTTGTATCATTATAGATTTTATTTTGTACAGGTATTCCGAATCTAAAAAATCTTACAGGTAATAATCCTTCTTTAAAATACATGTCATGAAATCTGGTTTCGTCTTTCAATATAAATGCAAGTTCACCTTTCCTGTTTATAAATCCAATTTTATAAATACCAATTCCAACGGAAGTATCATTTAACATATATACACAGGCATATCCATTTGAAAAAGGAAATATTTTACTATATATCCCAAAAGGTACAATGATATTTCCAAGAGAATCAATCAAAGCAATATTGTTATTATCAGGATATTTATAATAATCTTCTGAATATATAGTAGCGAATCCTTCACAAAATTTGCTAAGTCCCGAATATTTCATATCCGGTATAATGTTTCCCTTCGTATTTATAAGCCGTTGTTCTTTTTCATAAGTCAGTATTCTAGCAATACCATTTTTGAAATTTAATATTTCCCTGTAATTTGTTTGGAAAGGAATTGTTCCTTCTTTATTTATATATGCAGGTAATGAATCAGTATATACTATAGCAAAACCTTCGTGAAATTCCGAAGCATAATCAAATCGTGGAGTGATTATGAAATTTCCTGTAGTATCGATAAAACCATATTTACCCTGAATTCTCACAGGTGCAAGATCTTCTGAAAAATATCCTGCTCCGGCAAATCTTGCAGGAATAATCACATTCCCGCTTGTATCAATATACCCGTACTTACCTTTTTCATAATACCGAAGATAATTTTGCGCATTAATATCATTGATGCCGAATAAAACAAACAATACTTGTAAAACAATTAAATACTTAATATAAATCGCTTGATGACATGATAAATTATTTAATATCGAATTATTATTATTCATTCCAATATACTTAAAGTGGAATTTAGATTTTCAATTTTAGTTTGTTATTCAATTATTGATTGCTGTATATATTAATATTATAATAAATAATTTCTACTTCAAGTCCATTTTTATATATTATTGCTATTCATATTTTTTCTTCCTCCGTTTTTCTTTGTATCTCCATGTAAAAAATTTTTTCTCTTTTTTCTCAAATTATGAGAAGAAATTTAAATTTTAAATCATTAGATTATAGATAATTATTCATCAATAATTTGGGAAATTTAATAATATATCAATCGTCTGCGGGGTCGGGAAAAACATATACGCTTGCGAAGGAATACCTGAAGCTTGCGTTTAAATATCCCGGCGCATTCAGGCATATACTTGCGGTTACGTTTACAAACAAGGCAACTGCGGAAATGAAAAACCGTATTATCGAATTTCTGATAGCACTCTCTGCCAATAAAGACAAAGATTTAAAAAAACAGTTGGTCAGTGAAGGCGTGAAGATTGATATACAATCTTATTCCAAATTATTGCTGGAAAGTATTCTTCACGATTATTCAAATTTCTCAGTCAGCACGAATGATAGCTTTTTTAATAAAGTTCTGCGGTCGTTTTCAAAGGAGCTGAAAATCCAATTAGGCTACCAGATTGATTTCGATAATATTACCGCTCTCGATTCGGTTACGGATAAGCTTTTAGGCGAAGTGGGAACAAACGAAAAACTCGAAAAATTCATGGAGGATTATATTTTTTCGACAATGGAAGACGATAAAAGCTGGGATGTAGAAAAGCAGATTAAAAATTTAGGCAATGAAATCTTTCGCGAAAGATACTGGGAAAAGAAATTCGAAAACACTTCCGGCTCGCAGAGTTTAACTGACTCACGTGAATCATTAGATGATTTTATTAGTGAGCTTGATGCAATTAAAAAAGATTTTGAAAATAAGATGAAAACGTTCGGAGACGATGCGGAAAAAACAATGGATTTGTATTCGCTTGTTGTAGAAGATTTTAATTACGGCTATTCAGGCGTAATGGGTTATCTTATAAAGAATATACGGAATAATAAACAATATATTCCCGGCAAAAGAGCATTATCTGCCTGCGAAGATTACAGCAACTGGTATTCAAAAAATTCGAAAAAGAAATCAATCATTAATGAAGCTCTCGATTCAGGTCTTTTCAAGTTACTTAAAAGCGCAGTCGATTTTTACGACACAGAAGGAATAAAATATAATACCGCACTCGAAATTAAAAAAACAATTTATACTGTCGGTATTTTCGAAGACCTGATAAGACTTTTAAATGAATACAGAAAAGATAACAGAATTTTGCTTCAGTCGGATATAAGCACAATTTTGCAATCATTAATTTCTAAAGAAGACTCGCCTTTTATATTCGAAAAAATCGGGAACAGTTACAGGAATTTTCTTATTGATGAATTTCAGGATACATCGAGCTTTCACTGGAAAAATTTTCTGCCACTGATAGTAAACTCACTGAGTGAGAAAAATACATCTTTGATTGTAGGCGACGTGAAACAGTCCATATACAGGTGGCGCGGCGGAAATATGAAACTGCTTTTAAACCAAATCTATGAAGACCTCAGCGAATTTGATGAACTCATTGAAACTAAAAATCTGAACATTAACAGAAGAAGCAGAAAAGAAATTGTTGAATTCAATAATATATTTTTTGAAAACGCTCCGTCGGTTTTGATTGATGATATAAAAGACACAGAATATGAAAAACTGATTAATAACTCTTACAGCAAAGCGAAGCAGGAAATTCTAAAAGATAAATCGGAAGGTTTCGTAAATATTTCTTTCATACAAAAAGATGAGACCGAAGAACAGACGAAAGAAGATAAAGTAAAGGAAAAACTTCTTGAAACGATTAAAAACAATCTCGATGACGATTATAAATTAAGAGATATTCTTATTCTGGTAAGACGGAAAGTCGAAGCAAACAAAATTGCGGGCTGGCTTGCGGAAAAGGAATATGAGTTCGTGTCTTCGGATTCACTGATGCTTGAGAATTCGCCTAAAGTACGCACCATATTAAATGCTTTGAGGTATATCGCCGATAATAAAAATGATATTTCAAAAATTCTGATGATGCAAAATTATTTATATCCTTTGCAGGAATTCGGAGAAATATTTTCGGGTGATAAAAGCAGGGAAATGTTTTTAAAAAGAATGCCGGGTGATTTTTTCAAGGAGAATGAAAAACCAAGATTGAAGCCGGTTTTAAACGACCTTACAATTTTCGAACTTTCCGAGCAGCTTGTAAAAATATTCAAGATTGATGAAAATCCGGACCCGTATATAATTAAATTCCAGAATGTGATTTATGAATACTCTCAAAAGGGAAATACGGATTTGATAAGTTTTCTCGATTACTGGGAAGACCATAAAGTAGAATTTTCTATATCGGTGCCGGAAGAAATTGATGCTGTCAAAATAATGACGATTCACACTGCAAAAGGTTTGCAAAGCAAAGTAGTCATAATCCCCTTTGCAAACTGGAAATTAGTTTTTGACGGAACAAAGGATTCGATTTGGGTGTCGTCGGGAAATGAGCCATTTAACAGGGCTTCGGCTTACCTGGTTAAAGCAACAAAGTCGCTGACGGAATCATATTTCAAAGATGATTATATGGATGAATATGTGCTGACTAAATTAGACAACCTGAATTTATTATATGTAGCATTTACAAGACCGGAAGAGAGACTTTATGTAATAGTGCCGGATGTTGCTGATAAAAATGTAAGCGGATTGATAAAAAGTGTTATCGAAAAAACAGAGATATTAAATGAGAATTTAAAAGATAATATTTTTGAGCTTGGCAAGAAAGTAAAAGCTGTGAGTGAAGAAAGCAAACCGGAAATTAAATCGAGTGAACTTAAAAAATATATTTCGCAGGACTGGTATAAAAAAATAACCATTAAGCCGAAGCATAAGAAGCTGAAAGTCCTGATGAACAAGGAATTCGCATTCAAAACAAACTGGGGTAATATTATTCACGAAACACTTTCTTATATTAAAACCACTGATGATGCGGAATCGGCTATAGATAAGGTTTATTATGAGGGATTGATTACAATAGAGCAAAAAGAAACGCTCGAAAAGCAAATCGATAAAATGCTGACTGACGAAAAAATTATAAAATGGTTTTCGGATGAGGCGAATATCATAACTGAGACCGATATACTTTTAAAAGACGGTAAAATACTTCGTCCTGACAGGGTTGTAATCGAAAATGAAAAAGTTACTGTGATAGATTACAAAACGGGAATTGAAAAAGATGAGCATATAAAGCAGGTCAATCAATATGGAGAAGTACTGGCGCAGATGGGTTATAAAAAAATTGAAAAGTATTTATTATACATAAACGAGACTGAATTTAATTATACGTTGAAGGAGGTGATGTAATGACATTCTTAGAAAAATTATCAGAGAATATTTTAAACAAATACAAAGACGAATTACAGGAATTATGCGTAGTATTTCCTTCAAGGCGTGCGGGAATTTATTTTAAAAATATTTTATCGAAAAAATTAGATTCGCCTGCCTGGTCACCCGCTGTTTTCAGCATCGAGGATTTCACTGACAAATTAACACCATTTAACGTAATCGATAATGTTACGCTTGTATTTGAGCTTTACAGGATTTATGAAGAGATAAAAAAAGAAAAAACCATTGAACTCCAAAAGATATCAGGTGCGGAAGATATTATAGAAGAAACGGAAAGCTTCGATGATTTCTATCAATGGGGACTGATGCTTTTAAGGGACTTCGATGCCGTTGACAAATTTCTTGTAAATACAAAATTATTATTTAAGCATATAAAAAATTTAAGGGACATCGACGAAACATTCCCCGTTGAACTTCAGGAAGATTTTAGAAAATTCTGGGGGTCGATATTTCTATATAAGGAGTCAGGCGTAAAGAAAAATTTTGTTAAGATATGGGAATTGATTGGAGATGTTTATATAAAATTCAAAGAAGAGTTAGTGTCGCAAAACCTTGCCTATGAAGGAATGGCGAGCAGGCAGCTTTATGAGGACTTGAAGTCAGGCAAGACGGAGTCCAAATGGAAAAAATATATTTTCGCGGGTTTCAATTCTCTTAATAAATGCGAAGAAAAGATAATTGATTTTCTATTAAGTAAAAACTTAGCTGAAATATACCCGGATGCAGATAATTATTACCTGAAAGACGATAAACAGGAAGCCGGACATTTTATAAGAAAAAGTTTTAAGAAGTTTGGAATTGAGCTAAATTCATATTCCGCCGATGATAATTTGGAAAAAGATGAAAAAAATATTAATGTAATTGGTTCTCCTTTGCCCGTAGGAATGGCGAAAGCTTTCGGAAGTGAACTAAATGAATTTATAAAGACTAATGATTTTTCTGCGGATAGGACCGCCGTCATATTGCCAGATGAAAACCTGTTGCTGCCGGTTTTGTATTCAATCCCTGATTCCGTAAGTGATTTAAATGTAACGATGGGATATCCTTTCAACGACACTCCGCTTTTTTCATTTATAAAAATCTTAAAAGATTTACAGGGCAATATTAAAAATGAAAAGGGGATTATCGGTTTTTATCACGCGGATATAGAAAAATTGTTTATGCATCCATACGTAAAATTTCAGGATACTGCATTTGTATACCGGGTAATAGCAAATATTAAAAATAAGAATATTGTATATGTAAACAGTGGTATTGTATTTGAAGCCGGGAAAGGTCCTTCGATAATAAAATTTTTGTTAAAACCGGTCAGGGATGTAAAAGAAGTTTATGATTACCTTGCGGAAATATTGAATATAATTATAGATAAAATTGATAATGACGTTTCAAAAGATACAGCGTATAAAAATTTTCAGCTTGAATACATTTATAATTTTTATGTAAATATAAATTTGCTGAGAGATATAATGCTGAAATACGATACAGAGATAAGCATTAATACTTACTGGAAAATTCTTATCGAAATTCTGAATTCAATCTCTATTCCTTTCACAGGTGAACCTTTAAAAGGCTTACAGGTAATGGGATTGCTCGAATCGCGCACACTCGATTTTGAAAATGTTTTCGTTCTCTCGATGAACGAGGGTATAATTCCGAAAGGCAACTCGCATAACAGTTTTATTCCTTATTCGCTGCGGAAAGCATTCGGAATGCCGACGTTCGAGGACAGCGATGCAATAAGCGCATATTATTTTTACAGGGCACTGCAAAAAACAAAAAATATATTTTTGTTTTATGATACCGAGGTCGGAACGAATACAAAAGAAAAAAGCAGGTACATACCTCAGATAGAAAACGAACTGATTAAGAAAAATCCGAATATAAGATACGAACATAAGATTGTCGTACCATCAGTGCAAACATACAAGGATATCCCGATAGTTGTCGAAAAAAATATTGATTTATTCGGCAATATTAAAAAAATAAATCATCTTTCCGCCACGGATTTGATAAATTACATAAGCTGTCCTTTAAAATTCTATTTTAAAAAGATTGAAAAGTTAGATGAAACCGAAGAGGTGGAGGAATCTTTCAGTGCGGCAACGTTCGGTTCGATACTTCATTATATTATGAAGCTGTTGTATGACGGCTATAAAGAAAAGGAGCTTAATGAAAATAATTTTGATTTTGTCTTAAAAGACTTTAAAGAAAATTTTGGGAAATATTTTGATTTTGCTTTGAAGGATTGCTTTAGAAACAACTTGAATAATGATGTATCGGGAAAAAATTTATTATCGGAAAAAATTATATACCGTTTAATAGAAAAAATATTAGAAAGTGACAGGAGTGACTTGCCATTTAAAATTATTGACCTTGAGACGGAAATTAAGGGGAAGATAAAAATCAATAATGTTATAGAAGTTAATTTGAAAGGTAAGATTGACAGGATTGACGGGAATGCAGGATTAACAAGGATAATCGATTACAAGACAGGAACCGTTAAATTAAAAATACTGAACAAAAAAAACGAAAACGAATTTTTTGAAAAAATGATTACCGATATTGATTACAAAGAAAGTTTCCAGGGATATTTCTATGCGTATCTATATAAGAAAACGAAACCGGATGAAAACATTAAAGTTGGGATTTATCCTTTAAAGAAAATTAAAGGCGGACTCGCAATGCTTAATGAATCTGCAATTTCGGATGATGAATTCAATGAATACGAAAGCCAACTTCTAAAAATCCTCAACGATATTTATGACCCGTCAGTTAAATTCACACAGACCGCCGACATAAAACGCTGTGAATACTGCGCGTATAAAGATATCTGCAAGAGATAATGAATTCATAAAATTTGTAAAATTCATAAAATTTGTAAGATTATAAAAATTTCATTTTAATAAATTTTTAATATTTAGTCTAAATTCCGTAGGAATTTTATATTTGTAGGATTTTATTTAATGTTTTCCCAAACTCCGTAGGAGTTTTACTCGAATATATACCGTTCATCATATTTGATATCGAATGCCTTTAAAAATTTTATGTATTCTTCTCTGAATGATCTTTTTTTATGATGAATTTCCTGATTATTAATATATTTAATTACTTTATCCAATTGACTTCGCGAATAACTAAACGCACCATATCCTTCCTGCCAATAGAATTTCCCTTGTAGTCATTTCTTTTCATTAATGAAATTCGTTGAAAAATGTTTTATATCTCGAACCAAACTTGATAACGATATTTCGGGGTTTATACCAATTAAAACATGAATATGATCCGGCATTCCATTAATTGCAATTAATTTGTTACGATTATTTAAAATAATTCCTGTGATATATTTATACAGAGTATCTTTAAATGAATTTTGGATTTGATTATGTCGTCCTTTAACGGTGAATACAATATGAACATATAATTGCGTATATGTATTTGCCATGATATTAATTATTTAATTAATTAAAATATAAATGTACAATCCCTACGGGATTGGAATAACACTGTTAATGCAATATCCTACAAATATAAAATTCCAGATGGAATTTGGAAAAACAATAAATGATATACCCTACAAAAATAAAACTCCTGACGGAGTTTGGAAGATTTGCAAAAATATTAGCCTACAAATATAAAACTCCTAACGGAGTTATTAATTAATATTTTGTAAAAAATTTAATTGATATTCGTTGCTTAATAATTATTTCTTAAAATTTCTTTAATTAAACCTCACCAATTTACATTTAACATTTGAATTATTTAAATTAACTTACTCAAATTAAATAAACAGATTATGGTTCAGAAGAAAGATTATTTAAAAGACGTAATTAAGCATATTGATATCAAGAAACACAATGTTGTACCTCTCGTGGAATCCTTTAAGGATATGGCTTTCCAGGCACGGAATTTATACCGTGCATCCAAATATTATGATATGATGCTGAAGGATAAAAAATGTTCCGTTATGCTTTGCCTTGCGGGTTCGCTGTTTTCAGCAGGGTTAAAAAATGTTGTTGTCGATATGGTGAGAAATAAAATGGTCGACGTCATAATTTCAACCGGCGCTATTATAGTCGACCAGGATTTCTTCGAAGGACTTGGTTTCAAACATTATATCGGTACGCAATGGGTTGATGACAATGAACTCAGGGATTTAATGATAGATAGAATTTATGATACATATATCGACGAAGAAGATTTAAGAACCTGCGATGAAACAATTGGAAAGATTTGTGATACACTTGAAAAGCGTCCTTATTCTTCGAGGGAAGTTATTTGGGAAATGGGAAAATATCTTTCTAAACACGGTAAGAACAAAGATTCCGTTGTACTTGCCGCTTATGAAAATAACGTGCCAATTTTTGTCCCGGCTTTTTCGGATTGCTCTGCGGGATTTGGTTTCGTTCATCATCAATGGCATAATCCGGATGTCCATGTATCAATTGATTCCGCAAAAGATTTTCTTGAACTGACAAAAATTAAAATCAAAGCAGTTGAATCCGGTCTGTTTATGATTGGCGGAGGTGTTCCAAAAAATTTCACTCAGGATGTTGTAGTTGCATGTGACGTGCTCGGAAAAGAAGTTCCGATGCACAAATATGCAATTCAGATTACGGTTGCAGATGAACGCGACGGTGCTCTTTCGGGCTCTACATTAAAAGAAGCAAGTTCGTGGGGAAAAGTTGACACTACTTATGAGCAGATGGTTTATGCCGAAGCAACTATTGCAATGCCTTTGATTGCGGGTTACGCTTATCACAAAGGGAATTGGAAATCAAGAAAGAATAAAGAATTCGCAAAAATGTTTGAATGATTGTTTGGTTACCTGTTAGTTTGTCATTCCCGCGAATGCGCGAATCCAGACGATACACAAGGTTTTAGTTTATTACATTTCTGAGATATTTTCATTTTTCCAATCTCAGGAGCCTTGTAACCGTGTAGATTTCACGCAGTCTAAAGCCCGCGGCTACAGGATCGTTAACGCAGTCTAAGGTTCCGATAAATCGGAATCTTCGACCTGCGGCTACAAGAACGTTGAATTTATTGAGTTTCGTTTTTCCGGTCAGAAAAATTTATCTGAACCGGAATTTTATTAAACAAATATAGCTTTGTTATTATTAAAAATTTAATGCCAGAAAAAAATTTTCCAATCACCGGTCTCTTCATAGTATCATCAATTTTTGGTGGTATAATAATTGCCCTTTTTGATATGGGTCAGACGGAAGTTCAACCGACCGTGATAATGATATTGGTTTTTACCGGAGTTGCCGGTTTTTTAAAATCTAATCTCGCATATCTGTGGGCACTGATTACCGGATTAATTATTTTTGCAGTAATCTTTGCAACAACTTATTCGGGACATACCTATACACACCCGATAGCATCAAATATCTTTGGAGCTATGATTTGTATTATTACTGCATTCGCCGGTGCTTACATAGGTGTATTTCTGAAATGGCTGAATGGAAAAATAAATAAGAAAGTTAATAAAAACAAATTATCAGGATGAATTTTATCGATATACTTTTTTTGGCGGTTGGGTTAGCTATGGATGCATTTGCTGTTTCGGTTTTTTCAGGAACGAGGAAAGAAATCAGAGGCTTCAGACCAGCCTTCAGGTTATCATTTCATTTCGGATTATTTCAGTTTCTAATGCCGGTTATCGGTTGGTTTGCCGGACATTATATTCAAAGTTATATCGAGAGTTTCGACCACTGGATTGCATTTGGCTTATTGGCGTTTATAGGAACAAGAATGATTATTGCCGGCTTTGATAAAAATAATAATTCGACAAAAGAAAATCCTTCGAAAGGTTTAAATTTAATAATGTTGAGTGTTGCAACGAGCATCGATGCATTGGCTGTGGGGTTCAGTTTAGCTGTTGTCAAAGTAGATATTTGGTATCCGAGTTTAATTATAGGTGTTATCACGGCTGCAATATCATTGATTGGGTTAGAAATTGGTTACAGGCTTGGATTAAAATTCGGAAAGAAGATGGAAATCGCAGGCGGCATTATATTAATTCTAATCGGATTAAAAATTCTTTTGGAGCATTTGCTTGCTTAAAATAATGGTTTAAAAATATTTAATAAAAAACAGGGAAAAGAAAGCATATTATTGAAGAATATCGGTTATTTCCAATCCTGCAACCCCTTTATTTAAATTGTAATTACAAATTATTTTCTGTATTTTTTACTAATTTACTTTAAAATTTTACATTCATAATCCATATGAAATTTAATATATCTATCGAGGAATTTGTCAA
>Ga0182021_10003521_pt1 | contig 18391 bp, 28 predicted proteins | sample 612E3MmetaG_FD_120493 | JGI IMG/M metagenome (GOLD analysis project Ga0182021, IMG submission 120493) | Permafrost microbial communities from Stordalen Mire, Sweden - 612E3M metaG (Illumina Assembly) | ecosystem: Environmental > Terrestrial > Soil > Wetlands > Permafrost | place: Sweden... | reverse complement strand
TGATCGCTCACGAGGTCCGGGGGACCACACCAGCCGCGCCCGGCCCGGCCGCGGTCACCGCACCGCCGGCCGCTCCCACCGGCCGCCCCGTAAGGAAGGTCGCCAAGGTCGATGGATACACCCAGGATCGAGCCGCTGCCACAGTTCGCCCTACCGCGCGACGCACAACGCCTGCGCTACCCGCTGCCCCCGGAGTACGAGAATCCGGTACAGCTGCCCCCGCCCCCACCGTCCCGGACAGGGAACCCACCCCCGACCCGTCGGTGGTACCAAAGGGCTGCCGGACAATCCTCCGCGGATACCCGCACCTTTTCGGATGACCTAGGGGGCGCCCCCCCGGGGCCGGGGTGGACGCCCGGCGGTGACCCGCTCGAGGTCAAGGTCATCGTCGGTGCGGCCATTCTGATCGTGGCCGGGCTGGCAGCGAGCGTGCTCGCCACCCGCAAGCGGTCCCTACGGATGCCGACCACCGATCAGACGGACGCGATCTCAGCGCCGATAGCGTCGATCCTGGTGCGGCATCTCCCGATGCACCTGTTGGGCAAGGACTGGCGCGACGGCGCACGGGCCGCGGGCGCGACCCGCGACTACATCACCGATGGGCCGCTCGTGACCCGCGCTCGAGCCGATGCCACCGATCTCCCCGTAGGCATCAACATCCCTGCGGACCGGCCCTGATGCGGGCGACTTGGGTCGGGGGGCTGATCCTGTTCGTTCCCTGGTGTCTCGGTTTCGTGGTCGGCCGGTGTACGTCGTCGCGGCGTCGCACCGACAAGCTCCTGTTGGAGGCCGCCCGTGAGGCGCTAGTGGAGCGAGGCGCGGCACTGGACGTGCGCGAGCGGCAAGTATTCGAGTGGGAGCAATGGGTACGGGCCGAGGCGAGGCGGGTCGAGCGAGCGTGGGAGAGCGGCACGGATGCCTTCCGCGGCAAGTGCGCCGAAGAACCGCGTCATTGTGAAGCCCCTATGGACCCGGAGTGACGGGCACGTTCGACGACAAGGGTCACTTGATTCTGCGTGACGGAACGCTGATCGTTGTCACGGGCCGCAAGGGATCCGGAAAGTCCGAGTATCTCAAGCTTTTGTTTCGGTCCTACCCGTACGACAAGTTGGTTATCGATGTGGCCGGGGATGACGGGCCGTCCGGGGATGGCGTGTTCGAGCTTCAGGGCGACGTGACTACGTTGCCGAAGAAATGGCCGGAGGGCCTGCGGGAGAACGGTACCGGTCGCTGGGAGCCGATGACCCTACGGTATGAACCGGATGCAGGGTCGGCGACCTACCGGGAGGATATGGACGCGATCCTTGGGCTGGTTCGCACGCACGGTATGCAGATGTTCCATGCGGGGCATCACGGGTGCGGCCTACTCGTGCACGAGATGGCGGAGATGGCCCCGGCCGGCCAGACGCAGCCGCACATGCGGCGCCTGCTCCAGCACGGACGGCACGCGCACGTTGACGCCCTGTTTGCCGGGCCGCGACCAAAGGCCATCGAGCCGCTCATCATCCAACAGGCTGACGTCGTGGTGATTTACGACACCAATAGTCAGATGGATATAAAGCGGATCGCCGAGTGTATCGATTGGCCGGAGGCTGATCTTGCTGCTGCGGTGAATAGTTTGCGGGAGCACGAGTATTTGCTGTTCGACGCCAATCTGCCGCCGCCGGAGCCGGGCGAGCCGGATCTACGGCTCAAGCACTTTCCCGCGTTGCCGCTGGACGTCATCCATGCTGGGCGGCAAGCGAAACCTCATAGCGCAGAAGCCGATCCGCGCTGACGTGCCCCGTCCCGAGGCACACCAGGCAGAACGGCGCCGGGACGGCCAGCCCGCACTCTGGGCAGCTGTGCGCGATGTCCACATGCCGCAGGGCTACACGGTGGTCCGGGTGCTCGGATAGCTCCAGGGGCACATGGCCCCGGTAGTCGCGTGGGCTACTCATGCGACAACTGTCCCCCCTCCCCCACATGGACACAAGTCCACACGGACGGGGGCGCTGTGGACATAAGTACACAGCGCCCCCGGTGTGGACACGTGTCCATGTGGACAATGGTCGACATGGACACGTGTCCATGTGTACTGTTGTCCACATGTCTACCTACGAGTTCCACCGTGACGGGATCGAGCCCCTGGGACTGCCAGCGTGGCTGGCCGAGATCATGACCGAGATCCTCGAATACGTCCCGGAGATGTCCGTACCGATCGATGCGGCCATCTCGATGTACCTGGACGCCGACGCGACCGGCTACGGCGGTAAGTGGTCGAAACCGTTGGTCGTGGCGGACGTCCTGTCCACCGTGCTGCCGTCGAGCCTCGGCCGTCTCGCGTCGGCGACGTTGGATCTACGCCGGGCCGAGGCGGACTGGTCGGACGCGCTGACCTGTGCCCGCATGGCTACGCGCGGATCCCGCCTGACGGTGAAAGAGGTCGTGCGGGCGTCCGGGATGACCCGCAACGCTTACAACAAGCACTTTCAGCGCCAGGCTTAGGGGCCGTCGCGGAACGGGGGTGTCGGCTCCGGCCGGGTGTCCACGTGGACGACCCGGTAGGCGCTGGAGTAGCCGATTCCGCCGAAGGTCTTGAGCCGCTCGACGTCCGCGGCGGTCGCGTCCGGTGGGACGTCCGCGGCGCGCCCGTAGATGTGCTGGGAGTCGGGGGCGCCCCCGACTTCTGCGTTGTGGGCGCGGCAACGGCAAGCGGAGCGCAGGACGAGCCCGCCGGGGTAGCTGGCCACGCGGAGCCGCTCGAGTCCCAGGATGAGGGACCGCTTCGGCCACAGCACGGGGCAGGCGGGACGGTGGCAGGAGCACGCGAGCTCATCCCAGCCGAAGTGCGGACCGGCGAGCCCGTTGGCTCCGGAGCTGGTGAGCGCCGCGCGGGTGAGCGGCCCATCGATTCCGTCCGCCGTCAGGGGCGGACCGAATGCGTAGCCCGCCTGGAACGCGGTCACGGCCGCAACGAGACCGATGGCGGAGACAGGGAATCCAAGGTTTTCAAGGGTGGTCGCGGTACTCACGTGGTGCCTGCTCTCGTGGGGGACACCCGTAACGTCGGTGCCCCCATGGGTGCGCTGGAGCCACTCGCGGTAGGACCACTCGTCTGCCCCGTTCACTTCGCGTAGCTGGCGTAGATGACGGGCGGGTAGCCGTAGCCGGCGCCGTCGAACCGCCCATAGTAGATGTCCCCGGAGTTCGGTGGGTTGAGGGTGATGCCCTTGTACGTGCCTGCCTGGAATCCGGCCCAGTACGCGGAGGGTATCTGTATGGTCCGGGTGGCCCCGACCGGAAACCCTGTGGAGACGATGACCGAATTGGCGTTCTCACCGAACGTGCCCGGTAACGATGCCGAACCGTGCAGCCCTATCACGGCGGTGCCACCTGCGTTGCGCCACCAATGGTGATCGTGCACGCGCACGGACATGCCGGTCATGGCGGCGCCCGCGAAGTCGCCGGTCATGCTCGGGAACGTCGCCATGGCACGCATGGTCCCGTTGCTGCCACCGGTCCCCTGATTGTAGCCTTGCAGCATTTCGTTGCCGAAAGACGATATGTAGGCCCCCCCTTGGGTGTAGGTGCCCGAATCGGTGGAGACGTAGCTCTTGCTGTAATTCCGGACGGGGGTCACGATTCCCCCGGTACCCTGATCGAGGAAACTGGCCGAATTGAAGATGGTGGGGCCGACGTCGTAAATGTCACAGCGCGCCACGTAGGGCACGGTGTTCTGCGTCTGCTGAATGGTGATGGTCTGTGTGGCGGCCGATAGATCGATCACCAGCTGGACGATTCCGGGGTGTGGGATGTCGAGACCGGACCCGCACGCATACGGACCCATGTCCCCATTGAGGTCGTAGGTGGCGTTCATGTGAGCTAAACGGATGTACCCGAGGAATGTGCCGCCGGCGACCGGTGGTGACGTGGCGGTTTCGTCTCCGTCATAGGCTGGGAAGTTCGCCCGCAACGCTATGGTGTCGTATCCTCCGGTGACCGTTCCGACGATTTTGACGTGTCGCACGCACACCCTGTACATGCGGCCCGGCTCCGCGTAGAAACTCGTCGAACACAATCCCCAAGTGACCCCGGGAGCGATCACCCGCCCATTGGTGGACAGGAAACCACCGGAGGATATCAGCCCGTAGGGCAAGGAATCGATAATGCCACCACCGGCGCCACCCTCGCCCCCACCCCGGATCCGGGGAATATTCGGCGAGTTCGCGGCCATTCCCGCCAAGGACGTACCGTCCAGGATCACATCATTGGACAAGTAAGCGTTCGGGCCGGTGAAATTGCCCAGCTCATCCACGGACCCAAGGACGTCGCCCGTATTCGGGTCGAGCACCTGGACGGGGCCGCGGAAAGCGCCCCCGGCGAACTCCGCGGTGCCGTCCGCGTTGATGCTCCACCCGGTGACCCCGGGTGTGTAGCCGGGGGAGTGGATGGAGGATCGCACCAGGGTGGTGCCCGCCACGATCGGATCACCGAACGGCATCAGCCGCCCCCGGCGAACTCGCCCGGCCGCCCCTGCCAGCCGGACACGCGCAAGGTGGCGTTCGCCCCGGGGTCGCCCCCCTCCCATACGGCGATCAGCTGCTCACCCGCAGCCACGACGTGCACGGTGTCGGACGCATCCCGGTACCCGGAGAACGACCCCTCGAGGAACTGCTGCGCACTCACCCCGTTCGCGTAAACGCTGACCTGCGGGGTAGCGATGTTCGTGGTCACGCTCACGCTGGTGAGCGTGATTTTCCAGTCCCCACCGTCGGGGGACAGGGTCGCCTGTCCGGTCCCGTTGACGTCGAGGGTGGTCGTAGCGGCCCGGACGAACCGGCTCACCACCATGTCGCCCACCTGATCCAGATCGGCTGCGCATCACTGTTGCCCTTGCTGGCCGCGTGCATGAAATACCAGAAACCGCCGAGGCAGCCAAGGGCCAAGAGCACATTGGGATTGGCGACTTTCGCCCGTGGTGGACTCATGGCGACCCTCTTTCAGGCAATGTTTCCGGCGGAGTCCCGCCAGTTGGCGGACGTGGAGTCGGCCCAGATGGGTTTATTCAGGGTGAGATCGTAATACCTGGACCCTGGAATCATGAGAGTCACGGGCAGGCGTGCCGCGGTCGTATAGATGCTGTCCTGCATGAACAGGTTGGTCACGGTACCCGCGTAGGCCGGTGAGAGCGTCCCGGAGTAGGCGACGTTATTGCTGATGGTGACTTTGTCGACGTTCTTGACGAGAAAGAATCCGGTGGTTCCAGCTCCGATGTTGCCCGTGCAGACGACTCCGGTGATGCGCCCGTAGACCGGTGGGGAGATCGCCACGCAGTAGGCGGTGCACTGGAATTCGTTGGCGGATATGGTGACTTTCCCGAAGTTGCCCGTATTGGCTACCCCGGTGGTCTGGATGATGACTCCGTAGGTGACGTTCTCGATGCTGTTGTCGTTGACGAGCGCGACGGACGTCGAGCACCCGTCGGCGATCGTGAAACAGAGACCGGTCTGGAACGAGTGCGCGGACAAGTCATAGGCGGAGTTGATTTTGTTGCTGATGATCCGGGGTCCCCCGCCGGATTGCCAGAGATAGGCACAGGATCCGCTCGCGAGCGTGTTCGGCCCGGCGAAGATGTAATTTCCGCTGATCTCCCAGTCTCCACCGTCGGGATTGGTGGCGTTGCTCTGAAGTATGCCATTGGTGACGGCGCCCATGATGTTGCAGTCCCGGATACTACCCTCTGTGCCCTGCGTCGTGACGATGCAGTTGAAGAAATTGTGGACGCTTATATTGCGTATCTGCGTGCTGTCGCCGACCGTTACCAGGATCCCGGACCCGGCGGACGGGACCGATCCGCCGGTGTTGATGAGGGCGAAGTCGCGCAGGATGGTCCCGGCGGCCGAGACGGTGATCGCTGTCCCTGTCCCACTGGTATAGGTGAGTTTGGTGCCGTACACGCTGGCGTCACGGTTGCCCTTGCCCGCTCCGGCCAGCGTGGTGCGCTTGGTGAAGGTCAGCCCGGCGCCGGAGCCGAGCGCGTAGACCCCGGGGTAGAGCTGGATGGCCCCGCCGGCCGCCGGTAGCGCATCGTGGGCCGCCTGGATCGACGCGCAGTCGAGGGTGGCGATCCCCGTGGGTGCGGAGACCTGCCCGATCGCGTTAAGGCCACCGAACGGACCGCCGGGCATCTCAGCGGCGCCCGAACGATGCGAGTCCGGCGAATACCTGAATGCTGGCCGTGTCACCGGACGTCCCGTACAGCGTGATCGCCGTGGTAGCGATCGGGATCGACATCCAGCTATTGGCCGGTACCACGGACACCCCGACCCCGGACAGGGGCGCGGTCTGGCCGACTTGGGATCCGGCGACAACGGTCACGGAGTGCGTACCGAGCGCGGCGACCACCAGTGACCCGCAGGCGACCGGCCAGTCCCGTTGGATCACCCCCGACGCAGGGAAGACGAACGTCTCCACCTGCAGAACGCTGTTGATCGCCCGCGGGTGCTGGCTGCGATGAGATCGGTAGAGGTGGCTTGCAGCTGCCGTAGCGCGTCCAGCAGTTGGCCGAGCTCGCTCTTGGCGTCGCTCTGGTGTCCGGTGATGAGGTCGCTGATGTGGCTCACGTGCTGCCTGCTCTCCGCCCGGCGGTACGCCAGGCTCCGTATCCGATGAGTGCCAAACCGAGGCCCACGGCGAGCCCCTCGAGTAGGAGTGGTTGCAGCGCCCCGGCTGCCGCGCTCGCCCACGTCGAGGGGTCGAGGGACAGCCCGACCGTCTGGGCGAGCGCGGCGGGCGCGCTGGCGAGCGCCCCCGTGGCGCTGTTGCCCAGACCCGGTACCCGCCGGTAGGTGGCCCCCGCGTAGACGGGCTGTATCTGGACGACCGCCCCGGAGTGCGGCGCGGCAAGCATCTGGCCCCCGCCCACATACAGCCCGACATGGTCGGCCGGCGACCCGTAGAACACGAGATCCCCGGCCACCGGGGTGCCTACCGGGGTGGTCGCCTGCTGCTGGGCCGCGGCCGTGCGGGGCAGCGTGATGCCCACAGCGGCGAACGCGAACTGAATCAACCCCGAACAGTCGAACATGTTCGGGCCTTCAGCACCATAACTGTAGGGTTTGCCGAGCTCGGAGCGCGCCACCGTCAGCAACTGGTCTAGGCGTGTCATAACAGCATCACAGAACCGCAGCGACCTTGGCAGCTTTACCGGCCGTGGTCGCGGCGCGCTTGACGGTGGGTCCTAGGACCCTGGCGAGCCCGAAACCGATCAGCCCCAGCCCGAGGAGCACCGTCAGACTCTCGAACATCAGGGGTTGCAGCGCCCCCCCTATGACGCTCACCCACGTGGAGGGATCCAGCGAGAGCCCGGCGGGAGATCCCGTCGCCGCGGCACCTGTCCCGGCCGTGCCCGCGGCGGCCGAGGCGGTGTCGAGGTACTTCTGGTAGGCCTTCGTGTCCCACGTGGTCCACGGGGTGAAGTCCGTTCCGCGGCGGGAGATGTCCCATGCCGCGGCTGCCTGCGATGCGAGCGAGGTCAGGTGGGTGATGTCCCTGTCCGTCCCGGTACCCGTATCGGCTTTCAGGGTGCGCACCTGGAATACGCCGTATGACGGCCCCCAGACCGCCGTTTGGAGGGCTAGGTCACCTTCCGCGGACGCATCCAACCCGCTCTCGGCCATGCCGATAGCGGTCATGGTCGTTGCCGCGGCGGGGGCGAACCCTGCGCCGAGCAACGCCCGGTAGACGTCGGCAGGTGTGACCTTCGACATACGGGGTCAGCCGATCGCGCGGTAAGCGGCCAGGCTCCAGGGGCCAGCGTTGTTCCTGACCTTGACGGGTGTGTTCTTCGGCACGGTCGTCTTCCCCACGAGGGTCGGATTCAGCGACAGAAGCGCGTCTGTGGTGATCCCGTACCTGTTGGCGATCGACGCCGGGGTATACGAGGTTCCGCCGGTGGCGAACCACCCGTAGCCGGGGGCCAGCGTGGTGGACGTCGGGGTCTTCGGGGTGCCGCTGGTGAGCCCGGCGAGATCGGTTGTCAGCTGCTTCTGGTAGGCGTCGAGCGCGGCCTGCTGTGTGGCGTTCGACTGGCCGAGCGCGGTCTGTAGACCGGTCTGGTACTGCCCAAGCTGATTCGCGATGTCGGTGGACGTCGAATCGTAGGGACTGCCCGCGCCCGCGCTGCCGGTGGGCACGGTGGTCGTGGCACCCGAACTCGAGGCGCTCGAGGCGGAGCGGGAGCGGCGCCACAGCACGAACAGGGCCAGCACGGCAACAGCGCCGATGCCCGCCTGTGCCTTCGGGTCTTTCAGCCATGGGGGCAGGGTCACGGCTCAGCCCCCGTACCCGGTGTTGGCGATCCGGCCGAGATCGAGCCAAGCCACAGATGGTCCCCCGGACCCGATCCCGGCCGAGGTCGACGGTAGCGACCCGGCGTCGAGCGTGCCGTACGCCCGGCTCACCCCTCCGGCCTGAATGATGCGGACGTCGACCCCCGCGAACGCCTGCTGGGGACCGCCCAACACCATCCATTGATTGACCCCGGACCCCGGGAGTTCGCCGAGGAACCGTTGGACGCCGCGGGCGGCCGGAGACAACGTGTTCGTGTGCGTCGCGAGCGCGTTTGTCGTCTGCACCGCGTAGGCGTCCGGGACACCGATCAGCGCGGACACCCACCGTGCGTTCCCCCGCAGGGTCCGGGCCATCAGCCGCGACCCTGCAAGGTCTTGACGGCTGCCGTGTACGCCGAGGAGCCGCTCGAGAGCAGGCGGCCTGCGTCGGTGGCTCGGGACAGCACCAGATAGGTGCCGATCAGGACCGCCGTGTAGGTCAAGATTTTCTTGGTCATTGGTGGGCTGCCTCTCAGGCGTACAGCGGTGAGGTCTGGACGGTGGCCGGCGGGGTGTACCCCATCCACGTACCGCCCTGCGGACTGGTCGCCGCGGCGGGGGTCGCGGGCTTGACGGTGTTCGGGATGCCCGCCACTCCGGCGCTCAAGAGCCGATGCAGACCGGCTATCAGGACGTTGGTACCGCCCGTGATCTGGTCGACGTTCCGGGTCCGGGTGAACGTCTCCAGCGCGATCAGGACGAGCGTTCCCGCGATGAAACCGCGCATCAGAGGATCCCTCCGCCAGGAGCGTAAAGGTATGGGAGAGAAGGGTTTTGGTTCGGCACGCCGGACTTCGGATCGACGTTCGCCGGGGCCGCGGGGGCGGTACTGGCAACGATCCCGAGCCGTTGCAACGCATCCCCCGCCGTGACCTGAGCCACTACCCAGATACCGGCGATCACCAGGGCGAGCCCAGCGGCATTCATGGCAACCAATCCCCTTTCGGACCCTTATTGATGAATTTCGCCCGGATCGTGTCTTTTACTGTGGTGGTGCCCCCGGCGAGGTACGGCAGGATCACCCAGCCCCACAGCAACGCGGCCAGCAGGAACCCTCCCGCGTCCCGGCCGACCCCGGACCCGGCGGCCGGTGACGTCTCACCAGCGGGGGCGGGGGCGGGGGCGGCCGGAACCTTGGGAGCAGCTGGTGTGCGCTTGGCCCGTTTGGCGGCTGGCTTCGCTGGTTCGGGGTCGGGAGAGGCCGCCGGCTCCCCCGGGGCCGGCGGTTCCCCGGGCGGTGGGATGCGCCCCCGGCTACCGCCCGAGTAGGGGTAGATCACGACTTCCCCGCGGACCCGCTGACCTTGACGGGGCCGACTCGAGCGGAACCGGCGACGCCGACGGCTCCGATGGTGATCGCCAACAGCACGCCGAGGATGGTCAGCGGGTTGTGCGGGTTGATGAGGGTCCGCCACCCCGTACCTAGGTCGTCGGCTCCCGCCGGGAGCGGTGCCGCTGTGGTCCCGGAGGGAATCATCGGCGACGCCCCGTAGAGGGTTTGCGCCGTGTACATCAGGTCCCGACTACGCCGCTAAAGAGGTTCTCCTGGCAGATGGGCATACGCCCGGCGGTCGGTGTGGCCGCAAGGCCCACCTGCACCCGCAGGTTCGCGGTCGACCCTTCGTCGACGACGTCGCGTAGGGCGAACTGGCTAGCCCAGTCCCACATGAACAAGCCCCACAGCTTGCCGAATGCGACACCGGTCTGCCGCTCGTTGAACGCCCGCAACTTGCCACCCGCGATGTATTGTTCCGGGACGGTGTTCCCGCCGTAGGCCCAACCCATCGTGGTGTAATTTGTGTCGTTGACAGCGAGCGGAGTACCGGGGTAGGTACCGGAGTATGTGTTGCCGAGCACGCGAAGCAGTTTGCGACCCGCGCCGACACCGGGCAGCTGTGGCTCGTTCACGCCAGATTGTGGCGTGGGTGCCAAGAACTCGGTCACGGAGTGGAATTGGGTAAGGTCCGGGATGACGGCCTTGCCGTTGACGGTGGGGATTGAATATACGATGCCCGTGCAGTCGTAGGTGAGCGCACTGAAATCGATGGTCGCGGAACCGCCGACGGCCGAGAACAGTTCGGCCTGCGTGCTGTATTGGAGCCCGAGCGTGAGGTTCGTCGCGGCCGACTGCGCGAATACGGCACCGATGAGGGACACCTGATCGGCGGCCACCGGGATGAAGAACGTGATATCGACCGCGTACGTAGCTGCCGCAGCGACGTTGGTCCCGGGCGCGATGTAGTTCGAGCCCGAGTTGCTACCCCACACGTCCGCATCTATCGCGAGCGTGCCCTGCGTGGCTGCGTTGTAGGTGCCACCGGCCCACGTCTGCGGTACACCGCGGTCGTTGATGTCCGAATTGGAGGCGAACTCGAGCGCGCGGATAACGAGCCCGCGAGCGTTGAGGAGCGTCGACTGGCCGTTAGCGGACAGCGTGAACGCCTTGACGATATTGAAGGGCCATTCATAGCTGGCCGTGGTCGTGCCGATGGTCCCGCCGATGACGACGTTTCCGGAGATGCGTACCTCGAGTCCGGCGACGATGCCGGACTGCCGCAGGCTCACGGTATCCGCAGAGCCGATTCCGGAAATCTTGACTTTGTTCGCCATAGGGTACCGCATCCGGCGCGTGTTTGCGTAGAACGCTGGAGGATCGATGGTCAGATCGGGTGTCAGGGGTGTGCCCTGAATGAGGGGCGCTGCAGTAGCCATCAGGTGTTGCCTCCCGCTCCGGCGTGCGTGAATGAGACGAATCGCGCCAGACCTAGGGACGGCACTTTCCGCGCCAGGAGCTCGATGCCGAAGTTACTCAGGATGGAGACTCCGGCGACCGCGATCCAGAACGCGGTACGGCCCGTCTTCACCGCTGCTTTGCCGCGTAGCTGTTGAAGGCCACGACGACCCCGAGCGCGACGACTGCCGTGATGAGAATCTGCTTCAGCTGCATTGTCTGTTTCCTCCGCATATTCGATGGATATATGGGACGGTAAGCGCGTGCCGCGACAATGCAGCTATACCACATGACAATCGTTACCACTAGTGGCGCACCAGCGCGACCGCCCGATTTACCCCCGGCCGCACCCGCACGGGCAGGCAAGTCTTAAAAGTCGCCTTTGCGAGGGTGGCCAGAGTGGCCAGGGTGGCCAGCGCTCCTGCAAACTTTCCCGTAACCACGGGATTAATCCGACCTGCGTGCATATGTCGAAGTATTACTAACATCTAGGAAATAATAGACATTTATTGTTTGGGGGAAAGTTTACAGAAGCCCTGGCCACCCTGGCCACGTGTGTTGAGGTCTACATCTAGTGGTCGTGACGCTGGAAATTACTACATCTAGAAAAAGAGCGTGTCGCTTGCACCCGCGCGATTCTAGGACAAGAACGGCGAATGGGATAAGTCTGGTTTTTTGGGTGATTCTAGGTCGCCGCGCCATCAATCGTATGTTGGGCAGTGACAGGCGTGTTTCCTGACATTTCCCGCGTGTTGGGAGCATGGGCGCATCCAGCGTAAATGGTGCTTATTGTGGGGCGCGGGGCCCGCGAGCGCCGGGGCGCGTAGGGTGATCTCGATCAGCCCCTGACGTGACGGGGCAAAGAGGATCCCCCGCGCCGACTTGGGGTCGGCCGGGGGAGTGGCATCAGGAGAGTGATGCAGTGGCAATTATACCCGGTACGCCCATGGCGGGGGCCGCACAAGCGGAAAGAAGCGGCCCGTATGTCCGTCCCCTCATGATCGATATCGCTTCGCTGTGGGTTGTCCGTAAATGCCCGGTGTTCCCTGTGCGGCCCGGACGTAAGGAACCCATTGGCTCGATGGCACCCCGGGGGCACCTAGACGCGACGCTAGACATGGCGCAGGTGACCGCTTGGTGGTCGCGGTGCCGTACGGCGAACGTGGGAATCCATTGCGCCGCAGCGGGTTTGTACGTGGTCGACATCGATGAGGGGATCGACCCGGACGACGGGCGGGTCAAGGTCGGGCTCGCGTCGTGGGCTGCGTTGGTCGGTGGCCGGCCGCTGCCGGCGACGTTTACGGTCCGCACGCCGCGCGGCGGGCTTCACTACTACTACCGGTCGCCGGACCGGTACCTGTCGAACACGACGTCACGGCTGGCCCGTGACGTCGACACCAGGGGCAACGGGTACGTGCTCGTGCCCGGCAGCACGGTCGACGGAGTTCCCTACGTGGTCGTTGATGACACGATTCCGGCGAAGCTGCCCGTGTGGCTGTTCGAGCTCCTCCGGCGCCCTACAGCGCCCCCTCGCCGTGTGGTGGCGGCCGGCTCTTCCCTTCCGGCTCGCTCCCGCGGCGACGTCATGGCGCACGCACACCAGCTGTTGGAGGACATGATTGCGGCGCCGGTGGGCACCCGCAACGATGCGGTGTCCCGGACGTCGTGGCTGATCGGTACCCGCGTGGGGGCCGGTCAGATCGGCCGTGAGACAGCGCTCGATCTGCTGACGGCCGCAGCGTCGGTGATGTTCGATCCGTGGCCCGACCGGCACGTCGCGGACACCATCCTCAGAGGCGTCGACACGGGCGCGTGCACGCCCCGGCCGTGGGTGGCCCGGTGACCCTCACCCTCGATCAGGTAGGCCCGCTGACAGACTGGGCGAGCGACGACGGGCAGGGCCGTTGGCTCGGCAGGGTCGCCCCGGAGATCCGGTACGTGATCGGTCTGGAGTGGATCCGCTGGGACGGCAAACGGTGGGAACCGGTCGACGTGCACCGCGTGAGGTCCGTCGTCAAGGCCATCTACCTCGCCGAGTACGACGCTGCCCTTGAATCGTTCCGGCGGACCGATGACAAGAAATGGTTGCGGCTCGCCAAGCAACTGAAGGAATTCATGGGCTCCCGTCATCAGTCGAACATCCTCAACGCCATCAGCGGACTAGCGCCGCTCGATCTCGCGGACATGGACAGCAACCCGCACCTGCTGAATACACCCCGTGGAGTGGTCGATCTCCGCACGGGCGCTGTGACCCCGTCGGATCCCGCACTGTTCATGACCAAGATAACCAGGGGCTCCTACCTGCCCGGATACACGCATCCGGATTGGTCGTCCGCCCTGCGCGCGCTCCCGGCGGAGACGAGCGCCTACCTTCAGTTGCGTTTCGGGCAGGCATTGACCGGCAACATTCCCGTATCGGACGACGTTTGCATACTTCAGGGGGACGGCGGTAACGGCAAGAGTGTCGAGATAACCGGGATGATGCAGGCTGTCGGCGATTACGGGATGCTCGCCGACCCCGGTTTGGTCCTTTCGATACGCATGGGTGGCCCGTCGCCGGAACGCGCCAGTCTCCGCGGCGTGCACGTCGCTGTCATAGAGGAGCTGCCCGAAGACAGTCGGCTCAACATGCCGGAGATCAAGCGGATAACGGGGAACGAGACCATCACGGCACGGAAACTGCACACAGATCAGATGACTTTCCGGGCATCCCACACCCTGTTCATCACCAGCAACCCGAAACCGGTCGTGGTCGAGACGGACGACGGGTCGTGGCGACGTCTGTGCCTCATCAACTACCCGTACGAGTTCTGTGACGACCCGACCGGCGACTACCAATTGCAGGGTGACCCGGGATTGCGTCAGCGAGTGTTCGCCGGGGCCGAGGGGCAGCACGATGCAATCCTGACGTGGGCGGTCGAGGGGGCCAAACGGTACTACTCGGATCCTCGGCTCATCATGCCCGGCAACCGTCCCGCTCAGGTCGTCCAGGATACGTTCGATTGGCGCGGCGGAGCCGACCGCATCCTTGGCTACGCGCTCGCGCGCATCGTCCCGGACCCCGAACGCATGGTGAGCACCAGGGATCTTTACCTCGACTTCTGCGATTGGCTCGAGCAGAACGGGCACCAGCGGTGGGCGCAAGAGACGTTCCACGCGAAGTTCTCCCGGCACAAGGAGATACGTAAGCACAACGTCTACGCGGGGCGCGTTCGCGACCATCACGGCATAGACCGCCCGTACCGGCCGATGGGAACCTCACCGCTGCCCCCGTTGCCGACCCGGCCGCCCGTGTACGTGGGGCTTCGGTTCGAGCCGGGGAACTGAGGTAGCGGGTAGTGGCAGGCCCGTCCGGGCGCCCAAGCGCCCCGTGACCCCCGTTTCGGGTCACGGGGCGCAGCTGCCGCTACCCGCTACCCGCGCGCAAACCCGCAGGTGGAAGAGCCCGCACTAGGTAGCGGCGAGGGTAGCGCTGGCGCTACCTGGTAGCGGGGGGGCCGCTACCGGTAGCGCCAGTACACCTGACTCTACTCAGGGGTCTTGCGTCGTTGGCCGGCCGCTGCGACGTCGGTCCGTCGGGCGCCCTTGAGTACGCGCCCGTCCTCTTTGATGTTCACGCTGGGGACGTTGAGGTCCCGCAGCTGGGAGGAGACCGCAACCGCGGTGATGTCCGCGTAGTGCTCGGTGTTCGCTTCGGCCAACCGGCTCGCGATCCGCTCCCACGACATACCAGCTTCACCCTCGCGGAAGATCGAGCGGACATCGGCCAGCACGTCGCGGACATCGCGGGTCACGGTCTGCCCTGCCGCGGCGCCCGACAGCGTTCCGGCTTGCTCGCGGTATCCGCGCGCGGCTTTCAGGATTTTCTCGGCATCGGGATGGGTCGCCAGATACGTGCGCACCGTCGGGCACCTATCGGTGAGCCCGTATAGGTAGCCGACACCCAAGTATTCGTCTCCCAGCGGCAGGCTCGAGGCGTCGTATCCTTCGCCGTATGCGTCGCCACCTAGGACCGCTTCGGAAACGGTCCTGTTGCCGCAGCGGAGCGCGAAACGGGCCGTGTGATTGTCCCTGAATCGAGTGAACAACTTCGGGATTTCCGATCCGGCTCCGATGCCGGACGGTTTCTGTGAGGCGGACAGCAGGACGACCCCGGCGGACGGGCCGACAGCGATGATGGTCGAGAGTAGTTTGGCGATCTCCAGCGCCGCATCTTCGTTCGCCAATTCGTAGTACCTTTGGAATTCCTCCATGACGAGCATCCACACCCGCAGATCGGGGTATCGGGGGTCGCGTGCGAGCGCCCATGTCAGTTTCCCTTTTGGGCACATGTCGACGGGCAGAGTCGACAGAACATCGTTGACCTTGGTCACGTGCGCTTCGATCTCACGCAGCAAAGTCAACAGTTGGTCTACCGGATCCGCGTCCTGCGTCGGCACCGTGCCGTAAATCATGGTGTGCGCGACGAGAGCGAAACTCCGCCAGTCAGGGCTGTTCTTTCCGTCGACCACATCAATGCGGACCCACGGGTCGAGCGCGGCGAACAGGGCCAGCAGCCGGGCGGAGAACGTCTTTCCCTTGCGTGGCTGAGCGCCGACGAGTACCGACATCCACATGAGCAGGATGGAGACGAGCCCGCCCCGTTCATCCAGCCCGAACGGGGCGGGCTGCCAGATGTCCCGCATCTCGCAGTCCAGCAGGGGTGTAGGTCCGGCCGGAATCTCGAGCGGGTCACGGTCAGCCACCCACAGAATGCACCGTCGGTGAGAGCTCTTGTCCCTCGCCAAAAAGACTTGGTGCTCGGACACGTCGAGACCGGACGCGATCCGGCCGTGCCGGGCGACTGCTTCTGGGAACGTCCGGCCGTGTGGCAGATCGAGCACGACCCGGGAGCCGTCGCCGTCTCGTGCCATCGGTCCCCCGAACGTGATTTGCTGATCTGGCTTGCTCGGGTGGCCGAGACCGGCCGCGTAGAAGGCCCGAAGCACGATGTCAGCGCTGAGGCGCCGGAACCGCGGAGTCGTCAACGCTGCACCGATGATCGGCCGGTCCGCCGGGCGCCCTGCGTGCGCCAGTCCCGCCACGGTGGCGACAGCGGCCACAGCGACCGCCCAGTGTGGCGCCAGCCACCATGCGAGCGGGACACCCACAGCCATGGCGATCAGCTCACCGAACAGCACCAGCCCCCGCCTTGCGCGGGTGGCCTTGACGTCGTTGTGCAGCTTCAGCCACTCGTCTGCGTCGCCGCTGTCGGCGGTCTGCTTGCGGAGTTCGGCTTGCTCGGTCACCCACCACCACCGTCGTTGACGGCCGAGCAACCGGAAGACCCCGACAACGGCCCAGAACGCGGCCTTGCACGCATACCCCGGCGCCCGGACCGTGTGGTAGCCGGTCCGGTAGGTGGTCAGTCCCGCGTGGTAGGCCACCGTCGACCGGATGTTGCGCCAGCCGGACCATTCGGCCGCGATGATCGGCCGCCGGACCTCTCCGGCCGTCCGTATGGCCGGGGCCGCTTCCGGGGTGACAGGGACTTGCTGTTCGGGTGCGTCGTCAAGGGTGACCTCAAAATGCGACGCGGGATCCGGGGTGTCCGCGATCCCCGGTAGCCGTAGGACTTTCGCGTCCGGGCCGTCGTCCGGCTCGTTCTGCGGTTGCAACTTGGTGATGTTCACTGTGTCCCTCCCATGGTGGACAAAAAAGCTGCACGCCCGGCGATTGCAACCAGGGGGAGTTGCAGGGGGATGCCGGGCGTGCAGCAGGGAAACCCTCGGGAGTTGCACCCGAGGGAACGGCTTTACGCGCCGCCCGGGTCCTCCCCGGCTTCTTCGCTGGCTTGGTGCAAGATCGCTTGCGCCGCCAATATGCGGTTGATGTGCGCCGTGCTCATGCCCGTCTCTCGGCCGAGCTCCCGTAGCCGGCCCCTCGGGAACAGGTCCCGGCAAGCCCACAGCTGGGCGTCCCTGGCGCGCCGGTCATCCTCCGCCTGATCGGCAGAGGCCCGAGCCTGATCGGTCAACGCACGCAGCCGCACCAGCGCCGCGGCGTGAGTGGCCGCAGTACCGCCGCTCACTTCAGCCACACGGCCGCGGTGTTCACCGTGTCGGGGTTGACCCATGCGACTGCTTGGGGGGCGCGCCCGCAGCTGACCGGAATGATCGGCAGCGCGTTCGCGATGCACACGAGGCACGAGGCGTAGGCGCCGCCTGCTTCCCCCGTGAGGGCGAGACCTTCAGCGATGGCCCGTAGGCATACGGCCGTATCGATGTGACCGCCATCGAACTCGAGCGTGTCCGCGAGCGCCCGCAGGCACACAGCGGTGTCAAAGTGATTGTTCGTGAGCTCGAGCGCGTCCGCGATGACGTGCAGCGCCGCCCCCGCCTCTTTCGTGCTGCAAGCGACGGCCTTCATGGTCGCCGTAGGGGCGGACCATCTGCTGCCACCGGCGATCTTCATAGAGGTAAGGATGTGCTTCAGGTTGTTGGAGGACAGATCGCACATGTTGGACAGCGAGCCTATCGCGAATGCCCACGCGACAGTCAGTATGATGCGCTCGCTGGTTGATGCAGACAGCAAGTCGCAGCAGTCCAGCATGTTCTCCCACTCGATTTGAATGGGAGTGCTCTGGGACACGTGCACGTCGGCGCGCTTGAGCCATTCGACGACGTCGGGCGGGTTGCGGTCGCCTTCATGCTCCCGTACCCATTGGTTGGTCATGCAGGCTCGGATGAAGTCGGGCCTACGGCACCAGACGTCGTGCGCCAGCAGTAGCTCTACAGCTGCTTGCATCGCCCACGTGCCGGACGCCCACTCGCGCAGGCCGCTGGCTAGTAGCTCGACCTGCGTGTTGGTCAGTGCGTAGGGTTCTGTCACGGTCAAGACCTCCCATGGATCTTGGTCGAGGTCCCGGCTTGGCCTAGTGCCCGGCCGGGACCGCTTCATGTCTGGGACCATACACGTTTTCTCGCCTAGGCGCACCCCTACTGGGGAAGAGTATGCCGGGCTTGTGTGGGACAGTGGCCCTGTCGATCATGAATGGTGGCCGGAATGCCGGAGTTACTCGCTGTTAGTGCTACTTGCCGGAAATGTGGGCGGGTGGTGCGGGAATGGGCACCCACGGGGAAACGGACATGGCGTGGGTTGTGTCCCGGCGGGTGTGGCACGTTCTTGATCGCTCACGAGGTCCGGGGGACCACACCAGCCGCGCCCGGCCCGGCCGCGGTCACCGCACCGCCGGCCGCTCCCACCGGCCGCCCCGTAAGGAAGGTCGCCAAGGTCGATGGATACACCC